>Ga0310333_100338_pt1 | contig 12857 bp, 10 predicted proteins | sample LakMicSRFTotalB7_FD_195547 | JGI IMG/M metagenome (GOLD analysis project Ga0310333, IMG submission 195547) | Enriched freshwater cyanobacterial communities from Lake Michigan, Michigan, United States - MI23.SRFL.Total.B7 (v2) (version 2) | ecosystem: Environmental > Aquatic > Freshwater > Lake... | reverse complement strand
CGGGACGATGACGGCCACATCGCGCTCAGATGCCGGCACGGTGGCAAACGGTTTGAACGGCGGGCGCCAGCGCGCCATGCGAGTGGCGGCGCTCAGAACAGCTGTCAGATCCAGTTCGAACAGGTAAGTCAGCTCCGGCAAGTCCAACTCGCTCGCCCGTTGCGGATGCAGCTGTCCAAACCAGCCAGCACTTCGCCCTTCAATCCACAACCCCGCGGCACGACCGGGATGAAGCAGGGGCTGGCCTTGCAGCGGGCGATCCTCAACGGTCAGCAACAGGCTGTCGAGCCCCTGTTGCAAACGACCACGGGCAGCGTGATAGGTCAGGGGTTGGGGCTTGCCACTGACCGTCCACTGTTCGGAGCTGCGCGAACCGCAGAGCACACCGCCCAACAGACTGCGCTGTTCGTCGGAGGATTCAGCGGCGAAAACATTGCCGATCTCAAAACCCCAGAACCCGGACTGGCCGTTCTGAAGATTGCGCGAGGCCGCAGCCAGCAGCTCATCGTGCAGCCCATCCCGCAGATGGCCGTAATCACTGAGCAGTGGGTTGGCCAGGGGAATGCGACCTGATCCGGCGGGCACCAGGGAGAAGCTGCACAGTTCCTGCAGGCCTGCCCCGCAGAGCCCCCGCCTCAAACGCCGTTCGGCCACCTGCATGGGCTCAAGCCCACCAGGCTCAAGGGGATCGGGCAAATGGGACGCAAAGCGGTCGTAACCAACCAGGCGCGCCACCTCTTCGATCAGATCGACCTCCCGCTGTAGATCGATGGCCCGCTGTGGAGGAACCCTCACCAACCAGCCCTCGTCGGTGGCGTGCAGTTCGCAGCCGATGGCGCTCAGGGTCTGCTCGATCTCGTCGTCCTCCAGATCAACCGCGTGGTCGTCATCGGCTGCGGCCTGCAGGGGGCCCAACAGGTTGTGCAGCGCCAGGCGCCTGAGCAACAGGGGGTCCCGTTCCTGCTGGGGCGACTGGTGCACCCAACGCTGCTGGGTCCGGGCTCCGGCGATCTGCTGCAACAGGTCGACGGCGCGATCGGCGGCCTGCAGGGTCGCCTCGTGGGGCAAACCCTTTTCAAAACGGCTGCTGGCTTCAGTCCGCAGTCCCTGGCTGCGGGCTGAGACCCGCACGGCCTGGGGAGCAAACACCGCCGCCTCGAGCCAGATGGCGGTGGTGGTGGGTGTGACGGCTTCGGCAGCCCCTCCCATGACCCCCGCCAGGGCGATCGGTTGATCGGCGTAGGTGACGACCAGGGCCCCATCGCTGAGGGTTCGCGTCTCGCCGTCCAGGGTGGTGAACGACTCGTCGGGATGGGCCTGCCGTAGGCCCAACGCTGCCGGATCAGCAGCGGCACTGCCGTTCACAGCGGCCAGGGCTTGGCTGTCAAAGGCATGCAGGGGCTGGCCGGTTTCCAACATCACCAGATTGGTGATGTCGACCACGTTGTTGATCGGCCTGATGCCCGCCTTGTCCAGGCGACGCTGCAGCCAGAACGGCGAAGGTGCCACCTGCAGGCCCTCGAGGGCGGTGATGCTGAACAGACCACCGGCTTCGATCGCTCGCTGTTGTTCTGTTGAAACCGGTAAGGGCTGGGTTGGCTGGCTGGGACTCTGGAGCAGCACCGTCTCGCCGCCGCTCAGGGCAGCCACCTCTCGGGCGATTCCCAGCATGGAGAGTCCGTCTGGCCGATTGGCTGTAATCGCCAGTTCGAGAACCGTGTCATCGAGGCCCAGCGAGGATGCCACCGGTGTGCCCAGGGCTGGAACTGGGTCGAGCAACGCGTCCAGCACCGCAATCCCGTCGCTGTTGCCGGCCAAGCCAAGCTCGCCCAACGAACAGATCATGCCGCTGCTGGCGACCCCGCGCAGCTCAGCCGGTTTGATCGTCAGGCCGACTGCGGGCAGGGTGGCACCCACTAACGCAACAGGTACGTGGATACCGGCCCGCACATTGGCGGCACCACAGACGATCTGCAGCAGCGCATCGGCACCGATATCCACCTGGCACACGCTGAGCTTGGTGGCATCTGGGTGGGGCTGCCGGTCCCGCACAAACCCCACCACCACCCCGGCTGCCTGCAGATCCAGACGCTCGATCGCGTCCACTTCAAATCCAGCGACTGACAGCCTTTCGGCCAGCGTCTCCGGCTCTAAGGCCGATGCGCTCGTCTGGACCAGTTCCTTGAGCCACTGGAGCGAGACGCGCATCGAGACCGCCTGAGGTGATCCGGATCCTAGGGATCGAACCGGGGGTGTCCCACCGGCAGGTAAGGTTAGCGATTGTCACTTCGCTTCGCTTACGCGGCGCAACGTCCTTCCATGGCTAAAAACAAGGGCGTCCGGATCGTGATCACTCTTGAGTGCACCGAATGCCGGTCCAACCCCGCCAAGCGGTCTCCCGGTGTGTCCCGTTACACCACCGAGAAGAACCGCCGCAACACCACTGAACGGCTTGAGCTGAAGAAGTTCTGCCCGCACTGCAACGCCTCGACGGTTCACAAAGAAATCAAGTGAATCGGCACTGCTGCGGCAGCCCCTGGTCTCATCACTGATCCCATCTCAGCTCTTCCATGTCCAGCTCCTTTTTCAAGAAACGCCTCTCGCCGATCAAGCCCGGTGATCCGATCGACTACAAGGATGTCGATCTGCTTAAGAAGTTCATCACCGAACGCGGCAAGATCCTGCCCCGCCGTTTGACCGGTCTGACGGCCAAGCAGCAGCGCGATCTGACCAACGCTGTCAAACGCGCCCGGATTGTGGCCCTGCTGCCGTTCGTCAATCCCGAGGGCTGAGCCCAACGGTCCCCACGCCCGTGCACCGCGGTGACCTGATCGGTGTCCGCGATGGCAACCGCCATCAGCTCGGCGTCGTCACTGACGTTCAGGACCGACGCATCACCGTGGCCCTGGGTTTGCACGGCAAGCGTCAGGTGCTGCCGTTGCGGCAGATCCAGCTGGTCTGGAGCTTGCCCACAACGGCAGCCAGCCCACCAGAGCGCCTATCGCAGATGCCCTGGGGACTGGATGCAGCCTCGCTGCAGGCCGCGGCTCCAGCGCCGAGGGACCTGGCGACTGCCTGGCAATTGCTCCAGGCTGATCCAGCTCCCCTGCCGCTGAAGGACTGGGTCTGCCTGTTCTCGCCTGCCCCCGAGCCCAGCCAGGTTGCTGGACTGTGGTTGTGGTTGCAGGGTGATCAGCTCTGGTTCGACGAGCGCAACGGTCAGATCGTGGCCCGTTCGGCTGGTGATCTGCACAGCCTGCGGCGCCAACGGCGTCGGCTGCGGCTGCAGCAGGCAGAGCAGGTCAGCTGGCATCAACACATCCTGGGGCGCAAGCCCTTGGCGGTGGATGAGCTGGGTCCCCACCAGCAGGATGAGCTGCAGCTGTTGCTGATGTGGGCCAGCGGCGAGACAGACACCCCATTGCCAGAACCGCTGCAGCAGGCCTTGCGCCGGGCTGGATGCCATTGCGAGCCCCAGGCGATCCGCCAATTGCTGGTGGATCTGAACCAGTGGGACCCCCACCAGCTGCCGGCGTGGCGTCAAAGCGTCTGGGCCCATGGCTTTAGCGCTGAGCTCGAAGCCCATGCCGCTGACCTGCTCACCCGTGTCGACCAGCCCTGGCCTGGCGATGAAGGCCGCAGGGACCGCAGCAGCCTGCACTGCGTCACGATCGATGACGAGGACACCCAGGATGTTGATGACGGCCTGAGCCTCGAGCGCCTCGATGGTGGCTCTGAACGGCTCTGGATCCATGTGGCCGACCCCGGCCGACTGATCCCAGCAGGGGACCCCCTGGACCTGGAGGCCCGCCGCCGCGCCAGCAGCCTGTATCTGGCCAGGGGAATCGAGCCGATGTTCCCCTGGCAGCTGTCCTGCAGCGCCCTGAGCCTCCGGGCTGGGCACCGTTGTGCAGCCTGGAGCATCTGGGCCGAGCTGGACAGTGATGGTGCTGTGGCAGCCAGCGGTCTGGAGCGCACCTGGATCAGACCTGCCTACCGACTCAGTTACGGCGATGCCGATGAGCTGATCGAACTGGCACCACCCGAAGAGCCCGATCTGACAGCCATCCACCGGCTGCTGCAGCGGCGGCGCCAGTGGCGGCAGGCCAGGGGAGCCTTGCTTCTGGATCAACCCGAAGGAAGGATTCGCTGCCGCAATGACCATTCACATCTCGAGGTCAGCGAACCGACGTCTGGGCGGCTGCTGGTGGCCGAGGCGATGATCCTGGCGGGGGCCGTGGTGGCCGCATTCGGGGCAGCGCAGGGTCTGGCGCTGCCCTACCGCAGCCAGTTGCCCGCCCCCCTGCCACCCAGCAATGCTCTGCAGCAGTTGCCGCCTGGGCCGGTGCGCCATGCCGCTCTCAAGCAAGGGCTCGGCCGGGGCCTGAGCCAGGCCACCCCTGGACCCCATTTCAGCCTGGGGCTCGAGTCCTATGTGCAGGCCACCAGCCCGATCCGTCGCTATGGAGACCTGCTGGTCCAACGCCAGCTGGCGGCCCTGTTGGCAGGCCAGGAGCCCCTGGATCACCACGCGGTGCAGCAGCAGCTCTCCGATCTGTCAGAACCGCTGCGGCAGGGCAACCAGATCAGCCGTGACGACCAGCGGCACTGGCGCCAGGTCTGGTTCGCAGCCCACCGCAGTGAACAGTGGCACGGCCTGTTTCTGCGCTGGCTACGCGAAAGCGACCAGTTGGGGCTGATCTGGATCGAGGCGTTGGCCATGGAGCTGCCCTGCCACTGCCCCGCCGGCAGCCAGCCAGGCGACGCCCTTGAGGTGCGTGTTCACCGGGTCGATCCTCTGCAGGACTGCCTGCAGTTGCGCGCTCAGCGCTGAGGCGCGCGGTCTGGCAGCAACCGACTCAGGCGCAGCCATGGTCCCCAGGGGTTGGAACAGCCGATTGCCTGCAGGGTGCTGCCTGCTGGCCAGTGGGCCAACTGGGCTGCGAGCTCGGGTTCGAGGGTGATCAGGGGCCAGCGGCCTTCGGCCGTGTCCAGCACATAACCCTCCTGGGCATCACCGCCAAACACCCCAGAGAACAGGCGCTCATGGGGTTCAGCCGGGGGCGTACTGGACCCAGGGGGCTGGCCGTCCAGGCGCCCGGCCCCATCCAGGGCTTCGGGGTGTTGCAGGCAGGTCCGTTGGCGTTCACGCCAGTGGGGGTGATGCCAGGGGGTGTCCCACAGCGGAAAGGGACCGGCTGGAGCCGTCGGTTCATCAATCAGGGCCCGCTGCAGCTGTTCAACGGGCAGTTCGGCCGGCGCCACGCCGCGCTGCAGGCAGAGGGCCGCCGCCAGCCCGGCTGCCTGGCCGATGTTCAGCACCAGGGGCTGCAGTCGCGTGGCGCCATTGGCCATGTGACTGACGCTGAGGCATTTGTCGGCCGCCAGCAGGTTCTCGGTGCCGTCACTGAGCAACGCCCCGTAGGGAATGCAAAAGGGTGTTCCGCTCCAGCGGCCACCCCAGCGGCAGCTTTTGACTGCCAGAGGCCAATCGCCACCGGGGTAGTGATGGTCGTTGGCGTAGTTGCCCACCGCAATGCTGGTGCTGCGTTGGCCGTCATCGGGCAATGCTGCCCGCATCGCCCCAGCCCCCAGGGGGAGCAGATCCTGCTCCACCACCGTCTTGAGCCCCCGCAGGCGCCGTCCCTCACGCCAATAGGGCATGGGAGCCAACGGTGAAGGCCCCTGCAACTGGTCCAGCCGATCCGGCTGTGCTGGGAACAGGGCGGCCAACTGCAGAATCCCTGCCGACGCCTCCTCAAGGGCAGCGGCAAAGGCCAGGCTGTGGGCCTGCATGCGCGGCGCCAATTGGGCCAGATGGTGGCGTTGCAGCTGACTGCTGCCCCTGAACAGGCCGGGCAGATCGTCGTGCCAGTCATTGCCGTGCAGCGGCCAGTTCAGCATCAGCAGATCGCCCGGTAGGCGGCCATAGCTGAGGGTGCGCGCCAACCCGAAGCGCCCGGTGGCGCCGCCAAACGGGGGTCCCAGGGGCTGGTCGCTCAACCCGTCCAGCTGACCAGGCTGCACCTGGCCGAACACCACCCAGGTGGGTGACTGGACGGGTTGACGCTCGAAAAAAACCTCCTGCTGCAGCCGTGACTGGGGTGGGGCGCTGGGTTCGTTCCAGGTTTCCTGACTTTCCCAGCCCAGTCGAAAGTCAGCGGCACCGTGGGCCAGCAGATCGCCCAGGTCGCTGCCGTCGATCACCAGCTGGGGCAGGACGGTCAACGGACCGCCAGCGCGCTCGACCGTGACGCTATGGACGCGCGCCCCGCGACGTTCGAGCGCGAGCAGCTCGCAGCCAGCCAGCCACTGCAGGTTCGGCGCACTGGCGACCCAGCCCCTGAGCACCGACTCGGCGGTGGCGGGCCTGAAGCCGAAACAACTCACCCAGTTGTGATCGAGGCCCGTCGGCTCGGCCACCGCCAGGGCCCGCAGCAGGGCACCCCAGAGACCGGTCTGCCAGGGGGTGAGCTCGTTGCCATCAGGGGCGCAGACCCCTGCGGCGCTGATCATCCCCCCAAGCCAGTGGCCCGGCGTCAGCAGCAGGGTCTGAACCCCGCTGCGGGCGGCCTGCAGCGCGGCGGCGACTCCGCCGCTGCCGCCGCCCCAGACCAGCAGTGGAACCGAGGTTGTGGCGCTGCTCATAGGATCCGGCCGATGACTTACACCCTCACCACCCCTCTCTATTACGTCAACGACCGGGCCCACCTCGGCAGCGCCTACACCACCCTGGCCTGCGATGCGATCGCCCGCTACCGGCGGCTCAAAGGAGAGTCCGTGCTGTTCATCACCGGGTGTGATGAACACGGCCAGAAGATCCAGCGCACGGCCGAGGCCGCCGGCATGAGTCCCCAGGCGCATTGCGATGCGATCAGCGCTGACTATCGCGCCCTGTGGGAGCGCTGGCAGATCAGCAACGACCGCTTCATTCGCACCACTGACCCCCGCCACCAGCGGATCGTTGAGCAGTTCTTCGCCCGGGTCGAAGCCAACGGCGATATCACCGAAGGACGGCAACAGGGCTGGTACTGCGTTGCCTGCGAAGAATTCAAGGACGATCCCAGGGAGGCCCAGGATCCGGAATGCCCGATTCACCGCCGCCCCCTGGAGTGGCGCGATGAGGTGAATCTGTTCTTCCGCCTGTCCAGGTATCAGGACCAGATTCAGGCTCTGATTCAGACACCGGGCTTCATCGCACCTGAAAGCCGTCGTCGGGAGGTTGAAAACTTTGTGGCCCAGGGCCTCAGGGACTTTTCGATCTCCAGAGTCAACCTCCCCTGGGGGATCCCCGTTCCAGGCCACCAGGGCCACACGTTCTATGTCTGGTTTGACGCGCTGTTGGGCTACATCACAGCGTTGCTTGCTGCCGAGGATGAACCGTTACTGGACACCGCTCTGGCGCGGGGCTGGCCCGCCAGCCTGCATGTGATCGGCAAGGACATCCTGCGGTTTCACGCGGTCTACTGGCCGGCGATGCTGCTCTCGGCTGGATTACCACTACCGGCAAAAGTGTTTGGGCACGGATTTCTGACTCGGGAGGGTCAGAAAATGGGCAAGTCGCTCGGCAATGTGCTCGATCCAGCCGTGCTGCTCGAGCGCTGCGGCACCGATGCGGTGCGCTGGTATCTGCTGCGTGACATCCCGTTCGGAGACGACGGTGATTTCCAGCAGCAACGCTTCACGGATCTGGTCAACAACGATCTGGCCAACACGATCGGCAATCTGTTGAACCGCACCAGTTCGATGGCGCGCCGTTGGTTTGATGACGGTGTCCCCCCAGGTCAGGACAGCACCCGCAGCGCCGATTCAAGTCACCCCCTGGCGGTCGCAGCGACCTCGGCCTGCCGCACGTTCGACGCCGCCCTGGAGCAGCTCGATTTTCGACAGGCGGCCGAAGCTGCTCTGCAGCTGGCGATTCAGGCGAACGGCTACCTCAATGAACAGGCTCCCTGGAGCCTGATGAAGCGGGAGGGCACGCGCGATCAGGTCGCTGATGATCTCTATGCCGTGCTCGAGTCAGCCCGCATCGTCGGCCTGTTGTTGGCCCCCCTGCTGCCGGATCTGTCATCCCGCATGTTGCTGCAGCTTGGGCAGACACCGCCCCAGTCATTGGCCGCTGCGGCCCCGGATCAGCCGTCCCCATCCAGCTGGGTCGACCAGCTGCGCTGGGGTGGTTTGGTCCCCGCCAGCACCCTGCCCGAACCCGTGCCGGTGATGGCCAGGCTCGAACTGACCGAGGACCTGTGATGGCCAGGCCCCGGCGACTGTCGGCTGCACCGTTGCTGGCCGCTGCCCTGGCCCTGCTGAGCGGTTGCAGCCGCCAGGGTGCAGAGTCAGCCCCACGCCGTCCCACACCCTTCGTGTTTCAGGCACTGAACCTGCGCCAACAGGACGGTCAGGGGCGGTTGCTGTGGCGGGTGAGCAGCCCGGAGGCCCGTTATGACCTCTCCCGTCACCTGGCTCAGGCCCGCCAGCTACGGGGCGAGATCCACGTCAATGGTCAGGCTCTGTATCGCCTGCTGGCCAGCCACGGCACCGTGATCAACGACGGCCAGGTGATCCAGCTCGAGGGTGATGTGCGCATTGAACGGTTCGGCCCTGATCCGGTGACCATCCGTGCCAGCCGCATGCGTTGGTATCCCCAGCAACAACGGATCGAGCTGGACCGCCGCGCCGAGGCCAGCAACCCCCAGCTCTTGCTGCAGGCCCAGCGCGCCACCTTGCTGTTGGCCCAGGACCGGCTCGAGCTGCGCGGTCAGCCACGGCTGCAGCGCCGACCCAGCAACGGGCCAGAGAGTGGCCTGAGCCTGCGGGTCAACGCCCTCGACTGGTCACCCGGCAACGGGCGCCTCACGGCCACCGGCCCTGTGATGGCCAACGGGCTTGGTTCGGGTGCAGAGACCGGAAACCTGCAGGCCTCCAGCCTGAGCGGCAACACGTTGCAACGCCGGCTTGAACTGCAGGCGCCGGTCATGTTGTCGGTGCCCGAACGCCGTGCCTGGCTCAAGGCACAGCAGACCGTCATCAATTTGAACGACAACAGCGTCAGCTCGGCAGCCCCTTTTACGGCCGCTGTTGGAGCCCTCAACATCAGCGGCCAGGCCTTCGACCTGGCACTGAATCAGCAGCTGGTGACCCTGCCCAGCGGATGCCGGCTCGTTCAGCCCGACGCCAACCTGGACGCGGGGAACTGCCGCTGGAACTGGCAGAGCCAAACGATTCAGGCCGGCGGTGGTGTGGTGCTGCGGCGTCCTCAGCAACAGCAGCAGACCCGGGCGGCGAGCCTGAGCGGCAGGCTTGGTCCGGATGGGTTGCTGATTCTCAGGGCTCCGGGTTCAAAGGTGCGCTCGACCCTGAGACTGCCGCGATCGAGTCCAGGGACGGGGACTCAGGCAGGAGCCATTCGTCTCTGAGACGTCCGGCCCAGCCCTGCAGCCAGGCCTGATCACTGCTGCTGAAACAGCGGGGGGACCACCCCCCGAGCAACAGCAGGCCATCCGGGCCCAGGGGCTGAACCATCACGCTCGGTAGGCCTTCCAACAGCGCATCGAATTCAGCACGACCGGGATAGTGCTTGAGATCCACCAGATGGATGAGCTTGCCCCGCTGGCGGGCCTGGTCGCAGATCGGCCCCGGCTCGAAGCGCTCAGGGTGCTGCGGATCCTGCAGCAGCCCCCGGCGTAACCAGACATCACCGTTGACCCAGCAGAGCACGACGCAGGCCGGTGTGGCCGTGAGCAACAACCGCGATCCCCAGTTCAGTTCAGCACTGAGACGTTCCGGCAGGGCCCTGCGCAGCAGGAACCCTTCCTGACCGGCCAGCGCGACGCGGGCCGCCGGTTCGGGCAGCACCCGGGTCCAGAGGGCACCGATCAACATCAGCCCGACGGACAACAGACTGGCCAGCACCGAACTGCGTTCCAACGCTGGATTGAGTTCGGGAGCCGTCAGTTGGTTGGCAACACTGACGAGCAGCGCCAGACCCCCGGCGCCGATGCAGATGCGGGCTGATCGGGACATTCCAACAGGATGCCGGATCGACGGTTCATTGCTGCAATAAGACAGCTGCTCGATCTGTTGATGGACCCTGCTCAAGCTTTTGCTGCCATCTGCCTGGCTGCCGTCGGATGTGACGGTCAACTGGGACGGGATGAAGCCCATGCCCTGCGTGCCCAGCTCGAATACCGCTCGCCGTTCAGCACCAGTTCAGAGCAGGAGATGGGTGAGCTGTTTGACCAACTGCTGACCCAGCTGCGCGGGCAGGGTTGGGAAGACCTGATCAGCCAGGCCATTCCCGCCCTGAACCACAGCCAGCGGGAGACCGTTCTGGCCCTGGCAGCCCACCTTGTGCGCGCTGATCGGCAGGTGCAACCCATCGAAGAGAGCTTTTTGCAGCAACTGTCCCAACAGCTGGATCTGCCCTCTGCACGGGCCGACCAGATTCTTGAGGTGGTGGCTCTGCTCCATCGCGATGCGCTGGCCTGATCCCTGGCCCTGCAGGGGGGCACCCTTGCGCGCAGGCGGCAAACTGGGGGGAGCTGGCCTGTTGCCCTTGGCTTCGTTGTCGACCGTCGTCGCGTCCCGACCGGGACGTGCAATCCAGCGTTGCTGCCTGCGTCTTCTGTTGACAATGGCGGCCGTGGTCCTGCTGCTGGTGCCGGTGGCGCCGGCCCGGGCCCTGAGCGCCATCAACCTGCCTCCCCAGCCCCCTGCTGACCATGTTCTGGATCAGGCGGACTTGTTGAGCAGGGCCGCCAACGGCGAGATTTCGCGCGCACTCGAGGCCCTTTCTGTTGATGGAGTGCAGGCGAGCTGGGTGAGTGTGCCCCGACTTGACTACGACGTGTCCCTGACCCGGTTTGGTGACGAGCTGCTGCAACGGTGGCAGGACAAGGACACTTCGGGTAACCAGACTCAGCAGTTGTTGCTGTTGGTCGATGGCCAGACCAACGGCACGGCCATCGTTGCCAGCCCTGCCTTGCGGGAAAGGCTCAGTCCCCAGCTGCTCACCAGCACAGCTCGCACCACCATGGGGCAGCCCCTGCGCGAAGGAGGCCGGACGCGTCAGGCCAGCCTCGATGCCATCGGCCGCCTGCAAGCGGTTCTGAACGGCAATGCTGATCCGGGCCCGCCCCAGGTGGCCTCGGAGGTGGCGGTGTCTCCGGTTCGGGTCCCGAGCCATGAGGAGACGCAGTCCAGCAACGCCTTCACCTGGGTGGTGGTGTTGTTGGTGGTGGGCACGGTGGTGCCGATGCTGACCTGGTGGGTTTTCTCGCGCTGAACCATGGCTCTCAACGACTGGATCGGTGCCTTTGGCAAGGCTGAAGCCATCGATCTCACCAACCAGCTGGAGCGAGGCTATGAAGCGGCCTTGCTCATTCAGAGCATCGAACTCGAGCATTACAACGACCGGCCCGTACGGCCTGAACTGGACCTGCGTCTGCCGGCCGCCAGCCAGGCAGCAATCCTGCGCCGGTTCAAGGCTGCACTGCAGGTCTGCCGCGAGGTCAGTGAAGCGGTCGACCCCCATCGCAGTGAACTGTCGGGCCAGGAGTCGCGGCAGTTCCAGTTGATTGAAGCGATCGTGCTTCGCTATTCGAATCGCAAGCAGCTGCCATCCCTCAGCCGCTCACCCGAGGTGTTGCCCCGCAGCCTGATCGGTGTGGTCGATCAGGTTCGCCGACAGCTCGATCCAGAGGCTGAGGCTTCGGTGGTGGCAGGGTTCAGACGCCGCCGCGACTCCACCCTGGTGTCGTTGCGGGTGCTGTTGCTGTTGATTCTTGTCCCGGTGCTGATTCAGCAGTCCAGCCGGATGTTTGTGGTTTCCCCCCTGGTGGACCGCTTCGCACCCGACAGCGCCTTCCTCAGCTATCCCAAGCCAGCCTTGGAGGAGAGAGCTGTCGAAAAGCTAAGAGTCTTTCAGGCTGAGATTGAATTTGATGCCCTGTTGAAGGGGCAGCCGCTTCCGACACGAGAAGAACTTCAGCAACAGTTGGCCGACAGGGCACAAACACTCAAAGATCAGGCCGACGAGGAAAGCACCGAAGCAATCAAAAATGTAATTGCAGACCTATTTGCCCTGGCTGGCTTTGTCGGAGTCTGTGTTGTATGCCGGCGTGACCTCCAGGTTCTGCGGGGCTTCATTGATGAAATGATTTACGGTCTCAGTGACAGTGCCAAGGCTTTTACAATCATCCTGTTCACAGATATCTTTGTTGGTTTTCACTCTCCGGAGGGGTGGACAGTTCTGCTCGATGGTGTCGCCCACCATATCGGGGTTCCCGCGCGTGAAAATTTCATCATGTTGTTCATTGCCACCTTCCCGGTGGTGCTTGCGACGATCTTCAAATATTGGATCTTCCGCTACCTCAATCGTGTATCGCCATCCTCTGTGGCGACCCTGCGCAACATGAACGGTGGAGGTTGAGCCCCGTCGCTGCACCCTGGTGACCGGCCCAGCCAGCAGCGGCAAGAGCCTGTTTGCCGAACAACTGGCCATGGCGGCCGGTCGCCCCGTGACCTATCTGGCCACCGGTCCCCAACGGCCCGATGACCGCGACTGGCAAGACCGACTCCAGCGCCATCGCCAGCGCAGACCCAAAACCTGGCAGTGCTTCGAGGTGGAGCAGGACCTGGCGCCTGCGTTGCTCAGCTGCTCAGCCGGTCAACTGGCCCTTGTTGACTCGCTGGGGACCTGGGTCGCCTCGGTCCTGGAGCTGAGCAGTGACAGCTGGAATGGGCGATGCCGGGACCTGCTGGACACCATCAACCGCTGCGAGGCCAACCTGATCCTTGTCGCCGAAGAGGCTTCATGGGGCGTTGTGCCTGCGACCGCGATCGGCGGACTGTTCAGG
>Ga0310333_100333_pt1 | contig 13099 bp, 8 predicted proteins | sample LakMicSRFTotalB7_FD_195547 | JGI IMG/M metagenome (GOLD analysis project Ga0310333, IMG submission 195547) | Enriched freshwater cyanobacterial communities from Lake Michigan, Michigan, United States - MI23.SRFL.Total.B7 (v2) (version 2) | ecosystem: Environmental > Aquatic > Freshwater > Lake... | reverse complement strand
GCGCTACGGCACTCGATGCGGGCTCCCGGGGCGAGAACGGCTTCAGGCATTAGGTGTCAGAGGTCCGGCTAGGGAGAGCGCCTGCTGCATTCTGATTCGAGATCCAGCAGTTGGCAGCGAAAATGCCCATCCATACCGGTGTAGGAGACTTGCGTCATGCGGATATTGCATAAAGGGAGGGATGAAAGTGATGCTGTGTTCATGTCACTCTCCCAAGCAGGGTCTCGATGTGGGCCACTAGCTTCCTAGTCTCAGCCTCGGGATTCTCAAACCAATCAGTCGACCAGATCCGATAAATCTTCCAACCCAGACCTTCTAGAACAGCCTGACGGTATTTATCGCGATCTCGGGCAGAACGTGCTGAGTGGTACGTAGCACCATCACACTCTACCCCAAGCAGATAGGTTTCAGGCTTGTCTGGATGGCGAATTGCCAAATCAATGAAGTAATTGGCCACCCCCACCTGGCAATCGACCTCATAGCCATGGCGGGTCAGGGCCTCCGCAACGACAATTTCGAATTCGCTATCGGGTTCCCTGCCGCTTTGATGACCCGTTTCCAGGCTCTGAGCTTCGACATACTTCAGATAGCCCTTGAGAGCGTGAACCCCCTGACTAGAAGTGGCCGTAGGTTGGATCTGGTGAGATTCCATCGAGGTAACCAGTGCAATCGCATATTTTGCGCGGGTAAACAGGACATTTAAGCGTCGGTGGCCACCGCTTTGATTGATAGGGCCGAAACGCATCGCCACAGCACCACCGGGCTGAGGCGGTCCGTAGGTTGTTGAAATGACAATGGTGTCGCGTTCATCGCCTTGTACCTTCTCAAGAGATTTTACAAACAATTCATCTGAACTATCGGTCAGATCGAGGCGGCGCCTTAACTCGTCATGATGAATGGAGAGCATTTCAAGCTGTTCCGCAATTTCTTCCGACTGGGCTTCATTCATGGCTACAACGCCAAGGCTGCGATTGGGGTACTCTTCCAACTGCTGCAAGACCACTTCGCAAACCAGCTTAACCTCAGGTAGATTGACACCTTTGACGTATCGGGGAGCCTCGACAAGATGCCGTTGAATAGCAAAGTCTCGATCACAAGAAGGGAACACAACTAATTCATTTTTGTAGAAGTGCTTGTTGGAAAAAGCAATCAAGCTGCCGTGGCGGGAGCGATAGTGCCATTTGAGCCGTCGAACTGGATGGAAGCTCTTGGTACAGAGATCCAGGATTGATTCCTCTTCAAGGGCATCCGTATCAACCTCGTCAATCTCTTCTGAATCATCGGATGAGGTTGATCTTTGGAAGAAAGCCGTAGGGGGAAGCTGCTTTGGGTCGCCAACAACAACACACTGCTTCGCACGGCTAATGACTCCAAAGGCTCGCTCCGGTGCCATTTGCGAAGCTTCATCCACAATCACGAGGTCAAACTGCTCGATAACTTCCCTTGGAACCAACGATGCCACGGTCGATGGTGACATCATCCAGCAGGGCTTCAGGCCGCGCAGTGCATTGCCTGCGTCTTGAAAAAGATGCCTTAGGGGGCGGTGACGCTTCTGCTTATAGGCTTCATTATTGATCAGGCCCATCTCCGTGAAAAACCCTTTGGGTCCGGTACTATTGCCGCCAGGAAGTTGTTGAGGCGTCCGGTGGATTCGTGCAATCACCTCGGCACGGTCCAGATCTCTGATTTGATCCTCAACCCGATTAAAGCGCTCCCTGCGGGCAACCTGCTCTGCGGCCTGTAGACCCCGGATTGCTGGTACATCGTCTGAAATGCGATTCAACTGGCTACGTACAAGATTCCAGCGATAAACCGTTTGCCAAAGCTCAGCTGCCAAGCCACTGACCATCAACTGGTCGGCTAATTCTTGTTCTGACTGGGATGGCAAATCTTGTCTGAGCTGATCGATGCGAACCCAGTCATGAAAGGACTCACGCATCGTGACAAGCTGTTGTAACCATTGGCAAAGGTGGGCATTGTTTAATCCGTCAACAGACGGTGCTGGTGCGGATGGATGTAGCGAGGGGATGAAGTCTGCTATGTTCAGGAAATTAAGAGACGTTTCGCCTTCGGCATTTAGAAGCTCGGTTAACAGCTCACCCTTGTTGCGTTGCTCAATGAGATAAGCAATCGACCCTGATGACAAACACTGCTCTTCCATCTCCAAGGGCAACGCAAGATCCTTCAAGTTATTGATCCAGGTCAGAACGCCGCGCAAATCTTGGGGTTCTGCTTCAGCAAGGGCTGGGCCGGCTTGTTGGCGAAAATCAACCAACGCCCGCTGCATGCCATCCTGTCGGCGCCGATAAATCTCAAGTTCAATTGGGGCTGATTGAAGTTCGCTACCACCTAATTCGCTCTGAAGACCCAATTCGCAATAGTGATTTATTAGCTGGCCAAAATCTTCTATCCCTTTTGCAAGTGATTCCAGTAGAGTACGCAGAGACACCTGCTTACCATCCGCGGGCAAAAGATCCTTTTCGGCGAATAACTCCTCAATAGCTGGCAGGAGCTGCTCTCTGAGAACCATAGCTTGTTGCTCTAGCTCAGTTTTATCCAGATTTTCAAGCACGACACTAAGGTCTTTTAAATTGCCAGCATCTGTAAGTTGACCGTTTCTATCAGACGCATCCAATACAACTAGAGCCTTCCTAGGCTCGGTGCTAAGCAACCCCAGCACTGCCTCAAAATCCTCCTTAGGAAATTGGGACACCCGCTGGCGATAAGCGATCACATCCTCGAGCCATGGCGCCATCCTCTCGGGCTGTTCAATTCCTGCCCCACGGGCCCATACGGCATACGGATTTGCCTTTTTAAGAAGGTCTAAGTTGGCTTTGTTTGCCATGAGCTCACGGCGAAGATCGCTTGTCGTCCTACTAGCAATCACCAGTCCTGACCAAAGTGGCAAACTGACCAGGTCTTCGAGATCGGATGAAAGGCTATTTTTGAATAAAGTAATCAGGCCCTTTAACTCCTCTACCTGCAAACTCCTAAGCTTCTCCAGGAAGCTCGCTGTCTTAGAATTAGATAAAACATAGCGTTTCAGAGCATCCAGCTCCTTTACAACCATTGTGGCTTGGCTCAGGTTCAATCCGCCGTCGCACCAGTCTTGTACTAGGTCTGTTGGGAAGGCCGCCTCAAGATCTAGAACATCAGCCACTAGGCGAAGAGCTTCTGGCTTACTGACAGAATCGACAGCACCTAATTCAGCTGCCAATTTGCTTGCTCGCGCATAGGAGCGACTGACCAATTTGCGCAAGGGAGACATCGTCTCCAATTTTGTTGCTGCAGCACGAAGCTCCTCAGCCTGCAGAGTATCCAAAACGCGCAAGCCCTCCAGGCTGAGAGTCTGTTTCTTTTGTTCCAGTTCTCTTTGTTTTTCAAGGACAGCGGTGATCACTTCCGTTGGCGTCGACCAGAGGTCTGTTTGCCGATACCGGAGACCATCTGGACTTAGCTCGTTTAACCGCTCGAGGAGGTCCTGAAGGCAATGCAATTGCTCGAGCTTTAGTCCCCGCAGATCCATCGGTAGGGGCATGCTAGCCAGGGCCGAATCCACCGACAGCAGAAGCCTCTCCGCCGACTCGAGCTGGACCCCCCAGCCCTGAATGGCATCATCTTGACCGAGCACCGATTGCATCCCGCCTTCGCAGCACTGGCGAAGCTCCTCAGCCGCCTTGTGGAGATCTGCGGGACTACTGGCTAAGGGTGGCTCGCCACGATTCAAACCAAGATTGTCATGCTCAGCTTGCAGGCGTAGATAGGTATTAATTAAGTCCCTGGTGTATTGCCGGTTGCTTAGCCACAGCGGCGAACGGCGCTGGTCAAGGATCCAATTCGGTTGGCTGCTCAGGTGGTCAATAAGAGCATTCAGGCCGACAAGCTCTACAAGATTCAAGTTATGAATAGCGATGCTATTTAATCTCGTAGTTGCGATCACCTGGATTCGCTCTAGCCGCTCCGATAGGGCACTTAATCTGGTATTAAGCTGATCTCGTTGAAGGGTGGTCGTGGGCATTCTCAACGTGCCCAAACACCACTGAGTCCATCGTCCAATAAATGTAGTGAACATCTGTCCCTCGGGAAGGGGATCAGGAATCCGATTAAACAAAACAGATAGTTTTGAACTACTAGCTTGTTCTGCCTTCAGCGCTGCAAGCAAGTCCTGGGCGACCCCAGCTCCCTGCTTAGAGGCTAAGACTGGTAAGAGAGCTGCTTGATCTGTAGAGAGAGGTTCTGGCAACCTTGCAGCTAGGACAGCCCCATCCTGTGCCACAATGCGAAGTTCCCCGAGCGACATTGCAGGTAAAGTCTCACCTCTACTTGCTTCCTGCCTTAAAGCGGACAGGGACCTATTCCATTTGTCAGCCTGGTCAATCAACTGGTCTCGTCCCAAGGCGTCGCTTGGCTTGACACCGATGGGAATAAAGGTAGATCGGAAGCTCTCAAAATCTGGCCTTATACACAACCGCGCTAATTGTTCGATGACTTGGGTAATCCGCTCAACCTGTTGCTCGGAATATTCAGTTGCCTCATTCAATGTAAGGCGCAAAGTCCCTAATGGAACTTTTGCACCTTGTAGCTGCTTGCGAAGCAGCAATTCACGCCAGAAAAGTTTCTGCGGGCTCTGGTCATCTGGACCATGCCCCGAATTGAGTGATTCACTAAAGTTGTTGAGCTTGCTGCGCAGTTGTTGAAAATCCTCAATGGCCGCATCTCGTTTTGGTCGTACTGGTACTGGAAGCTCTAGTCGTTGAGCCAGCTCGTCATATACCTCTCTTTTGTTTGTCTTGTCGGAGGCGATTCGAAGGCAGTAAGGCTTTAGTCCTGCATCTGCAAGGCGCGTGTATACGACATCAAGTGCAACTTTCTTCTCAGCGACGAAAAGAACACGTTGTCCGATGCAGAGAGCATTGGCAATGATATTGGTAATTGTCTGACTTTTGCCAGTCCCTGGTGGACCTTCAATTACCATGGATCTGCCACTCATTACATCGGCAATTCCGGCGAACTGGCTAGCATCGGCCTGGGTAATCAATACTGGTACACGTTCGGCTATGGCCGGATCGTCAACATTTTGATCTTCAGCGACCACATCCGTTTCGCTTGGTTGCTCCTCATCTGAAAGCTCTGCAGCCAAGAGCTGCCTAACAAGCACTGAGCGCCTGATGACTTCTGGGTCAAGGTCTTCATAAAGACCAAGACCGCTAAAATTGAATAACGCGAGATTCAAGAAGTTATTTACTTTCCAGTCTTTACGCTCCGACACCGCATCGTTAAGTTGAGCATAATAGGAAATTAGGTTGACGCCAGCTGTGTCGATGGCTGGCATCGGCAAGTCAATCAGAAAATCACGCCGTAAACGCTCTTTAAGGGTAACGTTGCCAATAGGAGCATCATCAGCAGCACGAAGAAAAAATGTTTTCGAACCACCTCTCGTGGCCCCTTTAGTGAGCTCTACGGGTAGCAAAATTAATGGTGCCAGGAATTTCCTATCTTTTTCGATCCATTCAAGGCAACCAAAAGCTAAATAAAGTATATTATTTCCTGTTTCTTCGATTGAGCTGCGTGCTTTCTTGCGGATTCCCTCAGCGAGACGATCCAGGCTTGCCTCTACTTGAAGAACATGCATCTCGCTCTTTGAGCCAGATTTAAGATTGTCTGAAAACGTGAGCTCATAGGAAGGGTCGATTCCATGGGCCTCTGCCAACTGCACCAAGTTCCTTGTGCTTTTACTGCCCTTAGAGACCACCCCCAATTCCTCGCGAACCATTGATCGCAAGCGATCCTCAGCCTGTTGCAGCGCTAGGCTTAATCCTTGATCGCCTGTACTATCGGCAAGGATCTGTTCATACAAAGGGTCTTGGCTTCTTGCTACTTCAAGCGCTTGTTTAAATTCATCACTTTCATTATCATTATCATTGTCATTGGGTGGATCTGGTAGTGCTAGTATTTGGATGGTTGCTCCATCACAAAGTTCTGAAAGTATGACTTGGGGATCACAGTCGATGAACCTCAGCATGCGAGATGTTCGTTTGCTGCTTAAGGATAGATTGAGGAGATTATTACGCGTCGTCAGATCCAGTAACTTATTGCGAAATCCCTCCAGGGTTGGGATGAGATATTGGTTGATGCCCAAGGCGTCGCTCATATCAATAGCCGTTCTGATGGAGACCAAGGCTTAGGCTTTGGGATGCCCGAATACCTAACGCTCTCAACTTAAAGTATTCAAATATCTCTAAACCATACTGGTCAAGCCCGGCGCACTGGATGGACCTAAGAGAGACTTGGCGACTTAGCATGATCACCTTGGGCGCTCTGAACACAGAAGTCTTGAACTATACATCAGTTCTTGGCACGCTTCAAGCAACGCGCGTCTTCTGAGACTGCTCCTCCATTTCAAGCCATCCATGCGTTTAGTGCATAATTGTAGCTAGGACGAACGGAGTCTCGCCTGGTTAGACGTTAGTCTTGTCGATTTATCTTGTTCCGAAATGGGCAATGTCATTACTCGCTGCTTAATCAACTGCCAACGCTTTTGCAAGGCCTGCCGCCAATGATCTGTCTTCCCTGTCAGAATAAAATGTGGCTCCACCTGCCTTGTTTTATGCCTTGACAAACACTGAGCAATGTATTCTTGGATCTCGTAACCCCTCTAAAGCAAATGCGTTTATGCAAAGTCACAATACTAAGCTCATTGGCATCCTGGCATCACTACTCAATGTTGTCTCATGGCTCCCTCCACTGAGTCATTTTGGCCTTACGGCTAAAATGACTCAGTTTGACTGCTTAAAGAGAATAGACAGCAAGAAGCCTGTTTATAACATGTCCTCAGAACCGATAACGAGCCCCAACCCGAGCCCCAAAGGCACTTAGGGAGTCGTAGTTGACACTATCCACCGAGAAGCCACTGCTGCCCTGGTAGGTGCCTTCTACAAACACATCAGCCTTGGCACTGGCTTGATAGGACACACCAAGCTTGGCTTGGTAGCCCAAGACGCCTTGATTGCCAGATTGTTGCGTCAAGGTGATTCCCAAGGCAGAAGCCGAATAGGCACCCCAGCCCACATTGGTGTAGCCCAGACCACCGCCGACATAGGGCGTGAACTTACTTTTGGTTGGAATATCAACGTAAGCACTCACGAGCACAGAATTGGTGCTGACACTGCCATTGCTGATCGAACTGCTTAGGCTAGTTCCACGAGCACTACCGGTAACGCTATTGAGGCTTGCCCCTGTGTAGGCATAGGTCAACTCGGTGCGCACAGGGCCAAAGTCATAGCCAGCACCGATTTCACCGGAAAAGCCACCGCCGAGTCCGTAGGAGCCCGTCACCCCAACCCCAAGGATGGTGGTGTTACCAGTCACGTTTTGAGGCCAGGCGCCCCCCAAGCCAACGGTGGCATAAAACCCCTTCTCAGATGTGGCACTTGCCTGGCTAGCTGCCTTGCCATAGGGATCGCTGGCATCCGATTGGGCCTTTGCCGCAGTAACCGAACAAACCGACAGGCTTGTTGCAGCAACTGCAAGAATGATCGGGCGCAGAAGTGTCATGGTCTTTTCAGGCAACGGCAGCAGCTAAGCAGCTGCAGATACAACGCAGATCCCCTGCTTGTCAGCAAGCCAATTGACCCCCTGTTTGGCGGTTGTTGTATGCGTTAAACGCATCAAATGAGCCGATTGAGGCCTTGATTGTCCCGGCCAACTCAGCCAGAACGGGGTATTGCTCCCAAGTGCTGGGGCTGACCAGCAACCAAATCTGCTCCCGGATGGGGGTAGCCAAATCCAACCAACGCACCCCAGAGGCGCAGCAGCCCAAGCCAGCAAACCAGCTGGGTGTGGCAATGCAGGGCAGCTGCTGAGACTCCAGCCCCTGCTGCCCGCTGGAACCGTTGAAACCCTGGGGACTCTGCTGGACCATCCACTGCTGCTGACGAACAGCTGAGGCCAGCCCCGGCGCACAAGCCAGGGGCGGCACGATCACCTCCGTCCAGCGGGGCGGAAGCTCATGAACACCAGCCGTTGCCACCAGCCCCAGCTGCCAGCAGCCCAGCGGAACCAACAGACAACCATCCCATTCCTGGGCAGTATTTCGGCAAAGCCTGGGCCCAGGCGGTTGAGCTGCGGGAACGGACCAAGATTCTGGCTCTTCTAATCCCAAATAATCAGGCTCTTGTGGCCTCTCTGGTAGCAACGCCTCGAGCTCCAGCGAACTCAACAGGGCCCCATCCAGGATGTGGCTGTCCACCAGGCGATGAAGGGTTCTGATATGGCGAAATTGCGCCGGAACCGGGAGGACCTGGCGTGCGCCTTCAATTAGGCCCTGCCGCAAAGGATCGGTCCCAATCCTGAGCACCCCTGAGCCCAGCCGATGCGATTGGAAGGCCCGGCGCAGCAAGCGCATGCACTCCGTTTCGCCATAGTGCAACTCATCAATGAAATGGCGGGTCGACTTATGGAGCCCGAAATCTCTGCTGATTTTCTGATAGCGACGGCTGATGGTCGGTTGGGACAGATTCAACGGGCCCGCCGCCGCTGCCATCGAGCCGCACAGCTCCAGCAGATCGAGGGTGTTCAGTCCATCGAATAATTCTGGATGGCGGTAAGTGGTGGCTGCCAGGGTGGCGCCCATCGATCGATCGCAACGCCCATTGAGCATTGGGGCAGCACCTGAGCAAAACGCAAAACTCCGTGCGAAAGACCAATCTGCAAAGCTTTTGGCTAGTCGCAACCAAGCAGGGTGCAGGCCTTCCTATGGACTAAGCAGGTCAGAATTTGGTTATTCGCATGTAATCCTTGTCCTAGGTCCAGCCCCCTGCCAACCTGCAGCGATGACCGCCCCCCTGCGCTGCCACCTGCTGATCGGTGCCCCCGCCAGCGGCAAGACCACCCTGGCGGCCGTGCTGGCCAAGCTCACTGGCGCAGTGGTGCTCTCCACCGATGTGGTGCGGGCCGAGATGTTTGGTGATGCCGCCGTTCAGGGCCCCTGGCGCGACATCGAAGCCCTGCTGCACCAGCGCATCCGCGAGTCCGTGGCCGCTGGCGTCCCGGTGATCGTCGATGCCACCCATGCCCGCCGGCCCTGGCGCTTAGCGATTACCCAGGCCCTGGCCCTGCCTGCCCCGGTGGAGTGGATCGGCTGGTGGCTCTACACGCCCCTATCCATCTGCCTGCAGTGGAACCAGACCCGCGAGCGCCTGGTGCCAGAAGCAGTGATCCGCGAGATGGATGCCGCCCTGGCCGATCCTGTCTTTGGCCCCAGCCGGTCCGAGGGATTCGCAGCCCTGGTCGCGGTGGTGCCCACCCACCAGCAAGACCTAGGGGCCCTGCTCGGCGATGAGCTTGGGCGGCTCGATCACCGCATCCGTTCGGCCCGCAACCGCGAACGCCGGTTTGCGCTCCATGGCTATTCGCGGCTGCTGGATCTCGAGCGCTTGCTCTATCTCCTGCGCCTGCTGAGCCGCTTCCCCGATCTGGCTCCCAGCGATCCTGCCACCACAGCCGAGTTAGATGCGATCGTTTCACCCCTGCCATCGGGAGATCTGGCCGATCGCGCTGCGGCCTTCCTGCGCCGGCTCCATGGCAGTTGCTACGGAGACGCCACAGCCCTACGAGCGGATTTGATCTGGCTGGAGGCCAACGGCTTCTGCAGTGCTGAGCCGTCCCTGGGCCCGATCCAGCCGCCACCGGAACCAGCAGCAGTTCTAGAGACAGCAGCGCCCCAGGCCAAAGGCGGTGGCCCCTGGGTGGGAGGCGTGAATGGGGGCTACCCACCCCAGGCCGACGCCCAGGTGTTCCAACGGGTGTTTGTGTTGCTGCGCCACATGCTGCAGCAACCCTTTGACCGCCAATCAGGCACGCCATTGCCCGAACACCTGATCGCCCAGAGCGAAACGATCCCGGGGGCCTACCTCCCCGGTGAGGCGGCCACCCTGCGCAAGGACCTCGAAAAGCTGCTCACCCCCTATGGCTTCCGCTCCCGCAACGACAACGTGCGCCACGGCTACGCCATCGGCACCGCCCTGCTCTCGGCCAACCGGCTGCGGGAGATCCATGGCCTGGTCAGCCAGGCCGCCGGCAGGCTGGCCGATCCCAGTGCCCAAGACCTCCTAAGCGAACTGGAGCAACGGCTGCAGTGGGGCGGCATCTCCATCGACCAGGCCTCGCCAGTGCGCGCTTTTGCCAACCGCTCCATCGTCGATGCCTCCCTGGTGCGGCCCGACTCCCTGGCAGCAGAACGGCAGGCCGAAAGGCTGGAAACCGCGATTGTTGAGCGGCGCCGCATTGAACTCGAGCGCTACAGCTCGGTAGCCGCCTTTGCCGATAGCCCCACCGGCAGTTTCCGTGTCTGGCCGCTGCAACTGCTCTTCCACAACATCGGCTGGTACCTCGTCTTTGAAGACGACACCATCGGGCGAGAAGAGGGCCTGATCCGCTGCGAGCGGCTCGATCGCCTTGCCCTGCGCCACAGCGAAGGCCGCTATCGCCGCGGCGAGGAGGCCCACAGCAAAGGCCTCAGCCGCCTGCAAACCCTGCTGCACCACAGCGGCGGCATCTATTTCGGAGGCAACCTTGATGCCCAGCTGCAGCTCTGTCATGGCTCGCCCCAGCAGTGGGCGAAGGCCCTGGTAACCCTGCGCTTTTGCTGCGCCCCTTGGGCGTTTGCCTTCATCCGCGAGGGCCTGCAGCGCTACCCGATCGAGCACACCCGCTTCTCCAAAAGCCTCAGCGGCGATCAGTGGTGGCACCACCCAAAGGCGCCCCATGTCCTTGATCCGGGCGATCCAGCCGACACCCACCCCTACCCGGTGGAGCTCGATCTACCCCCCTGGACCGTGCAGCGCGACATCGACCTACGCAACTGGCTATTCGGCTTTGGCGCCGGCATCCGCATCGAGAGCCCCATCGAGCTGCGGCAGGAGCACCGGCAACGGCTACAGGAAACGTTGGCGGTGTATCCGCAGACTTGAACCAGCGTCTGCCTCAGTTCAGAGCACGGACCCGGCGCTGATCGTGTCGCCATCGCCGATCGACAGCACCGTGGCAGCCGTTGCCGCCTGGACCAGGGGACCAAGGGCAGCAAGGGAGATCCCGGCCCAGACGAGCTGGGTTTTCGAGGCCTTCCGCATCACGGGAACCTGGGGAACAGCAGGCCAAAGCGGCCTAGGCACAGGGCTATTGCCAGCTTGAGCGTTTGTACTACCCTCGCCCCATGGACTTCCGCCCGGGCGAGCTGGTTGCGGTCAGGGCCGGCAGCCACTGGCCGGAGCTGGTCGGCCGAATCCAGATGATCCATGCCCAGGGCCATCCCATTTGGAGGAGCAGAATCCGGTCCATCCACCTACAGTCAGGTCAGCAAAGGGTTGGGGGTGCGTTGACGATGACGGTGGATCTCCCTCTAGCCCAGATGACGGTGGCCGACAAGCTCCTGGCCATGGAACTGCTCTGGGCCGACCTGTCCAAGGATCCTGCCCAAGTGCTGTCCCCCGCCTGGCATGGCGACGTCCTCCGCAGCCGCCGTGAACAGGTGCTGCAGGGAGAAGCTCGCTTCCAGGGTTGGGATGCCGCCATGGATGACTTGAGGGCTGAGCTGCGTGGACATCAGGCTCCTTGAGGACGCCAAAAGGGATCTCCGCAGCGGCTGGTTCTTCTACGAACGTCAAGCCCCAGGTCTTGGCGATCGCTTCCTAGATGCCATCGAGGCTGACGTTCGGCTGCTTCCCGCATACGCCGGTATCCATTTACAGGTGAATGGGTTTCATCGGCTGCTGATCAAACGGTTCCCATTTGCCCTCTACTACCTGATCGAGGCGGACACGATCGACATCTACGCAATCCTGGATTGCCGTCGGGATCCAAGTTGGATTCAGCAAAGATTGGCAGGACAACCTCCACCCGCGTAAAACGAAGGCGATGGGAAAGGTTCGAGGCCAGCTCTCCCTTCACCGAATTGGCTGCTGATCTGATCCCAGGGCACGGCATGGACTGGGTTTTGCATCGAGGCCGTGCAGAGACCATCCACTCCATCACCCTGCCTCAAGCCATCCGTCGGCGTGGCTTGATTGTGTCAGGCGGCGCAAGGGCGTTGCGAGTGCGGCTGCGCCGCACCCTTGCCCTCGCCTGAGGTTCTGTGAACGCCGCCGCCGGGGGGCTGGTGCTGTGGGAGTTCCAAGCCAATGCTCCCCTCCCGCGGCTGCGGTGGCCAAGGTTTCCCATGGCGGGCACCGATCTATCAGTGATATTACGGATCTATTTCGCTTTCATTCGTATTGGCAATTTGCCATTAATAGCGCCCTGATCATCACATAAGCCCCGGCCGGGGCGGCCGCACTGTTCCACCTTTTTGGTTCGCCCTAAACCCTTTTGCTACTACAAAAGATCACCCTTCCTAATCAGCCAGATCGGCCCATAGTACGCCCGTATTGATAGAATTAAGGCCACCAGGAAAGCCCGCCAAGAGCCGGGCTTGCTCCTCCCCTGCCGCCCCCACAAGGCGCTGATCGGAGCTTGGTGCGTTGTTGTTTTGCCTGTAGCTAATGGCCCAGATCCTTGATTTCCAGGCCGCCGCCTTGGCGCGCTCACGGTGTGATCCCCTCAGCGATCATTCAGGCCCTTTGGTGATCGTCGCCGGTGGCGGCCGTGATCTTGATTGGCCGCTTGATCGAATTGCCGCTGGCCTGGTCCAGGCCACTGCTGGCCGGCCCGTTGCGCTCCTCCTCCATGGCGGTGCCCGCGGTGCCGATCGCCTGATCGATCACGCCGCCCGCTCTCTGGCCTGGCCGGTGGAGGTGATCCCTGCCGAATGGGGCCGCTACGGCCGGGCCGCTGGGCCATTGCGCAATGGCCTGCTGCTCCGTCGCGCCCTGGAGGTGGCCACCCCAGACCAGGCCTCGGTGCTGGTCGTCGCCTTCCCCGGCGCATCAGGCACCGCCTCCCTAGTGCGCCAGGCCCGCCATCTGATCGCCGCCGATGGCGAGCCAATCGCCCTGGTCGAGATCCAGCCCTGAAGGCCCAGCGGGCCTGCCTTTCTTCTCTTTGATTCCAGCCCTTTGCCCTAGTCCCATGCCCCGCTCCACACCTGCCGCCCTGGCCCCAATCA
>Ga0310333_100332_pt1 | contig 13115 bp, 14 predicted proteins | sample LakMicSRFTotalB7_FD_195547 | JGI IMG/M metagenome (GOLD analysis project Ga0310333, IMG submission 195547) | Enriched freshwater cyanobacterial communities from Lake Michigan, Michigan, United States - MI23.SRFL.Total.B7 (v2) (version 2) | ecosystem: Environmental > Aquatic > Freshwater > Lake... | reverse complement strand
GAGCGCTGCTGTCCGGATTTACTTGGTCTGGCCCTGTTGACCCAGGCACGGTCCCTTTGGAAGCAAGCGAGTTAGGTTCCACCCCAGAATTGTCCACAGGATTTGCCCCAAGCAGCTCCCCTGGTGTTGGTCGTGGGGATGCACCGCAGCGGCACGTCCCTTCTCAGTGGCGTGCTCCATCGCCTGGGCGTGGCCCTGCCTGGAGAACACATTGCTGCTGACCATCACAACCCGGAGGGCTACTTCGAGTGGCGTGAGGTGGTGGATCTGCAGGAGCGACTGCTCATTGATCTGGATCGCTGGTGGCCTTCAGCACAAGGCTGTTTGCCGTTGCCCCCGCACTGGCTCAGCCATCCAGCCACCCAGGAGGTCCGTCGCCAGCTCGGTCGCTTGCTGCGCCAAGAGGCGGCCCATCAGAAGGGGCCATGGGCGATCAAGGATCCCCGCACAAGTCGGCTGCTACCGCTGTGGTTAGAGCTGGCCGCAGAGCTGGACATTCCCCTGCGCCTTCTCCTCGCCGTGCGCGATCCGGCCGAGGTGGCCTGCTCCCTGCTCAACCGCGATGCCGAGGTCACAGGGATGGATTTACCCCGAGCCCAGCAGCTCTGGTGGTTGCACAACCTGGAGGTGATCCATGGGGCCCCCACCACGATTCCCCTGGCTGTCGTGGACTTCGGCCGCTGGTTCAGCCAGCCCGAGGCCCAGTTACGGCAGCTCCTAACGGATCTCCCCGATCTGGATCCCAGCGCTGAGCAGCAGCAGCAGGCCCTGGCCCTGATCCAACCCGAGCACCGCCGCTCTGCCGCGGCCCCTGGCTCCTTGCCCCTGCATCGCAGGGTGCGCAGGCTCCATCGCCACTTGCTTCAACCCGGCAGGCGCCGCTGGCCTGCAGCAGCACCTCCCCAAAACTTCCGCCAGGGCCCTGCCCAGCTACCCGATCCTGAAGCCCTCGCCGCCGACCCCAGCCGCTGGTCCCAATCGCTAACCCTCTGGCAGCACCATCCCGCCCCCCGCCATGGGGGTGCGGTGGAGCTGGCCCCGCAAGCGGTGATCAGCCTGTGTGGCCTCTCCCTGAACGCTTGGCAATGCCACCTTTGGCTGCAGAAACTGCCCATACCTGGGCTTGGCCATCAAGCCCTTCAAACAACCAGCCCAGACCCCCACAATCTCCACCTGGCCCCTGGCGGTGTTCCTCAGCCAGGACTGCCCGTGGTCGAGCGGGTGGCCCTCAACCTGGAGTTCCCACCGGTTGAGAGGGCCCAGCACTGGCTGAGCCATTTACGCAACCAGCAGGCGATCTGGGATCCCAATCCAGCCAGAGTCGGTTTCTTACGGGCCCTCGGCCTGCCGGCCTATTGGCTCGACCCAGCGGCGCCGGCCAATGGCTGGCTGCAACAGCCAGGCGCCCTGGATCCTGGTGTCTGGTCTTCCCTGCTCGGCCTGGCCGCTCCGGCTGCCGGCCATGTGGTGGTCTTGGGTGCCGCTGGCCCTCAGTGGGACCGGGCCCTTGCCGAGGAGGAATCCCATGGGATCCCGCCCGGCGTCATGCCCATGGCCTACCTACCAGGCTGGCCTGAGCTCATCATCTCCACCCCCGCAGCCGCCCTCGCCCAGGCCGGCTGGCTGGAGGAGGAGGCGGCCCGATCTGCCCAGCTGGTGTGGATCGACTGCACCGATGCGGGCCTTGATCCAGCCCTGGCTGCGCTCTCTTCGGTAGCCCGGTCTTCAATCGCCCTGGCGCCCCCACTCACCCCCGCCGAGCTCCGCAGCCAGTTGTCTGGCCAGCCCCTTCTGGCCTTGGCAGACGATCGCCCCTCACCCGCCGTCGAAGAGCTATTCCGGTGGGAGCTATCGATTCCGGCCCAGGCAGCGGTGGTGGTGAGCCTCTACAACTACAGCGATCGCATTGCTGCAGCCCTCGACAGCGCGGCTGCCCAAAGCCAGCAGCAACTCGAACTGATTGTTGTTGATGACGCCTCCAGTGATAGCGGTCCTGCAGTCGTGCAGGCCTGGATGGCCGCCCGGGTGAAAGCTGGAGGCCATCCCTTCGTCCACCTGCGGCTGCTCCGCCATGGGTCCAATGCCGGCTTGGCCGCTGCCCGCAACACCGCTTTTCAAGCGGCTACGGCACCGTGGTGCTTCGTGCTCGATGCCGACAACGCCCTCTATCCCGATGCATTGCGCGCCTGTTTGGAGTTGGCCCATGCAGGTTCGGCCGATCTAGCCGTTGTGCATCCCTTGTTGGCCGTGGAGGCAGAGACAACACGGCCCGACGAACTACGCAGCTTGGTCAGACCCCAGAGTTGGCAGCGCGAGCGCTTCGCCTTTGAGAACCATGTGGACGCCATGGCCCTGGTCCGTCACACCGCCTGGGAAGCCGTGGGGGGATATACCCACATCGAGGGCGGCTGGGAGGACTACGACTTTTGGTGCAAGTTGATTTCAGCTGGATTTCATGGCCTTCAATGCCCTCGCGTCCTGGCTGTGTATCGCAGCCATTGCCAATCCATGAGTCACACCGCCACCAACCGGAGCTGGAAAGCCCTTTCCCGTACGCTTCAAAATCGCCATCCCTGGCTGCAGCATCCCCAGGCCTTCTGATCGACCCCGTCGCTGAACCATGAGGACAAGCCGAGCGATTCACGCCCTCGTGCGCAGCCTTGCTGGTGCCCCAGGCGACAGGCTTCTGGTCGCTATGGCCCTGGTGGCCCTGGTGCGCCAGCGCCGGCTATGGCTGAAAGCCTCGCCCTTGATTGCCGCTGTCCCAGCCCTTGGCCGTCCCAAGCTCAAGCTCTGGCAGGCCATTGCTGCAGCCCTTGCCCGAAACAACCCACCACCTCCACCCCAACTAGCGGAGGTCAAGGTGGCCTTGAAAGCCACCCAGGCCTACCGCGATGCTGAAGCACGCCTGGCCCGGAGCGCTAGCTCCCCCTTCGGCAGAAGTGTTCATTACAGGGCACTGCTTGACCACTGGCGGGCCCAGCCTCCAGAGCGGCTGATGATCTTTCATCATCACGACCGCCGCGGTTGGCTCCCCCGCAGCTGGATGGAGGCCCTTCTGGCCATTGGCCAGGCCGGTTGGACGGTGGTGCTGTCTTCCAATGATCTTCAACCTCACCTCGCCCAGGAACTTGAGCAATCGGGAATTGTTTTAGCTCTGCGGGCCAATGTGGGGCTCTGTCTTGGGGCCTACAAAGATCTCGCCCTTCTGCTCCAGCAAGACCATGGGTTGGTGGCAGGCCTCAGCTCTTTGGTGCTCTGCAACGACAGCACCCTGCCCGTGGCCCCGGCAGCTTCCCTCATCAGCCAACTAGAGGCGTGGGCTGAGGTTGGCGAAAGCAGCGAGCGCCCCCTCTTGGCCGGCATGACTGACTCGGCGCAGCGCGGGGCCTACCACCTGCAGTCCTACCTCCTCTATGCCAATGGCGCTCTGGTTCAGCATCCAGCTTGGCTGCGTTTCTGGCTGGAATTTCGGGTTTGTGGCTCCAAAGATGACCTGATCAACACCGGTGAAATTGGCCTCTCCCAGGTAGCCCTGGCTGCCGGTGTGACCATATCTTGCGCCTATCCACTCATCGCAGGACTGCTGGATGGGGAGGCCATGGCCGATGAATTGCTTGGGTTTGGCATCGTCCAACCCAAGCATGTGAACCAGACGCTGTTCGCTTGGCAGAGCCTCCTCGAGCGGGGCTTCCCCTTGGTGAAGAAGCACGTGCTGTTCGATCTGCTCGAAAACCAGGGGCACCCGATGGCCATCGCCACCCTGGCCCGCTGGATTCCTCCCGCTCGCCGTGCCCTACTCGCGGCCGATCTGCAGGAGCTGTTTGTGAGTCGCTACGCCTTCACCACCCCGGATTCCGGTTGACCGCCGTGCTCCAACTCCTACGGGAATGGCCACCTGGCTATGGCGGAGTCGAACGGGTCGCCCATGAGCTGGCCCTGGAGTGGCAGAGATTGGGTGAACCCGGCGCGGTGTTCAGCCTGGTGGCCCAGCCGAGCGCCTGGGCTGAAGTTGATCCCCTGCCTGTCCCTTACCAACGGGTACCGCTGGCGCGCTTGTCCTTAGGACGCCTGCTCATCCCCCTGCCAAGCCCAGGGTTGCTGCGACTGCTCCTGGCTCCAGAACCCCTCCATGCCCACCTGCCCTGTCCGGCGGTGCTGGCCCTGGTGGTGGCGGCTCGCTTGCTGCGGCCCCGCCGCCCCATCAGCCTGCACTGGCACTCCTTCCTCGAGCCGGCCCCCACGCCGTCCGGTCGCCTGTTTGGCCTCTACCAGCGCCTGGCGGAGCTCCTGCTTCCTCTTTTCCCGCGCATTGTCACCACCTCACCGCCCCTGCAGCAGGAGCTCCTGGCCATCGGCCTACCACCCCGTTCGGTGCGGGTGCTGGCCTGCAGCCTGCCGAAGCAGGCAGAAGACCAGGCCCTGGCCCTGGCCGCTCTCCGGCTGCAAGAGGCATCGCCACCAGCCCAGTTCCAGCCGCAGCAGGCGTTTGATTTCCGCCTACTCAGCATCAGCCGCCTCGATAGCTACAAACGCATCGACTGGTTGATTGAAGCCCTGGCGGCCGCCCAGGCCCTGATGCCCCAGGGTGGCCCCGTTTTGCAGCTCGATGTGGTGGGCGATGGACCCGATCGCCCGGCCCTGGAACGGCAGGCCCTGGCCCAGGCGCCTGGCCGCGTGCGCTTCCACGGCCGCCTGGATGAACCCGCCAAATTCGCCCTGTTGGCGCGGGCTGATCTGCTGGTGCTGGCTGCAAACCGCTGCAATGAGGCCTTCGGCATCGTCCAGCTAGAAGCCATGGCCTGTGCTGTGCCGGCTGTGGCCTTTCAGCATCGCCGCAGCGGCATGCACTGGGTTAGCCGCATCCAGGCCCTCCCCTGGGATGGCCGCCGCCGCTCCCTCGCGCCGGTCATTGCTCGGTTGGCCACCGATCCAGCCCTGCTGGCCCAGGCCCGCCGTGGCGCCCATCAGCGCTACCTCCAGGAGTTCAGTCGACCGGTTTGGCAGGCAGGATTTCGGCAGGCCTTCGCCCCATGAGTGCTGGCTCCCCGCTGATCAACCTGCTGCCCTACCGCCCGGCCGCCACAGGCCTGAGTCGCTACGTGGAGCGGTTGCTCGCGGCCTGGCCTGGCGCTACCGGGCAGCCACCGCCCCAGCAGCTCCGCCTGCGGGCCGATGGGGAAGCCGAGCTCTCCTGCGCGCTGCCGTTGCCAGGGCGCCAACACGCTCGCCGCCTGCGTTGGTTGCAGGCCAACGCCCTGGTGCAGCACGCCGTGCCCGTGGGCCGTCTCGTCAACCAGGCCAACCCCGGCCTGATCTATTCCCCCTACACCGATCGGCTGCTTGGTGTTCGCGATCGGCCCCAAGTGATCACCTGCCACGACCTCATTCCCCTCTATTGCAGCAACAGCCGTCGGGCCTACTGGCGCAGTCGCCTTTGGTTACCCCTCCACCTCCAGGGCGCCAACCGCGTGGTCGCCATCAGCGGCCATGTGGCGGATCTGCTGGTGGAAAACGGCCTAGCTGCCGATCGCATCGTGGTGGTGCCCAACGGCGTAGAACCGGCCACCGATCCCGTGCAAGCGCCAGGCTCCGCCGATGTGCTGGTCATTGCCCGCCATGCCCGCAACAAAAACCTCGGCGCCGCCCTGGAGGGCTTCGCTTGGTTCCTGCGCCTGCAGCCCAGCTGGGAGGGCCAATTGCTGCTGGTGGGGCGCCCGGATCGGGCCACCCCCCAACTGAAGCGTCTCGAGCTGGAGCTCGGCCTACAGGGCAGGGTTCGGTGGATCGATGACCTTTCCGAGCCTGAGCTGGAGCAGCAACTACGCCGCAGTTTCTGCCTGCTGTCTTGCAGTCTGATGGAAGGATTTGATTACCCCCTACTGGAGGCCCAGGCCCGGGGCATTCCCACCCTGGCCAGCCGCATACCGGTCCACTGGGAACTCCATCGTGAGCACGCTCTCTTTTTTGAAGTGGGAGATTGTGGGGCTAGCTTGGGTGGCATTCTTCAGCAGCTCGCGCGCGACTCCGGCCTTTGGCAACAGCTCTCCCAGGCGGGTCCAATCCACGCCCAGCAGTACAGCGTTTGCCGCCAGGTGAAACAGATTGCGGAGCTCCTGGCCAGCATCCAGCTCTGATTCTTCGCAACGTCTCCCTGGAGATTCCCGTCTTCACCAGCGAGAACCGCAGCCTCAAATCCAGCTTGATCCGCTCCGTCACTGGCGGCCTGCTCCGCCAGGGCCGCTCCGGTTCTGTGATCACGGCTTTGCAGGCGGCCACCTGCACCATTTACGAAGGTGAGCGTGTGGCCTTAATCGGCCATAACGGTGCTGGCAAATCCACGTTTCTCAAGCTGGTATCTGGTGTTTACCAGCACAGTGCCGGTCATCTGGAGACGCGCATCCGGGTGTTTCCGATGATCCACAAGAGTTTCATCACCAGTCCTGAGTTAAGTGGCCTTCAGGCCATTAAGGCTCACTATTTGCTGGCGACCGGCAATCTGCGTGGATTCGAGGAGTTCTGCAGTGATGTGGTGAACTTCTCGGGTTTGGGTGATTTTGTACGCCTCCCCCTCAAGACCTACAGCCAGGGCATGTCGGCCCGGTTGTTGTTTGCCGTGCTCACCGCTGGCCGGCATGAATGCCTGGCCATGGATGAGGGTTTCGGCGCCGGCGACAGCAGCTTCTACGATCGAGCCCAGCAGCGGCTGGAGGACTTCATCAGCGCCACCGGAACCCTGCTGTTGGCCTCCCACTCCGATGATCTGCTGCGCCGCTTTTGCAACCGTGGCTTGGTCTTCAATCGAGGCCGAATCGTCTTTGATGGCCCCCTGGATGAGGCCCTGACCACCTATCACCAGCAGCAGCCCACAGCAGCATGAATCGTTTGACGAAGCAACCTGTGGGTGCTCCCTCCCAGGCCACGGTGATGGAAACCCTTCGCCTGGCATGGGCCCTGCGGCGGGTCTGGTGGTTCACCGCAACGGCCCGCACCAAGGCCCGCTTCGCCCGCACGTTTTTTGGCAGTTTCTGGCTCGGGCTGTCCAACGTGCTCTCGATTGCCGTGCTGGCCGTGGTGTACGGGACGGTCTTTCGCGTGCAAAATTTCAACGCCTATGTGGTGTTTCTCGGCACAGGCCTGGTGGTATGGAATGCCATCTCTTCCGCCATTAGCTCAGCCCCAAACCTGTTTGAGCACAACCACACCCATTTGCACAACACCAACCTCCACCCCGTGTTCTATTCCTTGGAGGAGTGGGCCTTTCAAATTCAGACCTTTGGTCAGTCCTTCCTCTTGGTCCTTTTGGCCCTGAGTTGGTACCAGCACGACCTTCTCTGGCATCTCCTCACGGCGGGATGGCTACCACTACTTAATCTTCTGTTGTTTATCTACTGGCTGCCCCTCATGGTTTGCCTGCTGGGCTCTCGTTATCGGGATCTCTATCAGCTGGTGCCGATTGTCTTGCAACTGGTATTTTTATTGTCTCCGATTCTCTACGAAAAGAAGAATCTTGGCAACATGGCCTGGACAGCCGATTTCAACCCTCTCTATCGCGTGATTAGTCCGCTCCGCCATGCCCTGGTCCAAGGTGATGCCCGCTGGGCCATGGATCTTGGGCTGCTCGGGGTGAATGTGGTCGGTGTGATTTGTGCCATCCACTGGTTAAACCGTGAACGCCGCCACCTTCCCTTCTTGATCTGAGTTTGGCTCAGGGGCGATTCACTGGCGTCCAAATCCTCGTCGAACTTATGGCGAGCCCAAACAACAAAACGCTCGCTGATTAGCCCAATCTTCCGATCCGTTCGCCGTCGTAACCGGCACGCATAAGAACCGCCTTGCACCACTGATGGTGCTGGAGCGTCCAGCGGACCGAAGCTTCCAGGCCCTGCTGGAAGTTGTGGAGGGGCTTCCAGCCCAGCTCACTGCAAATCTTGGTGGGATCGATCGCGTAGCGAAGATCGTGACCGGGGCGATCCGCCACAGGGGTAATCAGCCGGCTATGGGGAGCACCGGCCGGACGCAGCTGATCCATAAGGGAGCAGATCGCATCCACCACCTGCTTGTTGGTGCACTCGCTAGCGAACCCATGGTCACCAGCACCACCCACGCAGTAGCTCTCCCCCAGGCGTCCCCGGGTAGCTGCCAACAACAGGGCTTCCACGTGGTCATCCACATAGAGCCAATCACGCACATTGGCGCCATTGCCATAGAGGGGAATCGGTTCCCCCGCAGCTGCCTTGAGGATCACCACCGGAATCAACTTTTCCGGGAACTGCCAGGGGCCGTAGTTATTGCTGCAGTTGGTGAGCACCACGGGCAGCCCATAGGTGTGGTGCCAAGCCCGGACCAAATGGTCGCTGGCGGCCTTACTGGCCGAATAGGGCGAGCGGGGGTCATAGGGAGTCGTTTCACTGAAACGACCGGTGGGGCCCAGGGAACCAAACACCTCATCGGTACTGATGTGGTGCAAGCGAAAGTGGGCCTGACGCTCCTGGGGCAACTGTTCCCAGTGGCTCCGCACCGCCTGCAAAAGATGAAAGGTGCCTGTCACGTTGCTCTCGATGAAGGCCCCAGGCCCATCGATGGAACGATCCACGTGGCTCTCGGCTGCTAAATGCAGCACCAAATCGGGATCGGCTTGGCGTACCGCTGCGTCCGTAGCTGCGGCATCGGCCAGGTCCACCTGAAGCACTTGATGGCGCGGGCCCCAGGGTCCTTGCGCGGCTGGACCTAGCCCCGCCACCAGCTGGTTAATGCCGGTGAGATCGCTGGCGTAGCCGAGTTTGTCGAGGTTGAAGATGGTGGCACTGCTGCCGCTGAGCAACCGGCGCACCACTGCTCCACCAATGAAGCCTGCCCCCCCAGTCACCAAGACCCTTGTGATGCCCTCAGGCAAAAGCAAAGACACCAAGCAAACGGGTTGAAGAGAAGTTGATCATCCCACTTCCAATCCAGGAAGGTCTCAGGCTCTGCCGCTGGAAACACCCAGTCCGGCAGCACGGCCCATCCCCAAGTGCTTCCCCAAGTCAAACCCCCTCAACATCACCGGTTGTCTGCCAGCCCCACGAGCACCTGGTGCAGCGCAAATTGCCAATGCACCGGATCCAAGGCCAAAAGGGAGCGCGTTCGGGTGCTGTCGAGCAAGGAGTAGCTGGGGCGTTGGGCCAGTGTTGGGTAGTCGGCGGTGGTGATTGGCCTGACCGTGGCTGCCTGATCAAGCAAACCGGCTGCCACGGCCAACTCGCCAATCGCCACGGCGAAGTCGTACCAGCTGGCCGCACCAGCATCGCTCCAATGGAGCACCGGAGGCAGGGCCTGCTGCGCGATCAACCGCCAACAGACCCGCGCCAGGCCGGCAGTGCTGGTGGGGCAACCCACCTGATCCGCCACCACCCCGAAGGATTCACCAGCAGCAGCCTTGAGGCGGTGCAGACGCAGCATGGTGAGTAGAAAATTTTGGCCCACAGGGCCGTACAGCCAACTGGTCCGCACCACTGCCCGCCGGCCCTGGGGCAAGGCTTCCAGCACCGCCACCTCACCAGCCGCCTTGCTGGTGCCATAGACCCCCAGGGGCTGGACCCTTTGATCGGGCCCATAGGGCGAGCCTTGGTTGCCGGCAAACACAAAATCGGTACTGATCTGGAGCATCCGGCCACCGGTTTGGGCCAATGCTTCAGCAAAGGCAGCAGGGGCTCCAGCATTCACCGCATGGGCCAGTTCCGGCTCACTCTCAGCGCGATCCACGGCGGTGTAGGCACCAGCATTGAGCAGCCAATCAGGCTTCAGCTCACGCACGAGACTGGCGCAGGCCTTGGCATCGGCGAGATCCAACGCGTGGCGCGTTAGCGCGATGAGCTCAATGCCCGGGGGCAAGCAGGCCTGCAGAGCCTGGCCCAACTGCCCCGCCGCTCCGGTCACCACGACGCGCACACCGTCGCCCATCTAGAAGAGATCCTCCGCTTGGACATCCGCCCACCAGGGGGCAAGAGCGTCCTTCTCCGCCAGCAGCGGCGCCATTCCCTCAAGCTGCCCCAGCGGCCAGGTGATGGCGAGCTGCGGATCATCCCAGCGAATCGCCCGCTCGCACCCTGGGTTCCAGAAGTCGGTGGTTTTGTAGAGCACCTCAGCGGGGTCGCTCAAGGTAAGAAAACCGTGGGCAAATCCCTCTGGCACCCAGAGCTGCTGGTGATTTTCGGCACTCAAGACAGCCCCCACCCAGTCACCAAAGCTGGCGGAGCCCCGGCGCAGGTCCACCGCCACATCAAAGATTTCGCCAACGATGCAGCGCACCAACTTGCCCTGGGGATGGGGCGGCAACTGGTAGTGGAGGCCCCGAAGCACGCCGCAGCTTGAGCGGGAGTGGTTGTCTTGCACAAATGCCGGTGCTTGCTCCACAGGCAAGCCAAGGGCCGCCGCAAAGCTGCCCTGGTTCCAGCTCTCAAAGAAAAAGCCCCGAGCGTCCGCAAACACCCTTGGGGTGAGTAATAACGGCACCTGATGTCGATCACCGGCCAACGAAGTGCCGGCGCCGGTGAGCAGAACGTCAGCCTGCATGGCCCAACTCCAGCAGCTGCAGCAAGTAATCGCCGTAGCCGCTTTTGCGCAGCGGTGCCGCTAGGGCTTCGAGCTCAGTTCCGGAAATCCAGCCCAGGCGCCAGGCCACTTCCTCAGGGCAGCCCACCTTGAGGCCCTGGCGGTGCTCCAGGGTGCGGATGTAACTGCCGGCCTCGTGCAAAGAATCACAGGTGCCCGTATCAAGCCAGGCCATGCCGCGGCCCATCAACTCCACTTTCAACAAACCTTCCTGCAAATACTGGCGATTCAAATCGGTAATTTCCAGTTCTCCCCGCGCTGAGGGGACCACGCGCCTTGCCCTCTCCACCACGGAGTCGTCATAGAAATAGAGACCGGTCACGGCGAAGCGACTCTTGGGCATGGCCGGCTTTTCCTCCAGGCTCAGCACCTTGCCATCGCCATCGAACTCCACCACCCCGTAGCGCTCGGGATCCCGCACGCCGTAGGCGAACACCGTGGCTCCTGCCTGCTCCCCATTGAGGCCCTGGAGCTGGGGCGAGAGGTCGTGGCCATGGAAAAGGTTGTCTCCCAGCACCAACGCCGCCGGCGCACCGGCAAGAAAATCGGCGCCAATCAAAAAGGCCTGGGCCAAACCATCAGGACTGGGCTGCACCGCATAGACAATCTCCATCCCCCAGGCCGATCCATCACCAAGCAAGCGCTGGAAAGCCGGCTGATCCACCGGGGTGGTGATGATCAGCACCTCCCGAATCCCCGCCAACATCAAGGTGCTGAGCGGGTAATAAATCATCGGCTTGTCGTACACCGGCAGCAGCTGCTTGCTCACCGCCTGGGTGATCGGATGCAGCCGTGTGCCACTTCCGCCGGCAAGGATGATCCCCTTACGCCTCGTTGGCAATGCGATCAGAGCTGTATCTCGATCCTGCATAGGTTGCCATACAAAAAAAGCGGGCCGGCACGTTTGCACGTACAACCCGCTGATCTTGAGGAGTTAGTTCTCAAAAATTATGCCATAGACAGTTCAGCCTGCACACCACCAGTGGTGTGTACGTCCGTAGCGGACACAAACTGTGGTGTTCAACCCGGCATGGCCTGCATCAGGCTGCCCATCTCGAGGGCCTGCATGGCGTAGCTCCAGCCCAGGTTGCTCTTGATGCCGGCCCGCTCCAGGGCCTGCTGCATGGTGTCGGTGGTGAGCACACCAAAAATCACGGGCACGCCGCTATCGCGGGCTACGGCTGCCACCCCCTTGCTCACTTCGGCCCCCACCACATCGAAATGGGGGGTGTCGCCGCGGATCACGGCACCCAGGGTGATCACCACTTGATAACGGCCGCTAGCCGCCATCCGTTGGGCCACCAGGGGAATTTCAAAGCTGCCGGGCACCCAGGCCACATCCAGCTGGCTGCTGGTGTCACTGGTGTCGATGCCATGGCGCGACAAGCAATCGAGGCAGCCACTCAGGAGCTTGGCTGTCACCAAATCGTTGAACCGGGCTACCACCACGCCTATCCGCAGGCTGGCTGCCTCCGTAAACCGTCCTTCAAAGGTCGCCAAGGTTTAAACCACAAAGAAGCTGACGCCCCAGTTGAGCAGCACCAGGGCCACCCAGGCGATCCCGCCCAGCAGGATCAGGCGGTTGGAGCGGCCGGAATCTTCGCTGCTGGCATAGAGCACCGGCACAGCCACGATCAAGGCAAACGACATCACCACCAGGGCCAAAACGGTGAGGGTGTTGAGGATCTGCATGGTGGATGCGGCGAGGGGCCAGGGGCCAATTCAGGCAGTTGGCGGATTCTCACACGACGGCCCGGCTCTGTTGGCCACTGGCGCGGGGTTCCTTCACAAGTTGTGGGCATAGGTTGCGGCGGCTTATCGATGCCCCATCCGACCTACCCTGGTGTGATCGATTGGCGACGGTCGCAAGCAGCCCATGGAATCCACCACCATTTCCACGAAGTACCAAGTGGTGCTGCCCAAGGCTGTGCGCGAGCGCTACCAGCTCAAGCCTGGCCAAACCTTGCAGCTGATTTCCCTCCCGGACAGGATTGAACTCGTGCCGCTGCAACCCCCAGCCGCCCTGCGCGGATTTCTCAAAGGGGGCAACAGTTTTGAGCGGGAGCCCGATCGGCTGTGAGCTCGCCTGTGAGTCCTGCCCCTGCCACCCTCCTAACGGTGGTGGATTCCTCTGGCTGGATTGAATTCTTCACCGATGGGCCCCAAGCCAACGCGTTCGCCCCTGCCATTGAGGCTTCGTCCCAGCTGATCGTGCCCTCCTTGAGCCTGCTGGAAGTGTTCAAGTGGGTGCTCAGGGAGCACGGGGAAAGCGCTGCGATCCAGGCCACAGCCCTCATGCAACGGGGCCACGTCGTTGAGCTCAGCGCCCAACTCGTCCTGGAAGCCGCCCAATTGGGCTTGGCCCACCACTTGCCCATGGCCGACAGCGTGATCTTGGCCACCGCCAGGCGGCACAAAGCACGCCTACTGACCCTGGACAGCGACTTCGCCAACCTCAGCGATGTGGTGTGGATTCCCAAGAAAGCCAAGGACTGATGGGCCCCATTCCCCCCCTTACGATC
>Ga0310333_100330_pt1 | contig 13164 bp, 13 predicted proteins | sample LakMicSRFTotalB7_FD_195547 | JGI IMG/M metagenome (GOLD analysis project Ga0310333, IMG submission 195547) | Enriched freshwater cyanobacterial communities from Lake Michigan, Michigan, United States - MI23.SRFL.Total.B7 (v2) (version 2) | ecosystem: Environmental > Aquatic > Freshwater > Lake... | reverse complement strand
AAAGCCCGTGGGCTTCAAGTACATCGCCAGCGAAATGCTGGCCGGCCAGGTCTTGGTGGGCGGCGAAGAATCGGGTGGCGTGGGCTTCGGCATGCACACCCCCGAACGCGACGCCCCGTTTGCGGCCCTGCTGCTGCTCGAGGCCCTGGTCGAAGGCGCCCTGCCCCTGGGGGCCCGGCTCGACCAGCTGATCGCCACCCACGGCACAGCAGCCCACTACGACCGGCTCGACCTGCGCCTGCCCAGCATGGAGGCCCGCGCCAGCCTGGAGCGCCTGCTGGCCGATGCGCCCCCGACCACCGTGGCCGGCGCACCGGTGCAGCAGGTGATCACCACCGACGGCGTCAAGCTGCGGCTGGGCCCCAGCCACTGGCTGATGCTGCGCTTTTCGGGCACCGAACCGCTGCTGCGGCTGTACTGCGAAGCCCCCACGCCCGAGCGGGTGGCCGAAGTGCTGGGCTGGGCGCGCCAGCTCGCCGAGGGGGCCTGAACCGCATGACCACCAATCCGCTCGCTGGTGGCGCGCCTGACCCTCAGTCGGGCCTGCAACGGCTGGTTCTGGCCTCCAGCAACCAGGGCAAGATCCGCGAATTCGCCCAGCTGCTGGCGCCGTTGGGCCTGCAGATCGAGGCCATGCCCGAGGGCCTCGAAATTGAAGAAACGGGCGCCACCTTTGCCGAGAACGCCCGGCTCAAGGCAGTGGCCGTAGCCCGCGCCACCGGGCAGTGGGCCCTGGCAGACGACTCGGGCCTGTGCGTCACGGCCCTGGGGGGTGCGCCCGGGGTGCACTCGGCCCGCTACGCCGATAGCGACGCCGCCCGCATCGCCCGGCTGCTTCACGAGCTCAACAACGCCAATGCCGCCGCGATCAGCCAGGACAAACCCGCCGACCGCAGCGCCCGCTTCACCGCGGCCCTGGCGGTGGCCGCAGCCGATGGCGCTGTGGCGATCGAGGTGGAGGGGCACTGCCCGGGGGTGATCCTCGAGGCGCCCCGCGGCGACGGCGGCTTCGGCTACGACCCGGTGTTTTATGTGCCGGCGGCACAGCTCACCTTTGCCGAGATGGACAAAGAGCTCAAAGGCCGCCTGGGCCACCGCGGTCAGGCGTTCAGCCTGCTGGAGCCCCAGCTTCAGCTGTTGCTGGCGGCCCAGCTGCCGTGCAGCCCATAGGGGATCGCCAGCGGTAGCTCCAGCACCGCCTGTTCGCTGAGGTCAGCGGCGTTGAGGATCACCAGGTCGGTGGCGCAGCGGGCGCCGTTCCAGACCGGCACCAGCACCCAGCCGTCGTCCTCGGCGGTGGCGCCTGGGCGAGGTGCCATCACCGGTTCGCTGACGAACCCGCGCGGGCCGGCGCTCCAGACGTGGCGCTCCCCATTGCTGAGATCCAGCTTCTTGATCGCCTGCAGGGGATCATTCCCGGTTTCACGCTCAGCCACGGCCATCCAGGCATAGCGGGCCGGTAATCCCTCGCGCGCAGGATTCACCATGGCGAACTCACAGCAGCGTTCACTGAAGCGCTGCGTGCTGACGGAGCCATCGGTGACGTTGATGCGGCATTGCTCGAGCAGGCCCTCAGGCAGCAGCTCGAAATCAATGGAGCGGAAATCGACGTCAGGACCGATCGACGGGAAATCGCTGTAGTAGATGCTTTCGAGCAGCACGTCATCACCGTCCTCCCAGGCATTGAGGTGGTGGAACACGAAACCATCTGGGGCATCAATCATCCGAGGCTTCTGTCCAGCAAAGGCTCCGCTCTCACGCGGGATCAACCAGAACTTCGCCTGACCATCGGGCTTAGAGACCAGGCACTGGGCAGCACCCTTCTGACCCATCACGTAGGGCAGAGGATTGAAGGCGATGGCGTTCTGCAGAAACACCGCCCAGTTGGGGGTGATCGCGAAGTCATGCAAAAAGGCGAAGCCGTTGAAGCCGTCGCTGCGCTGGCTCAACAGATCGCCCGCCTTCACCCCCTTGGCCGGGTCATCCTCCACCGCAAACTCCATCAGCCTCACGGTGCTACGGGGCCCGGTCTTGACCCCGAAGGTGACCATGCGGGGCGCGCCGTGGTGGCCAGGGTCAAAGCGCGGGTGGGCGCTAAAGGCTTCGCCTTTCTTGAGCAGGCCGCCCAGCCGGCTGAGGCCGCGGGTTTCCAGGGTCTCGGGATCGAGCGCATGGGGCTCGGCCGCCTCCCACAGGGCCAGCAGCTGATCGCCCAGGCGCACCACGTGGGTGTTGGCGATGTTCTTGAGCCGCAGGTCAAAGGCATTGGCGGCGGGGCCACCCGGCTTCTGGGTGCCGAACACGCCCCGGTAAAGGAAACGATCGGCCTGCTCTTCGGCCAGCCAGCCCTCGGTGCGCACAAAGCGGTTGCGCAGCACTGCCTTGCCGTCCGCAAACGCAAAGGCCGTGATCATGCCGTCGCCGTCAAACGGGTGGTGAACCCACTGGCCCCCGCGCTCAAGCCGCCCCGGCCCGTTGCGGTACAGGGTGCCGTTCAGCTCGGGCGGAATCGCGCCCCGCGCGGCGGTGAGTTCGGCCCCATCAAGCTCGACGCCCACATTGCGAAAGGCGCTGGCCCAGTCGGCCCGGTCATAACCAGGAACAACGCTGGGGGCGACGGTCATGGGACCCAAGAAGAAGATCCTCCCATCATCCCGTAACGGTCTGTAAAGCCGTGGCTCAGCGGCGCAGCAGGGTTACCGGCGGAGAAGCGAGAGGATGAACTCCTGCTGGATGCCCGACTTGAGGATCTCGACCCAGAGCTGCTCAAGCGGCTCCAGAAAACGGGCCGTGCTCAGGGCACCCACGTCAAACGGCTCAAAGCCGCTGGCCGCAATCAGGCCGGCCACGGTCTGCTTGGCGCCGGCATCATCGCCGCAAAAAAACAGCGTCGGTGCCGTCACGTCGCCGAACTGCTTGGAGGCGCTGCCGATGATGTTGGCCCCCACCGAGTTGTAGGCCTTGACCACCCGCACGCCGGGCAGCTGACGGGCGACGGTCTCACCGCCCGAGTCGGTGTGCCCGATCGCCAAATGCACAAAGTCGGGCGTCAGCGGGTTGGAGGCATCGATCAGGATCTTGCCCTCCAGCACCGGCGCCAGCCGCGGTAGGGCCTCGAGCACCTGGGGCCACAACAGCGCCAGCAGCACCACCTCGCCAAAGGCTGCTGCCTCCTCAAGAGTGCCCCAACTCGCCCCATGGCCCGCCTGCTGGGCCAGGCCCTCGAGCTTGGCCTGATCGCGCGAGCCGCTGAACATCACCGCATGGCCGGCGGCGGCCCAGGTCCTACCCAGGGCGCCACCGATGTTGCCAGAACCAAGAATGCCGATCTTCATGGGAGGTCGCGGCTCAGCCGAGCATCTGCCGACACCTTGGCTCAAATTCCAGCCGTTGGCTCAGGCCCCTGCCCGCTCCGGCAGCCTGCACTGTTCATTTGCGCTGATCGGCAAACCCAACAGGCCATCACTGGTGGACTACTGAAGAATGTGAACCAGGACTGGCACACCTGGACAAATAGAGCCGAATTCAAACAAAAAAGGGTGGGAAGTCCCCACCCTGATCTTGGTCAGCAACAAAGGTGCAATCGAAGCGTCAGCCCAGAGGAAGGCTATTGGCCGTGATCAAAGACAGCTGAGGGTTACGCAGGGCCGAGCTCTCCGCAAAAACATCATGCTCATAGCCGTGGAGCGAACCATAGTCATCAACGGGTGTCGTATAGAAGTCCATCTGACCAGTGGCGACGAATTGCTGGGGACCAGACCAGCCAAAAGTGGCATCGTCATCATCGCGGGTGATACTGCCGCCATCTTTTAAACCCAGCTTGGATCCCTTGAGCTGACCGGTCAGGACATCGGTCCCGCCCAGTCTCTCGACAGCTAGTGAGCCGGCACCTTGGTCATTCCCAAAGTCGATAGTGGCCGCCTTGACAGACACTAGGGCTGAAACGTCCAGCATCGTTTCTCCGGTGATCGGGTCTGGCGCCGGCATGGGTGAGGACAGCAAGCCTGCTAGCTGAGGCGTGGCAGTGGGAGTTACAGACGAAGGTGCGTTGAGGGTGATATTGAGCGTCGATAAAGCCGTCTGGTCGCCATCCGCATCCGTGAGCACCACGTTGTAGCTCAGATCGACCCGCGGGACTTGCGCACTGTTAGTCACATACCCCAGCCGTCCAATATCAAAAGCTTCACCCGTGAGGTTATACGCAGTAGTTAGCGAAGTTTCAGTGGAATTGGCAATCTCAATCCGGTTGTATCCAGTCCCTGAGGCAGTAACCATCACCCGATCGTTGAGATCCAGCCCCGGGACCAGCCAGCCACCCGAACCGTCCGAGACGAGCCCATCGAAATTGCCGTCCCCATCTGCAGCATAGGGCCTGATTTCGATGAGATTGGGTACAGTCGCAGTGTCATACTTGAACACCGTGATCTTGGTAATCGTGGAAAGCTGCATATCGTCTGCCAGGGCGCTCGCATGAGCCTCCGTAGTTCCAGCACCTGCCGATGCAGGATCATCATCATCGGCCTTAAAGATGCGAACCCACACTTCGATTTCACCATCTGAATCACCTCCGCCTCCAGGCGTATTGACCTGGTTGATGGAGAACTGGAAATCGTTAATGTCGAAATGGCCGCCGCCAGACGACCCGTAGTTGTACCAACTATTAGAACCCGTCTTGCCAGTGTCGACATTATTAACAAAGTCGATGCGCAGTATCTCACCATCATTGATGCTCTGATTGGAAACAGCCAAGCCAGTTGTACTGACATTGACAGTTGACGTCGTGCCGCCATTAGAAACAGCGGAGAACAACAGATCCTGTGGCGTACCCAAAATATCAAGACTGGCAAAAGGGCTGTTGCCAGATTTGACGGAACCAAAGTCCGTAATCGTCGTCTGGGACGACACTCCAATAGGCGCCAAAAGCTCAACTCGATACAGATCAGCGCTCGTTGCGAGGCTTCCATCAGGCGCAAGAGTCACAGTATAAATAAGGCCACTCTTGTTACCCGAATCATCCTGCGTCCAGCCCTGAAGCTGCAGCGGCGCTGATCCAGACCCGTCAATATCGACGAGATAAAGATAGATAGTCCTGCCACCAGAAGTGAGCGTCTTCAGGCCTCCATCAATCACACCCTGAGCGAGCTGACCGTTGGCGATCCCCGTAAAGGCGATAGTGCCAGGCTGATCGGCTCCAACATTATTGTCAAGGTTGGCATCATCATCTAAATTAGCCGTAGCTGATTGATCAGCTACATTGGTGAGTACAGCAGCAGCAGGGTTAAGACTGTTCGGTCCGTCATCGCGGAACTCAAGATTCCCGCCAATGTTCAGCGTCAGCTCATTGGTGACGCTATCGGCGGCGCTTTCTCCGTCCTTCGTCGTCACCGTCGCCTTCAGCACGATGTAGTTGTCGGCAAGGCTCCTCGCGTCGCTCGGGAAGTCTGTGCTCTGCGCAATCCCGTGGTCCACCTCCGCACTCTGGGTCAACTTGACCTCTCCGGTATCGGCATCGATCACCTCAACCTTGAACACCACATTGCTGGGTGAACTCCCAACCCATCCCGTTGCAGTGGTCGATCCATAGATCACACGGCTAGAACCGCTGCCAACCTCATACAGATAAACCTTGGCTCCGTTCGAGCTCAGACCCGAGTCACCACCATTGGCGATGCCCAGAACCAGCTCAAAACTTCCGGCATCCTTTGAGCCCGCTCCGTCCGCTCCGTAAAAAGCCGTGACCGCATCCTCAAACACCACTTCGTAGCTACCCGACGCCGTCGCTACGTAACCACCCGTGTAGTTACCAGCTGCAGATACTGCCGCCGCATCCGACGTGATCAGCTGAATGTCATCCGCAATCGTGACGACATTCGTCTTCGGTCCGTCATCTTCAAAACGCAGCTTGTCGCTGATATCAACCGGGGTCAGCAGGCTGACGGTCTCGAGCTCAATGCTGCCAACATCAAAACTGGCGCTGTTCTTACCACTGCCGCTACCAGCATTTTCAATCAACAAACGGTTATGAGTTTCAATGCCAGGTGTTCCTGTGGCATCTGTGGTGTAGCGGATGCGATAGCCAGCCTTTACGCCTGAAATTACCGCAACGCCACCAGCAATATTGACATTGACCCCCAAAATCACCGGATTACCGGATGCATCCAGAACACTCACGCTGGCAATGGGAATACTCTTAGTGCCATTGAGGCCAGCATTGCCAATGTAATTAATGCCTGCAACACTTCCTGCACCATCCACTTCGGAGGCCGTTAACTTAATAACAGCGCTGTCACCGCCCTGCAGCTGTGCCACCACAAAGGATGCCGTGCGAGCGGCAAAGAGGCCTGAAAACTGGATATTGGCCTCAACATCAGCCTCTGTTTGCGTGAGCGAAGCTGCCGAGGTTCCAACTGTGTAGTTGGGGTTGGCACCAGTTACGTAAGTAAAATAGAGGCCCTCATTCAGCGTGGTAACACCACCTTTCTTGATGATCGGATCGATCATCTGGTTGTTCACGCCGATCGTCGTCGAGCCGGCAGCCTGACTGGTATTAACCGTATCGCCGCCAACAATAGTGCCAGTGACTGATTGATTAGCCGGCTTCTTACCGGTGGCGACAATCGCGACCCCCGACGCTCCAGGCGCTCCAATCGTTAGGAAGAGATTCTGACCCGATGGTGCTCCCTGCAGACTGAAAGGCTCCACCAAGGCAGCCCCACCAACCTTCAGCACGTTCGCCGCGAGGGTTAGCGGATCATCGGCATTCGCCGGATCAGCATGCCGGAGTGCCTGATATTGAACACTCCACACCTTGGCACCAATGACATTCCCCCCAATATCCTTTGATTCGTCCAGATAAAAAGCAACGACAACTGAGCCAACGGCACTGTTGGCGCGCCCTACTACGATATGCGCATCGCTTGGGTCGGTGTAGAGATACACCTTTTCGCCAGAGAGTGTTGCAAGGCCGGAGTTCACGCCTTCGCCATCTCCACCCAGCTTGAACACCAGGCTGGGCACCAAAGTTCCGGCACCAATCGCGATCAGGTCCAGCCCATTATTAGAACCATCGAAACCGAAACCGCTCAGAGCCGTGCCGATGGGGGTATCGACGGTCAGTTTTGCGAGCCGGGTGCTGAAAGCTGTCGGCAACGGCAAGGATGTGTCGTTGTCATTGGCATCTTCTGGGAAGATGGGGGCGATAGGAACGAATTCTGCAACCCCGCAGTTTCATCGTGGGTAACAGACGCACCAGTGAGAATGATCGACGCAGCGTCTGCAAAGGTCGTCGTTGCGACCTTGCCGTCTGTACCTGTAGCGGTGAGCTGTAACGTCGCATTCAGGGCATCTGGTGTGCCACTGCCGCTGGCATTGTTGTCGGTGGGAATGCGCCAACGCGTTACCACCGTGCCGTTCACCTTGCCATCCAGATCGCCGGCAACGCCATCGGTGACGCTGAACGGTGCATAGATATCGGCATCGCCGTCCTCCCCAGGATCCTTGGGATCATCGGCAATGGCAAAGGCGATCGTGCTCCCGGGCCTGAAGCCACTGGCAGTGATCAGGGCCGTTTCACCTGGCCTGTAATCCCTCTGATCTGTGGTGACCGACGGATCAGCAATGAATGAGGAATGATCTCCAGGGTGCCCATCAGCAGCCAAAGGTTGCTTACCGATCAGCTTCGCCAAGGAGCCCCAGTCTTGTTGGCGCTTCGCTGTGTTGGGCGGATTGATGGAGAAGCGATTGCGATTGGAATCTGGCGAGTACTTATCCACGTGAGATCTCCATGGAAATGATGGAGTGACGCCAGCCATCAACCAGGCCGCTGTTGCAACCTGCCGCAACTCCATCATCAAGATGAGCGCTTAGGAGCGGAAGCCTTTGATCAGCTTCACGCCCTAACTGACTTCACCTCAAAACCGTAGGGAGTGTGATCAAGCCTGAGGACGTATTGATCACCGTGAAATCACGTTGAATCCAGCTCTGCTTTGATGCACAAATGCAGCATTCATGCAGTCCCGATCAGGCCTTGGCCTCCAAAAAGCGATTAAATTGCCTACGCGATGACGTCGCGATCGTTCCTTCCCCGAAGAGTCTGCGGCACCGGATCATGTTGACCCCGCCCGAGTTGTGAGCGTTGACCACACGAACGCCGGGCAGCTGACGGGCCACGGTCTCACCACCCGAGTCGGTGTGGCTGCTCACCAACTGCACAAAATCAGGGTTCAGCGGATGGAGGCATCGATCAGGATCTCTCACTCCAGCACCAGCGCCAGCAGCACCACCTCGCCCAGGGCCGAGCTTGATGGCAGGTCGCGGCTCAGCCCAGCATCTGCCGACACCATGCCTCAAATCCCCGCCGTTGGCTCTCGAGCTGGGGCCAGCTGGTCACGGCCAGCGTCAGCAACCGGTGGACCTGCTCCGGCTTCAGCTCATAGGCGTACAGGTGTCGCACCACATGACGAAAGCGCAGCAGTTCGGCCAACACCTCAGCGGTGGCCTCATCCAGCAGCGCCGGGCGCTGGGGGGTGTCAAGCGCCATGCGCGCCAGCAGCCGACGATGCCAGTCCTGGCCTTCGGGTGGAGCACCGTTGAACACCCGCACGATCTGGGTGAAACAACGTTCCATGCCTGTGTAGAAGCTCTGCAGACGCAGCGCAGCCGCATCGACCCGCTCAGCCTGACCGGGGCTGTCGTCCCAGAGCGGCAGCAGCCCAGCCAGGCTGCCCACAAGCTGCTCAAGCTTGCGGCGTTCGATCAGCAGATCGGTGATCAGATCATCGAGCGCCTGCTGGCTTGGGGACGGGGGAGTCACGACGTCGGCGCCAGCAACTGCTGGGCCCTTGCGCGGATGCGCTGCTGCCAATGGGGGTCGAGGGCTTCAAGCCGCACCAGGTCGACGGCGATGCCACCCAACTCAAAAGCGGCATCCTGCAGCGGCTCCAACAGAGCCATGGCCGGCAACAGAGCCTCCTCGGGCAGACCCTCGAGGGCCAGATCCACATCGGACTGCAGGCCAAAGCGACCGTCGTTGAGCGAACCGAACAGCCACACACCGGTCAGCTGAGGCCAGTGCCCCTGCAGCTGGCACACAGCTGCCTGGGCCAACCGGCGCGCCGCAACCTGGCGCTGGGCCACCGCGGCTGCCTCAGCCTGCAGACGCTGCTGCCAGAGCTGACGCTGAGCAGGGGTCACGGCCATCACCTCAACCCCCAGCCTGCTCCAGCACCCCCTTGCTGCTGGGCACCGCGCCGGCACGGCGGGGGTCCACTTCGGTGGCCAGGCGCAGGGCGCGGGCAAAGGCCTTGAAGCAGGCCTCAACGATGTGGTGGCTGTTCACCCCATCGAGCTGGCGAATGTGCAACGTGAGGCCGGCGTTGTTGGCCACCGCCACAAAGAACTCTTTGACCAGCTCGGTGTCGTAGGTGCCGATCTTCTGGGCCGGGATCGTCAGGCTGTAGCTCAGGTGCGGCCGGCCACTGCAATCGAGCGCCACCTGCACCAGCGCCTCGTCGAGGGGCGCCACAAAGTGGCCAAAGCGGTGAATGCCGCGGCGATCGCCCAGGGCCTGGGCCAACGCCTGCCCCACGGCGATGCCCACGTCCTCATTGGTGTGGTGGTCGTCGATGTGGGTGTCACCGACGGCGCTGATCTCCAGATCCAGCAGGCCGTGGCTGGCCAGCTGGTGCAGCATGTGGTCCAGAAACGGCACGCCCGTGCCCACCTGGCAGCGGCCGCTGCCATCCAGGTCGAGCTTGACCCGCACATCGGTCTCGCCGGTGACGCGATGGATCTCGCCTGTGCGCATGGGTCTCGCCGGTTGGGGATCAGCCACTCCGATCATGCCGAAGCCTGTTGGTTCCTGCCCAGCTGGCAAACGATGCCATGATGACCCCAGGGCACGCATCTTGATGCCATGCGCACCACGCTGACCATCGACGATGGCCTGCTGCGCCAGCTGCGTCAGAAAGCCCTCGACAGCGGCAAACCCTTCAAGCAGGTGGTCAACGAAACACTGGAAGCCGGGCTGGCAGGGCCGCCGGCGACCATGCGCACGCCTTACCGCTGTCCGGTGTTTTCGATCGGAGCGCTGGCGCCAGGGGTGGATCTCACCCAGGCCAATCAGCTGGCCGCCGCCCTCGAAGACGACCTGCTGATCGAACGGCTCAGGCAGGGCCGATGATCCTGATTGACACCAATCTGTGGCTGTACGCCTGCCTGCAGGAACTACCGCAGCATCAGCAGGCCAAGGCATGGCTTGAGACGGTCATGGGAGCCGATGAGCCCATTGCACTGCCCTGGAACGTGGTTCTTGCCGTGCTGCGCATCTGCACTCAGCAGCGTCTGATGCTGCAGCCACTGGACCCTGAACAGGCATTGGATCTCGTCGATGGCTGGCTCAACCATCCCCTCGTACAGGTGGTTGAACCTGGCCCCCGTCATTGGCACATCCTGGCTCTGCTGCTCAAGCAAGTTGGAACCATTGGCAACAACGCGAACGACGCCCATCTGGCCGCCCTGGCGATCGAACACGACTGCACGCTGTGCTCGGCGGATGCCGGCTTCAGGCGCTTCGCCGGCCTGCGCTTTCAGAACCCCTTGAACTGACGGCAATCTGTCGCCACCGGCATCACATGCCGTTGATGCAGTAGCCAGCGTCGACATAAATCACCTGGCCGGTGATGCCGCTGGCCAGCGGGCTGGCCAAAAAGGCAGCTGTGTTGCCCACTTCCTGCTGGGTCACGGTGCGCTGCAGGGGCGCCTTGGCTTCGACGTTGTGGATCATGTCGAGAATGCCGCCAATGGCGCTGCTGGCCAGGGTGCGAATCGGGCCGGCGCTGATGGCGTTGACGCGCACCTGCTTGTCGGGGCCCAGCTCGGCCGCCAGATAACGCACCGAGGCCTCGAGGGCCGCCTTGGCCACGCCCATGACGTTGTAGTTGGGGATGGCCCGCTCGGCGCCCAGGTAGCTCAGGGTGATCACGCTGCCCCCCTCGTTGAACAGGGGCTTGGCATAGCGGCACAACGGCGCCAGCGAATAGGCGCTCACCTCGAGCGCCCGGGCAAAGCCCTCGGGGCTGATGGCGCTGTAATCGCCCACCAGCTCGTCCTTGCCGGCAAAAGCCAGGCAGTGCACCAGCACGTCGATCGAGCCCCACTGCTCCTTGACCCGGTCAAACACCGCCGCGATCTGGGCCGGGTCCTGCACGTTCAGGGGCTCAAACAGGGTCGGCGCCAGGGGGGCGGTGAGCTCGCGCACCTTGCCCTCAAAACGGCCCTTGTCGTCGGGCAGGTAGGTGACCCCCAGCTCGGCGCCGGCGGCGTGCAGCTGCTGGGCGATGCCCCAGGCAATCGACTTGTTGTTGGCGATGCCGGTGACCAGGGCCTTCTTGCCGCGCAGATCGAGGAGCATGGGGGCTGGCACGCCGTCTGACGCGCTGATGCAATCGGGCGATTCTCTCCCACCAGAAGCAGGGCCCAGCGATCCGGGCGATCTGCCGCGCCAGTTCGCCAGCCGGGCCGCGCTGCAGCAGCACCTGCAGCAGCTCTTTCCCGGCGCCAGCGGCGCGCTCAGCCCCATCGTCGGGGGGTGGGCCGCCGCCCAGCAGCGGCTGGCGGCGGTCGACCCCGGCGCCTACGGCCGCAGCCGCAACCACCTCGAGGGTGCGGTGACGGGCCTGTCGCCCTTCATCCGCCACGGGGTTCTGAGCCTGGCGGCGGTGCGCGATGCCGTGTTGGGGCGCATCACCCGCCGCCCTGACGGCGAGAAGCTGATCAATGAGCTGGGCTGGCGCGACTACTGGCAGCGGCTGTGGGTGCAGCTGGGCGACGGCATCTGGGACGACCAGGAACCGCTCAAGACCGGCCACCCCGCGGCCAGCTACGCCGCCGAGCTGCCGGCCGACATCGCCAGCGGCAGCACAGGCCTGGCCTGCATGGATGCCTTCATCGATGAGCTGGTGACCACCGGCTGGCTGCACAACCACGCCCGCATGTGGCTGGCCAGTTACGTGGTGCACTGGCGCCGGGTGCGCTGGCAGGCCGGGGCCCGCTGGTTTTTGCAGCACCTGCTCGATGGCGACCCGGCCAGCAACAACCTGAGCTGGCAGTGGGTGGCCAGCAGCTTCAGCCACAAGCCGTACCTGTTCAACCGCGCCAACCTCGAGCGCTTTGGCGCCGGGGTGCACTGCGACGGCTGCGCCGCCGCCCACCGCTGCCCCTTTGACGCCAGCTACGAGACGCTCGAGCAGCGCCTGTTCGCCGTGACCCCCAGCCCGCGCCGCCGATGACTGCCGCACCGCTGAACAACCCCATTCTTTGGATCCATGGCGAGGCGCTGGGGCCCGCCAACCCGGCGCTGCTGGCCTGGCCCGGCCAGCCGGCCGTGTTCGTGTTTGACGACGCCCTGATCAGCGGGACCGGCGCGATGCAAAGCCAGGGCCTGAGCCTCAAGCGCCTGGGCTTTCTCTATGAATGCCTGCTGGAGCTGCCGGTCACCATCCGCCGCGGCGATGTGGCCGCCGAGGTGCTGGCCTTTGCCCGGCGCCACGACGCCGATGGGGTGGTGACCACCGCCGCGGTGGATCCGCGCTTTGCGCAGCTGTGCGCGCCGATCAGCGCCGCCCTGCCGCTGCAGGTGCTGCCGGTGGAACCGTTTGTGGACCTCGGGGCCGGTGCGCTGCCCCTCGGCGACCTGCGCCGGTTCAGCCGCTACTGGCGCCGGGCCGAACCGCTGGTCTGGGAACGCTGGTCTGGGCTCAGGTCTGACCAGAGCTCTGACCAGAGCCCTGCGAATCCAACAGCGCGCCCTCGCGGCGCTCGACCTCGTTCGGATCGCTGATCAACTCGGGGCCCTCGAGCATGGGGTAGCTGGTGACCTTGACCTCGCTGGCGCGGCGGGGCGGCTCCAGCCAGGTGTAGGTGCTGCGGGGGGCGCGGGCCTTGCACAGGGCTTCGCTCTGACTGCGCAGGGCCCGGCGCACGTCGTCGCGGGCCACCGCCGCAAAGAATTCGTCGCGGCTGGCCAGGCCCGAGCTAAACGGGGCGCTGCCGTTGCCGTTGAACAGCCGGGCCGGGTCCGGGCTCCAGCGGGGCCGGCAGATGCCGCTCTGGCTGGTGTCGGTGTCGACCCACAGGTGCAGGCCATAGCCGTGGGGGGGGGGGGGC
>Ga0310333_100329_pt1 | contig 13211 bp, 9 predicted proteins | sample LakMicSRFTotalB7_FD_195547 | JGI IMG/M metagenome (GOLD analysis project Ga0310333, IMG submission 195547) | Enriched freshwater cyanobacterial communities from Lake Michigan, Michigan, United States - MI23.SRFL.Total.B7 (v2) (version 2) | ecosystem: Environmental > Aquatic > Freshwater > Lake... | reverse complement strand
GTCCGGACCGGGATCGGCCCATGGGCACCTCAGCGGATCCGACCTGGCGCCAGTGGCACGGGCATGCGCTGATCGTCGGTGGCGGGGGCATCGGCCGCGCCTTGTTGGAGCAGCTGCAACAACAGCGCCCCCACCTCCAGCTCCACCTGGCCACACGGGCACCCATCCCAGGCGATGCCTGCAGGCTGGACTTGGTGGACGATGCCAGCCTGCAGGATCTCAAGCAACTGGCCGAAAGCCAGTGGCAGCCGCTGCGTCTGGTGATCAACACCGCCGGCGTTCTCCATGGACCCGGACTGCAGCCGGAGAAACGGCTGGCTGCGGTCGAACGGCGGGCGCTGGAAGCAAGCTTCGCCATCAACGCCTTCGGTCCCCTGCTGCTGGCCCAGGCGGTCGCGGGAGCCCTGTCCAGGGATCTGCCCTGTCACTTTTCCAGCCTCTCGGCAAGGGTTGGCAGCATTGGCGACAACCAGCTGGGTGGCTGGTACGCCTACCGGGGCGCCAAAGCCGCCCAGAACCAGCTGCTGCGCACCCTGGCGATCGAGTGGCGTCGTCGCTTGCCCCAGTGTTGCGTGAGCCTGCTGCACCCTGGCACCACCGCCACTGCGCTCTCACAGCCCTTCCGGGGCTCTGTGCAGGCCGATCGGCTGTTTACCCCTGCCAGGGCAGCCAGCCAGCTGCTGCAGGTGCTGGCGGGCCTCACAGCGGCCGATAGCGGCGGTTTCTGGGCTTGGGACGGTCAGCCAATCCCCTGGTAAGCACCAGGCCTGCCGGTTCAGGCGGCATAGCGCTGCAACAGCTCCAGCGGGATCAGTTCCAGCGTCGACTGTTCGCAGGCCGCGAGGCGGACCGGTGGTGCCACACCGTCGTCATGGGCCTGGAGCCAACGGGCGGCACAGACACACCAGTGGTCTCCCGGTTTGAGCCCTGGAAAGCCATAGGCCGGCATCGGCGTGCTCAGGTCGTTGCCCTGGGCCCTGCTGTAGCTGAGGAACTGTTCACTCACGACACAGCAGACGGTGTGGCGTCCCAGGTCCGCAGGATCGGTGCGGCAGGAGCCGTCGCGGGTCCAGCCAGTCATCGGCTCGCAACCGCAGACGCTCAGGGGCTCACCGAGCACATTCAGGGCAGGGGATGGCATGGAATTTGGCAACGGGAGTGGAGCGAACTTGGCCCGGGAGGTTGACGGGATCCGGGGGTCAGGCGTTAAAGGTCTTTGAGATCTCGATTTGATCGACCTTCGCCACGACTGCTGCATGAGCTGGGACTTCACCGAAGACGCGGCCTTTTTGGCCCTCTGCGACGCCTACAAAGAGAGCGGTGAGCCTTCCGCCATGGAGTTTCTGGCCCATGGCGAAGGGGCTTTCCACTTTCAGGAACTGGCCCAGAACGCCGCCGGAGAGGGGATTGATCTCAGCGACTCTGCCGATCTTGAAGAGTTCCAACAGGAGGTCATCGAAACACTCGAAGACCTCTGCGCTTAGGCGCTGAACCCCTGGGGGGATCAGCCGTAGAAGAAGGCGATCTCCTTGTCCTTGAGACCGTCCCAGCCGGCGGCCTTCAGGCGGGCATCCAGGCTCGCCTGATCGAAGTGCTTGGCTCCGGTCTTGACGATCCGGTTCCGCATGGATTTCTTGACGCCGCTGCGGGCGCGCTGGCTTTCCAGTTCCATCACCTCGTTGTAGAGGTCCAGCATTTCGGCTGGGATCGGAGTGCCGTCGAGGTCCACGCCGGCCTTGATGGCGGCGTCAACGCCGTCAGGTCCTGCAATCGCCATGGCGCACCGTGCTTTGGGAGCCGACAGGCTAGGCGCTGAAGTAACGCGCCTTGCTGTGCAGCGCCACCAGCGCTGTGGTGCTCTGCTCGGGGTGCAGCTGCTCGCTCTCGTCCATGGACAGACCGATGCGCTGGGCGTCGAGCCAGGCCAGCTGCTGACGTGAGTCGGCCACGTTGGGACAGGCCGGGTAGCCGAATGAGTAGCGGCTGCCGCGGTAGCGCTGGGCCAGGACATCGCGCAGGGGCATGCCGGTCGGGTCGGCGAAGCCGAGCTCGCGGCGGATGCGGGCATGGGTCCATTCGGCGAGGGCTTCGGCCATCTGCACCGCCAAGCCGTGAAAGTACAGGTAGTCGCTGTACTGATCGGCGCCAAACAGCTGCTGGGCAAAGGCGGTGGCCCGCTCGCCCATGGTCACGGCCTGCATGGGCAGCACGTCGGTTGCGGTTGGCCGGCCATCGCGCCCAGCGCCCAGGTCGCGGTAGAAGTCAGCGATGCAATAGCGATTGCCCGAGCGTTGGCGCGGCAGTTCAAACCGACCCAGCTCAGCGCCGGCAGCTCCTGCTGTTGCTGCGGTCTCGAGACCCTGGGGATCAAACAGCACCACCGCATTGCCGTCCCGGCCACAGGGGAAATAGCCATAGGCAACCCGTGGCGTCAGCAACTGCTCGTCGAGGCACCGCCCCATCCAGTGCTGCAGAACCGGTTCGGCCTTATCGGCCAGCATGGCCTCGTAGGCGTCGCGCGATTGCTGCTGGCCCTTGCGCAGCTGCCACTGACCGGCAAACAGGGCATTGCGATCGAGGTAGGCGAACACCTCGCCCAGATCGATCTCGCTCTCGCTGAGCACCTGCGCGCCCCAGAACGGTGGAGCCAGCGCGGGCTCTTCGGGAACGGACTGCGAGCGTTCGTCGCTGACGACCGGGCTCGCCTGGTCGGCAGTGGTCTGCGGTGATGGGTCCTCCTGGCTGGCAACCGACGCCCCGGGCTCGGCCGCGGCTGGGTCGTCGTTGTCACTGGCGGGGCCCAAGCCCAATCCCTCGGGAATCGTGCCCAGGAAGCCCCGTTGGTCATCCCATTGCTGGGATGCTTTGGCCTCCATCAACGCGTCCATGAAGCGCAGATCGGCAAAGGCATCCCGCCCATAGACCACCTGACCGTTGTAGGCGGCGCGGCAGTCGCCATGCACAAAGCGCGGGGTCAGGGCGGCCCCACCCAGGATCACCGGCACATTGATCCCGGCTTCATTGAAAGCCCCGAGGTTGTCCTTCATGAAGGCCGTCGACTTGACCAATAGACCACTCATCGCGATGCAGTCGGCCTGGTGTAAACGCTGGGCCTCGATGATCGCCTCGCAGCTCTGCTTGATGCCGAGGTTGATCACCTCGTAGCCGTTGTTGGTCAGGATGATGTCCACCAGGTTCTTGCCGATGTCGTGGACATCGCCCTTGACCGTGGCGATCAGAAACTTGCCCTTGCTGCTGCTTTCGCCCTCGAGTTTCTCCATGTGGGGCTCCAGCTGGGCCACCGCCGCTTTCATGGTCTCGGCGCTCTGCAGCACAAACGGCAGCTGCATCTGGCCGCTGCCGAACAGCTCGCCGACCACCTTCATGCCGTCGAGCAGGAAGGTGTTGATGATCTTCAGCGGGGGGTAGCTCTGGAGGGCCTCATCGAGCGCCGCCTCCAGGCCGATGCGCTCGCCATCAATGATGTGCTGCTTGAGCCGCTCCTCTAGCGGCAGATCGGCCAGCGATGGTCCCGAGGCGCGGGCCTCCTTGGCGCTGACACCCTCAAACAGCTGGGTGAGCTCGGTCAGTGGGTCGTAGATGCACGGAGCTCCGCTGCCGGCCGGGGCGTCGTTTTCGAAGCGGCGCCGGTCGTTGATCAGATCGCGGCAGACCTGCTGGTGTTCCTCGCTGATCTTGACCAGCGGCAGAATCTTGGCCGGGCTGACGATGGCGGCATCCATGCCCGCCTGGCAGCAGTCGTGCAGAAACACGCTGTTGAGCACGATGCGGGCCGCCGGGGACAGGCCGAAGCTGACGTTGCTGACCCCCAGCACCACATGCACGCCAGGGAGGTTCTGGCGGATCTGGCGGATCGCCTCGATCGTCGCTGCGGCATTGAGGCGATCCTCTTCGATCCCGGTTGAGATCGGCAGGGCCAACGGGTCGTAGAACAATTCGTGGGCTGGGATGCCGAATTCGAGCGCGTCGCGGTAGGCGCGCTGGGCGATGGCGAATTTTTTGTCGGCGGAGCGGGCCATGCCCTCTTCGTCGATGGTGCCGATCACCACACCGGCGCCGTAGTCACGGGCCAGCTCGAGCACTTTGAAGAACCGTTCAGGTCCGTCTTCGTAGTTCGTTGAGTTGAGAATGCACTTGCCGCCAGCCACCTTGAGGCCGACCTCCATCTTCTGCCACTCGGTGGAGTCGAGCATCAGCGGCAGGTTGACGTTGGTGACCAAACGGCTCACCAGCGCATGCATGTCGCGCTCGCCATCACGGCCGACGTAGTCGACGTTGACGTCGAGCACGTGGGCATTCTCCTTGACCTGACCTCGTGCCACGGCCACCAGCCCGTCCCAGTCTTCGGCTGCGAGCAGCTCGCGCACCTTTTTGGAGCCACTGGCGTTGAGCCGCTCGCCGATGATCAGAAACGAGTTGTCCTGGTGATACGGGGTGGTGCCGTAGATCGAGCTGGCCGCCGGTTCGACCGTCAGCAGTGGCCTTGGATCGAGCGCCTTGTCCTGGGCTGGGCGGTCCGATCGCCTCACCGCACGGGCGGCAGGCTTCAGTTCGCTCGCCAGCTCCACCAGGGCGCCGATGTGGGCCGGGGTTGTGCCGCAGCAGCCACCAATCACCTGCACACCCAGGTCTTCGACGAAGTGCATCAACTGCATCTTCATTTCGGTGGGGGTGAGCCGGTAATGGGCCACACCGCCGATGTTCTCTGGCAGTCCTGCATTCGGAATGCAGCTCACCACAAACGGACTGTGGGCACTCAGATAGCGGATGTGCTCCTTCATCTGCTCGGGCCCGGTGGCGCAGTTGAGCCCCAGCACATCGATGTTGAACGGTTCCAGAATCGCCACCACTGCAGCGATGTCAGAACCCACCAACATCGTGCCGGTGGTCTCCATCGTCACGCTGACCATCAGGGGCCGGCGTTGTCCTGTCCTGGCAAATGCCGACTCGATGCCCTGCAGGGCTGCCTTGATCTGCAGCACGTCCTGACAGGTCTCGACGATGAACAGGTCGACGTCGCCGGCCAGCAGACCCTCAGCCTGCTCCGCAAACGACGCCTTCATCGTGTCGAAGTCGACGTGGCCCAGGGTGGGGAGCTTGGTGGTGGGCCCCATCGAACCCGCCACGAAACGCGGCTTCTCTGGGGTGCTGAAGGCGTCGGCCATTTGACGGGCCAGCTCAGCGGCCCGCTGGTTCAGCGCAAAGGCCTGATCGGCAATGTCGTATTCAGCCAGCACCAACGAGGTGGCACCGAAGGTATCCGTCTCGATCACATCGGCCCCCACCTCCAGAAACTGGCGATGCACCGCCTGAACCGCATCGGGTCGGGTGAAGACGAGGTTCTCGTTGCAGCCCTCGAGGGCCGGGCCGCCGAAATCGTCGGCGCTCAGGTCCATCTGCTGCAGCGAGGTGCCGGTGGCCCCGTCAAACACCAGCACCGGACGTTGGGCATCGTGCAACCGCTCCAGAAAGCCAGGCCGGGCCATCGTCTGCTGGGCAACGGCAGCGGTGCTGGTGCTGGTGGTCATCAGGCGTCGAGGCGAATGCGGGTGACCCAATGGTCATAGGCGGAATCGCGGCCTTCCGTGATCGCGGTCAGGCGTTCGCGCAGGCGCTCCATCACTGGCCTATGGCCCGGCAGATCGGTGGTCTCGATGCGCCGAACCGGTGTCACCTTGGCGGCGGTGCCACTGAGGAAGACCTCATCGGCCACAAACAGCTCGGTTTTGTCGACCGGGCGTTCCAGGGTGGGTATGCCCATGTCCCGGGCCAGTTCCAGCACGCTGGCGCGGGTGATGCCTTCGAGGATGTCCTGATCCACCCCAGGGGTGATCAGCACCCCGTCGCGCACCAGAAACAGGTTCATGCCGCTGGCCTCACTCACCTTGCCGCGACTGTTGAGCAGCAGGGCCTCGTCAAAGCCGCTCTGAACCGCCTCGGTCTTGGCCAGCGAACTGGTGATGTAAGCGCCGCTGATCTTGCCGCGCAGGGGCAACGAGCGGTCTTCCTGCCGGCACCAGGAGCTGATGCGGCAGCTCACACCGTCAGGCGACAGGTAATCGCCCAGCTCAAGGCCGTAGATCAGGAAATCAGTCTCGATGTTGTGGAGCCGCGGGGCGATCCCCAGATCGCTGGTGTAGACGAAGGGCCGCAGGTAGGCGGGTGTGCTGGGTTTGTTGGCCCGCAGAAACGCCGTGATCGCCGCCAGGATCGTCTCTTCGGACAGCTCGGTCAGCAGCAGCCTGGCGCTCTGGCTTAGGCGTCTGGCGTGGCGGTCGGCTCGGAACAGCAGGATTTCATGGCTGTCTGCCGGATTGGGCAGGGCGCGCATGCCGCCGAACGCCCCGGTGCCGTAGTGCAGGGCGTGGGTTGCCACCGACAGGGTGGCTTCGGCAAACGGCACGCAGCGGCCTTTGAACCAGGCATAAGGAAGAAACTGGTGCATGGCGCTCCCGGGCGATGCGGCGGCTGAACGGGCCTGATGTGCCCCGATCTTCTCACTGCAGCTGCAGGATGGACCGATGCACAGGCTTGCGGCCCAACCCGGCAGCCACGATCCCGACCAGCGGGGTCAGCTGGTCGAACAGGCTCCGGCGCCGGTGCTGGTGCTCACCAGTGCCGACACCGATTTGCGCCTGCTGGCGACATTGACCCAGGCCCAGCCTGGATTGCTGGGGCTTGAGCTGCGCGGACTCAACCTGTCGGCCTTGGGCGGCCCTGCGCAGGTCGATCATTACCTGAGCACAACCGTCGCCCACGCCAGGCTTGTCGTGGTCAGGCTTTTGGGAGGGCGGGGCCACTGGAGCTACGGCCTCGAACAACTGCAGCTCTGGGCCAGCCAAGCCCGGGACCGTCAGCTGCTGGTGCTGGCGGGAACCCCTGACGAAGATTCGTCCCTCAGTGCCATGGGCACGGTTGAGCCGCTGCTGGCCCAGGCCCTGGCCCGCTGTTGGCGCGCCGGTGGCGAGGCGAATCTCGTTCGCGTCCTCGAGTCCCTGGCCGCCCTACTGCGCGGCGCCGCGGTGCCATGGCCCGAGGCCCTGCCCCAGGCCGATCCCCTGCCCCACGACTGGCGCGACGAGGCTGGTCCCCGGGTCGGGGTGGTGCTGTACCGGGCGCTGCTGCAGGCGGATGACACCGCCTGGATGGATGCCCTGCTGGCGGCGCTGCGCAGGCAGGGTCTGGTGCCCCGGGGGCTGTGGGTCAGCGGTCTGCGGGATGCCGTCGTCGCCGATGGCGTGGGTCGCCTGCTGGCCCGCGAGCGGGTCGAAGCGGTGCTCTGCGGCACTGCCTTTGCCTCGGTGCAATTCGACGAGGCTGGCCTGGGGGCACCCCTGTGGGATGGGCTGGGGGTGCCGGTGCTGCAGGTGCTGGGCAGCAGCCAGAGCCGGGCCATCTGGGAGGCCAGCAGCATCGGCCTCAGTCCCCTCGACCTGACCCTGCAGGTGGCCCTGCCGGAGCTCGACGGCCGGCTGACCACCCGGGTCGGCGCCTTCAAGGAGAGCGTCGAGATCCATGATCCCGCCGGCACTGGCCATGCCACTAGCACTGCCACTGGCACTGGCCATAGCCCCGGTATCGGTTCAGCGCTGCACCACTACCAGCCCGATCCGTCGCGGCTGGACTGGGTCGTCCAGCTCTGCCGCAACTGGATCAGCCTGGCCCGGACGCCGGCACCGCAGCGGCGCATCGCCCTGGTGCTGGCCAACTACCCAACCCGCAACAGCCGCCTGGCCAATGGCGTCGGTCTGGACACCCCAGCCAGCACCGCCCTGATGCTGCAGTGGCTTCAGGACGCGGGCTACGCCCTGCCCGCACCCCCAGCCGACGGTGACGCCCTAATCGCGGCGCTGCTGGCCGGACGCAGCAACGACCCTGAAAGCGACCACCTGGTCCCCATGGACCGGCTTCCCCTGGACACGTATTGCCAGTGGTACGCCACCCTGCCAGGGGCAGCCCGCAGCCGCCTGGAACAGCAGTGGGGCCTTCCAGAGACCGATCCCTCGCTCGAGCGAGGTCCATCTGGCCTGGCCTGTTTTTCGATCAAGGGTCTGCTGTTGGGTCATGTGGCGGTGCTGATCCAACCCGCCCGTGGCTACGACCGGGACCCGGCAACCACCTTTCACAGCCCCGATCTGGCGCCGACCCACGCCTACCTGGCCCAGTACCTGTGGTTGCGCCAGGTCTTCGGTGCGCAGGCGGTTGTGCACGTGGGCAAGCACGGCAACCTCGAATGGTTGCCGGGCAAGGCGCTGGGTCTGTCTGACCAGTGCTTCCCCGAGCTGGCCTTGGGGCCCATGCCCCATCTGTACCCGTTCATCGTCAACGATCCGGGCGAGGGGTCCCAGGCCAAGCGCCGGGCCCAGGCCGTGATCCTCGACCATCTGACGCCACCGTTGGGCCGAGCCGGGCTTTACGGGTCCCTGCTTGAGCTCGAGTCCCTGCTCGACGAATACTGGGAGGCCTGCGCGCTGGGCAGTGAGCGGTCCATGCCGCTACGCCAGAAGTTGGCCGACCAGCTCGGATCTCTCAACCTGGTCCGATCGCCCGAGGACCTGGATGCCGCCCTCGATGCGGCCGATGGGTACCTGTGCGAATTGAAGGAGGCCCAAATCCGTCTCGGGCTCCACACCTATGGCACCCTGCCGGACGAGCAACGCTCCTGTGAGCTGCTGCTCTGCCTGGCGCGGGCTCCCCAGGCGGGGCTCCATGGACTGACCCAGGCCCTGGCCCTCGACCATGGGTTTGGGTTTGATCCCTGGGCCGACCCAGAGGAGCAACCCCTGGCCCCTGCTGACCGGGAGCGGTTGCTGCAGCTCCAAGATCAACAGGGCACCAGAGAGAACAGGCCGTCAACCTTGCGCAGGGTGGGCGATGGGGTGGCCTGGCTTGAGGCCCAGGCCCTGGAGCTGATCAGGCAGGCCTGGGGGGCCGCAGAGCAACTGAAGCAGCAACCGCAGCAGCAACCGCAGCAGCGATCCCAGCGGTCGCCCCTGACGGCACCGGGGCCCGCCAGTGAAACCTGTTTGGACCATTTGTGGCACGCGTTGATCCCGCGGTTACGGGCCTGCGGCGACGCCGAGCGCCGGGCCCTGATGGTGGGACTGGACGGGGGACGAATCCAGGCCGGACCAGCAGGGGCACCGACCCGGGGGCGGCCCGATCTGTTGCCCACAGGACGCAATTTCTACAGCGTCGACCTGCGCGGACTGCCCACTGAAACTGCCTGGGATCTGGGACGTCGCAGCGCCGAACTGCTGCTTGAACTGCATCTGCAGGAGCAGGGGGAACCGCTCAGGACCCTGGCCCTGAGCGTCTGGGGGACGGCCACCATGCGCAATGGCGGCGAGGACATCGCCCAGGCTCTGGCCCTGCTGGGGGTCCGACCGGTCTGGGATGGACCAACGCGCCGGCTGGTGGATCTGGAGTTGATACCCCTGAGCTTGCTGCAACGGCCCCGGGTCGATGTGACCCTGCGCATCTCGGGCCTGTTTCGCGATGCCTTTCCCCAACTGGTGGCGCTGGTCAACCGCGCCTGTGCGTTGGTGGCCGCCCAGGATGAAGCCGCCGCCGACAACCCTCTAGCCGAGGCTGCCCGCCGCGATGGCCATGCGGGGCGGGTGTACGGCAGTGCTCCCGGGGCCTACGGAGCGGGTTTGCAGGCCCTGATCGACAGCGGTCAGTGGGAAGGCCGCGATCAGCTGGGTGAGGCGTTTCTGCAGTGGAGCAGCTGGCGTTATGACAGCAGCTCCGCCGGACCTGCCGCCGCCGCCGGGTCGATCGAGGCCTGCCCGGACCGCACTGGATTGGAGCGGCGCCTCCAGGCCGTGCAGGTGGTCCTGCACAACCAGGACAACCGCGAGCACGACCTGCTCGATTCCGATGACTACTACCAGTTTCAGGGCGGCCTCAGCGCCGCCGCCGAGCAGTTGCAGGGCCAGGCACCAGCAGTCTGGTTCTCCGATCACTCGCGCCAGCAGCGACCGCGGTTGCACCGGCTGGAACGGGAGCTCGACAAGGTGTTGCGCTCACGCCTGCTCAACCCACGCTGGATCGAGGCGATGGGAGAACACGGCTACAAGGGCGGCTTCGAAATGGCCGCCAGCCTGGACTACCTGTTTGCCTATGACGCCAGCACGGGACGGGCGCCCGACTGGGGCTATGGCGCCATCCAGCAGGCCTGGCTCGAGGATCCTGCGGTGCGCCGCCGGCTCGAGCAGAGCAACCCCTGGGCCCTGCGTGACATGGGCGAACGGCTACTCGAGGCCCACAACAGGGGGCTGTGGCAAGGAGCGAGCCCCGATCAGCTCGAACGCCTCAGGCAACTGGTGCGGGAGAGCGAAGCGCTGACCGAAGCCGCACCAGGGGGTCGGGGCTCATGATCAGGAGCGCAGATCCTTGGCCATCGCCTTGAACGGATCGATGGCGCCGGGTTTGGCCCCCTGCTGGGTGATCTGGGGCTGGTTCTGGGTGGCTGCCTGCTCTTCCTTGTCCTTTTTGATGGCTGCTGGACCGCCGATGACATTGACCCCAACGGCGGAGCCCTTCATGCGCTGCTCCAGTTCGGCCTGGCTCAGCTGCTGAGCGAAGGTCTTCTTGACGGGCTTGGGCACACCACCGGTCAGGTTGATCTCCTGCTCGACCGTGTCGCCACCCGGCAACCCTTCGCTGACCTTTTCGAGGCGGGCCTCCATCGAGGCCACTTCAGCGACCATCTCCTTGGTGCCTGGGTTGTCGGCCGTCCCGGGGAAAGTGCGGCGGATCGTGTTGGAGCGCTTCATGAACGACACGTCCCCCAGGCTGCTGGAGGCCTCAGGCTCCAGGAAAAACGTGTTGTCCGGCTTTTTGGAAGCGTTGGCCTCAGCAGCATTGGCGGCTGCCTTGGAACCGAGCAGACGATCGAACAGACCCATCGGCGAGGCGGGAAAAGCTCGCTAAACCCTAGCGGCCGCAGAGATCAAGGCCATGGGTATCGGTCCCACAACTCATCAAAAGGCCACGATTGGCCAGATCCCTGGCGATGGACCCACAGACCAGATCCGTTGGCTGCCAGCGAGGCCCCATCGTGTAGTCGTACCAGGCTTCGGCCCCGTCAAAGCCCAGTGCTGCCGCTGATGCGATCAAGCGGTTGAACGGCAACCGGTAGCGGGCGGGATGGGCCAGCACGGCCAGGCCCTCGGCCTCATGAATCGCCGCGAGCACGGCTTCGGCCCTTAGTGCAGTTCCGACCTGGCTGTTGCCCTGCAGGTACGGCTCCAGGCTGGGATGGTGCTCAGCAAACCCCAGGGCCAGGACGTGGACCAGACAACCGTCCAGCAGGGCGCTGATTTCAACGCCACGCCACAGTTGCGGAACGGTGTGTCCCTGGGCTGCGGCCCGGGTCAACCAGGCGGCGGCCGGGGCATAGGCAGCCGTGCTGTGGTGATCCGTCACCGCCAGGTGTTCGAGACCGATGGTCACGGCCTGTTCGGCCAGATCCTCGGGCTTGAGGCTGCCATCACTGAACACTGTGTGGCAATGAAAGTTGAGTCGCCTCGGGCAGCAGCCGGGGGTGACCGCCCGCAGCACCGGTTCCAGCGGGTGGGCGGAGCGCCTGCTCATGACCCGATTCCGGCCGTTGCAGTCGCCTCTCGCTCGGCTCGCAGCCGACGCCAACGGGCATAGAACTGAATCGAGGCGGCCATGAACACCACCAATCCGACGATGAACCAGGTGGCCGCCCCTGTCGGAAACTGATTTTTGAACACCACCAGCATCACGACGATCACCAGCAGCAGCGTCGGCAGTTCATTGAGGGCCCGCAGCTGGCGTCCACTCCATCGGCACTGACCCTGCTGCAGTTGGCCCATGAGGCGATAGCAGAACCAGTGGTACACCAGCAAAGCGGCCACAAAGCCGAGCTTGGCGTGCATCCAGCCTTGCTGGAGCCAGGCCGGATTCACGCTCAGGAGGCCGGCGGCACAGACCACCGCGACCACCATGCCGGGGGTGGTGATGATGTTGGCCAGTCGACGCTCCATCAGGGCGTACTGCTGCTGGAATGCCTGCCGTAGCGACGGCTCGAGATCCTCGGCCTCACGGTGGTAGATGAACAGCCGCACCAGGTAAAAGAGCCCGGCGAACCAGACCACCACGCCGACGATGTGCAGCGTCTTGAACCACAGGTAAGCCTCGGGAGGCCAGGTCAGGGCCGGCATCATGGCCAGGGTCATGGGGTGGAATCGGCCCACGCAGGCTAAGGGGGATCCCCCAGCCAGGTCCCGTTGGCGTCCCGATGGGCCTGCGCCTGGGCGCGAATGGCCCCGAGCTCGCCGGGGTCCATTTTCTCAAGCTGCTTCATCACCAGCGCCATGCGTGGATTGCGTCGCAGCTGCTCCTGGTGACGCGCCAGGAAATCCCAGTAAAGGCCGTTGAACGGACAGGCTCCCTCGCCGCTGCGGGCTTTGACGTTGTAGCGACACCCCTTGCAGTACCCGCTCATGCGGTTGATGTAGGCGCCGCTGGCGGCATAGGGCTTGCTGGCCAGCAGCCCCCCGTCGGCGAACAACCCCATGCCGATCACATTGGTCTGCATCACCCAGTCGTACCCGTCGATAAACATGCGGTGAAACCAGGCCGTCAACGCCTGGGGGTCCAGCCCGCTCAGCAGTCCGTAATTGGCCAGCACCATCAGCCTCTGGATGTGGTGGGCATAGCCCGAGGCCCTGATCTCGCTCAGCACCGTGTCCATGCAGGCCATGCCGCTGTTGTTCAGCTGTTCAAGCCAGGGGGGCAACGGCGTGGTGGCGCCGAAATGGTTGCGCTTGCTGTAGTCAGCGCCGAACCACCAATAGAGCCCATGGGTGTACTCGCGCCAACCGAGGATCTGCCGGATCACGCCCTCGAGGCTGGCCAGCGGGGTGTTGCGTTCCAGACCGGCCTGCTCGAGGCGGCGGATCACCTCCAGGGGATGGAGCAGTCCCAGGTTCAGGTAGGGCGAGAGCAGGGCGTGCCAGAGGGTGGGCTGACCGCTAACCATGGCGTCCTGATACGGGCCGAAGCCATCGAGACGGGTGTCGATGAAGTGCTCGAGCACGGCCAGGGCCTGCTGTCGGGTGACGGCCCAGCCGAACGGCTCAAGATCGCCCGGCAGGTCTGGCAGGCCCTTGACCTTGTCGATCACAGCCCGGGTAATTGCATCGGCCTCGAAC
>Ga0310333_100326_pt1 | contig 13247 bp, 11 predicted proteins | sample LakMicSRFTotalB7_FD_195547 | JGI IMG/M metagenome (GOLD analysis project Ga0310333, IMG submission 195547) | Enriched freshwater cyanobacterial communities from Lake Michigan, Michigan, United States - MI23.SRFL.Total.B7 (v2) (version 2) | ecosystem: Environmental > Aquatic > Freshwater > Lake... | reverse complement strand
CCGGCGAGCGCAAGGGTCACTACCTCAATTGCACCGCCAACACTCCTGAGGAGATGTATGAGCGCGCTGAGTTCGCTAAGGAACTCAACCAGCCCATCATCATGCACGACTACATCACCGGTGGCTTTACCGCCAACACCGGTCTTGCTAAGTGGTGCCGCAAGAACGGGATGCTGCTGCACATTCACCGTGCCATGCACGCCGTGATTGACCGCCATCCCAAGCACGGCATCCACTTCCGTGTGCTCGCCAAGTGCCTGCGCCTCTCCGGTGGTGACCAGCTGCACACCGGCACAGTGGTCGGCAAGCTCGAAGGTGATCGTCAGACCACCCTCGGCTACATCGACCAACTGCGCGAATCCTTCGTTCCCGAAGATCGCACCCGTGGTAACTTCTTCGATCAGGATTGGGGCTCCATGCCCGGCGTCTTCGCCGTGGCTTCCGGTGGCATCCACGTGTGGCACATGCCCGCCCTGGTCAGCATCTTTGGCGACGACTCCGTGCTCCAGTTCGGTGGTGGTACCCACGGTCACCCCTGGGGTTCCGCTGCTGGTGCTGCCGCCAACCGGGTCGCCCTCGAAGCCTGCGTCAAGGCCCGTAACGCCGGTCGTGAAATCGAGCGCGAAGGCCGCGACATCCTGCAGGAGGCTGCCAAGCACAGCCCCGAGCTGGCGATCGCCCTCGAGACCTGGAAGGAGATCAAGTTCGAGTTCGACACCGTCGACAAGCTCGACGTCGCCTGATTAGCGGTGAACGATTGGGTGGGGCCAGCGATTGCTGGTCTCCCCGATTATCACCTTCGACTCGACCGTTCTATCCCATCCCCCAAGGATCCCCATGCCCTTCAAGAGCACCGTGGGTGACTATCAAACAGTCGCCACCCTGGAGACATTCGGCTTTCTGCCGCCTTTCACCCAGGACGAGATCTACGATCAGATCGCTTACATCATTGCCCAGGGCTGGAGCCCTGTGGTTGAGCACGTCCACCCCAGCCGTTCCATGGCCATCTATTGGTCCTATTGGAAGCTGCCCTTCTTCGGTGAGAAGGATCTGGGTGTGATCGTCAACGAACTCGAAGCTTGCCATCGGGCCTATCCCGATCACCACGTGCGTCTGGTGGGCTACGACGCCTACACCCAGAGCCAGGGCGCTTGCTTCGTGGTTTTTGAAGCCCGCTGATCAGCGGTTTTATTCGGGGTTCCAGTGGTTTATCCCTGGACCCCACCCTTTTTTGCAAGCCAACTCCCTGGCACCTGTGGCCCCCAGTGATCTGGGTTGGCCATCACAGCTCCAGGTTGGATTGATTGCTTGCACCCCTATTTAGACCTTCCTTTCGTCGGGCGGACATGGCCAGTACATCCAGTCGTGAAGCAGCTCTGGAACGCCGTAGGGCCCTAACGAATGGCGGCAAAAATGCCGTCAGTCGTTACTCCCAGGCCCCCAGCCGCGTGCGCTCGGCCAGCGATGCCAGGCCGTCTCGCACCAATGCGCCTGAGGTGGCTTCGGTTCCTGCTGCTGAGATCAGCCGGCCCGTGAGTCGTCCCCAGGCCAGCCGGTCCCTCGCCGCCCCCAGCCAAGGCGGGCACCGCAGTGCCGCCAAGCCGGTGGCCAACCCCAGTCGTGAGCTCGTGCTGGCCCGCCGGGACGCCCTGAGCAAGCGGGGCAAGCGGGCGGACAGCTCGCGGGACCGAACCCGCACTGACGTCGCCAAGGCCCCGGCAGCCGCCCCTGCAACCGGCGCCAAGGCCGAGCACAAGTGCAAGTGCCATGACACCGAGCCGGCCCCGGCCCGCAGCAGCAGTGCGTCCCTATCTCTTTCAAGTGCCCGTGCTAGCGGCCGTACCAGCGCCAGCCTGGGCAACGGCAGCAGCGCCACCGCCAACCGCAGCAGCAGTAAGAAGGTCAGCTCCCAGCACAACCCCAGCCGGGCGCTGGTGTTGGCCCGTCGCGAAGCCTTGAGCAAGCGCGGTAAATCAGCTAGCACCGATTCCAACCGCGGCTCCGCCTCCGTGGTGCGCCTCAGCAATCCCGATCTCACCACCCGGGAGTTGGCCCAGAAAGTGCGCGAACTGAAGAGCAAGGCCGGTTCGGCCGGCACCTCCCGCAGTGGCGGCACCCGTCCCAGTGGCCCCAATCGCAACGGCGCCAAGGCCGCGGCTGCCGCCGATGCCTCCTGGAAAGTGGGCGTTAGCGAAACCCTCAGTGGCCAGGTGGTGACCGGCACCCAGGCCAATCGCTCCACCAAGACCACCGGCAACGAGGCAGCCACCTGCCGCGAGATCACCGGCACTGAATACATGGGCGCCGAAATCTTCCGCACCTTCTGCCAGAGCGATCCGAGCCCTTCCCAGCCCGCCAAGGTGCGTGTCACCGCCACCAGCCACGGCAACCGGGTCACCGGCAACGAGGTGGGTCGCTCCGAAAAGGTGACCGGCGATGAGCCCGGCACCTGCAAATCGGTGACCGGCACCGAATACATCTCCGCTAACCAGTCCGCCGCCTACTGCGGTGGTGTGGCGCCCTCACCCCGCAAGGTGGCCCACAGCCAGACCCAGGGCGGCCGCTCCGTCTCCGGGGTGATGGTGGGACGCTCCGACAAGGTGACCGGCGATGAGGCCGGTTCCGGCCTCCAGCTCACTGGCGACCAGTACCTCGGCAATGAGGCCCCCGTGGGGGGCCGGGCTGCGGTCAAGGTTGACAGCTTCAACACCCTGCGCGGCACCGGCATCACCGGCACCAGCGTCGGCCGCAGCGAGCGCGTCACTGGCGATGAACCGGGCAGCTGCCGCCTGGTCACCGGCGATGAATACGTCGGCAGCCAGCAGTACGACCGTTTTTGCGGCACCCGGCCTGCCCCCGAGGCCGCCAAAGTGGGCTTCAGCGTCACCAACAAGGCCCAGGTGGTGAGCGGCACCCGCACCGGCCGCTCCGACAAGGTCACCGGCAATGAGCCCGGCACCTGCAAGTCCGTAACCGGCACCCCCTACGCCGGCATCGACCAAGCTGCCGATTGGTGCTCCTCTGGCCAAGTCAAGGCGATTCGCCAACGCACCCCGGCCCGCGCCGGCACCCCCGGCCCCCGGCTCAGCGGCCAGCAGCCTGGCATCGGTGGGGTGATGACCGGCGGCGATCGCGGCGCCTGTGAAAACGTCACCGGCACCCCCTACATCGGTGGTGACCAGTTCGTGAACGCCAACTGCGCTCCGGCTGAAAGTCACCAGAGCGATTTCCCCCAACCGCTCACCAATGCCCCCTGGCAACAGTTCAGCGTCCAATCCCCCGCCCGCGCCGCCCTCAGCAAGCGCGATTCCGGCGGTTCGGTCACGGGCAGCAGCTACGAACTGGGTGGAGGACGGGTTACCGGCCCTTTTGACCTGGCCGGTGACAAGGTCACCGGCACCGAGCAGTTCCGTTTTGATCGTGGCGGTGCCCAACTGGGCCGCCTGCAATCCCCCGCCCGGGCCCGGCTGGCTTCCGCCGAGATCCAGCCGGTGGCCGTCTTAGGCGAGGCAGTCGGCGAGGCAGAGGAGGGTCGTCCCGTTTCCCGGGTCACCGGTGAGGGCATTTCTGCTGGCCTGAAAATCACGGGCGATGACTGGGATCGGGGCGATCGCGTCACCGGCACCGAGGGCAGTTCGGCCCGTCGCCGCAACCCCACCCGTACCGGTCCGATGTCCGCCATGCCCTCCGCCCAGCCCAAGCGCAATGAGGAGGTGGCCCAGCCCGTTAGCCGCGTCACTGGATCCAGTGGAAACACCGACAAGGGTTCCCTGATCACGGTGTCCGGCGGCGCTAGGGGCTGAGCGCCATGCCTCCCCGCCGCAGACCGCCTGCTTCTCCCAGGCCGCAAGCGCCGACGGCCCCCCGTCGTCGCCCGGTCCCTTCGGGTCCGCTGCCCAGTTCAGGTCTGGGCGCCGCCGGCGGTTGGACCGGTTCCAATCCGTCTATGGAGTCAGGCCTGTCCCTTAACGCTCGTTTAGCCGATCGGGGCCGCCGTGGTGTGAGTGCGCCGCTCCATCCCCTCAGCGATGCTGCGACCAACGCCTGCCTGCTCAACTACGACCAGCGCACCAAGGCGTCGTTTGACCGGATTGTGCCGGTGCTGAAGCGTCTGTCGGCCCTGCAGCACGAGCCCGATTTTGTCGCCCAGGCCCAACAGCTGGCCCAGGCCGAACTGGGCTACGCCCTGCCCCTGCCGATTCTGGAATCGGCCTGGGTCACCCAGCTGGACATGCGCACCCTGTTTGCCTGGTGTGTGTTTGAGGCCTATGGCCAGGCGAGCCAGAGCTTTTTCGGCTCCGATCCCCTGGGCGGCCACCAGGGCAGCCAGGCCGCTGAAGGCTTTAATGCCTTCTTGCTTGAGTGTGGGTTCCATCTCCTTGATGTCACCCCCTGCGCCGATGGTCGCCTGGCCCATGCCATCGCCTACGCCCTGAGGATTCCCTACAGCAGTGTGCGCCGCCGGCCCCACGCCGGTGCCATGTTCGATATCAAGAACACGGTGGATCGCTGGGTTAAAACCGAGCATGGGCGTTACCGCGAATCCAAGCCCAATCCCGCCCAGGCCGATACCCGCTACCTCAAGGTGGTGGTGTATCACTTCAGTTCCCTCGATCCCAACCACGAAGGCTGCGCCGCCCATGCCAGCGATGATGCTGCTGCCGCTGCGGGAGGCATGGGCTGCCTCCAGGATTTCCGCTCCGCGATTGAAAACAGTTTCTGCTGCGGTGCTTCGGTTGATCTGCTGCTGATCGGTCTCGACACCGACACCGATGCGATCCGGGTGCATGTGCCCGGTCTCGATGGCAGCACCAACCTCGATCGTTGGTTAGATGCCCAGGCCGCTTACGACGCCACGGCCTTGATGCCTGCCGCCCAGGGACGGGCCCACCTGTTGGAGCTCGTCGAGCAGGCGGCAGCCTCCACCCCAGACCCCGGCATGGTCAAGCTGGTGGCCCGGTTGCTGGAGCACAACATCTCCCAGATCGACTACGTACGCCAGTTCCATGGCGGCGCCTACGCTGATGCTGGCCATGCCGAGCGCTTTATCGGCGTGGGAATCGGTTTCAAGGAGATTCATCTGCGCAATCTCACCTACTTCGCCTATCTCGATACCCTGGAGGAAGGCGCTGCTGATCTTGATGTAGGCGTCAAGATCTTTAAGGGGCTGAATGGGTCCCGCGGTTTGCCGATTCCGGTGGTGGTGCGTTTCGACTACCGCAGCAGTGTGCCGGGGGCCCGCGAACGGGCGATTCATCGCTGTGAGCGATTGCAGCAGGCGATTGGCGTGCGCTACGCCGACCTCTGCCGGGACGGATTGCTCCATACGCTATTGACGATCCGCGACCACGATCGCGATTCGCCGACGGAAGCGGTGGGATCGTCGATCACATTCGCCACGGGAGGGGGCCACTGAGATGCTGATTTGCAAAGTCGTCAAACCTTTAGTGTCCACTAATCGTATCCCTGATTTTGAACACAAGCATCTTCAGGTTGTGCTCGATGGCAGCACCCAGAAGGTGGCCGTTGATGCGGTCGGTTGTGTGCCTGGCGATTGGGTGATCTGCGTCGGCAGTTCGGCTGCCCGCGAAGCCGCGGGCAGTAAGTCCTATCCCAGTGATCTCACCATCGTTGGCATCATTGACCATTGGGATCCGGAGGCTGCCAAGGCGGCTGCGGCCGGTTCCCCAGCGGCCAACCCGGCCACTCCTTCTAGTGGTGGCCCATCTTCGGTCGCTGGCCCATCTTCGACCACGGGGACAACAAGCTGATGGAAATCATGCAGGTCACCGGTTCCCTTGTTTGTAGCCACAGAGTTGGCGGTCTCGGCCATATGCAGCTGCGGGTGCTGCGCACTCCCAAGGGCAAGTTGAACGTGGCGGTGGATCCGGTGGGGGCGGCTCCTGGCAACTGGGTGTTCACCGCCAGCGGCTCCGCCGCCCGCTTTGCCTGCGGCAATCCGGAGATCTTCACCGATCTCACCATCGGCGGCATCATCGACCACTGGTCGCCGGACGGATGAGGCCTAGGGGCCTTGCCCCCAGCTTTCCCTTCCGCGTCCTGTTCTCCCCTGCCATGGCCTCCTCCTCCACCCCCGATCCCAGCCCCAAAGGCACGAGCACCCCTGCCGATCCGGTCGTGAAGGCAGCGGCGGCCGCTGCTGCTGCGGCTGGGGCCGCGAGCAAGTCGCCCATCGATGCCTCCAAGCCCCTTCCGGCCACGGGAGTCAAGCCCGTGGTGGCTACCGCCGCCTCGGGGGCTTCGGCGCCTGGGGTGTCTGCGGCCACCGTGGTGCCCGCGGCGGTTCCTAAGCCCCCGGCCCCAGCAGCGGTGCCAACCCCGGGGGCGACCATCCCGGTGGTGGCCACCGCGGTGAGTAGCAGCTCACCGGTGCGCTCCGGTAGCCGCAAGGCCCCTAGCCGGGCCGCCAGCAGCAGCCGGTCGGCCCCCAGCCGCTCGGTGCCCAGTCGGGCCAACAGCAGCCGTGCCAGTGGCGGCCGCTCTAGTCAGTCCGCTCCTGCCTCAACTGGCTCCAGTCGCTCCGGCGGCGGTAGCAAAACCCCTTCCACCTCCCCTTCTTCCAACACCATGGCTTCTCCCATTCAGGGCATCGCCCTCGGCATGATCGAAACCCGTGGCCTGGTGCCTGCGATCGAAGCGGCTGATGCCATGACCAAGGCTGCCGAAGTCACCCTGGTCTCCCGGGAATTCGTGGGTGGCGGCTACGTCACGGTGATGGTTCGCGGCGAAACCGGTGCCGTTAATGCGGCCGTGCGTGCTGGCGCCGATGCCTGTGAGCGCGTGGGCGATGGCCTGGTGGCAGCCCACATCATTGCCCGCCCCCACAACGAACTCGAGCCCATGCTCGCCAGCGTCGATTCCGCCCGTCGCGGCTGATGGCCAGCGCCGCGCCCACCCATCCGCGCGTCCTGGGCTATCTGGGCCGCGCCCTGAGCCTGGAGCTCTCGGCGGTGCAGCAATACATGACCCAGGCCTCCCTGGTGGAGCTCTGGGGCCTAGCTGAGGCCGCCGAGCGCTTCCGCCACGAAACCGTGGAGGAGATGCAACACGCCGAGCGCATTGTTCAACAGATGTTGGCCCTGGGGGTGGCTCCCTCCTCCTCCCAGCTGAGGCCCGTGACCCACGCGGCCGACCTGGTGGGCTTGCTGCGTCACAACAGCGTGCTGGAGCAGGACCTCATCCACCATTACGACGATGCCCTGCGCTTCTGTCTACTGGTAGGGGATCGGGAGAATGGCGCCTTTTTCCAGTCCCTCCTGGAGGACGAACAGCACCATGGCGAGGAGCTGATGCAGTGGCTTCGCCAGCTGACCGGGGCTTCTTCCCTGGCCAACCAACGGGTCACCTTCTGAGGGGACCCCACCTTGACCCTTGTTGGCCGGGTCCCGGTTGGGGCTCGCCAGTGACTGTCTGGGCCGCCTAGATTCCGCCGCCAGACGCGACCCTGCGGCTGCCTGCTTTCCCTATCCCCTTGACCGCCGCCCTTCCCCTGCCGATCCAGCTGGTCTGGTTGATCCCTGTGTATGGGTTCAGCGGCGTGCTGCTGTCCTTGCCCTGGGCCACCGGCTGGGTCAAGCGCAATGGCCCCAGGCCTGCGGCCTACCTCAATTTGCTCGTCACCCTGCTGGCCTTTGCCCACGGCAGCCTGGTGACCCTGGACATCTGGCAACGGGGTCCCCAGCATCTCAGTATCAACTGGTTCTCCGTCGCCGATTTGCACCTGGCGATTGGCTTTGACCTCACGCTCACCAACCTGGCCGCCCTGGAGTTGGTGACCTTGTTGAGCCTGCTGGCCCAGTTCTTTGCCCTGGGCTACCTCGATAAGGAATGGTCCCTGGCCCGCTTCTATGCCCTGGTGGGCTTCTTTGAAGGTGCCCTGAGCGGGCTGGTGCTGAGTAGCAATCTGTTCATGAGCTATTTCCTGCTGGAGATGCTCACCCTCTCCACCTATCTGTTGGTGGGGTTCTGGTATGCCCAGCCCCTGGTGGTGACCGCGGCCCGCGATGCCTTCCTGACCAAACGGGTGGGGGATGTGTTGTTGCTGATGGGGGTGGTGGCCCTCTCGGCCCTCGCGGGCTCGATGGAGTTCACCGATCTCTACAGCTGGGCCGCCCAGGCCCAGGACCCGTCCCAAGGGACGGCCCGGTTGGCTCCCCTCGTGGGCAGCCTGATTGGCTTGGGCCTGATTGCTGGTCCCATGGGGAAATGCGCCCAATTCCCCATGCACCTCTGGCTGGATGAGGCCATGGAGGGACCGAACCCCGCCTCGATTCTGCGCAATTCGGTGGTGGTGACCTCTGGTGCCCTGGTGTTGCTCAAGCTGATGCCGTTGCTGCGGCTGTCGCCCATGGCTACCACCGTGCTGCTGGTGGTGGGCACGATCAGCGCCATTGCTGGCGCCCTGGTGGCGCTGGCCCAGGTGGATCTCAAGCGCGCCTTTTCCTATTCCACCACCTCCTATCTGGGCTTGGTCTTCATTGCCATCGCCCTTGAGCAACCCGCCCTGGCCCTGTTGTTGCTGCTCTCCCATGGCCTGGCCAAGGCCCTGCTGTTTATGAGCGTGGGCAGTGTGATTGCCACCACCAACTGCCAGGACCTCACCGAGCTGGGCGGCCTCGGCAATCGCATGCCTGCCACAACCTTGGCGTTCCTTGTTGCTGGCGCTGGCTTGGTGGGCCTGGTGCCCCTAGGCTGTTACTGGTGCTTTGGCCTGGGTGTACAGGCGGTGGGGCAGGCCCATCCCCTGTTTGCCGTGGTGATCCTGCTGACCAACCTGCTCACCGCTTTGAACCTCACCCGGGTGTTCCGCTCCGTTTTCCTGGGGGCGGCCACGCCAAAGACCAAACGGGCCCCCGAGGTGAACTGGCTGATGGCCCTGCCCATGGTCAGTCTCACCGTATTGGTGCTGGTCACCCCGTTGCTGATGGCCAGGATCAATCCGGTGCCAGGGATCTCCGCGTTCTCCCTGCCCGTGGCCCTGGCCGTGGCCGGATCGGGCCTGGTGGGGGTTGGCATTGGCAGCTTGATTCGTCTCGATCAGTTTTGGTCCCGTTCGATCCAGCAACCCCTGCGCGGCCTTCAGGACCTCCTGGCCCTCGATTTCTATACCGAAAAGATTTATCGGAACACCATCGTGGCCTTTGTGGCCGGCCTGGCCCGGTTCACCAATGCCATCGATCGCCAGGTAGTTAACGGTGTCGTCAATGGCATCGGCCGCTTGTCGTTGCAGAGCGCCGAAAATCTCAAGCTCAGTGTCAGCGGTCAGCTGCAGAGCTATGTGCTCACGGTGGTGATTGCCATTGTGGTGTTACTCAGCTCCTTGACCTGGATGGTTGGCGAGGCGGTTCGCTGATGATGAGCTCCGTCTTGATGGCCTTCCCCTGGTTGAGCCTGTTGCTGGCCATTCCCTTTTTGGGAACCTTCGCCCTGCTGCTCTGGCCAGGGGAACCGAGCCCTGGTCGGCTGCGGGGCATCACGATTGGGCTGCTGGCAGCCCAATTGGTCGCCAGCTTGGCCCTGTTGCTGGTGTTTGATCCGGCCCTCGGGGGCATGCAACTGGAAGAGCTCCACAGCTGGGTGCCAAGCATCGGTCTCAACTACCAGTTGGGTGTGGATGGGCTCTCGTTGCCCCTGGTGCTAATCAATGCCGCCCTCACCCTGGTGGCGGCGGTTTGCACCCGGGATTTCAGCAAGCGGCCGAGGATCTACTTCTCGATGCTGCTACTGATTAGTGGGGCGGTGAATGGCGCCTTTCTGGCCGAAAACCTGCTGCTGTTTTTCCTGTTCTATGAGCTCGAGCTCATTCCCCTCTGGCTGCTGATCTCGATCTGGGGAGGCAATCAGCGTGCCTATGCGGCCACCAAGTTCCTAATCTTCACGGCCGTGTCGGGCATGTTGATCCTGGGGGCCTTCTTGGGCCTGGCCCTGTTCACCGGCACGGTCGATTTCAGCCTCACGGCGATCACGAGTGAACGGCTGGCCATGGGCAGCCAGATCGTGCTGTTGTCTGCGCTGTTGGTGGGGTTTGGCATCAAATTGCCGTTGGTGCCCTTTCACACCTGGTTGCCGGACGCCCATACCCAGGCGTCCACGCCCGTTTCGGTGTTGCTGGCCGGTGTTTTATTGAAACTGGGCACCTACGGGATCCTGCGCTTTGGTATGGGTCTGTTCCCAGAGGCTTGGGCCCAATTAGCCCCTGGCTTGGCTATCTGGGCGGCCATTACCGTTGTGTATGGCTCCCTGGCGGCGATCGCCCAGCGGGACATGAAACGGATGGTGGCCTACAGCTCCGTCGGCCACATGGGCTATGTGTTGTTGGCCGGGGCAGCTGCCACGCCGGTGGCCTTGCTGGGGGCCGAATTTCAGATGGTGAGCCACGGCCTGATCTCCGCCTTGCTGTTCCTGTTGGTGGGCACGGTGTACCGCAAGACGGGCACCCGGGATCTAGATGTGCTGCGGGGCCTGCTCAATCCGGAGCGGGGCCTGCCTTTTACAGGCACCTTGATGATTCTTGGGGTGATGGCCAGTGCAGGCATGCCTGGCATGGTCGGCTTTATCGCAGAATTCCTGGTCTTCCGCGGCAGTCTTCTGGCCTATCCGATCGCCACCCTGGTCTGCATGGTGGGATCGGGCCTAACAGCCGTGTATTTCCTGCTGCTGGTTAACCGTGCCTTTTTTGGCCGGCTGGCGATCACCCCCGCTAGTGACAATCCGGTGGACGACGCCCGCCTGGATATTCAGCTGGCGCCGGTGGCTCCCCGGGAAACCCTGCCGGCCCTGGCCCTTGCCCTCGGGGTCCTGGCCCTGGGCCTGTTCCCAGCGCTCCTGGGCCATTGGAGTGAGGCCACCACCACCGCCATGGCCCAGTTTCCCGCTCTATTGGCTCCGATCACAGATGGGGGACTGGGCTGATGCCAGTGATTTCTGCCGACCTCACTCGCCAGGGCGGTATGCCTCCGGCCGCCGAACTGGAGCGGCGCTTGCTGGCTGGTCAAACCCTGTTAGCGGAAACCCCAGGCCATGTCTTGGAAGTGGTCGGGGTGTTGGAAAGTTACGGCGAGGTTCTCGATGCCTACAGCCGCAACCTGATCTATCAAGCGGAGCATCAGTTTCTCAATCCTTTCCCGATTTTCAAGTTCCTTGATGGTGATTTGAACCCCGCCAAGATCTGGCGCCATCTCAACCACGATCGCATTAATTTTGAATACGCCGAATATTGCATGAAGGCCATGCTCTGGCATGGCACCGGTGGCCTCGACGCCTATCTCGATTCCCAGGCCTTTGCCGATCTCTGCGCAAAGATCATCGAGGCCAAGCGCCGCAAGGACCTGCTGTTGGGCCTGCTCGATCCCCTGTTTCGCCAATTTCTGCCCGAGCTGATCCGCACCGCTGCCACCACCCATGCCCTGGGCCAGTTCTGGCGGGTGATGAGTGATCTCTTTATCGACCTTGCTGCCGCCGAACGGGACGGACGGGTGGCCTCGATTGCCCAGGTGGTGGACTTTCTCAAGGATGGCCTGGTGGCTGCCGCCGCCAAGCCGATCACCTATGCGGTGACGATCGGCCTGGAAAGCTTCCCTGTGTTGCCACCGGAGGCAGGGCTCACCTTCCTGGTCGATGTGGCCGTGCCCTACGTGGAAGCGGTGTTTCTGCGGGGCATGCCCTTTTTGGGCACGGTTAGCTTCAACGCCCAGGCCCAGCAGATTTCGCCAGACCAGGCCCAATTCGCCTATGGCGCCCTGTTCGCCGATCCCCTGCCCACCATGGGGGCGGGGATTCCCCCCAGCCTGTTGATGCAGGACATGTATCGCCACCTGCCCAAGTCGCTGCACGATTGGTACCTGCAGTGCAGCCGTGGTGAAGGGGATGTGCGCGTCAAGATCTGCGCCAGTTTCCAGAAGGCGATGTTCTGCGTCACCAATGCCGCCATCGCTGGCACCCTCCCCCACCCGATCGTCAGCGGCGATCCCCAGGCCCAGGCGGCCAACCAGGCCTACGCCCGCGCCTGGGCCACCCGCCTGGCATCAGCGCGGACCGACTGCCTCAGCGCCGCCAGCTGATCCCTGTCAGCTGATCCCCGCAAACAGATCCCAGCCAACGAAGTTCTAAATTCAAGCGATGGAGCAGCCCTGGACCCAGCGACCCCGCCCCGATCGGCTTGAGCGCCGGATCGAATTCAGCGATTACGAAGCCACCCGGGTGTTTCTGGAGCGCCTCAACACGCTTTCGGAGCAGCAAAGCCGCTTTCCCGATATCAGCTTTGGTCGTACCTACGTGAATATCACCCTGCGCTCCGAAGAGGAGGATGGCGCCATCGGTGAGGTCGACCAGGCCTTCGCGGTGGCGATTGATGGGTTGCTCTGATCCCGAGGAAATGGCTGAACCGGTCAGCGACGACCTGACCCCGGTTGATCTCAAAGCGGCCTACGAGGGCGGCCATGTCAAGGAGGTGCTCGACCAGCTGGATCAGGAGTTGATCGGCCTCCGCCCAGTGAAGACTCGGATCCGCGAGATCGCCGCCCTGCTGGTGGTGGAGCGGGCCCGCAAGCAGGTGGGTTTGGCCACCACGGCCCCCAGCTTGCACATGTCGTTCACCGGTCGGCCGGGCACCGGCAAGACCACCGTGGCCGAACGCATGTCCAAGATCCTGCATCGGCTGGGCTATGTGCGCAAGGGCCATGTGGTCACGGCCACCCGCGATGATCTGGTTGGCCAATACATCGGCCACACGGCCCCCAAGACCCGGGAGATGTTGAAAAAGGCCATGGGTGGCGTGCTGTTCATCGATGAGGCCTATTACCTCTATCGCCCCGAAAATGAACGGGACTACGGCGCCGAGGCCATTGAGATCCTGCTCCAGGTGATGGAGGCCAACCGCGAGGATCTAGTGGTGATCTTTGCCGGCTACAAAGACCGGATGGATGTGTTTTATCAATCCAACCCAGGGCTGTCTTCCCGCGTCGCTAATCATATTGATTTCCCCGACTACAGCGCTTCGGAATTGCTGGCGATTGCAAAACTTATTTTAGCTCGGGAAAACTATCGACTCAGCGAGGAGGCCACGGTGGTTTTTGCTGAGTACATCCAGCGCCGCATGCTGCTTCCCTTTTTTGCCAATGCCCGCTCGATCCGCAATGCCATTGACCGGGCCCGCATGCGCCAAGCCAATCGGCTTTTCAATGCCATGGGCTCGGGTCTCACCAAGCGGGACCTGATCACGATTGAGG
>Ga0310333_100324_pt1 | contig 13274 bp, 9 predicted proteins | sample LakMicSRFTotalB7_FD_195547 | JGI IMG/M metagenome (GOLD analysis project Ga0310333, IMG submission 195547) | Enriched freshwater cyanobacterial communities from Lake Michigan, Michigan, United States - MI23.SRFL.Total.B7 (v2) (version 2) | ecosystem: Environmental > Aquatic > Freshwater > Lake... | reverse complement strand
CTGTTGATACGGCCCTGTTTGTTTCACTGACCCTTCAATCAAACTCTTCTGATCTCAATGAGATCGGCTACTTAGTGCTTGATTCAGGTGATGATCCCAATAGCGTCTCGCTTGCCGATCTGCTCAGCAAGAGTCAAATTCTATTCAGCTCCTTGGCTAAGGCATCCAACCTTTCCTTAGGATCCACGCTGTTAAGCCGCGATCTTCAGATTACGAATAATCAGAAGATTCTTTGCTTTGAAACCAAGGGCACCACCTTGCAGCAACTGGCTGTTGGCAAAACAAATCTTGCCGCCTTAGGGAGCCAGTTCCAATTCCTCACTTGGAGTGCCCAAGAGGGCAGCAAAACTGCCAGCCTTAATTCCAATAGTGGTCTCTCAATCGAGCTAAATCTCAACAACTCTGCGCCGGGTTTGAATGCCCTAATCTCATGTGATCAGTCCTTTGCCCCGGTACTCAATACCACCGCCTTATCAGGTAATCTACTTGCTGGATCTTTATCTTACAATCGCGAAGCAAGCTATAATTCTACCGTTGGTTTTTACCAGGTCCTCGATCGCAATGGCTCCCTCTACGATTCCGTCACCGGACGTACCCTCGATCCCACAGCTCTGCTAGCCACTGATCAAGCCCGATACAGGGAACTGGCCCTCAGTGATGCCAATCGGGCTACGGCCCTCGATGGAATCGCTACAACGAATCGCCAATTATCCCAAAAGGATTTCAGTGTGGCCGGTGGGGTTTTCTATGCACCCTTCGCCATCGTGGCCAGTACCCAGCAAACCTATTTTGCCTTCGCAGCTGCCAACACCGATGGAGTCAACCACTTCAAGATGATGGGCGCCAATGTCTTTGGCCTAGAAGACATGCATGGTGGTGGCGATAAGGACTATAACGATCTGCTCGTGGGAGTTAACTTCAAGTTGTATGAGCCCATCTAAGCAAGAAAGGCAGACTAAAGTCTCCCGCCCTTGCCCCGTAGAAGAGAGATTGGGGCAGCGTCCCGTTGCCCTGCACTGCCGCAAGCCAACACCGCTGCCTAGCTGCAGCAACTTTACAGCAATACTGCATACAATAATGCCTTGGGATTGCACTGGGCTATTTTTATAGCATGTTTAGTCCTATTTTTTGGCACCGCTTTGCATGGATCCATTGCTGCCAAATGTCCCCCGATTGGCACGGTTTCGCCTGTCTCGTATTACTCCATTGTTGTTGTGTGTATCCCTGCTTAGCAGCACCTCCGTTCAGGGCTCCGATGGTCCAATGTGGTCTGATGTAGGCGGAGCGTTGTGTCAGCCCAAGCAATGCCCTAGTCAAGCAAGTGCTTTTGGCTTACGTCCTGGGAGCGAGCTCGAACGAGATCACCTGGCCCAGGACAGCTATCAGCCATCGTCCGGCCGTGAGTGGGACCATGAAGGTCGTAGGGCCTGGAGCTATCTCAACCAGCCTGGCTCTGGCCTGTCCCCGGCCCTCCAACAGGCCCCTGAACCTGGTGATTCTTTTCTATCATCAGCATGGCTAGACCCGTGGCGCCAGCCAGCGATCGTCAGCGGCTGGCAAGCCCGTGATTCCGGCTCCCCATCCCTCCAGCCGATCAACGGCCAAGCCTATGGCGGTGCCATCAAAATAAAAAAGAAACAGGAAGGTCTTGAACGTTCCAGTGCCCCTGACTTGTCCCAAGATCGGACCACCCCCCACCTAGACCCGCAACCGCCGGCAGCCTTACCGCCACTGATTGCCGATCACGATAGGGATAAGGATTCAGCTCCCCAATCGGTACCTGGCCCGTTACCGCTCCTGGGCCTCATCACCGCCCTGAGCTATTACCGTCGGTCAGGCTCGCCATCAGAGCGCGCCAGCAGGAAACGGGCGCTATAGACCTCGCCTAGGGGAAGTACTGCAAGCCAAGCCCAGACCCTATCCTTGGACGGGGACTGGGCCTTAACGCAGCAGGCGATATCTAGTTGCTAAAACGAGCCAGCAGATCAGCGGCCGCTGAGGGCTGGTTCCGGCTTGGAGCTCGATGGATCAGCTGAACCTGGGGCCGATGCAATGCCATTGGCAGCAGCAGCAGCGCGGTTGCGATCGCCCCTCACCTTGATACCGCCAGTGATCGAACGCACCGCCAACATGGCATTGGCTTCCTCATCACTGCGCACGGCACTGTCAACAGGCTTGTAGCTGGCGGGAGCCAGGGCATTACCGCGCAGCACCGATCCAAGCGTCAAGAAGGTGAGCTTAAGCTGCTGCCAGGGGTTCATCATCACCACCCGCTTGTAGAGGTAGCTGTCAAAGGTGAGGCGCTGCACATCCTTGTCATCGCACATCTCCACGAAGGCTTCGCGGGCCGCATCATTGCGATAGAAGATGTTTTGCAGCAGCTCCAACACCTTGTAGGTGGCGCCATATTTGCGATCCCACTTCTTGATATAAACCTTGAGATCGGCTTCGGTGGGGATGGTTTGACCCTGCTTGCTCGCCGCCACGATCTGTTCGGCGCACATGCGGCCACTCTTGGCAGCGAAATAGATGCCCTCGCCCGAGCTCTTGGTGACATAACCGGCGGCATCGCCAACGAGGGCCATGCGGCCAACGACCCGGCGGGGACGGGGATGTTCGGGAATCGGGTGGGCTTCCACCTTGATCACTTCGCCATTGAGCAAGCGCTTTTTGGCCCGCTCGCGGATGCCTTCCTGCAGGCCCTTGATCAGGGATTGGTTCTGCTGCATCGTGCCGGTGCCCACGGCCACGTGGTCGTATTTGGGGAACACCCAGGCGTAGAAATCAGGCGACACATCGGTGCCCACATACATTTCGGCCAAGCTTTCGTAGTACTTCATCTCTTCGGGCGGCAGCTTGATGCGCTCCTGGAAGGCGATCGCCACGTTGTAATCGCCCGCATCCATTGCCTTGGCGACGCGGCTATTGGCCCCATCGGCGCCAATGATCAGATCCACTGCCAATTCCTTCGCAACCCCGGTCGCCTCACCAGCGCTGTAATCGGTATAATGGAGGGTATAGGGGCCCTGGCGCTTGGTGCCGGTGTCGATTTTGGTGACCAGGCCATTCACCAGGTTGGCGCCCAGGCCTGCGGCGCGCTCGCGCAGGTAGGCATCCATCACCTCGCGCCGGCACATGCCGATATATTCGTCCTGATTATCCAGGTTGATATCCACCTCGCGATTGGAGGGGGAAATCATTTTCATATTGCGAACCTTACGATCAATGATCGATTCCGGCAGATCAAATTCCTCAACCATGCAGAGGGGAATCGCCCCTCCACAGGGTTTAGCGTTATCGAGTTTTCGCTCGAAGATCCAGGTTTCGATTCCGGCCTTAGCCAGAATTTCTGCAGCACAGGAACCGCTCGGGCCGCCGCCCACCACTGCGACACGCAACATCTTGAAACCGGTTCCCCGGAAAGCATCTTGACTTCGAAGCTAACACCGCTGGCCGGGCCAGCGCTGGCTCCTTGGCCTTTCGTCTTACTATCCGAAAGGCTTTTGAGACCCCTCCGGGTTGCCTGCCTAGCGACTTGCCGTGCGCAACCCCCCTGCCAGCTCCAGCCCCTCCAATCGAAGCAGCGCTTCCAATCGGGACCCCGGTTCGCTTCGGGACAGCGGTTCGCCTCGGGACCCAGCTTCGTCTCGGAACGGCAGTTCCCCCCGAGACAGCCGTGGAGCCATCGGATCGGATGGGTTTGACATCCCCGTAGCCCGCCGCACCCAGCTGATCAAGCCACCGCGGCGCTTCCGATTTCGCCAATCGCTTTTAACTGCCACCTTGCTGTTGGTCGGCGCCGCCAGCCTGGTTTGGTTCTTCCGCGATCCGATCCGGCGCCAGCTAGCGCCCCCTCCGGTGCGAGGGATCAATGTGCGCCAGGGCCTTGATGGCCGCCTTTTGGGGCATTTCCCCTATCCCGAGGCCCGCGCCAGCGACCTGGTTGAGGCGGCCCCCGGCATCGCCCTGCACCGGGAGGCCGCCGAGAAGTTCCTCGCCATGCAGCGGGACGCGGCCGCCGATGGGGTGTCCCTGCGCTTGCTCAGCGGCTTCCGTTCGATTCAGGTGCAAAAGCACCTGTTCTTTGATGTGGGTTCGGAGCGCAACCAGAGCGCCGAGCAGCGGGCCAAGGTCAGTGCCCCCCCGGGCTTCTCCGAACACAGCACCGGCTATGCCCTCGATATTGGTGATGGACGCATCGGGGGCACGAACCTCAGCCAAAGCTTCGAAGCCACCCCGGCCTTTGGTTGGCTGGCCCAGAACGCCAACCGCTACCACTTCAGCCTCTCCTTTCCGGCGGGCAATCCCCAGGGCGTGAACTACGAGCCCTGGCACTGGCGTTTTGAAGGCTCCGCCGAGGCCTTGAAACTGTTTGAACCGGCCCACCGCCTTACCCCCTAAGCCTGCCTTCGCCGCTGAACCCCTTTGGGCTTCGCCCCCCATCCCGTTGCCGCTTCCCCACCCCGTGACGCCTGAACTGCTCGCCCCGGCCGGTTGCTGGGAGTCGCTCCGGGCTGCCGTCGCCAATGGCGCCGATGCGGTGTACTTCGGCGTGGAGGTGTTGAACGCCCGGCTGCGAGCTGAAAACTTCCAAGCCGCCGACCTCCCCGAGGTGATGGAGTGGCTGCACCGGCGCGGCGTGCGCGGCTTCCTCACCGTCAACGTGTTGCTCTTCCCGAGCGAGCTCGAGGCCGCCGGGGAGCTGGTGCTGCAGGCCGCCGCCGCTGGCGTCGACGCCCTGATTGTCCAGGACATCGGCCTGGCCCGGCTCGCCCGCCAATTGGCCCCCGGTCTGGCCCTGCACGGCTCCACCCAGATGTCGATCACCAGTGCGGCCGGGGTGGCCCAGGCGGCCGAACTGGGCTGCGAGCGGGTGGTGCTGGCCCGGGAATTGACCCTCAAGGACTTCAGCCGCCTGCGGCAACAACTCGACCAACGGGGCTGTGCCATGCCCCTGGAGGTGTTCGTGCATGGGGCCCTGTGTGTGGCCTATTCGGGCCAATGCCTCACCAGTGAGGCCCTGGGCCAACGCAGTGCCAACAGGGGCGAGTGCGCCCAGGCCTGCCGGCTTCCCTATCAATTGATCGTCGATGGGGTGGAGCGCGACCTCGGCGAGCAGCGCTACCTGCTCTCGCCCCAGGACCTGGCCGCCTGGGAGCTGCTCCCGGATCTCGCCGACGTGGGCATCGCCAGCCTCAAGATCGAAGGGCGCCTCAAGGACGCCAGCTACGTGGCGGCGGTGACCCAGGCCTACCGCCAGGGGCTCGATGCCCTGGCAGCCCCCGCCACCCCAGCCCAAGCCGCCAGCCCGGCCCACCGCTTGCAGCCCAAGCCCCCAGGGGGCGCCCAGACAGGCAACCAGCCCCTGGATCGGGACCAGCTGCGCCGGCGCCTGGAGCTGAGTTTCTCGCGGGGACTGGGCACGGGCTGGCTCCAGGGGGTGGATCACCAACAGTTGGTGCATGGCCGCTGGAGCAAAAAGCGTGGCCCCTGGGTAGGCCGCCTCGATCGGATCGAGGCCGGAGGCTGGCTGGTGCTGCCAGCGGGCCAGCCCCTCAAGGCCGGTGATGGCCTGGTCCTGGAGGGGGCCGGCAACGATCCCCTGCAAGCGCCCCAGGAGGTGGGCGGCCGGGTGATGGCCCTGCAAACCCGGGCCGGCGGCCTGGTGGCCCTGCAGCTGGGCCCGGGTCGGGTCGATCTAGCGGGCCTCAAGCGCGGCAGCCCCTGCTGGCTCACCAGTGATCCCCAGCTGGAGAGCCAGCTACAAAAACTGGCCCAAGCACCGGCGCCGGAACGGCAGCAGGCCCTGGATCTCCGGGTGAGCGGCGCCCTCGGCATGCCGCTGCTCCTGGAGGTGGCGGCCCTTGCTGGCACCCCTGGGGGGCCCTGGCGGGTGGCCTCGGCAACGCCCCTCGAGGCGGCCAGCGGCGCCGGCCTCGATCGCCAGCGGCTGGAGCAGCAGCTGGGCCGGCTAGGGGGCACCCCCTGGCAGCTCGGGCAACTGGCCATCGACCTAAACGCAGGCCTGTTTCTTCCCGTGGCCCAACTCAACGCCCTAAGGCGCCAGCTGGTGGAGCTCCTGGCGGAGGCCCACCAGGCAGGGCAAAAGCCCCCTGGTGCCGAAGCCTCGGTACGTCCCGCCAACCCAGGCGCAGGCGCTGGGGCCACGCCTGGCGAACCAGGGCGGCACCAGCAGATCGCCTCAGCCCTAGGGGCGCTCTTACCCCGGGCCGGGGCGCCCAGACCCCAGAACCCTGCCGACGCTGGCTGGGAAGCCCCTGCCGAGCCAGGTGTCGAGCCCACCTTGACGGTGCTGGTGCGCAGCCTCGAGCAGCTCGAAGCCCTACTGGAGCAACCGATCCACCGGGTGGTGGTCGACCTCGAACACCCGAACCAGCTGCGCCAGGCCGTGGCGATGGGCCGGGGCCGCTGGGCCGGGGGCCTGTGGCTGGCGGGACAGCGCATCTGCCGGCCCGATGAACGCTGGAGCCTGGAGCCCCTGCTGCGGGCCCAACCCGATGGCTACCTGGTACGCAATGCCGACCAGCTGGAGCGGCTCAGCCTGGAGGCCCCCTGTATTGGCGATTTCAGCCTCAATGTGGCCAACCCGCTCACGGCCGCCTGGTTGCTGCAGCGCTGGGGCCTGGAGCGGATTACCGCCAGCTACGACCTGGCCCTCGACCAGCTGCTGGAGCTGGTGGCCGGCTGCCCGCCCGGGCGGGTGGAACTGACCCTGCACCAGCACATGCCCCTGTTCCACATGGAGCACTGCCTGTTTTGTGCCTTCCTCTCGGAGGGCCACGACCACAGCGATTGCGGCCGTCCTTGCGAGCAGCACCAGGTGCTGCTGCGCGACCGCAGTGGCACCGACCACCCCCTGCGGGCGGACCTGGGCTGCCGCAACACCCTGTTCAACGGCAAGGCCCAGACCGGGGCCGAGGCCATCCCCCAGTTGTTGCGGGCCGGGCTCCGCCACTACCGGATCGAGCTGCTGCAAGACAACGCCGCCGATGCCCAACGCCGCGTCGAGCTCTATGGCCAGGCCCTCGCCGGCCAGCGCTCAGGCCGGCAGGTGTGGCAGCAGGAGCAGCTCGACAGTCGCCTAGGCGTGACCCGCGGCAGCCTGAACCGGCGAGGCGGTTAGAGCACTGCGATAGCATGGATTGATCAGACCAGCAGCCAAGGGGTTGTCTGATCGGCCGGCTCCGGCCCTTCCCCAGCGACGCTTCCCGTCGCAGCTCGAGCTTCCAACTCGAGTGTTGCCGTTCCGATCCCAGACCACCGACAACAGCCCACCCGGGTTTCGTCAGATTCCATCAAGCCTTACCGAGAGATCCACCATGAGCGGCGAACACAAGGGCGCCCCGATTCGCAACATTGCGATCATTGCCCACGTTGACCACGGCAAAACCACCCTGGTCGATGCCCTGCTAAGCCAGTCCGGCATTTTCCGCGATGGTGAGGCCGTGCCCACCTGCGTGATGGATTCCAACGACCTGGAGCGTGAGCGTGGCATCACGATTCTCTCTAAGAATACGGCGGTTGATTACAACGGCATCCGTATCAATATTGTTGATACTCCTGGCCACTCCGATTTCGGTGGTGAAGTGGAGCGGGTGCTCGGCATGGTGGATGGCTGCCTGCTGATCGTGGATGCTAACGAAGGGCCCATGCCCCAGACCCGTTTCGTGCTCAAGAAGGCCCTGGAAAAGGGTCTGAGGCCGATCGTGTTCGTCAATAAAATCGACCGGGCCCGGGTTGATCCTGAGCAGGCCGTTGACAAGGTGCTCGACCTGTTCCTGGAACTGGGCGCCGACGACGACCAATGCGACTTCACCTATCTGTTTGGTAGCGGCATGGCCGGCTATGCCAAGCCGACCATGGCGATCGAGAGCGACAACATGAAGCCGCTCTTTGACGCGATCCTGCGCCATGTGCCTGCCCCCATCGGCGATCCGGAGAAGCCCCTGCAGATGCAGGTGACCACCCTCGATTATTCCGATTTCCTGGGCCGGATCATGATCGGCAAGATCCACAACGGCACGATCCGCAACGGCCAGACCGTCGCCCTGATCCGGGATGATGGCAGTATCAAACGGGGCCGCGTCAGCAAGTTGCTCGGCTTCAAGGGGCTCTCTCGCATCGAAATCGACGAGGCCCTGGCCGGCGATCTGGTGGCCGTATCTGGCTTTGATGAGGTGAATATCGGTGAAACGATCGCCTGCCCTGACCACCCCGAGGCCCTGCCCCTGATCAAGGTGGATGAACCCACCTTGCAGATGACCTTCGTCGTCAACGATTCCCCCTTTGCGGGCAAGGAAGGCAAGTTCGTCACCACGCGCCAATTGCGTGATCGCCTGCAGCGGGAACTGCTCACCAACGTGGCCCTACGGGTTGAGGACACCGATTCCCCTGACCGCTTCTCTGTCAGTGGCCGGGGCGAACTACACCTGGGCATCCTGATTGAAACGATGCGCCGCGAGGGCTACGAGTTCCAGGTGTCCCAGCCCCAGGTGATCTTCCGTACGATCGATGGCACTCCCAGCGAGCCCTTCGAAATGCTGGTGATGGATGTGCCCGAAGAATCGGTGGGCGGCTGTATTGAAAAACTCGGCATCCGCAAGGGCGAGATGCAGAACATGGAAACCACCAGCGATAACCGCACCCTGCTGGAATTCGTGGTGCCCTCCCGGGGCCTGATCGGCTTCCGTGGTGAGTTTATTCGCGCTACCCGCGGCGAAGGGATTATGAGCCATTCCTTCCTCGACTATCGCCGCATGCAGGGGGACCTCGAATCCCGTCGCAATGGCGTGCTGATCTCATTTGAAGAAGGAACAGCCACCTTCTATGCCCTCAAGGGCTCGGAAGATCGCGGCCAGTTCTTCATCACCCCGGGCACCAAGGTCTACAAGGGCATGATCGTGGGCGAGCACAACCGCCCACCCGATCTCGAACTCAATGTCTGCAAGATGAAGCAGGTCACCAACATCCGCTCGGCTGGCGCTGAGGTGCTCGACACCCTGCAGGCCCCCATGCAGATGACCCTGGAGCGGGCGCTCGAGTACATCGGCCCCGACGAAATGCTCGAGGTCACCCCCGAGTCGATCCGCCTGCGCAAGCTGCCCGCCAAAAAGGTCGCCAAGCGCTGATCCATTGGGGCCCGCTCTCCGCGGCCCCCACCCCTCTCAACAACGCCTGTCCGGGCCCAGCCCGGCCGGGCGTTTTTTTTACATAAGGCGGGTCTGCCTTAACCAAACCCGCCCAAAGCTCCCCAGCCGGCGGCGTGCCTGCCCAAGCTCTGGGATCTGGAGCCTTGGGATCCGGAGCCTTGGGAGCCGAAGCCTTGGGAGTCGAAGCCTCGGAAGCTGGCACCTTGATAGGCCGAAGCCTCGGCAGCTAAAACCTTGATGAGCGAAGACTTGCCAGCCGATACCCTGCCCCCTGAATGCCCCCCAGGCGATGGCGACTGGGGGGCCAACCCCCAGCTGGCCGAAGCGATTGTCCTGTTCAACCGGGGCGAGTGGTATGCCTGCCATGACCTGATCGAAGACCTCTGGCACCAGTGCCAGGGTCCCGATCGCCAGGCCCTCCAGGGCCTGCTGCAGATCGCCGTGGCCCACCTGCACCTGGAGAGGAGCAACCTCCGCGGCGCCACCGTGTTGCTGGGCGAAGGTCTGGGCCGGCTCAAGCCCTATGGCAACGAAGCCCTGGGCCTGCAGCTGGAACCCCTGCTGGCAGCGGTCAGTCGGCGCCTCCAGGCCCTGCAACAGGGGCTGGAGCCCAGCGACGACCCCCTGCCCCAGCTGGGGTCGGCCCAGGGCTGACGCCTAGATTGGTGCCCATGGCGGCAATGGCTCCCGGCTTGAACGCAGTATTGGCCCCAGCCCAGCGCTGGCGGCGTCCCTTCTCCTGGCTGGTTGGGGCCCTGGGCTGGGGGGCCCTGGTCCTGGCGCAGCCACTCCAGGCCAGGGCCCTAACGCCCCAGGGCGCGGCTCCAAGCCGCACCAGCCCGGTCGCCCCCGGTGCCGCCAGCCAGGCCCCGGTTCGCCCGGCCATTCCCACCGGACTCGTGAGCATCGAATCGGATATCCAACGGGCCGACCAGGCCACGGGTGTGATCACGGCCACGGGCAATGTGCGCATCCTCTATCCCGATAAGGGCGTGATGGCCACGGCCCGCCAGGCCCAGTACTTCACCCGGGAAGGGCGGGTCGTGCTGAGTGGCGACGTCGATGTGGTGCAACAGGATGGCAGCCTGCTGAAGGCCGAACAGGTGACCTACCTGGTGCGATCGGAGCGGATCACGGCCCGGCCCGCGCCCCAACAGCAGGTGTTGAGTCGCCTGCGCCTAGCCCCTGCCCCGCAGCCGGAATCGACACCGGATTCGGCAACGGTGCGATCCGGCGCCGCCGCCGACTGGAACCAGCCAGCCCCCCGGGCGGTAGCCCCATGAGCCTGTCCTTACAGCAGGTGGCCCTCACCATCGCCGGGCGTCCGTTGGTCAAGGGGGTGAGCCTTGAGCTCCAGGCAGGGGAAGTGGTGGGGTTACTCGGACCCAATGGCGCCGGCAAAACCACCACCTTCAACCTGGTCACCGGCCTGCTGCGCCCCGATGCGGGCGCGGTGCTGCTCGATGGCCTGCCGGTCCAGGCCCTGCCCATGCCCCAGCGGGCCCGGCTGGGCATCGGTTATCTCCCCCAGGAAGCCAGCGTCTTCCGCCAGCTGAGCGTGCGCGACAACCTCAGCCTGGCCCTCCAGCAGAGCGGCGTTGGCCAGGGCCAGGGGCGCTTGCGCCTCGAGCAGCTGGTGGAGGAATTCCAACTGGGCGCCTTCCAAGATCGGCTCGGCTACCAGCTCTCCGGCGGCGAGCGGCGACGCTGCGAGGTCGCCCGGGCCCTGGCCGTGGGCGTTCAGGGGCCCCGCTACCTCCTCTTGGATGAACCCTTCGCCGGGGTCGATCCCCTGGCCGTGTCCGACCTCCAGGACCTGATCGGCAGCCTGCGCCAACGGGGCATGGGGGTGTTCATCACCGACCACAACGTGCGCGAAACCCTGGCGATCACGGATCGGGCCTACATCCTCACCGACGGCAGCATCCTGGCGGCGGGCAGCTCCGAAGAGTTGGCCGCCGATCCGATGGTGCGCCGCCACTACCTCGGCGAGGGCTTCCGGCTATGACCCGCGCCGCCGCAGGCCCCAACAGCCGCCAGGCCGGGGAGCCCGCCAATCCCGCGGGCGACACCCGGGCCGGCGCGAACCAAGCCCGATCGGATCAAGCCGGATTAGGCCAGGCCAAAGCTGGACGCCCCCCCATCCACTCCCCCCATCCGCCCCATTTAGACGTCTTGGAATCCATGGTCGAGGCACTGCTGCGGCTCCCTGGCCAGGTCCAGCGCCAATGGAGCCGCTTGCCCCTGATGGATCGCTGGCTCGCCGGAGAGTTACTGGGTCCCCTGCTGTTTGGGGTAGCGGCCTTCACCACCGTCTCCCTGTCGGTGGGGGTGGTGTTCGAGCTGGTGCGGCGGGTCGCCGAATCGGGCCTGCCCGTGGTGGCGGCCTTCCAGGTGCTGCTGTTGCGGTTGCCGAGCTTCCTGGTGCTGTCCTTTCCGATGGCCACCTTGATGGCCACCCTGCTGGCCTACAGCCGGCTCTCGAGCACCAGCGAACTCACGGCCCTGCGCAGCATCGGCGTGGCCACCTGGCGCATGGTGCTGCCGGCCCTGGTGGTGGCGGGCCTGATGAGTGGCCTCACCTTTGTGTTCAATGACGTGATCGTGCCGCGGGCCAACCAGGCTGCCTCGATCACTTTTGATCGGGCCCTGGGTCGGGCCCTGTCTTCGGAGCGGGGCAAGGATGTGGTGTATTCCCGCTTTGGCGCGATTCAGGCCAGCGACCCTGCCACTCCCGTCCAGGACGGCCTGGCCCAACTGTTCTATGCCAGGGAATTTCGCGAAGGGGTGATGCTGGATGTCACCGTGTTGGATTTTTCCCACCAGGGCCAGCAGCAGATCATGACGGCCGAGAAGGGAATTTGGAATGAAAAACGCAGTCTTTGGGAATTTCTCAATGGCCGCATCGTCAACCTCAACCCTGGCGACAACACCACCACCTCTGCCCAGTTTGATCGCTACTTCTATCCCTTCACATCGGCCCCCATCCAGGTGGCGAAATTGCCGAGGAATGCCGAAGAAATGACGGCCGCCCAAGCGATCAGGGCCGAGCAGTTGCTTGAGCAGGCCGGCGATCAGAAGGAGGCCCGGCGCCTGCGGGTCCGCATCCAAGAGAAATTCGCCTTCCCCGTCATCAGCCTGGTGTTTGGCCTGATTGGCAGCAGCCTGGGGGTGCGTCCGAATTCACGCACCAGCCGCAGTCAGGGATTTGGCATCAGTGTGCTGCTGATTTTTGGCTATTACCTGATGTCGTTCATCTTCAGTTCCCTGGGGGTCAAAGGCACCCTCTATCCGATCCTGGCGGCCTGGATGCCGGTATGGCTCGGCCTGGGTGGCGGCCTGCTGCTGTTACGCCAGGCCAGCCGTTAGGGCCAATCGGTCCCTGAGCTCGGCCATCGCTTGCCAGACTGGGCTCCAGTGACCTTGCGCTCGAGCGTTGCCCATTTCCCTGACCGACCCGGTACTTGGCCTGGGCCTGGCCGCCTTTGCCCTCCTCCTCCTGGCCCTACCCATTGCCTTCTGGGGCCTGAGCACCTCCCTGGCCCAAGCCGATGGCCAGGGCACCCCGACTGGCCTGGCTCAGCAAACTGGCTTGCCCAAGCAAACTGGCTTGCCTCAACAAACAGCCAATAGCGGCCTGGTTCGCGTCCTCGTGGCCAGCGCCAACCTGGCCCTCACGGCCCAGCTGGTATTGCGCTGGTGGCAGTCGGGCCATTTCCCGATCAGCAACCTCTACGAATCCCTGTGCTTCCTAGCCTGGGCCTGCACCCTCACCCAGTTGCTGGTGGAGCGCTCCTGGCCCTCGGCCCTGGTGCCGGCTTCAGCGACCCCCATGGGTTTGGGCTGCGTGGCCTTCGCCAGCTTCGCCCTGCCCGACCAACTCCAAGCCGCCTCACCGCTGGTGCCGGCCCTGCGCTCTAGCTGGTTGGTGATGCACGTCAGCGTGATCATGGTGAGTTACGCCGCCCTGCTGGTGGGCTCCTTGCTCTCGCTGGCGGTGCTGTTCACCGACCGGGGCCAGGCCCTGGAGGTGCGCAGCAGCTCGATTGGCAGCGGCGGCTATCGCCAGGGCGTGATGGCTGCTAGCCCAGCGGGGGGACCCGG
>Ga0310333_100322_pt1 | contig 13294 bp, 11 predicted proteins | sample LakMicSRFTotalB7_FD_195547 | JGI IMG/M metagenome (GOLD analysis project Ga0310333, IMG submission 195547) | Enriched freshwater cyanobacterial communities from Lake Michigan, Michigan, United States - MI23.SRFL.Total.B7 (v2) (version 2) | ecosystem: Environmental > Aquatic > Freshwater > Lake... | reverse complement strand
ACTGGAACGGGCAGCCGCGCGAGAACTGCACGCTCATCGAGTCGTAGGCATCGAGCTCGAGCAGGTCAAAGCGGGGGATCGGCGTGCCCGTGACATCGGGCTTCTCGCCGTTGGAACTGAAGCGCCCTTGGCGTTCACCCCGTTCGATCGCCTCAATGAACAGGGGCAGGGTGATTTCGCCCTCATCGAGGATCTTGAAATCGGCTAGCGCCAGTTCCGGCGCATCGGGGGTGGAACTGGCGAAGGGGCCGCCCACGGCGACCGGGATGCCGCGGCGCTTGGCTTCGGCGATCTGGGCGGCCATGTCGGCCTTCTGCACGATCATCCCGGAAATGATCACCAGCTCGGCCCAGGCCCAATCCGCCTCCTGCACCTCGGAGACATTGCGATCCACCAGCTTCATCTCCCACTGCTGGGGCAGCAGGGCCGCCACGGTCACCAACCCGAGGGGCGGCAGCAGCACCTTGCGATTCACAAGCTCGAGAATTTTCTCGTAGCTCCAGAAGGTCTTGGGGAACTCTGGGTAAATGAACAGCGTGCGCATGCCGACCGGTCTCAAACTGTGGGGAATGACGCTCTGGGGAGGGGTCTGGAGCAGGGTGCTGGCGAGGCACCGAACCTCAACCAATCCGCCTAGACGGTTGAGGAGAGGGGAGCGTTAGGTCGTCCCGTTGGGGAACGGCCTGGTCGCTAGCCAGGTCAGGAAAAAGCCAACCGCAAATCGTGGCGCCAGCCTAGGCGGTTCCGTGAAGCTTTCGGTCTCGGGCCGGCGCCCTTCTGCTGTAATGGCGAGGACATTGTTCCAGTGACGCCATGGGTCCCGTGATCTATCTGCTTCTCGTTGCCGGTGGACTCACCGCTGCGGCAGCCCTCGCCTTTGTGGTGCGCGGCGTCAAGCTGATCTGATCGGAACCGGGTCCTGGCCCCGGTCTGACTCCAGCCGCTGGGATCCCCGGCTGCCCAGTTCCAGCAGGGCAATGACCAGCCCCAGGCTGCCCAGCAAGGCGAAGCAGATCTGTAGGCCGTAGAGCAGCACTAGGCAGGCGGCCAGCAGGCCACTGAGCCCCCCGCCCCCTAGGAAGGCCACTTGGGCCAGGCCCGCCATGCGCCCCCGCAACACCTGGGGCGCCGCCACCTGGGTGATCAGGTTGGTGCCCGCCAGCAGGCAGGCCGTGCCAGCCCCGATCAGGAAGGCCATGGCCAGGCTGATCGGGATCCCGTTGGCCGTGCCGCTGGCCGCAGCCATGCCCAACTGGGCCAGGGCGGTGACCAGGGCGCTCGTGCCGAGGAGCAGGGCGGGTCTGCGGCAGAGCTGCTCCGCATGGCGCTGCAAAATCACACCGCCGCTGATGCTGCCAGCAGCAAGCACGCTGGTGAACACCCCCAGGGCCTGGGGACTGGAGCCCAACAACGCATTGGCGATCAGGGGCGCCAGGCCCGGGTGGAAGAAGCCCACCAGGCAGGCCAGGGCCGTGAACCGCAGCACCTGCCTCAGGCCAGGACCGCAGTCACGCCAGGCCCGGGCCACGCTGGCCGCCTGGCCCGGCTGGCTGCGCTGCTCCCGTTCCCGGTGCGGCGCCATCAGCCAGCTGAGGGCGGCGATCGGTAGGAGGTAACTGGCCGCATCGAGTCCGAGGGCGGCCACGGGACCCAGGGCGGCGAGCAGCAGGCCACCGATCGGCGGGCCCACCAACTTGCCCACGTTGAACACCACGGAAAAACTGGTGAGATAGGGGCCCAGCTGGTCGGGCCCCTCCACCAGCAGGGCGCAGAGCTTGTTGCGGGCGGTGAGTTCGTAGGCGCTGGCCAAGCCCACCCCCAGGGTGCTGAGCAACAGCAGGGCGATCTGAAGAGTCCCCTGGCTAAGCGGGATCGCCACGGCCCCCAGCACCCCGGCCGCAAACAGGCCCCACTGGGCCCGGATCAACACTGTTTCACTGCCAAGCCGGTCGGTGGCGACGCCAGCCGGACCGCTCACCAGCAGGGTGGGCAGGCAGAGGGCAGCGAAATTAAGGGCCAGGATCAAGGGGTTGTGGCTGCCATCCATCAACAGCCAGCCCTTGGCGGTGAGCCCGGCGAAGGAGCCGGCCGTGCTGAGGCCGGAGGCCACCAGGAAGGTGCTGCGTTGGTGGCGGATCAGCCGCCGGCGGACCCGCCCGAGGGCCTGGCCCAGGGTGCCTGCGGCGCCAGACCTCCGCCCCCGTTGCCTCGCCTGCTTCAAGCGCCCTGCCGGCGGGCGGCAAGGGCATCGCCCACCATCGCCTGGGCCCCCACCACCACGCCCACCAGGTCGTAGGTATCGGCGGCGGTGATGCGCACCGGAACCATGGTGCCGGGAGCGGCGCAGAGGCCGCCTTCGCCGGGCAGCACCCGCACTTCGCCATCCACTTCGGGGGCGTAGCGGGAGCAACGGCCAAGCATCTCGCCGCTGGACGGGTTCTCCTGCTCGATCAGCACATCCACGATCCGGCCGACCCAGGCGGCGTTGCGCTCGGCGGCGATCGGCTGTTGCAAGGCCATCAGCCGGTCCTTGCGCTCGGCGGCCACCTCGGCGCTCACCGGGTTGGGCAGCTCGGCCGCGGCGGTGCCCTCCTCGCTGGAGAAGGTGAACACGCCCACGTGGTCGAAGCGTTGCTCGGCCACAAAATCGAGTAGGTGCTGGAAATGCTCCTCGGTTTCGCCGGGGAAGCCGACGATGAAGGTGGTGCGTAGCACCGCCTCGGGCAGCTGCTCGCGGATGCGCTGGAGCAGGCTGCCGGTGACATCGGCCTGCCAGGGGCGGTTCATCGCCCGCAGCACCTCGGGGTGGCTGTGTTGCAGGGGCAGATCGAGGTAGGGCAGCACATTGGCCACCTCCCGGTAGGCGGCCAGCACCTCGGTGGTGAGGCCGGTGGGATAGGCGTAGTGGACCCGGATCCAGGGGATCTCCACCTCGCCGAGGGCCCGCAGCAGCTCGGCCAGCTGCGGTTTGCCGTAGAGGTCGAGGCCGTAGTTGGTGGTGATCTGGCTGATCAGTACCAGCTCCTTCACCCCTTGGGCCGCCAGTTGCTGGGCCTCGGCCACGATCGACTCGATCGATCGCGAACGCTGGTCGCCGCGCAGCTTGGGAATGATGCAGAAGGCGCAGCGGTAATCGCAGCCTTCGGCCACCTTGAGGTAGGCCACGGCTTCGCTGGTGGTGCGGTAGCGGGGCAGGTGCTCATCACCCACGAAGCTGGGGTTGGCGCTCACCTGGTGCACCCGCTCGCCCGCCTCGACCCGCTCCAGCACCGACACGATGTGCTGGTAATCGCCTGTGCCGACGATCGCCTTGGCCTCGGGTAGGGAATCGAGCAGCTCCTGCTGGAAGTGTTGGGCCAGGCATCCAGCAATGATCAGTTCCTTGCCCTGTTCTGCCAGCTCCACCAGGGTGCGCACCGATTCTTCGCGGGCGTCCTGGATGAAGCTGCAAGTGTTCACCACCACCACGGCCGCGTCGTTCTCATCGGCGCTCACGCCGTAGCCGGCCTCGGCCAACAGGCCGAGCATGTGCTCGGTATCCACCCGGTTTTTTTCGCAGCCCAGGTGGGCGAAGGCCACGGTGGCTTTGCGGGCTGGGGCTGCTGGGCTGACAGCTCCTGGCTGGGAGGGAACGGGGGTTGGGCTCATCGGCCGGTGGGCTCCAGGGGCTGGCAAGGGCGTATCGGGGGTTGTATGGATGGCGGGCTGATCGGATCGGCCTGGCGGATGCCATCAACAGGGGCTTAGCCGCGATGGAGCCAATCTCCCACCCTAACCAGGGCGTCCGCACCGCAATGAACGTCCCCGGGGTTGGCAGATGCCTGGGGCTGCGAGAATGCCCCAAGCCAAGTCCTTGCCTGTGACCTCCTCCAAACTGAGCAGTCGTCTCAGTTCCCGCCGCCGCAGCGATCCCGGCCAGCGCTGGGTGCGGGTTGTGATCGCCGTATTGGCCACGGTTGGTGTGATCGACACCGGCTCGATCACCCTGAAGAAGTGGGGCCTGCTCGGTGCCCTCAGTTGCGGCAAGGAGGGTTTCTTCGGTTGCAATGGCTGCGAGAAGGTGCTTGCCAGCGCCTGGGGCTCGATCGCCGGCCAGCCCCTAGCCCTGTTTGGCTGCCTGGCCTATTTGGCGATCCTGCTGATGGCGGTGGTGCCCCTGGTGGTCCAGGGGGAGGCCCGGGTCAGCCTCTCCCAGCGCAGCTGGTGGGGATTGGCCCTGGCGAGCACGGCCATGGCCGTGTTCAGCCTGGTGCTGGTGGGGGTGATGCTGTTTGGGATCCAAGATTGCTGTCCCTTCTGCATCCTCTCGGCCCTGCTGAGCGTCTCGCTCATGGTCTTCAGCCTGGTGGGCGGCGACTGGGAGGACACGGGCACGCTGGTGTTCCGCACCGTGATCACGGCCCTGCTGGTGGGCCTCCTCGGCCTGGGCTGGGCCGCTTCCGCCAACCGGCCTACGGCGATCACCGGCAAGGGCGTGCCGCCCCCGGTGGTGTCTCAGAGCAATCCGGCCAAGCTGGCCCTGGCCGACTACCTCAAGGCCAGTGGCGCCGTGATGTATTCGGCCTACTGGTGTCCCCATTGCCACGAGCAAAAGGAACTGTTTGGCCGCCAGGCCAGCGAGAAGCTGGAGATCGTGGAATGCGCCCCCGATGGCCGCAACAGCCAGAAGGCCCTCTGCGATGCCAAAAAGATCGAGGGCTTTCCCAGCTGGGAAATCAAGGGCGTGATCACCTCGGGTGTCAAACCCCTGGAGAAACTGGCCGATACGAGCGGCTACACCGGCTCCCGCAGTTTCTGAGTCCCTGGTTGGTTGGGCCAAGGGCTCGACTGGCCCAATCCAGGGGGTCAGCTCTGGGGCTGGGCTGGTCCCCTGGTGGGCGTCCTCCCCGATTGGCCTAGTCGGTGCTGGTTTGGCTGCCTTCGTTTGGGCTGGGGGCCTGGTTGCCAATGGGCTCGGTTTGGATCCGCTGGCCCCGTTCCTGGAGGCTGTGGCATTGCCAGAAGGGGGCCCGGGCGGGCGCATCCAGTCGGTAGTGGCCGCCGCGGCTTTCCTGGCGGAACAGGGCGGCCTCCAAGAGCGATTCGGCCACACTCAGTCGCTGCAGGAGGTCGTGGGCCGCGGCTAAAGCGGTCGCCCCGCCAGGGTCCAGGGCCAGGGCCCGCTCGCCAGGGGCGTGGTGGAGGCAGGGACCCAAGGCGGGGTCGCTCTCCAGTTCGGCCCGCTGGCGGCGCACGCTTTCGAGGGCTGGCGCCAGGTCGCTGCGGCAGCGCTCCACCCCCGCCACCCGCCAGCAGGTGTGGCGCAGGGCCTGGTTGGCCCCGGCCACAGCTTCGGGGCCCAAGGGGACGGGGGCGCTGGCCTGCCCCGGGGTTGGCATCGCCCGGGGCTCCTGGGCGCTGGGCGGCTGCTTCGGCCCCTCTCCCAGCCGGATCGAGCCCAGTTGGCGGGCGAACACCAGGCATTCCATCAGGGAATTACTCGCCAGCCGGTTGGCGCCATGCACGCCCGTGCTGGCGACCTCGCCCACGGCATAGAGGCCGGGGATCGAGGTGGCCGCCTGCAGGTCGGTGCGGATGCCGCCCATCCAGTAGTGGGCGGCCGGAGCCACCGGGATCGGTGTGGTTGTGGGTTCCAGCCCCAGTTCGCGGCAGCGGCCCAGGATCGTTGGAAATTGCTTCTCGAGCCGATCCGTGCCCACGGGCCGGAGGTCGAGCCAGAGGTGATCCACCTGCTGTTCGCGCATGCGTCGCACCAGGGCGCGGCTGACGGCATCGCGGGGGGCCAGGTCGCCGCCGGCCAGCTGGGCCACGGGGCTGGCCCCAGCGGCATCCCTTAATCGGGCCCCTTCGCCACGCACGGCTTCGGAGATCAGGAAGTGGGGCGCCCCCGGCAACATCAGGGCCGTGGGGTGGAACTGCACGAATTCCAGGTCGCGAATCAGGGCCCCGGCCCGGGCCGCCATGGCCACGCCATCGCCGCTGGCCTGGGCCGGGTTGGTGGTGTTGGCAAACAGATGGCCGCCGCCGCCCGTGGCTAGTACCACGGCCCGGGCGGCGAGCCAGCGCACCTGTCCCTGGTCGAGCATCTGCAGGCCGCAGCAGCGGCCGCCTTCCATCCAAAGCTGAAGGGCCGTGCTGCCCAGGCGCCGCTCCAGGCCAGGGCGCCGCAGCACCTCCCGTTCCAAGGCATCGACCAGGGCGCCGCCGGTGCGGTCCTGGGCGTGGAGCACGCGCCGGTGGCTATGGGCCGCCTCCAGCGTGGTGCTGAGGCCATGGGCGTTGCGATCAAAGGCCATGCCGAGCTGCAGCAGGCGCTCGACACAGGCCGGGGCCTGGCGCACCAGCAGGGCTACGGCGGCTGGATCGCAGAGGCCGGCGCCGGCCTTGAGGGTGTCCTCGATGTGGCTCGCGAAGCTGTCCTCGGGGCGGGTCACGGCGGCGATGCCGCCCTGGGCCCAGCGGCTGGCCGAACGGGGAGCCCGTTCCTTGCTCAGCAACAGGATGCGCAGGTCTCGGGGCAGTTCCAGGCAGGCCATCAAGCCGGCCGCCCCACCTCCCACCACAACGACATCCCAGCTCGGTTCCAGGGGTGGTTCGACCGGACGCTCAGCCATCAAGTGCCAGGGAGCAATAAAAAAAGCCGCCGGGAGGGCCCGACGGCTTGCACCATCTCTTCAGTTTAAGGCTCAGCGGTAAACGCCGTCATTAATGCGATCAAAGCCCTCATTGAGGGCAATCGAGGGCGGGGTCACGGTGAAATTGGACTTGTATTTCTCAAACAGCTCCTGCTGACGCTCGCTCAGATCGAGCTTCAGGACGTCATCCACGCTGTCGTAAGGACCACCGAGAACGATCTTGCCGGCCAGGGTTGGGTACATGCCGGGATACACCTGGAAGCGCCGCACCGAGCAGTTGTTGAGGTCGATTTTGCCGCCGCTCTCGGCGATCTTGTCGTCAACAAGGTTGCGAAGTTCGGCTGCTTGCACGCTTGGGGCCATCACCAGGCCCAGCAGCAGGCCGGCCAGGAGCACGCCACCCATGAGCCATGAAACCAGGCGTTTCATCGAAAACTCCGTCTGATGAGAAACCACACGCTGCCCTGAGCCAGCACGGGCAACCTACAGCCCAAGGCCGGCCGATCCGCCGCCCATGCCCCAGGCTTTTGCAGTTCTTCAGATGGCGGCCTCGGCCAGGGCTTCAGATCAGCCCACTGAGCCGTGGTGCGGCCAGGGCCGCCGCCAGGAAGAGGCCATCCACGCACAGGGTGGTGGCGAGGGCCGAGGCGGCCAGGCGCCAGGCGGGATCGGGGTGGCGCCAGTAGTGGCGGCAGAGGCCGATCAGGCCACAGCCCGCCAGGCCAACGATGGCCAGGGGCAGGGGCTGCAGAACGTCGAGGGCTGCTTGGTGCAGGAGGGGGGCCGCCTGGTCCAGGGGGGCCAGCAGCACCTCCCGCCAATGGGTCATGACGCCGGTGATCGCCATCACCCCATCGGTGCAGGCCGTGCCCAGGAGCGAGGCCAGGTAGAAGCTGGCGGCCAGGCGCCAGCGGCCCTTGAGGCCCGCCAGGGCCAGGGGCAGGGCAAAGGCCTCGATCGGTAGGTGCCAGAGGGGGTGGAGTCGGCACCAGCCCCAGAACAAACATCCGCCCAACCAGCTGCCGCTGAAGCCCACCAGCAGGGCGCCGGCCGTGGACCAGCCCTGGTGCCGGCGCTGCTCTAACAGCACCCCAATGAGCACGAGGGGCAGGGTGAAAACGGCGGCGCTGAAGGGGGCGAGCCTCACCCAGGGGGCCTGCAGGAACACCGGCAGGGCCACCAGCAGGGCGCCGGCCGCGGCGAGCAGATCCAGTCGCGAGGTCGCTGTCTTGCGGTCAGCGCTGGCGGGCGCAAGGGGGGCGATCGGCACGCCGAACCCGCCGCTCAGGGCACGCCCGTCGGCGGAGCGGCCATGGGCGGAGCGCTCGTCTAACAGGTCTTGGAGCGCCCGCGACTCGGGAACCACCGGGTCAAGGGCCACCCCAGCGGGATCCATCAGGGCAATGCCCAGCGATTCGCTAGCAAGGCTGGACTGAACCCCGACCACCCGGTTGTGAAGAAAGGTATCCAACCTTAAGGGACGCGCCCGCAGGCAACGGCTGGCCAGCGGCCCCTGGGCCGCCATAGGGTCGGCGCCATTGAGTCCGCCGCCGCCCCATGCCCCCGCTGGAACCCGCCCCAAGCCTGGGGTTGTTTGAGGCTTGCTGGCACTACCTGGTGCTGGGCGTCGTTCAGGGGCTCACCGAATTTTTGCCGATCAGCAGCACGGCCCACCTCAAGGTGGTGCCCGTGGTGTTGGGCTGGGGGGATCCCGGGGTGGCGGTGACCGCCGTGATTCAGCTCGGCAGCATCGTGGCCGTGATTGCCTTCTTCCGCCGCGACCTCATTGAGGTGTTTAGGGGCATGGTCCAGGCGCTCCGCCAGGGCGACTGGCAGACACCGCCGGCCCGCCTGGGCGTAGCGGTGGCGCTCGGCACCCTGCCGATTGTGGTGGCGGGCCTGGCGGTCAAGCTTTTTGTGCCCGATTTCGACCATTCGCCCCTGCGCAGCCTCCATTCGATCGGGGCGGTGTCGATCGTGATGGCGATCCTGTTGGGCCTGGCTGAGCAACTAGGCCGGCGCCGGCGCGTTCTCAACGACGTCCAGGTTCGCGATGGCCTGCTGGTGGGCCTGGCCCAGGCCCTGGCCCTGGTCCCCGGCGTCTCCCGTTCTGGCAGCACCCTCACCGCCTCCCTCTTCGATGGCTGGCGCCGGGCCGATGCCGCCCGCTTTTCGTTTCTGCTCGGAATTCCCTCGATCACCCTGGCCGGTCTGGTCGAATTGAAATCGGCCTTTGCTGAGCCGGTCGCCGGTGGGGCGATTCCGTTGCTGGTGGGCATCGTCACGGCGGCGGTGGTGTCCTGGCTGGCGATCGCCTGGTTGCTGCGCTTTCTGCAAAGCAACAGCACCTGGTGGTTTGTCGGCTATCGCCTTCTCTTTGGGCTGTCCCTCCTTCTGTTCGCCGGCCGGCTTGGTACTGCAGCCAGCTGAGTCCCTGGCCTGCCCGCCCTGGCCCACTCCCCCCAAGCAGCCCGCCTGCGGCGCAGACTGATAGCAGCGTCTGAGTGGTGGATCGGCCCGTGTGGAAGGAGCCCTCGGCGGGTGTGAGCCTGGCCGATCAATCTGGCGAGGCGCGCCTGCCCCAGCCCGCCGTGGTCGACACGGTTGAACCGGGCTCGATCGGTGAGGAGCTGGGCTTCCAGCCCGGCGACAAGCTGCTCAGCATCAATGGGGTGCGGCCCCGGGACCTGATCGACCTGCAGTGGTTGGTCGGGGTTGAGGAGCTGCGCCTGGAGGTGGAGGATTCCGAGGGAATCCTCCACGCAGTGGAGCTGGAAAAGGAGGCCGATGAGGGCCTGGGCCTGGGCTTCAGCGAGGCCCTGTTCGATGGTCTGCGCCAGTGCAACAACCACTGCGCCTTCTGCTTCATCGACCAGCAGCCCCCGGGCCATCGCCGCAGCCTCTACCTCAAGGACGACGACTATCGGCTCAGCTTTCTCTACGGCTCCTACCTCACCCTCACCAACCTGACGGAGGCCGATTGGCAGCGGATTGAGGAGCAGCGCCTCTCGCCCCTGTTTGTGTCCGTCCATGCCACCGATCCGGCGCTGCGCAGCCAGCTGCTGGTCAATCCCCGGGCTGGTTTGCTGCTGGAGCAGCTCGCCTGGTTCGCCGAGCGCCAACTGCAGATCCACGCCCAGGTGGTGGTGTGCCCTGGCCTCAACGATGGGGCTGCCTTGGAGCGCACCCTCAGCGATTTGGCGGGATTCGCCGGGGGTGATTGGCCGGCCGTGCTCTCGGCGGCGGTGGTGCCCGTCGGCCTCACCCGCTTTCGACCCCAGGGCGATGGCCTGGTGCCGGTGGATCAGGCCTGCGCCCGCCGGGTGATTGCCCAGGTTGAGCCCTTACAAGAGCAGTTTCTCCAAGACTTCGGCAGCCGCTTTGCCTGGCTATCGGATGAGTGGTATTTGATGGCTGGCCTGGCCCTGCCGCCCCGGGCCAGCTACGAACAGTTGCCCCAGCAGGAAAACGGCGTTGGCAGCATCCGCGCCTTCCTCGAGGCGATGGAGCAGGCCACCGAAGACCTGCCGGCGGCCCTGGCCCAGCCCCGGCGGGTGAGCTGGGTGGTGGGCCAGCTGGTGGCCGAAGCCCTGCAACCGGCGGTGGAGCGGCTCAATCGGGTGCAGGGCCTGGAGGTGCTGCTCCATGGTCTGCCCAGCCCCTACTGGGGCCAGGACCAGGTGGTGACCGGTCTGCTTACGGGCCAGGACCTGATTGATGGCCTGGCGGGACAGGATCTGGGGGAGGAACTGCTGGTGCCTGCGGTGGTGTTGCGCCAGGGGGAGCCGGTGTTCCTGGATGATCTGACCCTGGAGACAGTCAGCCAGGCCTTGCCCGTATCCCTGCGGCTGGTGCAAGGGGCAGATGACATCGTGGCTGCCTGCCTGGTGTCCTACGCGGTTATTCCCTAGGCTCTGCCCAAGCAACGTATTGGGTAAGGCTCTGGTGTCTCCTCGATTGACTTCCTGGTTGGCCCTGCTGGGCGCCGGGTTCCTTCCCTTGGCAGCCGTTCCTGGCCTGGCAGCAACGCCAGTTCCTGCCAGTTCCAGCAAGGGCGCAGCAGCGGTGCCCCTGTCGCCCACGGCTCGCCTCGATCCGGCTCCCCAGTCCCTGCCCCTGGCCACCCAGGTGAAGGGAACCCGGCCTAAATCCAACCCCTCGGTGCTGGCACCAGCCGCCACCAAGCTCGAGCCCGATCTGTTGCGCCTGGGCTCGCCGCCCAGCCTGGCCCTGCCCACCAGCCCGGATCAGGTCAGCATCCGCGCGCTGCGGCCCCTGGGCCTGGGAGAGGTGGAAAACCTGGCTGAAGTCAACAATCCCAACCTCAAAGCGATTGCCTCCCAGGTGGATCAGGCCAAATCCAACCTGCGGGCCCAGATTTCTGCTTGGTATCCAACGTTGAGTTTGACGGCGTCTAATCTGCCAGGCTTTTTTAATGGTGAATCCTACAATAGTTTGCCCGACGGATCTTTTAATTCCACGTCTACTGGTTTAAGTAGTACGCGTTTGGCCGGTGCAAAGGGTGGTGTTGGGATCAACTGGGCCCTGATTAATCCCCAGCGAGTTCCCCAAATTGCCGCCGCCCGCGATCAATTCGAGCAGGCTAAGAATCAATATCTGATTGCCCTTAGGGAGCTGCGCTTGCAGGCCGCCCAGGCCTATTTCCAATTGCAGCTCGCTGACGATCAGGTTCGTATCGGCCAGGAGTCGGTGCGGGCCTCCTTGGTGAGCTTGCGTGATGCCCGGGCCCGCTTCCAGGCGGGTGTGGCCACCAAGCTGGAAGTGCTGCAGGCGGAAACCCAGCTGGGCCGCGATGAACAGCTGCTCACCAACTCGATCGCGAGCCAGAGCATCGCCCGCCGCAGCCTGGCCCGCCTCCTCGACCTCCCCCAAACGATCACTCCCACTGCCAAAGAACCCCTACGGGTGCTTGGGATCTGGACCCCTTCCCTGCAGGAAAGCATCGTGGCGGCCTATGCCTTCCGCGAGGAGCTCTCCAATGCGATCTTGGATATTTCCGTTGCGAATAGCAACGCGAATTCAGCTGGCGGCGCCGTGCAGCCGTTCCTGAATATCTTTAATAATTTCAGTGCCGAGCGCTATTCTGGTGGCGTGACAACTAATACTCCTTCGCTTTTTTCGGTGACTGGAGATGGCCCTGGCGCTTATCAATATAATGTGAACAATACCGTTGGTCTCAACTTCTCCTGGGCCATCTTTGATGGCGGCAAGGCCCAGGCCCAATCCCGTCAATTCAAGCAAAAGGCGGCTGAGATTGCCTTCAAATTTGCCGATCAGCGTGACACCATCCGCTTCCAGGTGGAGCAGAGCTTCTACCAGTTGCGCCAGCACAATCGCGACATCCAGACCACGTCCCGCGAAGTGATCTCGGCCCGGGAATCGCTGCGCTTGGCTCGCCTCCGCTACCAGGCCGGCGTCACCACCCAGCGGGAAGTGGTCGACACCCAACGGGACCTCACCCAAGCTGAAGTGGCCTATGCCTCTTCCCTGGCTAATTACAACACCAGTCTGGCGGAGCTGCGTCGCCGCACCGGCCTAGACCAGGTGGCTGTCTGCCAGCCTGCGAAGCTGCCGGCGGAGAAGCCCGATACGGGCATCAAGGTGCCCGTGCCGCCCGAGCCGCTCCAGCCCGCTTGCCAGGCCAACCTGCGCCGAGTGGGCCAATCGTGATCGACCAGGGCGGCCTTTAACCTCATCCCTGCCTAGGGCCTCCTCTGCTTGGCCGCCTTCGTTCCCCTTCTCGAGCCTGACCGTTGTTGCCTCAGGACCTAGCCCTTGAGCGGCTGAATGCCTTGATCGATCGGGTGGCAGAGCGCCAACGTCTTGATTTCGGCCAGCTGGATTCGGAGTCCAAGGCCGACGGCAGCCTGATCACCGCCTGTGATCGCTGGAGCGACGCCACCCTGGTGGCCGGCCTGGCGGAGCTCTTTCCGGGTGAAGGGGTGCTCAGTGAGGAGGGCGACCAGTCCGTGCCCGCTAGCTCCGCCTACTGGGTGGTGGATCCCCTCGATGGCACCACCAACTTCGCGGCGGGCATTCCGTTTTGGGCTATTTCGATCGCCCGCTTCGAACAGGGGGTGCCCGTACTTGCCGTGCTGGATGTGCCGCCCCTGCGCCAACGGCTGGTGGCGATTCGCGGCCAGGGGGCCTGGCGCAATGGCAAACCGATCGCCCAGCCCTCGGCCCGTAACCAGGTGGCAGGCTGCGCCTCGCTTTGCAGCCGTTCGATCGGGGTGCTGCAGAAGCTGCCCCAGCGGCGCTTCCCGGGGAAAATCCGGCTGCTGGGCGTGGCCAGCCTCAATCTGGTGAGCGTGGCCATGGGGCAGACCGTGGCGGCCCTGGAGGCAACCCCAAAAATCTGGGATCTGGCCGCTGCCTGGTTGTTCCTGAGCGAATTGGGCTGCCCGCTGCGCTGGTTGCAGAACGACCCAGCCCTGCTTGAACCGGGCACCAACCTGACCAGCACCGATTACCCCGTGTTGGCGGCCCGAAACGAGGCCACCTTGGCCCGGTTCCTGCCCTGGGGCGAAGCCCTTGTCGCCCCCGACTGCGCCCTAGAGGGCTTCATCCAACAGAGCGAACCGCCCCTGCCCTGAGGGGTTGCTTGCTGGTTGGGAGGCGGAGGTGGTATGGTTTTG
>Ga0310333_100320_pt1 | contig 13306 bp, 12 predicted proteins | sample LakMicSRFTotalB7_FD_195547 | JGI IMG/M metagenome (GOLD analysis project Ga0310333, IMG submission 195547) | Enriched freshwater cyanobacterial communities from Lake Michigan, Michigan, United States - MI23.SRFL.Total.B7 (v2) (version 2) | ecosystem: Environmental > Aquatic > Freshwater > Lake... | reverse complement strand
GCTTGGGCCCGGGTTCAGGGGGAGCTGGCGCCGACGGCCTGGGGCTGGGGAACCTCTCCATAGCCGTAGGGATGGGTCACCAAGGGGGCCGGACCCTTCCAGTTCTCCACCGGCGGCGGCGAGCTGGTCAGCCATTCCGGGGTGAGGGCCCGCCAGGGGTTGTCCCCGGCCTTCTCGCCGGCAAAGGCGGAATAGACCATGTTGATCAAAAAGGGCAGGGTGCTGATCGCCATCAGCAGGGCGCCGACGCTGCTCACCTGGTTGACGAAGGTGAACTGGGGGTCGTACTCGGCCACCCGGCGCGGCATGCCGTTGAGACCAAGCCAGTGCTGGGGGGCAAAGCAGAGGTTGAAGCCGATGAAGGTGAGCACGAAATGGAGCCGGCCCAGGGTTTCATTGGCCAGGCGCCCGGTGAACTTGGGATACCAGTGGTAGACCGAGCCGAAGATCACAAACACCGTGCCGCCATACACGATGTAGTGGAAGTGGGCGACCACGAAGTAGGTGTCGTGCACGTGGATGTCAAAGGGCACCTGGGCCAGGGCTACGCCGGTGATGCCGCCGAACACGAAATTGAAGATGAAGCCGCAGGAAAACAGCATCGCCGAGTTGAGGGCGATCTTGCCGCCCCAGAGGGTCGCCAGCCAGTTGAAGAACTTGATGCCGGTGGGCACGGCAATCAGGGAGGTGGCGATCGTGAAAAAGAGGCGCATCCAGGGGGGCGTGCCACTGGTGAACATGTGGTGGGCCCACACCACCAGGCCCAACACCACGATCGCCAGGATCGAATACACCATGGTGATGTAGCCGAACAGGGGCTTGCGGGCATGGGCCGGCAAGATCTCGCTAACCAGGCCAAAGGCCGGCAGCACCATGATGTACACCGCTGGGTGGGAATAGAACCAGAACAGGTGTTGATACACCACGGCGTTGCCACCTAGGGCCGGGTTAAAAAAGCCAGTGTGGGCAATAATATCGAAGCTCAGTAGCACCAGGGTGCCGGCCAATACCGGGGTGGAAAGCACCACCAAGATGCTGGTGCCAAGCAAGGCCCAGCAGAACATCGGTAGTTGCAGCATCTTCAGGCCGGGGCGGCGCAACTTCAAGATTGTGGCGATGAAGTTGATGCCCCCAAAAATCGAGCTGCCCCCCAACAGCAACACGCTGAGGATCCAGATCACCTGGCCCGTGGCCGGGGTGGTGAGGCTGAGGGGGGGATAGGCGGTCCAGCCCGATTGGGACGCGCTGCCGATGAAGTAGCTGCTGATCAGCAGCAAGCCCGCCGGGGGGATCAACCAGAAGGCCACCGCATTGAGCCGGGGGAAGGCCATGTCCCGAGCCCCCACATAAAAGGGGATCAAATAATTACCAAACGCCCCATTCACCACCGGCACGATCCAGAGGAAAATCATCACCGTGCCGTGCAGGGTGAGCACCTCGTTATAGGTTTCCCGCGGCATGAAATCCGACAGGGGCGTGAGCAGCTCCGTGCGGATCATGCCGGCAAGGGCGCCGCCGACGAAATAAAATAGGAAGCCACAAACCAGGTATTGCAAGCCAATGACCTTGTGGTCGACACTGAAACTTAAATAACGCAACCAGCCCTGGGGCTGGAGGGGGGCCTGGGGTTCTGGGCTTGCCGTGGGCGGGGACAGGGTCAGGGTCATGACTGGAGCGGAACCGGATTGGCGGAGGAAACGCTGACGGGTATGGGAGCTGGGCTGTTCTTGGTGACCCAGGCTGAATAGGTCTCCGGATCGTCCACCACCACGGTGGAACGCATGCCGCCGTGGTAAGGGCCACAGAGCTCGGCGCAGATGATCGGATAGCGCCCTTCCTTAGTGGCCGTGAAACTCAGCAGGGTGGGCTGACCTGGAATCACATCTTGCTTGAGTCTGAACTGGGGTACCCAGAAGGCGTGGATCACATCCTTGGCCTCCATATTGAGGGCCACGGCTTGGCCCACGGGCACATGTAATTCGCCACTAATAATGCCACTCTCCGGATAGCGGAAGATGAAGGCAAATTGCATGGCCGTCACATCAACTTTAACCGCATCCGTACCAGCTCCGGTGGGGCTGATGCCCGCCCAGACCCTGGCCGGGCCGGCGGGGCCATCACCAGCCTCCATGGCCATCCCGGCAGCCATCGATGGATCGGCGGAAGCGTGCATCGCATGGACGCTGTGGTCATTCAGGGGAGCCATGCCACCCATCCGCTCATAGATGTCGTAGCTGTAGATGCCGATGAACAAAACCACGATCGCCGGCACGGCGGTCCAAAAGATTTCTAAGGGCAAATTGCCTTCGATCGCCAGGCCGTCACCGGTGTCACCTGCCACCCGCCGGTAGCGCACCAAACTGTAAATAAGTAGGCCGACAATGCCGAGTAGCAGGCTGGTGCCAATGCTGAAGAGCACTTGGAACAGTTCGTCGTAAACCGGCGCATTGGCACTGGCATCGATGGGCAGAAGGTTCACGTTCTGGCCAACCCAAAGGCCGATCAGAACGAGCACCACGCTCAATCCCAAGCTGAGGATGGCGGCGGAAATGGGCACGGACCTGGCACGAACGCGAACTCCATTGGAAGGATGGCGCGTCCAGGCGACGGTGGCAGCATCAGCCCCTACGAATGGCCCAATTCGCCCCCAGGTGGTGAGGGAACCCTCACGTCAGAGCGCCTAGATCCAGCCTGCGTCGGGATCTCCGCAACGAAGGGCGGCCGGGCCGATCACGATCGCTACCTTGACGACACGTTGCCTCGGAAGACAACCCCATGGCTTCCAGGCTGCAACGCCAACTCCAACTGCTCAGCGCCCACCTTGTCGTCGCCCTCGTCGCCCTGGTGGTGATCGGCGGCGCGACCCGGGTCATGCAGGCCGGCCTGGCCTGTCCCGATTGGCCCCTCTGTTACGGCAGCTTCCTGCCCGGTCGCCAGATGAACCTGCAGGTTTTTCTGGAGTGGTTCCACCGGCTTGATGCCTTTGTGGTGGGCATCGGCGTGTTGGTGCTGGCCACCACGGCGGTGCTCCAACGGCAGCACCTGCCCCGCTGGCTGCCCTGGCTCAGCAGCGCCTGCCTGGTCTTGGTGGCCTTCCAAGGTGCCCTCGGGGCCCTGACCGTGACACTGCTCCTGCCCGCCGCCATCGTCACCGCCCACCTGGCCACGGCCCTACTGCTGGTGATGCTGGTCAGCGTCTGCCACCAGCTGCTCGAAGCTGGTGCCGTTCCCATCGCGGCCGAGGCCCCTGCCCGTTCCTCGGGGGGCCCCGTACTCCGTGCTGGGGGGTTGGTCCCTGGGCCAGGTACCTGGTCCCGGCAGACGGCACCCCCTTGGTGGCCCTGGCTTGCTGGCTTGGCCACCCTGCTGGTGGCGGGCCAGAGCCTGCTGGGGGGCCTGATGGCCACCCAATGGGCGGCCAGCCTCTGTTTCAGCGCCGGCAGCGGCTGCGCCTGGCTCGCCGCCCATCGCTTCGCCGCCACCCCGGCCGCCCTCGGGGTGCTTCTGCTGGCCGTACTCACGGCCGCAAGCCCGGGCTGGTGCCGCCAGCAACGGCCCCTCACGACCACGGCCGCCCTCCTGGTGATCGGCCAGATCGGCCTGGGGGTTTCAAGCCTGCGCCTTCAACTCTCGGTTCCTGGCGTGACCATCGCCCACCAGCTGGGGGCGGCCCTGCTGCTGGCGATCCTGGCCGCCCTCACCTGCCGAGGCTGGCTTGCCCGGGCCCTGACCAGTGGGCCCCAGCCCATGTCTGCTCCTGCTCCTGCGCCCCGAACTGTCCTGTCCCCTTCCCCGGCCGAGGTTGTCCATGGTTAGCGCTACCCCGACCATTGCCCCTGCCAGCGCCCCTTTGACGCGACAGGACGTTGTGCCCTCCCGCAAGAAGGTGGTCCTGCCCGCCTGGCTGGAAATCGCCAAGCCGCGGCTGATTCCCCTGTTGCTAGCCACCACCTTGGGCGGCATGGCCCTCTCGGAAGGCTGGCCGCTGCCGCTGCCGCGCCTGGCCTGCACCCTGGGCGGCGGCGCCCTGGCCGCCGCCGCAGCGGGCGTCCTCAATTGCCTTTGGGAGCAGGAGCTCGATGGCCGCATGGTGCGCACCAGCGGTCGGGCCCTGCCCTCGGGGCGGCTCTCAGCCGCCACGGCCTTCCTGGTGGCCGTGGCCCTCACCACCGCCGCGGCCACCCTGCTGGTGGGAGGCGTGAATTGCCTGGCGGCCGGGCTATCCCTGCTGGGCCTGTGCAGTTACGTGCTGCTCTACACGGTGGTGCTCAAACCCCGCACCACCCAAAACATTGTGATCGGCGGGGTTGCTGGCGCGATTCCGCCCCTGGTGGGGGCCGCCGCCGCCACGGGCCATGTGGGGCTCAGTGGCTGGTGGCTGTTTGCCCTGGTGATGGTCTGGACCCCGGCCCACTTCTGGGCCCTTGCCCTGCTGCTCAAGGACGACTACCGCTCGGTCGGGATCCCGATGCTGCCGGTGGTGAAGGGCACCCTGGGGACCGCCCGGGCCATCCAGGCCTATGCGGTGGTGACGGTGTTGGTCAGCAGCCTCGGCCTGCTGGCCCTGCCCTCGGGTGGGCTGTTCTATTCCCTGCTGCTGATTCCCTTTAATGCCCGCTTGCTGCAGATGGCCTGGGCCCTGCGCCAGCAACCCGACGATGTGACCGCCGCCAAGGGCCTGTTCCGCTGGTCGATCCTCTATCTGTTTGGCCTCTGTCTGTTGCTGCTCCTGGCCCGCTTGCCCCTGGCCGCCAGCTTCGGGGCCCAGAGCGCCGAGCTCCTGCAGCAATGGACGGGCCCCCTGGCCCTGGTGACTTTCTAGATTGGGGTTGCGATTGGCCAAGTGGAGTTCCAAGGCGGTGCCAGAAGCGGTGATCGAGCTGAACCAAGTCAGCAAGCGCTATGGCAGTGGTGCCACGGCCGTTGAGGCCCTCTCTGGTCTCAACTTGAGCGTGCCCCGGGGCTGCCTGTATGGCTTGCTCGGCCCCAACGGTGCCGGCAAAACCACCTGCCTGCGCATCCTCTCGACCCTGCTCGAGCCCGACAGCGGCACGGTGCGGGTGGGGGGCCTCGATGCCCTGGCCCAGCCCCGCCAGGTGCGCGAACTGCTGGGCTATGTGGCCCAGGACGTGGCCATCGACAAGATCCTCAGCGGCCGCGAGCTGCTGCAGCTCCAGGGCGATCTTTATCACCTCGATCGGGCCGACCGGGACCGGCGCATCGAGGAGCTGGCCGCGGTGTTGGGCATGGTCGACTGGCTCGATCGCCGCTGCGGCACCTATTCGGGCGGCATGCGCCGCCGGCTCGACCTGGCCGCCGGCCTGTTGCACCGCCCGGCGGTGCTCGTGCTCGATGAACCCACCGTGGGACTGGACATTGAAAGCAGGGCCGCCATCTGGCGGGTGCTGGCCCAGCTGCGCGATCAAGGCACCACGGTGCTGCTCAGCAGCCACTACCTAGAAGAAGTGGATGCCCTGGCCGATGAACTGGCGATCATCGATGGCGGCCAGGTGATCGCCGCCGGTACGCCCCAGGTGCTCAAGGCCGCCCTGGGAGGGGATCGGGTCACCCTGCGGGTGCGGGAATTCAGCGATGAACCGGAAGCCCTGCGGGTGCAGCAGCTGCTCCAGGCCTGCGCCGGCGTGCGCCAGGTGGTGGTGAACCGCTCCCAGGGCTTCTCGCTCAACCTGGTGGTGGAGCATGACGGGGTGGTGGAACAGCTGCGGCAGCAGCTCAAGCAGGCCGACCTGCCCGTGTTCGCCCTGGCCCAGAGCAAGCCCAGCCTCGATGATGTCTATCTCCAGGCCACCGGCCGCACCTTGATGGATGCCGAGCTGGCGATCGCCGGCCAGCGGGATCCCAAGGCGGAGCGGAAACAGGCCATGCGGTAACAGGCCATCCGGGGACAGCGGCGCCCCCGACTCCAGGCCCCTGTCCCCGTCAAGGCCGCCCTGGCCAAGCTCCCAGCCCCATTCCTGTTCTGCCGTTTCCGTTCCGGCGATGACCATTTCCTCGGCTCCTGACCCCACCACGTCCACCCTGTCCCCGGCCCCAGTCGCCCCGGCTGCAGTCCCCCGCTCGGCCTTTTCGGACCTAAGCCAGGAAACCCTGGCCCTCACCCGGCGCCTGTTTCTCCAGTTGGCCCGGCGCCCCTCCACCCTGGTGGCGGGCGTGTTGCAACCGCTGATCTGGCTGGTGTTATTTGGCGCCCTGTTTGCCAAGGCACCAGAAGGCCTGCTGCCCGAGGGCATGAGCTACGGCCGCTTCCTCGGCGCCGGGGTGATCGTGTTCACGGCCTTCAGCGGCGCCCTCAATGCCGGCCTGCCGGTGATGTTTGATCGCGAATTCGGCTTCCTCAACCGGTTGCTGGTGGCGCCCTTGCGCTCCCGCAGTTCGATCGTGCTGGCCTCGGTGCTCTACATCACCAGCCTCAGCCTGGTGCAGAGCCTGGCGATCATCGCCACGGCAGCCCTACTCGGCTATGGCTGGCCTGGTGGGGCTGGCCTGCTGCTGGTGCTGGTGATTTTGCTGCTGCTGGTGTTTGCCGTGACGGCCATGAGCCTGGGACTGGCCTTTGCCCTCCCAGGCCATATCGAGCTGATCGCGGTGATCTTTGTGGCCAACCTGCCCCTGCTCTTTGCCAGCACCGCCCTGGCGCCAATTTCGTTCATGCCCACCTGGTTGGGCTGGCTAGCGGCCCTAAATCCCCTTACCTTCGCCATAGAACCGATCCGCGCTGTTTACGCGGGCCGCTTTTCCCTTGGCGAAGTGGTGCTCGTGGCCCCCTACGGCTCCCTCACCGGAGCCGCCTGTCTGGGGGTGTTGGCGGTCCTGGCCCTAGGCCTGTTTCTATTGATCCGTCCGCTCCTGGATCGCAAGCTCACCTGAAGGAGTTCGCCCCGTGCGTGCCAAGCCCCCCTCCGTCCCCTCAGCCCTGGCCCGCCGAGAAGCGGTCCGCAACCGGTTGGCCGGGGCCGTGGATAGCCGCGATGCCCAGGCGGTGCTCAGCTTCACAGGCCAATGGGTCCATCGCCAGGGGATGGCCTCCTTGCCACCCTTGATGGCCGAGCTGGCCCAAGGGGAGACCTTGCTGTGGTGGCAACAGCTGCTGCACCAACCCAGCGAACCCGTGGGCCTGGCCCCAGGCCCAGCAGCCCAGGCAGCCCCAGCTCCTGAGCCGCCGGCCCCAGCCCCAACCCTTCAGGCCCAACAGGAACCAGCCCCTAGCTCCCTAGCCAGCGTCACCGCCGCCGAGATGGACCCGGATCCCGAGGGATCCCAAACCGCTGAGATCCCAGCACTGACAAGCAAACCAGGGGAGTCCAAGCCAGGGGAACTCCAGCCAGACGAGTTCAACCCCAAGGAGCTCCAACCTGTCGCGGACGGCGAAGCTCCTGCGCTAGCTCCGGCTCCAGCGCCTGCTCCAGCTCCAACAACAGCCAAGCCGCCGGTGCCCATGGCTATGACGCCGGTGCCCATGCCAATGGCGGTAGCCCCCGCCCCCCGCCAGCCAGCTGCCCAGGTTCGTCGTGGGGCCGGCACCAGCCGCCCGGCCCCCGCTCCGCGCAACCCGGAACTGGCCCGCTTGCGCGCCTGGCTGCCCGATCACGATTCCCTTGGTGGCTCCAGCCGCCGGTCCCATGCGGCCTGAGCGCGCGGCCCTCAAGGGCGGCTTGATTGTGTCGGTGCAGGCCCCCGAGGGCTCGCCGATGCGCCATCCCGACGTGATTGCGGCCATGGCCGAGGCCAGCCTGGCCCAGGGGGCCATCGGCGTGCGCCTCGAGAGCCCGGAACACATTGGCGCCGTGCGCCGCCGTTGCCCCGGGGCCCTGATCGTGGGCCTGTGGAAGCGCACGTTCCCAGACAGCCCGGTGTACATCACCCCCGGCTGGGAGGAAATCCGGGCGGTCTGGGCGGCGGGGGCCGATGTGATCGCCCTCGATGCCACGGCTCGCGCCAGGCCCGATGGCCAGGAGCTCGAAGCGCTGATCCGCCGCTGCCGTGACGACCTCGGCGCCCCCCTGATGGCCGATGTGGATTCGGTGGCCAACGGCCTGCGGGCAGCCCAACTGGGCTGCGCCTGGGTGGGCACCACCCTCTACGGCTACACCGAAGCGACCGCAACCTTGCGCCCCCCCGGCCTAGGGCTTCTGGGCCCCTTGAGGGCCGACTTGCCCGAGAGCGTGGGCCTCATCTGCGAAGGGGGGATCGCCAGTGCCCCTGGCGCCCTGGCGGCCCTCGGGGCCGGGGCCGATGTGGTGGTGGTGGGAACGGCCATCACCGGCGTTGATCTGCAGGTGGCCGCCTATGTGAAGGCCCTGGCTGGCTAAGGGGCCGGGCCCCAGAACAGGGTTCCACCAAGAAGGGGGCCCGGACCTAACGGCCGAACCCCCAATCTTGCCGTGACATCCAGCACACCAGGGCGGATTACATCATCCCGGGCATGCCCATGCCGCCCATGCCGCCCATCATTCCGCCCATGCCTCCCATGCCGCCATCGCCACCGGGGGCGGGCGGGGCAGCGGGCTCGGGCTTGTCGGCAATCACCACTTCGGTTGTGAGCAGCATCGCTGCAATCGACACCGCATCCTGGAGGCCAAGGCGCACGACCTTGGCGGCATCGATGATGCCGGCGGCCAGGAGATCTTCGTAGGTGCCCGTGGCGGCGTTGAAGCCGAGGTTGCGCTGCAGTACCTCGGAAGCCACCACCGTGCCGTCATGGCCAGCGTTGTGGGCAATCTGCATCAGGGGAGCGGCCAGGGAGCGCTGCACGATCTCCACCCCGGTGCGCTCATCGCCCGTGAGGCTGGCCTTGAGCCCATCGAGGCTGGAGGCCAGTTGCACCAAGGTGGTGCCGCCGCCGGCGACGATGCCCTCTTCCACCGCGGCCCGGGTGGCATTGAGGGCATCTTCAATGCGCAGTTTGCGGTTGCGCAGTTCCGTTTCCGTGGGGGCGCCCACCTTGATCACGGCCACGCCGCCGGCCAGTTTGGCGATGCGCTCGTTCAGTTTTTCGCGGTCGTAGTCGGACTCGGTGGCCTCCAGTTCGCGCTTGATCGCGGCCACGCGCTCGCTAACGGCCTGCTGGTGGTCGCCGCTGGCCACCAGGGTGGTGCTGTCCTTGGTGATCGTGACCCGGCGCACCCGGCCCAGGTCGTCCAGGGTCACCTTGTCGAGGGCCATGGCCCGGTCTTCGCTGATCAAGGTGGCGCCGGTGAGGATGGCGATGTCCTGGAGGGCGGCCTTACGGCGCTCGCCGAAGGAGGGGGCCCGCACGGCCGCCACCTGGAGCACGCCGCGGTTCTTGTTAACCACCAGGGTGGCCAGGGCTTCGCCGTCGACTTCCTCAGACAGGATCAGCAGGGGCGAGCCGCTGCGGGACACGGCCTCCAGCACGGGCACCAGGTCGGCGATGGCGCTGATCTTGCGGTCGGTGACGAGCAGCAGGGCGTTGTCGTATTCGCAGACCTGCCGTTCGGCGTCGGTGACGAAATAGGGGGAGCTATAGCCCCGATCGAAGGCCATGCCTTCGGTGATTTCGAGCTCGGTGGCCAGGGAGCGGGATTCCTCCACCGTGATCACCCCATCGACACTGACCGTGTCCATGGCCTTGGCGATCATGGCGCCCACTTCCTCGTCGCCACCGGAACTCACGGTGGCGACCTGGCGGATCGCGTCGCCGGCCACCGGTTGGGCCAGGCCAGCGATGGCCCCAACAAGCTGGGCCACGGCCCGATCCATGCCGCGGCGCAGGCCCACCGGGTTGGCCCCGGCGGTGACGTTGCGCAGGCCTTCGCGGGTCATGGCCTGGGCCAGCACCGTGGCGGTGGTGGTGCCATCACCGGCCTGGTCCTTGGTTTTGGTGGCCACCTGCAGCAGCAGCTTGGCGCCAATATTTTCGAAGGGGTCTTCGAGCTCGATCTCCCTGGCAATGGTGACGCCATCGTTGACCACATCGGGGGCGCCAAATTTCTTCTCCAGCACCACATTGCGGCCCTTAGGGCCGAGGGTGACCTTGACCGCATCGGCCAGGGCATCCACCCCGCGCTCGAGGGCGGCACGGGACGCATCGGAGAAGCGAATCAGCTTGGCCATCGAGGGCTTGGGCAATAAAGCGATGGTCTCAGGCTCCCATAACGCCCCTGCCGAGCGCAGGCGCCAACGGGTGGGGAAACCCGAATCGGGCGCCAGCACCAGGCCAGGGTCGATAGGGTGCCGCCATGGAGGAAACCCTGCGCGCCACCCTGGAGGGGACCCTGACCGATCCGACCTCGGGGCCCAATGTGATCACCTTTTTGGTGATTGCCGGGCTTGGTCTGGCCATGGCCCTGATCTATGTGCCGGTGCGCCTGTTCCTGACGATCACGGCCCGTAGCCGCCGCCTGCGGCTGTTGCAACGGATCCGCCGGCTGCGGGAAGCCCTCGGCCAGCCCTTGGCAACGACCAACTCCGGGCCGAGCCCTGCCCCGAGCGAGGCCCCTTCGTCAGCCACCCCTTAACTGTGCTGAGCTTGCAAGAAACGTTGAGCCAAGGGACCCGGCGTAATGCCCTATTGGTCAAGGTCCCCTAGTGCAAGGTCCTCATGGTCAACGTCCTCGAAATCAAGCTCTTCTAGATCGACTGGGATCCCAGGCTGAACGGGATTAGGCCTCAGCGCATCACCATGCCGCCGTCCACCTGCAGCACCTGGCCGGTCATGTAGGCCGCGGCCGGATCGGCCGCCAGGAAGCGCACGGCACCGGCCACTTCCTCCGGTTTGCCCAGGCGACCCAGGGGAATCGCGGCCAGGATCGGCTCCGGGGCCAGGTCCTTGGTCATGTCGGTGTCGATAAAACCTGGGGCCACCGCATTGACGGTGACGCCGCGGCTGGCGAATTCGGCCGCATTGCTGCGGGTGAGGCCAATCAGGCCCGCCTTAGCGGCGCTGTAGTTGGCCTGGCCGGCGTTGCCCATCAGGCCCACCACCGAGGTGATGTTGATGATGCGGCCGCTGCGGGCCTTGAGCATGGCCCGGCTCACCGCCCGGGTGCAGAGGAAGACGCCGGTGAGGTTGAGGTCGATCACGCTTTGCCAGTCGCCGGTCTTCATGCGCATCACCAGGCCGTCGCGGGTGATGCCAGCGTTATTGACGAGCACATCGAGGCGTCCCTGGCGCTCCAGCACCACCTTCACCATCGCTTCCACCTCGGCCTCCTCGGCCACGTTGGCCCGGTGACTCCAGGCCTGGCCTCCGGCGGCGCCGATCTCCGCCACCACGGCGTCTGCCGCCTCCGGCGAGCTGGCGTAATTGACCACCACGGTGGCCCCAGCCGCCGCCAACTCCAGGGCAATCGCCCGGCCGATGCCGCGGCTGGCCCCGGTCACCAGGGCGGTTTGACCCACGAGGGGAGCACTGTTTGCCATGCGAGGACGGCCAGAAAGAGGGTCAGGGGATCGTATGCCGTGGGGCAACGGCTGGGGTGAGGCCTGGCTGCATCGAGGTCGGGCCCCCAGGCGCCACGCCAGGGACTGGTCTGCAGCCTGTCCCTCCCCCCAAGAGCCCCTGGCCAACCCCTAGCTCAGGAGGACATGACCTCGACGCTGGCCAAACTTGGGCCGAGCAGTTCGGCGAAGCGATTGAGCTGCTGCTTGCTGCCCAGCACCACCAGTAGCTGGCCGGGGGCCAGCCGTTCGCTACCGCCGGGGTTGGCGATCAGCTCCGATTCCAGCGGCTGCCCCGGGGCCCCGACCTCGGACGGGGGCGTGCGGATCGCCAGCACCAGGGCACCACTGCGGCGACCCAGCTGCAGGTCCGCCAGGCTCTGGCCATTGAGGGAGCCCAGTTGCTCCGGATCGAGGCTGAGCTGGAATTCATCGACCTCACAATCGGAACCGGCCAGCAGTTCCATGAAGGTCACGGCCAGGGGCCGCAGGGCGGTGGCGGCCATGGTGCGGCCCCCAGCCACGTAGGGACTGACCACCTGGTCGGCGCCGGCTAGGCGCAACTTGCGATCGGCCTCCTCGCTATCGGCCCGGGCGATCAGGCGGCAATGGGGCGCCAGGCCGCGGGCGCTGAGGATCACATAGAGGTTGGCGGCGTTGTTGGGCAAGGCCGCCACCAGGGCGCGGCACTGGTGAATGCCGGCCTCCTGCAGGGTTTCATCGAGGGTGGCATCGGCTAGAAGCACCCGCAGGCCCCGCTGTTGGGCCTCGGCCACCCGGTCGGTGTCCATCTCCACCACCAGCAGCTGCACCTCCTCGGCACTGAGCTGTTCGGCAATTTCGCGGCCGATGCGGCCGTAGCCGCAGAGAATCACGTGGTTATGCATGCGCCGCAATTGTTGCCGGGTGCGTCGATCGCGAAGGATCTGGAAGTAGCCGGTGTTGGTTAATTCCAGCAGTTTCTGCAGGGTCTGCTGCACCACCACCAGGCCGCCGACCAGCAGCAGGGTGGTGACGACGCGGCCGCCGCCGGAGAGCACCCTGGTGGCGGGATCGCTGAAGCCCATGGTGCTGAGCGTGATCAGCACCATCCAGTAGCAATCGCCCCAGTCCCAGCCCTCGGTGGCGCGATAGCCCACCGCCCCCGCATTCACCACCCCGGTTAGCAGCAGCAGCGGCGTGGCCCCGCCCCGCTGCAGCAGGGCTTGGGCCAGACCCGGGCCTTTGGGCTGGCGGCCCTGGCGGTGCCGTTGCCGCCGGCCCCTCGTGGTGGTGCGCTTGTGCGGCTGGGGCCGCCGCCCAGGCGGAATCATCCAAGGCCTAGGGCCTGGAGAACCGGCTCCAGACCCAGTTGGGACAGGTCAGGTCCCCCCAGGCCCTGGACACCGGACCGCTGGGGCAGGCTGGCCGAGCTCCGGCCTAGGGCCACCAGGGGCGTGCCCGTGAGCAGGGCCAGTTCCGTCTCGATCGGGTCGCTGCTGAGCACCACATCGCAACTAGCCACCTGGGCGGCCCGCTCAACCAGGTGGTTGCCCGAGAGGAGGGGCACCACCCGAAGATCCGCCAACTTCTGGCGCACCCGCTCCTGCAGCCCCTGCCATTGGCTCGCCGGCCAGTCGGAGGCATCGGGACTGGCCGTGCTGGCCGGGGCGAGCAGCAGGGCCGGCCCCTGGCCCGGGGGCAGGGCGGCGCCGGCTTGATCGAGGGCTGCCTTGGGCAAAGCCAGCCGGAAGGCATTGGCATCGAGGCCGATCCCCAGGGGGCGCAGGTAGGCAGCCAGGGCCTGCTGGGGCCAGGTGCCGGGGTCGGGGGCAATCCGCTCGGTGGCGGAGAAGCCCCCCGTCGCCACCCGGGTGGGGATGTGGCTCATCGAGAGCATCAGGTC
>Ga0310333_100318_pt1 | contig 13370 bp, 14 predicted proteins | sample LakMicSRFTotalB7_FD_195547 | JGI IMG/M metagenome (GOLD analysis project Ga0310333, IMG submission 195547) | Enriched freshwater cyanobacterial communities from Lake Michigan, Michigan, United States - MI23.SRFL.Total.B7 (v2) (version 2) | ecosystem: Environmental > Aquatic > Freshwater > Lake... | reverse complement strand
GGCGCCGCTGCGCAGCACTTCGAGCTCCAACTGGGCCTCGAGGTTCAGGCTGCCGGCGGCCAGTTCCACCCCCGGTGCGGCGATCAGGGGCAGCGGTTCGCCGGTCAGGGCCGACACATCGACGCAGCCCATGCCCTGACGCACCCGGGCATCGACGGGCACCCGGTCACCGGGCGCCAGCACGATCACATCAGCGGGCCGCAGGCCGCCCACCCGCAGCGGGCGGGTCTGCCCCGGTGCCACCAGCAGCTGGGCTGTGTCCGGCTGCAACTGGGCCAGCTGCTCGAGCGCCCAGCCGGTGCGGTAGCGGGCCCGCTCCTCGAGGAAGCGGCCGCTCAGCACAAAGCCCAGCAGCATCACCGGCTCGTTGAAAAAGCAGGGCCAGCCACTGCTCGGCCACAGCAGGCCGACCACGCTGGCGCCATAGGCACTGGCCAGGCCGACACCCACCAGCGAATCCATGCCCGGCACGCCATGGGCCAGACCCCGGGCCCCGTTGACCAGGATCTGGCGCCCCGGCCCCGCCAGGGCAGCGGTGGCCACCAGCCCATGAAACCACTGGTTGCCCAGCAGGGACGCCAGGGTCCCCTGACCCAGCAGGCCGAGCATGGCCAGGTGGGCCAGGCTCGACACCAGCACCAGGGCCAGGGCGACCACCAGCTGACGCCATTGCTGCCACCAGCTGCGCTGCTGCTGGCGTTGACGGCGGCTCAGGGGGTCTTCGCCCTGATCGCGGGCCTGGGCTTCAAACCCCAGCCCTGACAGGGCCGTGATCAGGTCGGGCAGGGCCTCGGCCGGGGTCGACTCCAGATCGATCCAGGCGGTGCGGCTCAGCAGGTTGACGCTGGCGGCGGCCACGCCGGGCTGCTCGCGCAGCCGCTGCTCGACGGCGCGCACACAGCCGCCGCACTTCATGCCCTCGATCTCGAGCAGCAGCGTCGGCACGACGACCCCCGGGGTCGCTCAGGCTAGGGGGATTGGCCGGTGCGGTTGATGGGATTCATCACATGACAACAGACGGCAAGATGGTCTGACTTCTGGACCGCGCGGCCCCCGCGCCATCACCCGTGCCCCGCTCTCAGCGCAACGACAACTTCATCGACAAGAGCTTCACGGTGATGGCCGACCTGATCCTCAAGGTGCTGCCCACCAACCAGCGCGCCAAGGAGGCTTTTGCTTACTACCGCGACGGCATGAGCGCCCAGGCCGATGGCGAGTACGCCGAAGCGCTCGAGAACTACCAGGAGGCCCTCAAGCTCGAGGACGACCCCAACGACAAGGCGTTCATCCTCTACAACATGGCCCTGGTGTTCGCCTCCAACGGCGAGCACAGCAAAGCACTGGACTTTTACGGCCAGGCCCTGGACCTCAACGGCAAAATGCCCCAGGCCCTCAACAACATGGCGGTGATCCACCACCATCTGGGCTCCCTGGCCGAAGAGCGCGGTGATGCCGACGAAGCCGACCGCCAGTACGACCAGGCCGCCGAGTTCTGGGGCAAGGCGATCCGTCTGGCACCCAATAACTACATCGAAGCCCAGAACTGGCTCAAGACCAGCGGCCGCGGCAGCGTCGACGTGTATTTCTGAGCTGCGATCGCTGATCCGGCCCAGCCATCACCATCGCTTGGCTCGAGCTGGACTCTGGCAGAGAACAGACTGGTTCACCAGGCCTGCTGACACCCCTGCACCAAGACCATTCGCAAGATCTTGCGCTGGGCAATCCCCGCCTGCCCCAGTTGGCCACCCCGGTGAATGACCTGGCCGCACCGCAGATCGGCGTGCCGCTGCTGGTGGTGGTGTTCGGCAGCGGTCAGACCCATCCTGAAACCGGCAAACTGGGGGGGGACTCTGCTTGCCAAGACTGGCTTCAAGGCTGCAGTGGGCGCTGAGCTGCAACCGGCGGGGTGATCGGCCCACCGGGCAGCAGGCCAGCGCCTTGGCGATAGCAAGGGCGCTGAAACAGCTCACGCTGGCTGTAGCGCTGCACCTCCGGTACGGCTCCGGGTGCAGCCAAGCGGAACAGGATCAGCTGATCGAAGTCGTCACCACCGACCGCGGGCATGGCATCCCAACCCAGTCCACGGGCAAGGGCTGGCATGCGTTCATGCTGCCAGAACACAACCACGCGCTCGTTGGCCGCCGATGCATCCCGGCGCAGTCGCTGGCCTTGCTCGAACGAATCCATGCGCGAGGCCTCATCGATCCGGATGTTCACCCCCGTGGCCACAGCCAGCGGTACGGCGGTCTGGTAACTGCGGGCGTTGCGACTGCTGATGGGATCGAGAACGAACGTGATGATCCGGTTGGGTTTACCGAAGCAGGCGGGGATCAGGGTCGCCAGGGCAACGGCGCGCTGGAAGCCCAGGGGTGACAGGTTGTAATCACCCCTCTGAACATCCTTGTCGGCGTGGCGCATCAGGATCACATCCATGGCGGCCGCCGAGGGGGAGGCCGATGTTCCAACAACCAGCACGGCAGCGGCGGCCATCAGGCCCATAAGACGACGGTGCATGGGAAATCGCGACAGCAACACGGCAGACCCGAGCGATCGCCATAGGGTGACATTGCAGCCGGCGATCGACGACGACGGCCGCCTGATCCGGATCGTCATCGCCGGCCAAGAACATGCGTATGAACCGGGCGTCAAGGTCATCCTTGTCTTGTGGGTCGGACTACTGGCCTTGATCGGCTGGCTTTCCTCGATCGGGCTTTGGCGACAAAGCCGACTGGCATCAACCGTTGGCTGATGTCTTCGAGGGCATTGGCAGTGATTGCATGTCATCACTGCCAATGCGCGCACCAGGACCTCAGGCCCGGTCGTCAGCCGGGTTGACCCCCAGGGCCGCCACCAGGGCCTGGGCGATGGTGGCGGCTTCGAGCAACTGCAGGTCTAGGCCCGCCGCCACCGGCCCAAGGCCGCTGCCCCGCGGCACCACCGCCCGGGTGAAGCCCAGCCGGGCCGCCTCGCCCAGCCGCAGCTCGAGCTGGCTGACCGGCCGCAGCTGGCCGCCCAGGCCCAGTTCGCCGATCAGCACCGTGCCCGGCGGCAAGGTGAGATCGCGAAAACTGGCGACGACGGCGGCAGCCACACCCAGGTCGGCGGCCGGCTCTTCGACTTCGAGGCCACCGGCCACCGCCAGATAGCAATCAAAGCGGGACAGGGGCAGGCCCATGTGCTTTTCGAGCACCGCCAAGATCTGGTGCAGCCGGTTGACGGCGATGCCGGTGGCGCTGCGGCGGGGGCTGGCATAGCTGGTGGTGCTCACCAGGGCCTGCAGCTCGACCACCAGCGGCCGGGTGCCCTCGCAGGCCACGATCGTGGCGCTGCCGCTGCTGGGCTCTTCACCCCCCAGAAACAGTTCGCTGGGGTTGGTGACCTCGGCCAGGCCGCGATCGCGCATCTCGAACACCCCCAGCTCGTGGGTGGCGCCGAAGCGGTTCTTGACCGCCCGCAGCAGCCGGTGGCTGGCGAAGCGGTCCCCCTCAAAGGTGAGCACCGCATCGACCAGGTGCTCGAGCACCTTGGGCCCCGCCAGTGCACCCTCTTTTGTGACATGGCCCACCAGCAGCAGGGCCGTGTGCTGGCGCTTGGCGATGCGGGCCAGGGCGGCGGCGCATTCGCGCACCTGGGCCACCGACCCCGGGGCGCTGCTGAGCTCGCCGTCGTGCAGGGCCTGGATGCTGTCGATGATCGCCACCGCCGGCCGCAGGGCCTCGAGCTCCTGCAGCACCAGCTCCAGGTCGGTCTCTGACAGCAGCTGCAGGTCGGCATCGGCAACAGGTCCGCTGCCCGAGGCCTGTTGGGCCTCGGCCTCGGCCAGGCGCCGCCAGCGCAGCTTGACCTGCTGGGCCGACTCCTCGGCGCTGACGTAAAGCACCGAGGTGCGGGCGGCCATGGATTGGGCGCTCTGCAGCAGCAGGGTGCTCTTGCCGATGCCGGGATCGCCCCCCAGCAGCACCAGCGAGCCCGGCACCAGGCCGCCCCCCAGCACCCGGTCGAACTCGCCGTAACCGCTGCCGAGGCGCTGCAGCGGCCGCTCGCCAACTGCCGAGATCGGCTCGGAGCGGCGGGCCCCCGCCGGGGCCAACGCTTCACCGGGCGCCGGCACCGGCCGTCGGCGGCGCTGGTCGGCGGGGGGGGCAGCCGCCTGTTCGATCAGGGTGTTCCAGCTGCCGCAGCTGCTGCAGCGCCCGAAGAACTGACGCGTCTGGGCGCCGCATTCGGTGCAGACGAACAGGGAAACGGGCTTGGCCACGGGGGGCTGATCGCGATGAGTTGTGAAGAAAGGCGTCGTCCAGGTAACGAATGCCGCTCCTGGCCTTTTCAGTAGGTCCCATCTGTTGTAGCGGCGTCGCCAGGATGACGGCTTCTGCCACCCCCAAAGAAACGATCCTTGTCGTCGATGACGAGGCGAGCATTCGCCGGATCCTGGAGACCCGCCTGTCGATGATCGGCTATCGGGTGGTCACCGCCTGCGACGGCGAAGAGGCGCTTGAGGCCTTTCACCAGTGCAATCCGGACCTGGTGGTGCTGGACGTGATGATGCCGCGCCTCGATGGCTACGGCGTCTGCCAGGAGCTGCGCAAGGAATCGGACGTGCCGATCGTGATGCTCACGGCCCTCGGCGATGTGGCCGACCGCATCACCGGCCTCGAGCTCGGGGCCGACGACTACGTCGTCAAGCCATTCAGCCCCAAAGAGCTTGAGGCCCGCATCCGCTGCGTGCTCCGCCGGGTCGACAAGGAAGCCGTCGCCGGCATCCCCAATTCGGGGGTGATCAGCATCGCCGACCTGCGCATCGACACCAACAAGCGCCAGGTCTACCGGGGCGCCGAGCGCATTCGCCTCACCGGCATGGAGTTCAGCCTGTTGGAGCTGCTGGTCAGCCGCAGCGGCGAGCCCTTCAGCCGCGGTGAGATTCTCAAGGAGGTGTGGGGTTATACACCCGAGCGTCACGTGGACACCCGGGTGGTGGATGTTCATATTTCCCGGTTGCGCTCCAAACTGGAAGACGACCCGGCCAATCCCGAGCTGATCCTCACAGCACGGGGCACCGGTTACCTGTTCCAGCGCATCGTTGACGCCGTTGCCCCCGAAGGATCCTGAAACCGGCGGCCAGCAGGGCCGCCGCAGCAAACCCAACCGCACAATCCGCCGCCTGGTGATCTGGTATCGCCGCAATGCGGCGGTGACCTCGCTGGTGGACACGGCCACCTCGGCCGCGGGTGTGGCCGGCAGCATGGCCGGCAATGTGGCCGGTGCCGCCGGCTCGGTCGCGGGCTCGGTGGTCTCCGGGGCCGGCTCGGTCGCCGGCACGATGGTGTTTGACCCGCTGCGGCGGTTGCAGCGCGGCCTGGGCGGTCCGGGCGAGGACACCCCGATCAACGATGCCGATCGCCTCTGGGTCGCGGTCGATGGCATGGGCGGAGACCACGCGCCGGGGCCGATCCTCGAGGGCTGCCTGCAGGCGGTCGAACGGCTGCCGCTGCGGGTGCGCTTTGTGGCCGAGACCGAGCCTCTGGCGGCCGCAGTGGCCGCCATGGGCCTGCAGGAGCAGCTCGACGAGGCCGTCAGCCGCGGCCTGATCGAGCTGGTGCCCAGCGGCCCCTCGGTGGGCATGGACGACGAGGCGACAGCGGTGCGCAAAAAGCGCGACGCCAGCATCAACAGGGCCATGGACCAGGTCAAGGAAGGCCGGGCCCTGGCGGTGTACTCGGCCGGCAACTCGGGTGCGGTGATGGCCTCGGCCATCTTTCGCCTGGGCCGGCTCAAGGGCATCGACCGCCCGGCCATCGGCGCCCTGTTCCCCACCAAGGACCCCGAGCAGCAGGTGCTGGTGCTCGATGTGGGCGCCAACATGGACTGCAAACCCGAGTGGTTGCTGCAGTGGGCCCTGCTGGGCAACATCTACAGCCGCGACGTACTGCAGGTGGGCCAGCCCCGCGTTGGCCTGGTCAACATCGGCGAAGAGGAATGCAAGGGCAACGACCTGTGCCTGCGCACCTACCCGCTGCTGGCCGGCGAGAGCCGCCTGCAGTTCGCCGGCAACTGCGAGGGACGCGACATCCTCTCGGGCGAGTTTGACGTGGTCGTCTGCGACGGCTACACCGGCAACGTGCTGCTCAAATTCCTGGAGAGCGTCGGCAGCGTGCTGCTCGATGTGATCAAGGCCGAGCTGCCCCGCGGCCGTCGCGGCAAGGTGGGGTCGGCCTTTCTGATCGGCAATCTGCGCCGCATCAAGAAACGGCTCGACCATGCCGAGCACGGCGGCGCCCTGCTGCTGGGGGTCGATGGGGTCTGCGTGATCGGCCATGGCAGCAGCAAGGCCCTGTCGGTGCTCAGCGCCCTGCGGCTGGCCCATTCGGCCGCCAGCCACGGCGTGATGGAGAACCTGCACGCCCTGAGCCGAAGCGCCTGTGGTTGACTGAGCCCAAACGCGGTTTCCCCTGTGAGCGCGCCGGCACCCGGATCCTTGCTACAGGGCATGGCCCTGGTCGGATCAGGCAGCGCCGTTCCCGCCACCCGGGTCAGCAACAGTGACCTGAGCGCCCGGGTCGAGACCAGCGACGACTGGATCCGCAGCCGCACCGGCATCGCCGCCCGCCGCATCGCTGCCGCCGATGAAGGTCTGACGGCCCTGGCCGCCCGCGCCGCCCGCGCCTGCCTGGAGCAGGCCGGCTGGCAGGCCGAGCAGGTCGATCTGATCGTGCTGGCCACCTCAAGCCCCGACGATCTGTTCGGCACCGCACCGCGGGTGCAGGCGGCCCTGGGGGCCCGCAACGCCGTCGCCTTTGACCTGACCGCGGCCTGCAGCGGGTTCCTGTTTGCCCTGATCACCGCCGGCCAGTACCTGGCCAGTGGGTCAATGCGCCGGGCCCTGGTGATCGGCGCCGATCAGCTGAGCCGCTGGGTCGACTGGGACGACCGGCGCACCTGCGTGCTGTTCGGCGATGGGGCCGCAGCGGTGGCCGTCGAGGCCTGCCCGGCCGAGCAGACCGGCCTGCTCGGCTTTCGCATGCGCAGCGACGGCAGCCGCAATGCCTGCCTGACCCTGGCCCAGACCGACCTGCACACGCCGCTGCTGCCGGGGGTCACGGCCCAGCAGGGGGGCTTTGCCCCGATTCAGATGAACGGCCAGGAGGTGTACAAGTTCGCCGTGCGCGAGGTGCCGGCGATCCTGGCCGAGCTGCTGGAGGCAACCGGCACCAGCCCCGACCAGCTGAACTGGCTGCTGCTGCACCAGGCCAACCAGCGCATCCTCGATGCGGTGGCCGAACGCTTTGCCATGCCCAACGAGCAGGTGCTCAGCAACCTGGCCGATTACGGCAACACCTCGGCGGCCACGATTCCGCTGATGCTGGACGAGGCCGTGCGCGACGGCCGCGTGCAGCCGGGTCACCTGCTGGCCAGCAGCGGCTTTGGGGCCGGGCTCAGCTGGGGTGCCGCCCTGTTGCGCTGGCAGGGACCGGCCGCCTGAGCCGGCGGGGGTGAAGCCGTAATCTCCTGCCACTGACAGCAGGAGCGACGGTCCATGGGCAATGCCTGGGTGTTTCCCGGCCAGGGATCGCAAAAGCCCGGCATGGCCGCCGCCGTGCTCGAGCTGCCCGGCGCCCGCGAACGGTTCGCTTCGGCCTCCGAACTGCTGGGGCGCGACCTGCTGGCGATCTGCCAGGGCGAGGCCAGCGGCGAGCTGAGCGATCTCAACGACACCCGCAACACCCAGCCGGCCCTGTTCGTGCTCGAGAGCCTGCTGGTCGATGGTCTGCTGGCCCAGGGCCGCGCCCCCCAGCTGGTGGCCGGCCACAGCGCCGGTGAACTGGTGGCCCTGTACGCGGCCGGGGTGTTTGACGCTGGCACCGGCCTGCAGTTGATCCAGACCCGCAGCACTCTGATGGCCGCCGCCGGCGGCGGCGCCATGACCGCGGTGATGGGCTTTGACCGGGCCCAGCTCGATGAACTGGTGGCCGCCACCGAGGGCGTGGTGATCGCCAATGACAACAGCGACGCCCAGGTGGTGATCTCGGGCAGCCCCGAGGCTGTGGCCACCGTGAGCAGCCAGCTCACCTGCAAGCGGGCGATCCCGCTGGCCGTGAGCGGCGCCTTTCATTCGCCGTTCATGGCGGCGGCCGCGGCGGCGTTTGCCGAGGTGCTCGAGACCGTGCCGTTCGCAGCGGCGCGGGTGCCGGTGCTGAGCAACACCGACCCCAGCCCCACCACCGACGCCGCCGTGCTCAAGGCCCGGCTGAGCAGCCAGATGACCAGCGGCGTGCGCTGGCGCGAGACGATGCAGCGCTTCGAAGCCGAGGGCATCACGGTGGCCGTCGAGATCGGCCCCGGCAACGTGCTCAGCGGCCTGATCAAGCGCAGCTGCCCCGGCATCACCACCGCCCAGATCGGCGGCGCTGCGGACCTGGGTCTTTGAAGGGGGCCATGAACCGTCCGGTCAATGCGGTCAAGCGGGTCCTGCGGCGGCGCAAGCGGGCCGAACCGCCGGCGCTGCTAAGCACCCCGAAGCCCAGCCTCACCTACCGGCTGATCAGCTACCTGCTGGTGTTTCCGATCTACCGGCTGCTGTTTCGCGGCCGCACCGGCGGCAACGCCAACGTGCCCCTGGAGGGGGCCGTGGTCGTGGTCGCCAACCACGGCTCCCACCTGGACCCACCGCTGCTGGGCCATGCCCTGGGGCGGCCGGTGGCGTTCATGGCCAAGGCCGAACTGTTCAAGGTGCCGCTGCTGGGGCCGATCATTCGGGCCTGCGGCGCCTATCCGGTGGCCCGGGGTGCCAGCGACCGGGAGGCGATCCGGACCGCCAATGACCGCCTCGACGAGGGCTGGGCGATCGGCGTGTTCATCGACGGCACCCGCCAGAGCGATGGACGGGTCAACATCCCCCAGGCCGGTGCGGCCCTGCTGGCGGCCCGCGCCGGGGTGCCGCTGCTGCCTGTGGCGATCATCAACAGCCACCGGGCCCTGGGAACGGGGTCCAAACGGGCCCGGCTGGTGCCGATCCACATCCGCATCGGCACGTTGATCCCGCCGCCCGCCAGCCGCCGCCGCCCCGACCTGGATGCGGCCACCGCCGCCTGCCAGCAGCAGATCAACGCCCTGCTGGACCAGGGCCTGCTGCCCCAGGGCCCGCAGCGGACGGCAGGTGTGCTGCCGCCCAGCCCCTGAGGTCGTGGCCGCTGACCACCCACAGCACTGAGCGCAGACCATCGCGCCACAGCTTGCTGCCGGGCTCTTGAATGCAGCGGCCACCGCAGCTGACCGGCACCGGCGTCAGGTGGATGCCGCGGCTGCCGGCCACCAGCCGGCCCACCAGCAGAGCGCGCTGCATGTGATCGCTGCTGGTGACCAGCAGGGCATGGCGAATGCGGGCCCGGCGCAGGTCATCCACCAGCGAGGTGAAGTTCGAGACCGTGTCCTGGGCGCGGTAATCGAGCAGCACCTGATCGGGCGGCAGGCCCTCGCGCTGACCGAAGAGCCACTGGGCGTACTCGGGATTGCTGCCGCCGCTGACCACCACCGGCAGGCCCTGCTGCCTGGCCAGCTCGGCAGCCACCTGCTCGCGGGCCACATCGCCCCCCAGCACCAGGATCATCTGGGGGCGGGGCGGCGCCGGCCACCACCAGCCCCGCGACAGCCACACCAGCCCCCCGACCAGACCAGCCAGCAGCAGGGCCCGCCAGGGCCGCGGGCGGCGGGCGCGGCGGCGAACCGGGCGGCGACGGGATGGGGCCATCAGCCGTCTACCGGGCTGGTGGGATAAAGCGGCAGCACCGCCTGCCAGGGCGAGGGGGTGGCAGCGGCCGCCCGGGCCGCGCTGATCGTCAGCAGCGGCTGCAGATCCCCAGGGATCTGGACGGTGGCGTCGACGCAGGGGCCGGGCGGCAGCGCCGTGCCGGTGGCAAACAGGCGCGGTGCCGCCAGTTCGGCCACCCCGCCGATGGCGGCCGGGTCGGGCCCGTACAGCCCGGCCACCACCCCGCGGCGCGGCAGGGTCTGGCACAGCCAGGTGGGTTCGGCCAGGGCCAGGCGTGCGGCCACCAGGGCAAAGCTGCTGATGCCATCGAGGGGCAGCTGCAGCTGCTGGGCCAGGGTGCGGGCCAGCACCACCGTCAGCCGGGTACCGGTGAAGCCCCCCGGGCCCGTGGCCACCGCCAAGCGCCCCAGCTGGGGCCAGCGGTCCGCCGGCAGCAGCTGCTCGACACAGCCGAGCAGCTGGTTGGACAGGGCCCGGCCCAGGTCAAAGGCCATCAGCCGGGGCGGGATGTCGGGCTGCTGCAGATCAACCAGACCGACCCCCAGCACAGGACTGGAGCTGTGCAAGGCCAGCAGCAGGCTCATGTGGGCACCGCCTGGCCAGGGCGCAGACGCCGCCAGCGGCCCGGGTCGGCCTCAAAACTGCCGCAGGCCCGCACATCCCATTCGACCCCCACGGCGCCATCGGGCAGATCGCGCACCTGGACATGGATGCGGGGCTGAACCGGCACCAGATCGGGCGCGGCCTGCAGATGGGGCGCCCCATGCTGACGCTCGACCGCGTGGTAGGCCTGACAGCGGTCGACCCATTGGCAGTCCACGCAGATGCACATGCGGCCGCAGCCATGCCAGGACCCCATTGTGCCGGCCCGGGATGACGCCGCCGAGCGGCTATGGCAGCGCCTGGCCCCGCAGGCCTGGCCGCTGCCACTGGACGCCCTGCCCGCCGGCAGCGCCCTGGTGGGGGGTGCCGTGCGCGACGGCCTGCTGGGACGCCTGAGCCCCCAGCCCGACCTGGATCTGGTGGTGCCCCGCGGGGCCATCGCCCTGGCCCGCACCCTGGCGCGGCAGCGGGGCGGCAGCGCCGTGGTGCTCGACCAGCAGCGCGACATCGCCCGCCTGGTGCTGCGGGGCTGGTGCTTTGACCTGGCCGCCCAGGAGGGAGCCGAGCTGGCGGTCGATCTGCAGCGCCGCGACTACAGCATCAACGCCATCGCCCTGCCCCTGGCGCCGGGGGCGCCGCTGCTGGACCCCACCGGCGGGCTGGAGGCCCTGAGCCGCCGCCAGTTGGTGGCGATCAGCGAAGCCAACCTGCTGAGCGACCCCCTGCGCCTGCTGCGGGGTCTGCGCCTGGCCGCCGAACTGCAGTTCAACCTGGAGCCCGGCACCCGCGCCTGGATCCAGCAGCACCGCGCCAGCCTGGCGGCCGTCGCCGGCGAACGGGTGCTGGCCGAACTGGAGAAACTGGCCACCGCCCCCGACGGCGCGGCCGGCCTGCTGCAGGTGCTGGAGGCCGGCCTGCTGGAGCCCTGGCTGCCCCCCCAGCTGCCGCTGCAGGCCCCCCTGGCCGGGCTCACCCCCAGCCGGGCCAGCGCCGTGGGCCTGACGGCCCCAGAGCAGGCCTGGGCCCTGCCCCTGGCCCGGCTGGCCTGCCTGGCCGACGGCCCGGGCCTGGCCCGGCTGCGCAGCAGCAGGGCCCTGCAGAAGCGCGTGCAGCAGCTGCGCCAGCAATGGCAGCTGTTGGACGGACGGCAGCTGGAGCAGCTCGACGAAAGCCAACGGTTCGCCCTCCACAGCCAACTCAGCGATGACCTGCCGGCCCTGCTGCTGCTGGGCAACTGCGCTGCAACCCCGCTGCTGCAGCGCTGGCGAGATGGGGGCGATCCGCTGTTCCATCCCCGTCCTCCCCTCGACGGCGCCGCACTGCAGCAGCGGCTAGGCCTGGCTCCAGGTCCCCGGCTGGGCCAGCTGCTGAGCCACCTGAGCCGGGAGCGGGCCTTTGGCCGCCTGGCCCGTGACAGCGAATCCGATGCCGAGACCGAGGCGGCGCTCAACGCCGCCCGCCGCTGGTTGCAGGAGCAAACCCCGCAGGCGACGTGATTAACTTTGTTTCGCAAAGGCGTTGAAGCAAGACAGCCCGCCCCAGCAGTTCCCCTTTCCTTTCCCCCATGAGCGTTCGTCTCTATGTCGGCAACCTGCCGACCGCCTTTGATGCCAAGGAGCTTGAAGCTCTGTTCACGGCCGTGGGCGAGGGGGTGCGGTTCAAGCAGGTCAATGACCGTGACACCGGTGCCTGCCGTGGCTTTGGCTTCGCCAATGTCGACGACGCCAAGCTGGCCGAGGCTGTGATCGAGCAGCTCAATGGCAAGGAGTTCGGCGGTAACGCGCTGCGGATCGAGATCTCCGAGCGCCGCGATGCCCGCGCTGGCGGCCCTGGCAACGACCGTCGCGGCCCCGCTGGCAGCAACCCCGTGGCCCGCAAGGCCGTCAACAAGGTGGTGCATGCCGACAGCGTCGACAGCGAAGCCCCCGACCCCCGTTGGGCCGGCGAACTCGCCAAACTGAAGTCCCTGCTCGCCAACCAGACTGCAGCTGTCTGAGCCCGAGATCTGGACCTGGAAAGGCCTGGACATTGCTTTCACGCATGTTCCAGGCCCCACGTCGGCAGCACCCCAGGTGCTGCTTGTCCATGGTTTTGGCGCCAATCGCAGGCACTGGCGCCACAACCTGACCAGCCTGGCCCGGGTGGCTGGTGTCTGGGCGATCGATCTGCTGGGATTCGGTGCCAGCAGCAAGCCACCATCCCAGCTGCAGGGCGAAATCGCCAGGGCTGGGGCGGTGCGATACGGCTTTGACCTCTGGGCCGAGCAACTGCTGGCCTTCACGAGCGAGGTGATCGCTCCAGCCGCCCCCGCCAACCCCCTGCACCTGGTGGGCAACTCGATCGGTGCCGTGGTCGCCCTCAATGCGGCCCGCCTGCTGATCGCCCAGGGACAACCACCGGCAGGGGTCGTGCTGATCGACTGCGCCCAGCGCACCCTGGACGACAAACGGGCCGCCAGCCTGGGGCTGGTGGAACGGGCCAGCCGCCCCCTGGTCAAGCAACTGGTGCGGCGCCGCTGGCTGCTGGCCCTGCTGTTTCGCAGCCTGGCCCGCCCAGCGGTGATCCGCCAGGTGCTGCAACGGGCCTACCCCAGCGGTGCCCACGTCGATGCCGAACTGGTGGCGCTGTTGCACGGGCCCAGCACCGAACCCGGGGCCCTGGAAAGCTTCCGAGGCTTTGTGAACCTGTTCAACGATCACCTGGCGCCGGACCTGCTGACCCAGATCGACGGGGCCAGCCCAGGGGTGCCCGTGCGCCTGCTGTGGGGCGCGGCCGATCCCTGGGAGGATCCAGCTGAGGCCCGCCAATGGGCGGCAGAGCATGGCTGCATCCAGGAGCTGGTGGTGTTGCCCGGGCTGGGGCACTGTCCCCACGACGAAGCACCGGAGCTGGTGAACCCGATCCTGCGGAGCTGGATCGCAGCCTCGCCTGAACGGGTCTCGCCCTAGCGCACCTGGGCCACCACAAATGAGCGGGGCAGATCCAGCAGCTTCCCTGCCGT
>Ga0310333_100314_pt1 | contig 13414 bp, 10 predicted proteins | sample LakMicSRFTotalB7_FD_195547 | JGI IMG/M metagenome (GOLD analysis project Ga0310333, IMG submission 195547) | Enriched freshwater cyanobacterial communities from Lake Michigan, Michigan, United States - MI23.SRFL.Total.B7 (v2) (version 2) | ecosystem: Environmental > Aquatic > Freshwater > Lake... | reverse complement strand
GCGCAATATGGAACTGCTGGATCTCATCCAGGAGGGCACGATTGGCCTGGTGCGGGGTGTGGAGAAATTTGATCCCACGCGGGGCTACAAGTTTTCCACCTATGCCTATTGGTGGATTCGCCAGGGGATCACGCGGGCGATTGCGGAGAAGAGCCGCACGATTCGGCTGCCGATCCATATCACGGAAACGCTCAATAAGCTGAAAAAAGGCCAGCGGGAACTGAGTCAGGAACTGGGCCGCACGCCGACGCTGGGGGAACTGGCCGAGGCGGTGGAGCTGCCGGAGGAGGAGGTCAAAGAGCTGCTCTGCCGGGCGCGCCAGCCGGTGAGCCTGGAAACGAAGGTGGGCGATGGCGAGGACACGGAACTGCTCGATCTGCTGGCATCCGAGGGAGGCGAACCGGGGGATCTGGTGGATGGCGAATGCCTGCGGGGGGATATGCGTGCGCTGCTGGAGCAGCTGCCCGAGCTGCAGGGCCGGGTCTTGAAGATGCGCTACGGCATTGATGTGGATGAACCGATGAGCCTGAGCTCGATTTCCCGGGACCTGGGCATGAGCCGCGACCGCACCCGCAACCTGGAGCGCTCGGCCCTGGAGGCGATCCGCAACAGGTCCGGCGACCTTGAGGTTTATCTGGCCTCCTAATCAGCCAGCTTCCTGATCAGCCAGCCTCCTGAACAGAGGAACTCTATTGGGGTGCTGGTCAGCAGGCTGAATCGCCCGGAGCAGGCTTAAAAGAATTCGTCGAAATTATCGAAATCCACCACCTTGAAGGTGCCCTTTTCCACCTGCTCCATCAGCCGCACCAGCTGCACCCAGAGGGCGCCTGTGGTGAGCAGCGACAGCAGGAACGACACCAGCAGGGAGGTGCCGCTGGCGAAGCCGAAGATCTGCAGGCAGCTGCCGATAAACAGGCTGATGCCGATCACAATCCCAATCGCCGGGGCGATCGTTTCGATCCGGCTCAAGGGCAGTAGGGCCAGGCGGTCCTGTTTCCAGCCCTCCAGCCGGTTTTCGATCACCTTGGCGAAGGTTAGGCCGCAGGCAGCCGCCACCAGCAGGCCGGCGAAGGCCACGAAGTAGGGCGGCTGGCCGTAGCCCACCAGCTCGAGCAGAAAGTCTTGGGCTGATTCATCCATGGGCTAGGCGCTTGCAGGGAGTAGGGGGTTAGACGTGAGGGCAGACCTTAGAACGCGGCAGCGAGCGGGTTGAGCCTGGCCAGCAGACCGCCGGCCAGTTTGCTCGGTGAGAAGGTGCGGCCCATCAGGGCGACCAGGGCGCGCAAGTCATCGGTGTGGAGATGGTCGTTCTCCACCAGGGTGAGCAGCAGCCGCTGGCGCAGGCTGCTGCCTTCCGGCCCCAGCAGCAACTTCAATCCAGCCCCTGCCACCGGCAGCAGATCCGGGCTGGAGTCGTCCTTGCCGACCACCGCCAAGAGGTTTTCAAGCCGCTCGATCTGCAGCCGGCCGTGGCGATCGAACAGCACGTCCAGCAGCTTTTCGCGCATCTCGGCCGTGTCCCCCGCCAGCAACCGCCGGGCCACGTAGGGATAGGCGACGCCAATGATGCGAAAGCTGGGATCGAGCCGCAGTGCCAAGCCCTCCTGGCTCACCACGGCTCGGATGATTAGGGCAAAGCGGGCCGGCACCCGGAAGGGATAGGCATACATCAACTCAGAAAAACGATCGGTGATCGCCTTGAAGTTGAAGGAGCCGACACTGTCGCCCAGGGCGCCGCCGAGCACCTGCTCCAGGGCCGGAATGATCGGCTCTAGATCGGTCTTGGGGTTGAGAAAGCCCAGGGCCACGAAATCCTCGGCAAGCCCGGCGAAATCCCGGTTGATCAGGTGCACCACCGCCCCGGTGAGGGTGAGTCGGTCCCGGTCGCTGATCGAATCCATCATGCCGAAATCCACGTAGGCCAGGTGGCCCAGGGCGCCCGTTTTGCCCGGCAGGGCAAACAGGTTGCCGGGGTGGGGATCGGCGTGGAAATAGCCGAATTCGAGCAGTTGTTGCAGGCCGGCGATCACGCCGGTGCGGATCAAGGAGGTGGGATCGAGCCGTTGGGCCAGCAGCTCCTGGCGGTTTTGGAGCTTGGTGCCATTGATCCAGGTGGTGGTCAACACCCGCCGGGCCGAGAGCAGCCGGTCCACCCGGGGCACGATCACGGCCGGGTTATCGGCAAACAGGGCCGCAAAGCGCTCGGCGTTGGCCGCCTCCTGGCGGTAGTCGATTTCCTCGAACAGGCTGCGGCCGAATTCATCGATGATCTCGCCCAGGCCAAAGCCCAGGTTCAAGGGCAGCAGCGGCGCCGTGGTCACCGCCAGCAGGCGGATGATCACCAGGTCCCGGCGCAGGATTCGCTCCAGGTCGGGACGCTGCACCTTCACGGCCACCCAGGTGCCGCCGTAGGGGCGGGCCCGATACACCTGGCCCAGGCTGGCGGCGGCCATGGGCGCGGTGGGGAAGTCTTCAAACAGCTGGTCGACCGGGGCGCCCAACTCGGCCTCAATCGTGGCCAGGGCAATGCGGTGGTCGAAGGGGGGCAGGTTGTCCTGGAGCTGGGTGAGCTGCTCGAGCCAGTCGCGTCGCACCAGGTCGGGCCGGGTCGAGAGGGCCTGGCCCACCTTGATAAAGCAGGGCCCCAGGTTGGTCAGGGTGGTGAGGATGCGTTTGCCCAGCCGTTGCTGTTCGGCCGCGTCGCTGCTATTGCCGCGCACGGCTAACACCACCGCCAGGGCCAGCAGCTGCCAACTGATCGAGATCAGCCGGCCCACCAACACCCAGGGCTGGAGCAACAGGGCACGCAGGTCGGCGGCCGGGTCATAGACGACCTGGTCGCCAGGGCCGCCGGGGCCACCGCTGGCAGCGGCGCGGGGGGTGGGCACGGCGATGGGGCGGGCGAACGGGACCAGACTCTAGAAAGATTGGGCCGGAAGCCATGGATCTGCGGGCTGCCCTCGGGGCGCAGGGGCAAGAGCTGGCCCCGCCCCTAGCCGCCCTGTAGCGCCGGCCGCCGGCCAGGGAACACCGGATACGGCCTTCAGACTGGGCAATCCCAGGACCCCAATGTCGCGTGCCAGGAGATCGCCGCGCTCCACGCGCGCAGACTGGTGCGTGCCTGGCAGCCTGAGCACAGACGCGGTCGTCGATTGATGAACAAACCGTCTCCCTCTGCGGCATCTTCCATACCCCTGGAAACCCTGCAGGCCTTCGGGTTGGCTGGCAAAGTCCAGCAAGAGCTCCAGCGCCAGCGCTGGTTGTCAGCTTTACCAGAGGCTCCCGATCCGTTGTCGGAGCTCGAGCTAGGCCGGCAGGTGCAGGCTTACCTGGCCGACCTGGGTCTTCAGGGTCAAACGGTCGTTCAGCAATGGATGGAGCAGGAGGGTCTGGGCCAGGCCGAGCTGGCCCTGCGGGCTCGGCGCCATCAGCTCTGGCTGCAGGTCTGTGAGCAGCAGGTTGGCAACAAACTGGCGAGCTATTACCTGCAGCGCAAGAGCAATCTCGATGAGGTCGTCTACACCATCTTGCCCGTGGCTGAGCTGGATCTTTGCTCAGAACTGCACATGCAACTCAAGGAAGGGGAGATCAGCTTTCAATCGCTTCTGCAGGAGCTGCCCCCCCAGCCCGAACTGGGCCCCCGCGGCCAGCAGGGGCCGATCGCCCTTGCCGAACTGCCCGATGGACTGGCCCAGCTGCTTCGGGTTAGCCAGCCAGGTCAGCTGTGGCCCCCCAAACCCTTCCAAAAGGGCTGGATCCTTGTGCGGCTCGATCAAAGCAGGCCCGCCGTGCTCGATCAGCGGTTGCGGCGCCGGCTACTGCTTGAACTTGGCCAACAATTGCTCAATTCAGACACCGCCCTAGCGAAAGCGGACAAGAGCAGTTAAACTCCCAACTATCGGCAAAAGCCGCAGACGTGCCCCCTCTACAACTTACTTTGGCCCTGCGGGTCTTGAGGGCTTGGGCACCATTTTCTGGATTGCCAGAGGCAACTCAGGCGAAGTTGGCGGATGCATTGCAGGCCTTGAAGCTGCGCCCTGGCCAGAAGCTTTACGACTACACCGCCCTGCCCCCAGGCGTTGCCCTCGTGGCCCAGGGGCAGCTGCGCTTGCTTAGCCTGGATGAACGCAATGAGCCGTTCACTCTCCAGCGGCTCGGCCCCGGCGACATGGTGGGCCAGGTGGGTCTGCTGCGTGGCGTCACCGGACAGGCGGTTGCCGCGTCGCTGCCGAGCCAGCTCTGGCTGATTCCCCAGCAGGCCTTTTTTGAGGCGGTGGCAGCCGATGAGGGGTTGCAGCGAGCCCTAGCCCAGCCCAATCTCGAGGAGCTCTATGCGGTGGCGGCGGCAAGCCCATCGCCCCGCACACCGGAACGCCTGGTGCTGCGCGACTGGGCCAGCAACCAGCTCACCGAGTCGGCCGACAGCCAACAAGTGCTGCTGGTCCCGCCAGGAGAGCACGGTTTCGGCGCCGACTGGGGCCCCTGGCTGCTCAGCAGTAGCAACGTAAGCGGACGGTCACCGGGCGATGAGTTGCTGGGCCCGCTCAAGGTGACGGTGCGCGGAAAGTTGCCGGCGCGTTTGATCGCCAAGCAGGCCGCCACCCCACCAAGGGCCCGTCCGCCGGCTCTGGTGGTGGCCCCCGAGGCCGGAGCCCATGAGGCCCAACCCGCCGAAGCCGAGCTACTCGAGCCCGACTGGCAGGAGAGCTCCACCGCGATCGTGGCGATCGAGCAGCAACAGCAGGCGCTCGAAGACTGGTATGGCCGACTGGGCGACGACGGCAGCTATCCCCATCTGGGCGGCGAGGGTCCAGTCGAGGTGCCGCTGGCCTGCCTGCGCATGCTGGCGCGGCAGTTTGATTTGCCGTTTCGGCGCGATGTGCTGCGCCGCATCCTTGAAGACCAGCTCGCCCGCGACAGCGAAGACCAGGGCATCAGCCTGCTGCAGCTGGCGGTGATCGCCGATCTGATGGGGCTGAGGGCCTCGCCGATGCAGGTCAATGACGCCAAGCTCAAGCGTCTGCCGCTGCCGGCGCTCACCATGGGGCCCAGCGGTCCGGTCGTGATCTGGTCGATCGATCCGAGCAACCAGCTGCTCCTGGGTGATCCGGTGGCCGGCCAGGGGCTGGTGGCCGCCAGCAGCCTGCCGGGCTGGAACGACGACGGGCTGCTCGACGTGCTGTGCGTCGAGCGCAGCGCCCGCACACCCAAAAAGCGCTTTGGTCTGGCCTGGTTCCTACCGGCGCTGCAGCAGCACAAGGCGGTGCTGGTGCAGGTGCTGGTGGCGAGCTTCTTCGTTCAGCTGTTTGGCCTGCTCAACCCGCTGCTGATTCAGCAGATCATCGATGCGGTGATCAGCCAGGGCAACATCAGCACCCTCAACGTGCTGGGCACCCTGCTTGTCGGCATGGCCCTGGCCCAGGGGGTGCTGGCTTCGCTGCGCACCTATCTGTTCTCAGATACCACCAACCGGATCGACATCACCCTGGGGGCGACGATCATCGACCACCTGCTGCGGCTGCCGCTCGGCTACTTCGCCGATCGGCCCGTGGGCGAGGTGAGCAGCCGCATCAACGAACTGGAGAAAATCCGCCGTTTCCTGACAGGCACGGCACTGACGGTCATTCTCGATGCCGTGTTCGCGGTGATGTACATCGCCGTGATGTTGCTGTATTCGGTTCAGCTCACCTTCTGGGCCCTGGCGGTGGTGCCGTTCTTCGTGGGGGTGACGCTGCTGAGTGCGCCGCTGATCCGCAAGCAGCTGCGCGAGCAGGCCGAAGCCAATGCCCGCGTGCAGAGCCATCTGGTCGAAACGCTCGGCGGCATGGAAACGGTCAAGGGCCAGAGCATGGAGCTGCACAGCCGCTGGCGCTGGCAACAGCTGTATGGCACCCAGATCCAGTCGGGCTTCCGCAATGTGATCACCAGCACGGCGGCGGGTTCGGCCAGCCAGTTTCTCGAGCAGCTCTCGGGTCTGCTGGTGCTGTGGGTGGGGGCCTCGTTGGTGCTCAAGGGGGAGATGACCCTGGGCCAGCTGATCGCGTTTCGCATCCTGTCGAGCTATGTCACCAACCCGCTGCTGCGCCTTGCCAACCTTTGGCAGAACTTCCAGGAAACGGCCCTGTCGCTCGAGCGCCTGGCCGACATCGTCGACCATCCTGAAGAGCTCGAGATCATGGGCGAGCAGAAGCCGCCGATCCCGCCAATCGTGGGCGAGGTCGAGTACAGCGGCGTGAGCTTCCGCTTCGGCAGCCAGGGCGGCCTGCAACTCAGCAACGTGTCTTTCAAGGTTCCTGAGGGATCCTTTGTGGGGGTGGTGGGCAGCAGCGGCTCGGGCAAGAGCACCCTGCTGAAGCTCATCACTCGCCTGTATGAGCCGCTCGAAGGGGTGATCCGCATCGATGGAAACGACGTCACCAAGGTTGACCTCTACTCCCTGCGGGCCCAGATCGGCGTGGTGCCGCAGGACAGCCTGCTGTTTGACGGCTCCATCCTCTCCAACATCGCCCTCACCCGCCCTGATGCCAGCTTCGAGGAGGTCTGCCAGGCAGCCCAGATCGCCTGCGCCCACGATTTCATCCAGTCGATGCCGGGGGGCTACACCAGCTCAGTGGGTGAGCGGGGTGCAGGCTTGAGCGGTGGCCAGCGCCAGCGCCTGGCGATCGCCCGCATGATCCTGCGCAAGCCGCGCCTGTTGGTGCTGGATGAGGCCACCAGCGCCCTTGATGTGGACACCGAGCGGCGCATGACCGCCAATCTGATGCAGGCCTACAGCCGCCAGACGGTGTTCTTCATCACCCATCGCCTCGCCTCGCTGCGCCATGCCGACATGATCCTGGTGATGGATCAGGGCGTGCTGGTCGAAAGTGGCAGCCACAATGAGCTCATGCAGCTCGATGGGCGCTACGCCACGCTCTACCACCAGCAGGAGATGGGCTGAGCCATGGACAAGAAGCCAGCCAGTTCAGCGCTTGCCCTGCGAGGGGTGAACCCCCAGGAGGTGCGCCTCAAGCCGACACCAATCTGGAGCCAGGCGTTGATCTGGACGATCATCGGCACCGCATCGCTGGCCTTTGTGTATGCGATCTTCGCCAAGATTGACGAGGTGGTGCTCGCCCCCGGCGAGCTGCAGCCGCTTGGAGCCGAGCGGCCGATCAAGGCTCCCTTTGCCGGTGTGGTGAAGGAGATTTTGGTCAAAGAAGGTGAGCAGGTGGCAGCCAATCAATTGCTGCTGCGCCTAGATGCTGATGTCTCGGGCAAGCGGGCCGAGACCCTCAAAGCTAAGATCAAGCTAGAGCGCACGCGCTTTGATGAAGAGAGCAATTCGATTGCGGCCCGGGCCCAAAGTCTCAATGAGCGCACCGATGGCCTGATGCGGTCCCAGCGCATGGAACAACAGATTTATAGCCAGATCGCGCCGCTGGCCTCCCAGGGCGGCATTCAGAAGGTGCAATTGCTGCAGCAGCAAAACCGGGTGGAGCAGCTGCAATCGGAGATCGCCCAGTCGCGGGCCAACCTGCAGGAGGTGCAGGCCCAGCTGCTGAAGGTGAAGCAGGAATCCCTGCGCGAGTTGGCCGATCTGGATCGCCAGCTGGCTGAGGTGCGCGACACCCAAGCCAAGGAGGAGCTGCGAGCTCCGCTATCGGGGGTGGTGTACGAGCTCGTGCCCTCCAGCCCCGGCTACGCGGCCAGTGCAGGCGAAACCCTAATCAAGGTGGTGCCTGGGGGGGTGCTGGAAGCCAAGGTGTTCCTGACCAATCGCGACGTGGGCTTCGTCAAAACCGGGATGCCGGCCCAGATCCGCGTTGATACCTTTCCATTCACCCAATTCGGCGCCATTTCCGGCTCACTCAAGGCCGTTGGCACCCTGCCATTGCCACCCGATGAACAGAACCCCCAACCGCGCTTTGCTGCCTATGTGCGCTTGGATCGCGACTACCTCAGCCGCGGCTCGCAACGGTTCAAGGTGAGTTCGGGCCAGAGCGTGCAAGTGAATCTAATTTTGCGGGAGAAGCGGGTGATCACTCTGCTCACCGATGCGGCTGAAAAGATGTTCGATTCCCTCCGGCGCATCCGCACTACTGCGGAGTGAAACCAACCTTTCACCATGAACCAACCTATCAACGAGCCCAACCCCAGCGACGACCAACCGCAGCTCGAATCCTTCATCAGCTGGTTTCGACAGCTCGATGGATCCGATCAGCTGGAGTTGATGCGCCTCGTTTACAACGAACACAAGATTCGCGACGTGGTCCGCACCTTTTCGGGCATGCCGATGGAACAGCGCCAGGCTGTGTTCCAACGCCTCGGCCTGCCCAACGAGATGCTCAGCCGCATCCCGCCGCCGACCGCCGATCAAATCGGCGATGTGGAGGTCGAATGGAAGGAATGGGACAGCGGCAAGGCGCGCTGATTTCGCTTCGAACACCCCTTTGCGCGCACCCTTGTGATCGCTAATTTTCCTCCTCTTGCCGCTGTCGCTACCCCCAACCCGGCAGGAACAGTGGCGAGCCTGAGATCGGGCAACGACCTCGATCCCCGCTTCAACCGCTGGGGCGTGATCGGGGCACTGGCGGGATTCCTGATCTGGGCGATCACCTCCCCGCCTGGGGCCCCGTTCCATGCCTTCCTGCACCAGCGCGGTCCCACCCAGGTGGTCTGCCTGGTGGCTGCGGGCATGGTCAGTGCCTTTCTGGTCAGCAAGGGGCTGCTGCTGCAGCGCCAGGAGCGCAAGCTGCAGCAGCTTGGCCAGGGCATCACGTCCTCGCTGCAGGCAGGCAATCTGGATGGGGCCGCGCTGCAGGCGGAGCAATCGGCCTCCTTGCTGGGCAAGCGAATGCTGCGGCTGCTCGCGGTCTGGCAGGCAAGCCAATCGTCATTTCAGCTGGAGCGAGCCGCCGATGCCGATAGCGATGGCGATCAACTGGCGATGCAGAACAGCTACAGCCTGATCAAGGTGCTGCTTTGGGCGATTCCGATTCTGGGCTTCATCGGCACCGTGATCGGCATGTCGCAGGCGGTTGGCTCCTTTGAGTCGGTGTTGGGCAATGCCGACAACGTCGATGGCCTCAAGGCAGGACTGACCAAGGTCACCGGCGGCCTGAGCACGGCCTTTGACACCACCTATCTGGCTTTGGTGATCTCGGTGCTGCTGGCGATTCCGATCAATGCGATCGAGCGGCGCGAAGAGCAATTGCTCAATGCCATCGATGGTCGCGTGCGCGATGCCGTCCTCGTGCTCAGCCCGATGGGCGAATCAGCCGGGGGTGCGGGCCATCCCGTCGGGCAGGCCGGTGATGGGTCGCTGCTGGCGCCACCCGACCTGCGCTCCAGCGAGCTCGGCTCCCTGATCAACGCAGCCTTTGAGCAGCACCTGCCCGATCCGTCCGTGCTGGTGGAACCGGCGCGTCACTATGCCGACCAGCTCACTAGAGCCGCCCTGGCCAAGCTCGATCCCCTCACCACCTTGGTCCGCGATTCGGTGGAAGGAGTGGCCGAGGCACGGCTGAGCCTGCAGGAGCAGGCCCAGATCATCCGCGGCAGCATGGATGGGGCCGCCCACGAGCTCACTGCTTCGCTGCAAGAGCTCAAACCGCTGCTGCGCGAGCTGCAAAGCGCCAGCACCCTGGGCACCGTGCTGGGGGAGGAGCTGGGCACCCTCAAGGCCAGCATGGCGCTGCGCCGTGCGATCGAGCAGCTCAGCGGCCAGCTGCTGCAATTGGAGCAACTGCAGCGCGAGCAGCTGGAGCACAGCCAGCGGCAGCGCCGCTGGCCCTGGAACTGATGGCAAGGCGGCGCGCCATGGGCACAGCGGTGGGTGTGGATCTGTTCGCCTTCATGAACATCATGGCGGCGACGATCGGGGTTCAGGCCCTGCTGATCCTGATCATCGCGCTGCAGCTTCGGCCAGGTGGCCAGAGCGTGCAATTCGTGCCCAGCGGCAGCGGCGGCAACCTCGAGGGCAAGGTGGCCAACTACGTGCTGCTGCAAGGCAAAGGCCAGCTGGAGCTGTTGGCCGATGGCCGCCGCGAGCGCGCCACGATCAAGGGCCCGCAGCTGGGCGCCTTTCTCGATCGCATCGCCAAGGCCGCCGCGCCCCAATTCCTGGTGATCGGTGTCAAACCGGGCACCTACCTTGAATTCAACCTGGTCCGCGCCCAAGCCGAAGCCAAGGGCATCGCTTTGGGCTACGAACCGCTCGATCCTCAGTGGAGCGTGAAACCCCCGTCGGCGTCTGCAGGCGCCGTGGCCCCATGAGCAGCCCCTTGCTGCTGCTGAGAAGGCGCGGACGCCGGCGGGATCAGGCGCCCAAGAGCGACGACATCGGTCTGCTCGACACACTCACCAACGTGGTGGGCGTGATGGCGTTGATTACGGCTTTGTTGAGCATTTTTGCGGCAACCAGCAGCCTCAACATCCAGGCGCCGATGGCGCGCCGATCGCCGCAGGGATTCCATCTGCTGCTAGCCAGCGCTGCCGGCATCTGGGACCTGCAACCGGCCGCCACTCAAATGCTGCAGGTCGACCGCGAGCGGGTCGCTGCCGTGAAGCGTTGCACCAGCCTGCAGAAGGCGGCGGCGCAGCAGCAGTGCAATGCCGCCCTCGATGGCTGGTCACGGCAGCAGCTGGTGGGGCCGATCCGCGTCACTGTGAACCACGGCCAGGGGAGCTTGCAACGGGTGGGGCCACCCACAGTGCCTGCAGCCCAGCTCAAGGGCCGCGGCAGCGCCTGGCTCGACACCACGATGGCAGCCCTGGCCCGCGACAAGCAGGCCGTGTTTGTGGTGCTCGAGAGTGACGGCTTCGCCACCTACAGGGCGATCAAGGCCAAAGCGCAACAGCATGGCGTGCACCTGGGCTGGGAGCCCTGGACTGCCGGGACAGCGATCAACTTCTGGAGCAACGCGGGTCGCCGCCTCACCGTGCAATGACCCGTCGCCCCACGCCACAACGATGGCTGCCCCTGCTGCTGCCCCTGCTGATGGGATTACCGCTGCAGGCCCCGCTAGCGGCCCTAGCCAGCAGCGCCGTACCCAAGTTTCCAGCTGAACTGCAGCCCTTGCTCGCCGCACTCAAACGGGCGCGCTACGAGGTGCGGCTGGAACAACCTCCCCAGCAGGGCGCCTACGGTCTCACCGATACCCGCACGCGGCGCATCTCGATCGCGCCGATCAGCATCGAGCTGGGCCTGGTGCGCGCCGCCTTGATCCATGAAGCGGTGCATGCGGCCCAGGGCTGCCCCAAAGGCCGGTTGAAGCCGATCGGCTGGAAGGTGGATTTAGACCGCAGAATTGAACTTGAAATCAGCGGCCTGCTCTATCGGGGCTACCCGCGGGGCAGCTTTGAGGTGGAGCGGGAAGCGTTTTCGATGCAATCGCACCCCAGAGCGATCCCGATGCTGGTCACGGCCCTCAAGCGGCGCTGCCGCTGAGGCTCAGCGGTTTCAGCGCTGCGACCAGGTGAGCGCCAGGCTGAGCTCCAGCATCGCAGCCATCTTGGCCAGGTCGGGTGGCAGGGCCTGCCCATGAACGGTGCAGCGGCGCTTCAGGGCCTGAGCCACCGCCGAGTCGGCAGGCAGGGCCTGGGACGGTTTGTTGAGCCATTGCTGCAGAGCCGCAAACTCAGCCGGGTTGGCCGCAGCCACCGCGGCCGCCAGCTCCGTAGTCGCCAGGGGAAGCCGCTGCTGCGCCAGGGCAGCCAGGCTCTGATCAGTCGCTGGCAGGGCACGATCGAGCTGCCCGTCCAGCAGCAGCAGGTCATAGCGCTGGTCCTGCTGCTGGAGGCCGGCAAGCAGGGCGGAAGCTGCCTCCTGCCAGGCCTCGGCAGAAGCGAGATCCTGCTGCGCCACAAGCTTCACGCCACCTGCGGTGAGCTGGGCCGCCACCAGCTGCAAAGACCCATTCTCCTGTCGGGTGAGGATCAAGGAGAGCACCCGTTGCTCTCCGGCTACGGCCGCCCCGCGGCGGCGACCCCCGGCCACCCCAGCCAGCCAACCGCGCAGGCCGCGCTTGCCCTCGTCCACCGCCTTGGGCCCGTAAAGGGCATAGAGCAAACCGGCCCCCAGGGCGAGGGCATCCAGCAGGTTGCCTCCCAGGATGTTGGTTTCGCTGAGACTGCCCAACAGCGACGCCGGTGGTGCCATCGCCGCCGTGGCCAGGATGGGCACCGGATCCAGCCGCAGGCCGCGCTCCCCGGCACCCTGGCCGAGGCCATCGGCTGTGGAGTTCCCGCCATCGCCAGGTCCACCGCCCTTGGCGATCTTGTCGGCGCCGGCATCGAGTCCCCCGACACCGGCGCCTTTTCCAGCACCGCCGCCTACCGCGCTACCGGTGCCCGTGCCGTCGTCCTCTCCGGCGCCGGTGCTCTGGGACATCAGCCCGCTCGAGGTGCCACCCGCCGACCCGGAGCTCAACAGCATGCTGACCTTGCTGGCAATCGCGTAATTCGAGGCATCGATACCATCGAGTCCTGGCAGTGATCCCTCACTCCGCAAGCGGGTCTCGACTGGGTCAGGAGCTGGTGGTGGCGCACTGTTGCTGAGGGTTCCATCCTGGGTGAGGGTGGTAATCACCCCGAGCTCTCGCAGAATTGTGACCGGGGCGCCTGGATCGCGGATGTTGCCGGCTGAAGGATCGTTGTCGCCGAAGACGTTGTTGCGCAGGAAAAAGCGCATGCCGGTGATGTAGTCGACCTGCTGGCCCTTCTCGCTCACCGTTTCGTAGACAAAGTCAACGCCATCGCCAAGGCCCTCGCGCCGCGTGAAGTCGTAATAGCCCGCGCTGGTGATGGGCGTGCCGTTCAGTTGGCGCAACGGCTGGCCATCGGCGGTCGCGATCGGCCCACCCCAGGCAAAGAGTTTCTGTCCTGCCTCGTTTCTCTCGCCGGTGTCGCGCGCTCCGTAACTGGTAAGCACGTATTCAGAAACATATTTGAAATAGCGATCCTTGTCGCGACCTTCGGGGTTGGCGGCGATCCAATCGCCGCGGCTAGTCGTTAGGGCACCGACATTGCCCACCACCTCGGCGATCACGGTGGTAGCGGTGCGGCGCAATTCGATCGTGATCTCGCCCGTGCGGGTGCCCGCCTGATAGCGAGCGGTGACCTGTTGCTTGGCCCCTTCGGTGGTCAGGCCGGCGTAGGCAGCATCGAGGGGATCAAAGCTCCAGGCCCCACTGCTGGAGAGCGTGAAGCCCGCCGGTGCAGGGTCCGTCACCGTGTAGGTGAGCTCGTCGTTGCTGCGCAGCTGACCCGAGAGGGTCGAGCGATACAGCAGGGTGTGGGTGGGATCGGGGCCGCCATTCGCCCAGCTGGTGGGGGCCCAGGCGTTGATCGGCAGATCAAACAGGAACGGCACCGCCGTGGGGGCGTAGTTGACCTCCTGCCCATCCAGCAACGTATTGCCGCCGATGGCCGC
>Ga0310333_100311_pt1 | contig 13448 bp, 15 predicted proteins | sample LakMicSRFTotalB7_FD_195547 | JGI IMG/M metagenome (GOLD analysis project Ga0310333, IMG submission 195547) | Enriched freshwater cyanobacterial communities from Lake Michigan, Michigan, United States - MI23.SRFL.Total.B7 (v2) (version 2) | ecosystem: Environmental > Aquatic > Freshwater > Lake... | reverse complement strand
TGGCTGATCAGGGCCGGGGTCAGCCCGGCCCTGATCAGCCATGCGGGTTTGCTGGAACTGGGCCTGCTGCAGCGCACCCTGGTGGTGGACCTGGGCTGTCCGGTGGCGCCGGCGGTGCCCCACCTGCGGCTGCCCGCAGGCGAAGGTGCAGGCCCGGCAGCGTGCGTCAGCAGCGGCGCCGCACTGGCTCCAACGCGGGTTGGGGCCTTGCTGGCCCGGGGGCGCCACTGGGGACGCCGCTGGCCCCGGGGCCAACCCCTGCTGTTGGCCGAGTGCGTCCCCGGCGGTACCACCACCGCCCTGGCGGTGCTGCAGGGGCTGGGCATTGCCGCCCATGGCCTGGTCAGCGGCAGCCTGCGGCAGCCTGCCCATGGGCTCAAGGCTTCCCTGGCCGCCCGCGGCCTGGGCGCGGCGAACCTGGGGCCCGTTGGGGCGGCGCCCAGCGATCCCCAGGCGGTGCTGGCCGCGGTGGGCGATCCGATGCAGGCCCTGGCCGCCGGCCTGGTGCTCGAACTGGCGGCTCGCGGCGAACCGGTGCTGCTGGCCGGGGGCAGCCAGATGGCGGCGGTGCTGGCCCTGGCCCTGGCCCTGGCAGCACCGGCACAGCGGCCGGCCATCGCCACAGCCGCCCAGGTGGCCACAACCGCCTGGGTGGCGGCAGAGCCCGGCAGCGATCTGCCGCTGCTGCTGCAGCTGGTCGGCGAGCGCTGGGATGTCACCGTCAGGCTGCGGGCGGCCCGGCTGCGCTTTGACCGCTGCCACAGCGCCGGGCTGCGCGACTACGAACAGGGCTACGTCAAGGAGGGCGTCGGCGCCGGCGGCGTGGCCGTGTTGTGGGAACTGAGCGGGCGCGCGCCGGCGGCCCTGGCAGCGGCCTGCGACCGGGCCTGCGCCCTGCTGACCGGTCCTGCGACCCGCTACGGCGAACGTCCGCCCGCCTAGGGTCAGCTTTTGCCCCTGCGATCGTGCTCAGCCGCCGCCAGCTGCTGGCCCGGGGTGCCGGTCTGCTGCCGGCTGCCCTGCTGGCCGGCTGCAACCGCGGAAGCGGGCCCCGGCTGCTGGCGGTCAACGGTGATCTGCCCAAAGCGTGGCTGGCCAACCTGCCGAGTCCCTGGAGCCCCCAGGAGGTGGAGGCCACCCGGCAGATCGTCGCCGCCCTGGGCCAGGGCCGGCCGAGCGCCGGCCTGGTGCAGCTCAGCGACGGCTGGGCCACCAGCCTGGAGCGGCGGCAACTACAGCCCTTCGGTGCTGCTGCGCTGCTGGCGCGGCTGACGCCGAGCGCCGCAGCCGTCAGCCGCCTGTACGGCCCCCCCGAGCAGGCAGCGCTGGCGTTTCCGTGGGCGGTCAGCCCCTGGGTGCTGGTCCTGCGCAATCGGGCGGACCTGCTCGAGAGGGCCCGCCAGAGCTGGGATGTGCTGCTGGATCCGAGTCTCAAGGGTGCGTTGGTGCTGCCCTCGAGCCCCCGGATCAGCATCGCCCTGATGCAGGCCGACCCGGCTCGCCTGCGGCGGCTGCGGTCCAATGCCCTGGCCTACGACGACGCCAACGGGCTCAACATGCTGCTGCGGGGCAAGGCCAGCGCCGCCGTCGTGCCCCAACAGCGGCTGATCCCCCTGCTGCGCCAGGACCCGCGGCTGCAGGTGGTGCTGCCGGTCAGCGGCGCACCGCTGAGCTGGCAGCTGCTGCTGAGACCGTCGGGCAGCCAGGCCCCCCTGCCCCTGGGCTGGTTGCAGCAGGTGCTGGAACCCCCATTGCTGCCCCGGCTGCTGGCGGCGGGCTGGGTACCGCCCCTGCCCAGGGCCACCCTGCAGGCCAGCCTGCAGCAGCTGCCACCGGCGCTGGCCGCGTTGCTGTTACCGCCTGAGGCGGTGCAGCAACGCTGCTGGAGCCTGCCGCCCCTGAGCCCGCAGCAACGGCTGGCCTGGCAGACCCTGTGGGATGCGGCCTCCCCCTAGTCGTCCCAGAGCCGGCGCCCCGGTGCCGCCAGCAAACGCTGGTGGGTGTCGGCCAGCAGCTCGGGGATCGGCAGCTGCAACGGGCAGCGCGGCAGGCAGGCACCGCAGCTGCCGCAGGCCTCGGCGTTGACCGTCTCCCACCAGTGGCCGGCGCGGTTGATCAGGTTGTACCGCTCCTGGGCGAACGCCTGCAGGCCGTGGCCCACCGCCAGGTTGCGCAGCCGCAGCAACGCCGGGATCGGCACCTCGTTGGGGCAGGGCAGGCAGGCCCGGCACTGACCGCAGCGCTTGGCGCCGAGCCGGGCGCGGCCGGCGGCCTCGAGCCGCGCCAGGGCCTGGCTCTGGGCCGAACTGAGCCACGGCCCCGGGGCCGCGTCCGCTCCGGCGATGGCCTGGGCCAGCGCCAGGTCGCTGGGGCGGGCCGCCCCCAGGGTCAGGGTCGAGATCCCCTGATCCAGCAGAAAGCGGTAGGCGAGCTCCAGGGGTTCAAACGGCGCACAGTCGGCCCGCAGCACCTGGGGCGGGTCGTAGAGGCGGCCGCCCTTGTCGGCCGGCGAGATCGCCATCACACCGATGCCATCGGCCAGGGCGGCGCGGGCCAGGGGCAGGCGCTCCTGGTCAAACCAGTGCAGGTGCAGGCTGCAGAAGGCAAAGCGACCACTGGCCAGGGCCCGCTCGATCAGGGGGGTGCGGCCATGGCTGCTAAAGCCGACCTGGGTGACGAGCCCCTCGCCGCTGGCCCAGGCCAGCAGATCAGCCCCGGGGCCGTTCAGGGCCCAGTCGAGGTGCTCATCGCGGTTGATGCCATGCACGGCCAGGCCATCGAGGCGGGCCACCCCCAGCCGCTGCAGCATGGCCCGCAGCTGGTCCTGGGCGGCGGGCAGGTCGGGACCGGGCAGCAGCTTGCTGGTGATCAGCCATCCCCCCGCCGGCTGGACCCCCTGCCGCCCCAGGCGGGCCAGAGCCTGACCCAGAAAGGTTTCGGCGGGCCCGTAGGCGGCGGCGGTCTCAATGTGGTTGAGGCCAGCATCCACGGCCGCCATCAGCACCGCCTCCATCTGGTCACCGCCGTCGATGGCCCGCATGGTGCCCAGCGAAAAAGGTGAGACCGCCGGCAACCGGCCGAAACGGCGCCAGGGCAACTCAGCCACCGGGCTCGCCACCGGCGGGGGGGCCGCTCTGCTCACCCTCATCCCCCTCGGGAGCCAGCTGGGGTTCGGGTTGGGCCTTGCTCAGGTGGCGCACCAGCTCGGCGGGCGAAGTGCTGTCGAGAAAGCGTCGAAAGTCCTCGCGGTCCTCGGCGTCGGCCTCGGCATCGACCGGGATCGAAGCATCGGCCACCACCTCTTCGAGCATCCAGATGCCGCTGCCGGTGCGCAGGGCCAGGGCGATCGCATCGCTGGGGCGGGCATCGAGCTCCTGTTGTTGCTCGGGGCCAGGCCCCCCCAACTTGAGCACGGCCCTGAAGGTGTTGTCCTCGATCGCGTGCACGATCACGCGCTCGAGGGTCAGTCCTCCGGCCACCAGCAGGCTGACCATCAGGTCATGGCTCAGGGGCCGGGGCGGTGTCTGACCGCTGAGGCCGGCGAGGATGTTCTGCGCCTGGGCCTGGTCGATCCAGATCGGCACCTGCCGACGGCCAGAGGGATCCCGCAGCAACACGATCGGGCTGCGACTGGCCGCATCGAGGGCGATGCCAGCGACGCTCATCTCGACCATGGCCGCCGTGCGCCTGCTGTCTGATTATGGCCAGCAGAGGAACGGAGCGCCGCAGCCATGTTCACCGGTCTGGTGCAGGCCATCGGCACCGTGCAGCGAGCCGGCGGCAGCCTGCTGATCACCTGGCCGCATGGTCAGGCACTGGGGACACCCCTGCAGCTCGGCGACAGCGTCGCCGTCGATGGCGTGTGCCTGACCGTGACCGGGCTGCTGCCCCAGGGGTTCAGCGCCGATGTCAGCAGCGAGACCCTGCTGCGCAGCACCCTGGGAGCCAAGGCCGATCGGGGTGGGCCGGTCAACCTGGAACCGGCCCTGCGGCTGGCAGATCGCCTGGGCGGCCATCTGGTGAGCGGCCACGTGGACGGTCTGGGCCAGGTCGCGTCAATCGAGCGACAGCCCGGCTCCTGGCACCTGGCCCTGCGCTGGAGCGACCGGCGCTTCGGCCGCTACATCTGCGACAAGGCCAGCGTGGCAGTCAATGGCATCTCGCTGACCGTGGCTGGGGCGAGCGAGGACGGCAGCCACTTCTGGGTTGCGGTGATCCCCCACACCTGGACCCACACCACCCTGCAGCACCTACGCGTCGGCGAAGACGTGAATCTGGAGGCAGATCTGCTAGCCAAATACGCCGAACAACTGCTGCGCCAGGGCAGCAGCGATGACGGCAGCAGCGGTGCCGGCAACAGCGGCAACCGCAGCCTCAGCGACGACTGGCTGCGGGAACACGGCTGGGGCTGACAAGCCCCCTATCTCTGCCTACGGTCAGATCGACCCGCCAAGACGCCGTGGCGACCAACGCCGAGATCGAGAGAACGACCGCAGCCAGCCTGCGCTCATTCACGATCGCCGAAGGAATCCTGTTGCTTGTGCTCGGGATCCTGGCCCTGGTGTTCCCGGTGATCGCCTCCGCCTGGGTGACGGTGATCGTGGCGATCGCCTTTCTGGTGGGAGGCGTGGTCGGCTGGGTCAGCAACCTGACCCGGGCCAGGCGACTGAGCCGCTGGCATTGCTTCTGGCGACTGGTGATCTCGACCCTGTTCCTGGTGGTGGGGGTGTGGATCATTCAGCAATTCAGCGCCGGGCCGCTGGCCGCAGGACTGCAGGTGGCCGCCCTGGCCTATGCGGTCGGCATCGTTTTTGTGGTGGAAGGGCTGGTCTCGACCGTTGTCTCCCTGAGCCATACCCAACGCAACGGCTGGGGGTGGGGCCTGGCCAACGGCATCGTCACCCTGATATTGGGAATCCTGATCCTGAGCATGAAGGCGTGGGGCCTGATGTCAGTGCTCGGAATCCTGGTGGGGATCAGCTTCCTGTTCAGCGGCATCGACCTGCTGGCCTTCAGCGCCGCCTTTCATGCCGCCGACGACGCCTAAGCGTCGCCTAATCCTCATCAGGGCCTGATTCGGAGTCCAAGGGTGTGAGCCAGATTGCACCGCTGTCGCGGTGCAACTCAATCCTGAATTCCTGGCCGGGTTCAAGGCCCAGGCGACGGGTGTAGGCATGGCCGATCAGCAAATTGCCATTGCCGTGGACCCTGGTGCGGAACTCGGCCTGTCGGCCTTTGGCGCCACCACCGCTGCCGCCATTGGAGCCGTTCGGCAGGCTGTAGCCCTTGGCTTCAACCAAAGCGCGGTAAAAACTCTTTTTGAGCAACCGACCGCTGGGGCCAACGTAACCACAGGCTCTGGCGATCTGGTCCTCGGGTCTGTTGCTCAACGAACGGGCCCGCTCAAGCAGGGCCTGGCCGACCAACATCCCGCTGTGCGGGGAATCCGATGAAGGTGTCTGCGCAGCCATGGCCCGAATCAATCCATCTCAAACAACCTTGCTGAAATTGTGCCGATCAACTGTGGCGATCGGCAAGGTCTGGCGCGACCGATCTGGATCGATCAGAGCAGATAAAGGATGCCGTAAAGGATCACCCAGATGCCATCGACAAAGTGCCAGTACAGCTCAGCAGCTTCAAGGCCGAAATGGCTGTCCTGGCTGATGCTGCCGCCAGGCCGGGCCTGGAACCAGACGATCAGAATGCAGATCACCCCAAGGGTGACGTGCAGACCGTGAAACCCGGTCAGGGCGTAGAAGGTGCTGGCAAACAGGTTGTCGGTCAGGCCGAACGGCAGCGAAAAGTACTCCACCATCTGTCCGGCCAGGAAGGCAATGCCTAGGGCAATGGACAGCAACAGCCAGCGGCGTGATGTCTGCATGCGCCCAGAGCGGCACGCCGTGCCCGCCCGATGAAAGGTGAAGCTGCTGACCAGCAGCAGCACGGTGTTGATGGTGGGCAGCAGGAGCTCGAGCTCATAGATGGCCCCCTCAGGCAGGGGATTGACCGCCCGAAAGGTGAGGTACGCGGCAAAGAAGCCGGCAAAGGTCATGCCATCGGCAACCAGAAAGGTGGCCAGGCCGAACAGGCGGAAATCGGGGTGCCCGTGCGCTTCGCTGGCCGGCTGGGCTGTTGTGACGGGTTGAAGGCTTGTGTCCATGCTGAGCCAGGGTTCGTTGGGTGAGATCCGGGCGGGTTCAGGATTTGCCGGAAGACCAGAGATCCCGGCCGCTGATGCGATCGAGATCAAAACCACCCGGGTGTTCGCCGTAGCCATAGGGCTCGGTGACCAGCGGCGCCTCGCCAATCCAGTTCTCCACCGGCGGCGGTGAACTGGTCAGCCATTCGGGGGTGAGGGCGTTCCAGGGGTTGTCGCCTGCCACAGGACCGCGGAAGGCGGTGACGACCACGTTGATCAACAGCGGCAGGGTGCTGATCGCCATCAACAGGGCCCCCACACTGCTGACCTGGTTCCAGGTGGTGAAAGCCGGGTCGTATTCGGCGACCCGCCTGGGCATGCCGTTCAGGCCGAGCCAGTGCTGGGGAGCGAAGCACAGATTGAAGCCGATGAAGGTCAGCACAAAATGGAGGCGACCCAGGTCTTCGTTCAGGAGCCTGCCGGTGAACTTGGGATACCAGTGGTAAAGCGAGGCAAAGATCACGAAGACCGAGCCGCCATAGACGATGTAGTGAAAATGGCCGACCACGAAGTAGGTGTCATGCACGTGGATGTCGAACGGCACCTGGGCCAGGGCCACACCGGTGATGCCGCCGAAGACGAAATTGAAGATGAAGGCACAGGAAAAGAGCACCGCACTGTTGAGAGCGATCTTTCCGCCCCACAGCGTGGCGAGCCAGTTGAAGAACTTGATCCCCGTCGGCACGGCGATGAACGAGGTGGCAATTGTGAAGAACAGGCGCATCCAGGGGGGTGTGCCACTGGTGAACATGTGGTGAGCCCAGACCACAAGGCCCAGCACCACGATCGCCATAATCGAGTACACCATGGTGGTGTAACCGAACAATGGCTTGCGGGCGTGGACGGGAAGGATTTCGCTGACCAGGCCAAAGGCCGGCAGCACCATGATGTAGACGGCGGGGTGGGAGTAAAACCAGAACAGGTGCTGATAGACCACCACGTTGCCGCCGAGGCTGGGGTTAAAAAAGCCCGTGTGGGCGATGATGTCAAAGCTGAGCATCACCAGGGTCCCGGCCAGAACGGGTGTGGCAAGCACCACCAGAATGCTGGTGCCCAACATGGCCCAGCAAAACATCGGCAACTGCATCAGCTTCAGCCCTGGACGCCTCAGCTTGAGGACCGTGGCGATGAAATTGATGCCCCCAAAGATTGAGCTTCCCCCCAGCAGGAGCACGCTCAGAATCCAGACGATCTGACCAGCAGCAGGGGTGGTCAGACTCAGGGGGGGATAGGCGGTCCAACCGGACTGGGACGCGGCACCGGCAAGGAAATAGCTGCTGATCAACAACAGTCCGGCGGGCGGAATCAACCAGAAAGCGACAGCATTGAGCCGGGGGAATGCCATGTCTCTGGCCCCCACATAAAAAGGGATCAGATAGTTGCCGAAAGCCCCGTTGACCACCGGCACAATCCAGAGAAAGATCATGATCGTGCCGTGCAGGGTCAACACCTCGTTGTAGGTGTCACGGCCGACAAAATCCGACATTGGACTGGCCAGCTCGGTGCGAATGACGCCGGCCAGCGCACCACCAACCAGATAAAAGAGAAAACCGCAGACCAGGTATTGGATGCCGATCACTTTGTGATCGAGACTGAAACTCAGGTACCGCAGCCAACCCTGTGGCTGCAGGCCCGGTTCCAACTCCAATGGGTTCGCAACAGTCATGGCTTGCACAGGGTGGGCTTAAAGGGCATCAATCGTCTGAATCCGGCAGCTGGATTGCTCTTCAACCCGTGGGATGGCCAGGGGCAGCAGCGACGGTGGCAGGCCTGTTGGATTGCAACCAGGCCTCGAACGCCTCGGGCTCATGCACCACCACGGTCGAACGCATGCCGCCGTGGTACGGACCGCACAGTTCCGCACAGACGATCGGATAGGAGCCGGCGCGGGTGGGGGTGAAGGTCAGCACGGTCGGCTGGCCGGGGATCACGTCCTGCTTAAGGCGGAACTGGGGCACCCAGAACGCATGGATGACATCACGGGCCTCCATGTGCAGCTCCACGCTCTGCCCCAGGGGGACATGGAGCTCACCACTGGTGATCTCGGCTCCGGGATAGTGAAAGATGAAGGCAAACTGCATGGCCGTGACATCCACAGGCAACACAGCGCCGCCATCACCGCTGCGGCCGATGCCTCCCCAGATGCGCTCATCCTGGCCCGAACTCTGAACGGACACCTGCTCGACCATCGGAGCCATGGCCCCGTGGTCATGGAGGGAGGCCATGCCCCCCATCCGTTCGTAGATGTCGTAGCTGTAGATGCCGACAAACAGCACAACGACCGCAGGGATGGCGGTCCAGACGATTTCCAGGGGCAGATTGCCTTCGATGGCCAGCCCATCACCGGTATCACCGGTGCGCCGCCTGAAGCGGACCAGGCTGTAGACGATCAGGCCCGTAATGCCGAGAAACAGAATCGTGCCGATGCTGAACAGCACGACGAACAGATCGTCATAAACGGGTGCATTGCTGCTGGCCTCGACCGGAAGCAGGTTGACGTTGTGTCCAACCCACAGCCCGGCGAGGGTCAGCACGACGCCGATCAACAGGGTGATCAGAGCTGGAGGAACGGCCATTGGGCTCTGCGGGCAGAAGCCGGAGGACCCACCCTATGGGCAGTTTCAGTCCTGTGTGCAACAGGTGCTGATTTGCAGGTCAAGTGGTCCACAGATCCAAAAACAATGGCTACGTTGAGCTGCAATCGCTCCAGGTGCCGTGCAATCCAGCTGGACCGATCCGAGACTTTCGAAACGGCTGGCCCAGCTCAGCGCCCATCTGGTGGTCGCCCTGGTGGCCCTGGTCGGCATCGGCGGCGCCACCCGGGTGATGGAGGCGGGTCTGGCCTGTCCTGACTGGCCCCTCTGTTACGGCAGCCTGCTGCCGGGCGGCCGCATGAACATGCAGGTCTTTCTGGAGTGGTTCCACCGGCTTGACGCTTTTGTGGTCGGCGTTGCGCTGCTGGTCCTCTGGGCCGTCAGCGTCTGGCAGCGCCGGGTGCTGCCGCGCTGGGTGCCCTGGCTCTGCAGCGGAGCCCTGCTGCTGGTCGTGATTCAGGGGGGCCTGGGAGCCCTGACCGTCCTGGCCCTGTTGCCCAGCGCCGTGGTCACCGCTCACCTGGCCGTCGCCCTGTTGCTGGTGGCGCTGATCAGCGCCACCAGCCAGCGCCTGCTGAGCAGCAACGATGCGATCAGCACCAAACCGCCAAGGTTGTGGATGGTGCTCGCCGCCATCAGCCTGATCGCCGTTTTGGCCCAATGCCTGCTGGGCGGGGCCATGGCCACCCAGTGGGCTGCTGAACGCTGCCTCAGCAGCGGTAGCGGCTGTGGATGGCTCGGTGCCCATCGCCATCTGGCCACGATCGCCGCGGCAACGGTTGTCGTTCAGGCCGTATTCGCTCTACTGCTGAAACTCAAAGGGGTCGTCTGCGGGCTCAGCCTGTCGGCGGCGGCATTGGTGGTGGTGCAAGTCGGGCTGGGGATCAGCAGCTGGCATCTGCAGCTGCAGGCTCCATTGATCACCGTCACCCACCAGGTGGTAGCTGCCCTGCTGGTCGCCGTGCTGACGGCCGGTCTGAGCCGGGAGGTGGCCCATGGTTAGCGCCTCCCTGACGAACACGGCTGCTGATCCAACAGCCGCACGCGACGCAACCGCCGCAGCCATCCCACCCCGCCGTCGCCCGGTGCTGCCGGCCTGGCTCGAAATCGCCAAGCCCCGCCTGATCCCCCTGCTGCTGGCCACCACCCTGGGGGGGATGGCCCTGGCCGAGGAGGGATGGCCAGCCAGCGGCACCACCATCGCCCTAACCCTGCTGGGGGGGACCCTGGCCTCGGGGGCTGCCGGCATCCTCAACTGCCTTTGGGAGCAGGATCTGGACGGCCGCATGCAGCGCACCAGCAGCCGTGCCCTGCCGTCGGGCCGCCTGGCCCAGAACGCGGCCTTTGGCCTGGCGATCAGCCTGACCGTGGCATCCGTGCTGGTGCTGAGCCTGGGGGTCAACCCCCTGGCCGCCGGATTGTCGCTGCTGGGACTGTGCAGCTATGTCCTGCTGTACACCGCCCTGCTCAAACCCCGCACCAGCCAGAACATCGTCATTGGTGGGGTTGCGGGAGCGATCCCGCCCCTGGTCGGTGCCGCGGCGGTGAGCGGCCACCTGGGGCTGGGCGGCTGGTGGCTGTTCGCCCTGGTGATGGTCTGGACACCGGCCCATTTCTGGGCATTGGCACTGCTGCTGCGCGACGACTACCGCTCGGTGGGCATTCCGATGCTGCCGGTCGTCAAAGGAGTGCGCGTCACGGTGAAGGCCATCAACACCTACGCCTGGCTGACCGTGACCGTCAGCATGCTGGGAATGGTGGTGCTGCCCAGCGGCGGCCTGCTCTATGGCCTGCTGGTGCTCCCCTTCAACGGGCGCCTGCTGCAGCAATGCCGATCCCTGGCCCGCTCACCCGAGGATCCGGCTGCCCAGAAGGGACTGTTCCGCTGGTCGATCTTTTATCTTTTCGGCATCTGCCTGCTGCTGCTGCTGGCCCGCTCGCCCCAGGCGTTGGATCTGCAGCTGGGCAGCCTGCTGACCCTGCTGGCCTGAACTGGATTCTCCTAGATTCCCTCGATGCCAGGAGCAGGAGACCGTTCGGCTTGATTGAGCTGCAGCACCTCAGCAAGCGCTACGGGGGCGGTCGCGCGACAGCGCCCGTCGTCGCCCTGCATGACCTCTGTCTGACCGTGCCCGAAGGCTGCCTGTTCGGCCTGCTGGGACCGAACGGGGCCGGCAAAACCACCACCCTGCGCATCCTTTGCACCCTGCTGGCCCCCGACGCCGGCAGCGTCAGGGTGGGCGGCATCGATGGGCTCACCGACCCGCGGGCGGTGCGCAACCTATTGGGCTACGTGGCCCAAGAGGTCGCGATCGACAAAATCCTCACCGGCCGCGAGTTGCTGACCCTGCAAGGCGACCTGTATCACCTGCCCCGACCCCGCCGCGACGCGCGCATCGAAGAGCTGATCGCCCTGCTGGGCATGGACGCGTGGGTCGATCGCCGCTGCGGCAGCTATTCGGGAGGCATGCGCCGGCGCCTGGATCTGGCAGCAGGCCTGTTGCACAGCCCGCGGCTGCTGGTGCTCGATGAGCCCACAGTCGGCCTCGACATCGAGAGCCGCAGCGCCATCTGGCAGGTGCTGCGCCGGTTGCGCGATGCCGGCACCACCGTGCTGCTCAGCAGCCATTACCTCGAAGAGGTCGAAGCCCTGGCCGACCGACTGGCGATCATCGACAACGGTCGGGTGATTGCCGAGGGCACCCCGACCGAGCTCAAGGCCGCCCTTGGCGGCGACCGGGTGACTCTGCGGGTGCGTGAATTCAGCGATCAGGAGGAGGCCCTGCGGGTGCAGGCCCTGCTCCAGGGCTGCACGGGGGTGCGCCAGGTGGTGGTCAACCAGGCCCAGGGCTTCTCGCTGAACCTGGTGATCGAGCACGAAGGGGTTGTGGAGGCGCTCAGGCGCCAGCTGGCCGAAGCGGACCTGCCCGTCTTTGCCCTGGCCCAGAGCCGGCCCAGCCTCGATGATGTCTATCTGCAGGCCACCGGCCGCACCCTGATGGATGCCGAACTGGCGGTGGCGGGCAGCCGCGACGCCAAGGCCGAACGCAAACAGAGCATGCGTTAACCCATGACCACCGCCAATCCCGCCCTGACCGAACCCAATCCTGGATCCGCCAACGGTCCAGGGGCTTCAGCCCTGGCTGAAATCAGCCAGGAGACCCTGGCCCTGACCCGGCGCCTGTTCGTGCAGCTGGCGCGGCGCCCTTCCACCCTGGTGGCCGGGGTGCTGCAACCGCTGATCTGGCTGGTGCTGTTTGGCGCCCTGTTCGCCAAAGCACCCGAGGGTCTGCTGCCCGGCGGCATGAGCTATGGCCGTTTTCTGGGGGCGGGCGTGATTGTGTTCACGGCCTTCAGCGGCGCCCTCAATGCCGGCCTGCCGGTGATGTTTGACCGGGAGTTCGGCTTTCTGAACCGACTGCTGGTGGCGCCCCTGCGCTCCCGCAGTTCGATCGTGCTGGCTTCGGTGCTGTACATCACGGCCCTGAGCCTGGTCCAGAGCCTGGCGATCATGGTCACTGCAGCCCTGCTGGGCTATGGCTGGCCCGGGGCAGCGGGGCTGCTGCTGGTGCTGGTGACCCTGCTGCTGCTTGTCTTTGCCGTCACGGCACTCAGTCTGGGTCTGGCCTTTGCCCTGCCAGGCCACATCGAGCTGATCGCCGTCATCTTTGTGGCCAACCTGCCGCTGCTGTTCGCCAGCACGGCTCTGGCCCCGTTGAGTTTCATGCCCACCTGGTTGGGGTGGCTAGCGGCCCTGAATCCCCTTACCTTCGCGATTGAACCGATCCGTGCCGCCTACAACGGCGACTTCTCCCTGAGCGCCGTGGTGCTTCAGGCCCCCTACGGGGATCTGACGACCACGGCCTGCCTGGGGTTGCTCGCCGCCCTGGCCAGCGGATTGTTTCTGGCGATCCGCCCCCTGCTGGATCGCAAGCTCTCCTGAACCCCAAGGCCGTGCCCGCTCCTCACCGCCATGCCCCACCGGAACGTCCCGATCCGGTGGTGCTGCTGATCGATGCTGTGATCAATCGCCAGGCCGAGTTGGCCCGGCGTCTTGGCCAGCAATGGATCCACCGGCATGGCCTTCAAGCCTTTGCCACCATGGGCAGCCAGCGATTGGTCCAGACCTGCGGCGAGGACGGACTGGGCTGGTTGCAGGACCTGCTGGGCCTGCCCGCCCAGCCGCAGCTGTCACAGCCAGCGCCAGAGCCAGAGCCGGTGCGCCTGGGCAGCCTGATCCGCGAGGCCCTGAGCGAAGCCCTGCAGCCCCTGCGTCAGGACAGCCCCATCCCCCTGCGATCACAGCTCCCGACAGCGGCTGCGGGCGTCGATCCCTGGCAGCTGACCACCACGGTCAGCGCCAACAGCGCCAGCAGCACCACCAGCGCCAGCAGCACCGGCGATGATGCCGCCCCGCGGCCGGCCGACCTGGCAGGACTCAGGGCCTGGCTGCACAGCGACGCCGCTTGAGATGGCTCCCCTTCAACCGCCAACCGGACTGATTGTCTCGGTGCAGGCCCCCGAGGGGTCCCCCCTGCGGGATCCCGAGGTGATCGCTGCCATGGCCGACGCCAGCCTGCGCAACGGCGCCAGCGGCGTGCGGCTCGAGAGCCCCGAGCACATCGGCGCCGTGCGGCGCCGATGCCCCAATGCCC
>Ga0310333_100308_pt1 | contig 13523 bp, 13 predicted proteins | sample LakMicSRFTotalB7_FD_195547 | JGI IMG/M metagenome (GOLD analysis project Ga0310333, IMG submission 195547) | Enriched freshwater cyanobacterial communities from Lake Michigan, Michigan, United States - MI23.SRFL.Total.B7 (v2) (version 2) | ecosystem: Environmental > Aquatic > Freshwater > Lake... | reverse complement strand
GAGCTACCCGATCAGCACCCTCACCTGGATCCTGGCCTACAAAACCGGCAACGGCGCTAAGGCTGGCGATCTCCGCGAGGCGTTCGCATTCATGCTGAACAACAAGTCCCAGGGGCTGGCTGACAACCTCGGTTACGTGCCCCTGCGCGGTGACATCCTCAAGAAGGCCAAGGCTGCCATCGGCAACGTTGGTTCCTGATCTGCTTCTACCCTGGCTGGCTTCAAAACCAGTCCAGGGTTTAAAGACAGCCAGGCAGTTGAGTTTGATTGGTGATACTTAGTAAAGAGTTTAAATTTGCCATTAAGGAGCCCCCGTGGGGGCTCCTTTTTTATGTGCATCGGCAGGATCTCGGTAAAAGTCGCAGCGCTAACCAGAGCTTAACCAGGCGCCTACCAGCTCTTTGCTCAGATCAAAGTGTCGCTCCATACAGTACATAGATCCCACTGCAAGGATGCGCCATGGTGTTCACGCCACCCCGTGACTCCAGCCGCCAAGACAAGCTCCGGATCCTGCTGGAAGACACCTATCACAAGCGCAACCTTGTCCATCTCTCGGCTGGAAGTGCAGTGCCCTTGCTACGCAACAGCATCTGGCTTGTGGTGCGGGGCATGGTGAAATTGGGCGCCATTTCCATCCACGGCGACGAGCTGCTGCTGGGTTTGGCGGGACCCAATGAACCCTTCGGCGAGCCGATGAGCAATGTGGAGGCCTATGAAGCCACCACCCTGGCCGATAGCGATCTGCTCTGCTTCAGCCTCGATGAGATCGAGCAGACCGCTGACCTGGCCATGGCCTTGCTGCGGGCTGCCACCAGCCGCATGCGCCAATCGGAAGCGCTCATCAGTCTGCTGGGACTGCGCCGGGTGGAAGAACGCCTGCGGGGCTTTCTCGAGCTCCTGGCCGCCGATTATGGCCAACCCTGCGATGAAGGCTTGAAGTTGAACCTGCGCCTGACCCACCAGGACTTGGCCAGCGCCCTCAGCACCACCCGCGTCACCGTGACCCGGGTGCTCGGCCAGCTGCGCGAAGAGGGCTGGCTCCAAATCGATAGCCAACGGCATTTGGTGGTGGCGAATTTACCGAAACACTGGGTGGCCTGAAGCCCCTTCAGCGCAGCAGCAACCATGGGCAATTAGACAGCGCTGCTGAGTGAGTCATCCTCAGTTCCCTCCGAACAAAGTGTGAAGATCCAGATGGTCTTGCAGTTGGATAACAACCGCAAGACCATCTTTTTGCAGCGATACCATCCCATCGAATGGGGTAACCATGGGCCGCTACTTGACTCGCCGGGAACTGTTGGCAGTGGGCTTAGGACTTGGTTCCTGCCTGGGCGAGGGCCCCATCAATCGAGTGGTGGCCAAGCCCGAGTCCGTTTTACCATAGGAGATTGCTGCAGATCGCTTCTTTGAGGTTCGCCATGAGCGAGCAGGGGATGTCAGCTCGATTCGCGTTTGGACCTGCCTGCCAGAAGCATTGAAGGCATCCAGTCCCATTCTGGTTGTGATGCCTGGAGCCCAGCGGCATGGCAAGACGGGCCGCGAACTTTGGAGCCAACACAGTCTCACCCCAGGGGCCAGCATGGCTGTGCCTGAATTCGGCTTTGGACCAGCCCATGGGTTTAGGCTCGAACCCATGACAGTTAACTAGCCATAGCTCAAAAAGGAGTCCCATCAGCAGAGCTACTGGAGAAATCAGCTGATGGATTGGCGATTAAGCCTTTAAGGCTTCGGGTTCCGTATCCTTCCTCAACCCCAGCCGCCGCGCTAACCGCTCCGCCAGCACATAGGAGACCGGGGTGATGTAAAGGGTGACCAGCTGGGAAATCAGCAGGCCACCCACCACCACCAGGCCTAAGGAGCGGCGGGTATCGGCGCCGGCTCCCCAACCAATGGCGATTGGCAGGGTACCCACAATTGCCGCTAGCGTTGTCATCGTAATGGGCCGGAAGCGCAACATTGAGGCGTTATGAATTGCCGTCTTGAGGCCCGCCCCCTGGCGGCGTTGGCCAATGGCGGCATCGACCATCATGATCCCATTCTTTTTAACAATGCCAATCAATAACACCAGGCCGATGGTGCTATAAAGATTCAATTCCGATCCAAACAGGATCAAGGTAGCCAGACCCCCCACCGCCGCCGAAGGCAGGCTCGTGAGAATCGTCAGCGGGTGGATCAGGTCTTCGTAAAGAATGCCCAGCACCAAGTAGATCACCAGAACGGAGGCGAGCAGCAACCAACCCAGGCCGGAGACCGACTGTTCGAACACCTTGGCCGAACCGATGAAGGTACCCGTGGTGCCAACCGGCAGGAGTTGGTCGGCTAGGGAGCGAATCTCGGCAGTCACACGATCAAGCGACACCCCTGGAAGTAGGTTGAAGGAGAAGGTGACAGAAGGCAGCTGGTCGTTGTGGTTGACCGTCAGGGCCGTGACCGTGCGACGACTACTGGCCAGGGTGGAGAGGGGAATCAATTGGCCCTGGGCATTACGCACCGTCAACAGATCCAGGTCGGCTGGACTGTTTTGGGCATCCAGGCCAACCCCCAAAATCACAGGATATTGGCCATCGGAACGGTAAATCGTCGACACCTGCTGGTCGCCATAGGCACTGCGCAGGGCCGACTGCACGGCGCTGGCATCAACGCCGAGGCTGGCGGCCCGGTCGCGATCGACGGTGATCTCAAGCTGGGGGTTATGGGATTGCAAGTCGCTGCTCACATCCGTAAGGCCTGGGAGGCTGCGCAGGCGCTGCTCAAACTCGGGGGCTGCTTCGAGTAGGGCGTCCTGATCAATCGCCTGTAGGCCGTATTGGTATTGGGCCCGGCTTTGCACGGCCCCCACATTCACCGCTGCCGGCACTTTGACAAAGCCCCGCAGGCCCGGAACACTGTTCACCACCCGGCGCAGGCTGCGGGCCAGGGCCGACGCCGACTCTTTGCGCTCGGAGCGGGGCTTCAATTTAAGGAAAAACCGGCCATTATTGGACGTGGAATTGGGACCGCCCGAACCCACCGTGTTGTTGACCCCGGCGATCGCTGGATTGGCCTGGAGCTTGCGGCTAAGCCTGGTTTGCATGGCAGCCATCTCCTCGAAGGAGGTGCCCTCGGCCGCCTGGGTATTGACCGTGAGCTGACCAGTATCAGCATCGGGAATAAACCCCTTGGGCACCACGAGGAACAGCACAACGGTGAGCACAAGCAGGCCCAACGAGACCATCTGAACAAGCTGGGGCTTGCGCAGGGCCGTCGCCAAGCTGAGGCCATAGGCGCGGCTGAGCCGCTCAAACAGGCGATCAAACCGTTGCAGCAGGCCGTTTCCGCCTAGGGCAGCGCCTGGCTCGGGCAGCAACCGGGCCGCCAGCATCGGCGTGAGGCTGAGGGCGACAACGCCAGAGAGCAGGATCGCCAGGCTGAGGGTGACGGCAAATTCCCGGAATAAGCGGCCAAGCAGGCCACCAAGAAACAGAATTGGAATAAAGACCGCCACCAGGGATAGGGTCATCGACAGGATGGTGGGACCGATCTCGCGGGCGCCATTGAGGGCCGCCTGCCAGCGGTTCTCGCCTTCCTCCTGGCGCCGCACAATCGCCTCCACCATCACGATCGCGTCATCCACCACAAAGCCAACGCTGAGGGTGAGGGCCATTAAGGAGAGATTGTCGAGGGAGTAGCCGAGCAAGGCCATGCCCCCAAAGGTGCCGATCAGCGACACGGCAATGGCCAGGGCCGGTAGGGCGGTTGTGATCCCGGTGCCGAGGAACAGGGCCACCACGCCCACCACCAGGGCGATCGTGATCACCAGGGTGAGCTCCACATCGTGGATGGCTTCGCGGATCCCCTCGGAACGGTCAAACAACACCTGCAGTTCAATCGCGCCGGGTAATTCGGCCCGCAAGGTTGGCAGCAATTCATGCACGGCATCGGCGATCGCCACGGTGTTGCTACCGCTCTGGCGTTGCACCGCCACCACAATCGAGCGGCTGCCGTTGTACCAACTAGCGCTGCGATCACTATTGACGCTATCGAGCACCTCGGCCACCTCGCCCAGCTGTACCGGCGAGCCATTGCGGTAGGCCACCACCAGCTGGCGGTAGGCCGCCGCATTGTTGAGCTGGCCGTTGTCCTGGACGCTGACGGTCTGGCGTTTGCCGTAGAGGTTCCCGGTGGGTTGGTTGGAGTTACCGGCCCGCACGGCGGCATTGACCTGGTCAAGGCCTAGGCCTTTGGCGCCCAAGGCCTGGGGATCAACGCGAATGCGAACGGCGTATTTCTGGGCCCCAAACAGCTGCACCTGGGACACCCCATCGAGGGTGGAGAGCCGTTGGGCTATCCGCACCTGGGCCGCCTGGGTGACCTCGGAGAGGGGCAACAGGTCGGAGGTGAGCACCAAATACAGGATCGGTTGCTCCGCCGGATTCACCTTGCGGATCGAGGGGGGAGCGGGTAAATCCGCCGGCAACTGGCGTGCCGCCTGGCTGATGGCGGTTTGAACATCCTGGGCAGCCGCATCGATGTCCCGATTCAGGTTGAACTGGAGGGTGATTTGGCTGCTGCCCTGGGCGCTACTGGAACTCATCTCGGCAATGCCGGCAATGCTCGAGAACTGCTGCTCCAGCGGGGTGGCCACCGAGGTGGCCATGGTGGTGGGACTCGCCCCGGGCAGGGAGACATTCACCTGCAGGGTGGGGAAATCGATGCTGGGCAGGTCGCTGATCGGCAGGCGGGCATAGCCCACCACCCCAAAAATCACCAGGGCCAGCATCAACAGGATCGTGGATATCGGACGGCGAATCAGCCGGCCACTGAACGAGCCCATCACTTCGAGCCTTGCCCAGGGTTCCCCTTAGCCAGGCGAATCGCCGCACCGGGACTGAGGGCGAACTGGCCCTTGATCACCACCTGCTCACCCGGGCGCAGGCCAGAGCTCACCACCACCTGTTCAGCGCTGGTGGGGCCGAGTTGCAGTTGGCGGGCCTTTGCGACCTTGCCAATCGCCACATAGACAAAGGGACCCTTCTGACCGGATTGGATTGCAATTTGGGGAATCAACACCACCCCCGAGAGTCGCTGCAGCTGCAGAGCACCCTTCACATAGGCGCCGGGCACCAGGTGCTGGGAACGGTTGGCAAAAATGGCTTTGACGGCGGTGGTGCCGGTACTCGGGTCAACGGCGTTATCGATCGAGCTCACCTGGCCCGCATCACCGCCGCCCAACTTGACCTTGAGCCCCAGCTCCAGGCGCGGAATCAGCCGTTGGGGCACGGCAAATTGCACGGTGATCGGCCGGAATTGGTTGACAACCAGGAGGGGACGGTCCTCGGCTTCGCGCACCAGGTTGCCGGCGGTCAGCCGCAGCTGGCCGGCCCGGCCGCGGATTGGGGAGCGGATCGTGGTGCGCTCCAGGTTGAGCCGGGCGTTCGCTTCGGCGGCGCGGGCGGCCGCCAGGTCGGCACTGGTGCTTTCCACCTCGCTTTCGCGGCTGTTGACGGTGGCTTCCAGGGAGAGGGCCTGGCTACGGAACTGCTCAGCGAGGTCAACGCTGACCGCCCCCTGGGTGCCAAGGGAGCCATAGCGGTTGGCCCGTTGGCGGGCTAGACGGGCTTCCGAGCGGCTGCGCTGCACTTCGGCCCTGGCTACCCGTTCCTTGGCGATCGCCTTGTTGCGGTTGGCGATGGCCTGGTTGAGGGCCGCCCGCCAGGGGCTGGGGTCAATCCCGATCAGGGGCTGGCCCGCCTCCACCTCCTGACCCTCGCGGAAATAAACCCGCTGAACCACTCCCGACACCTGGGAGCGGATCGCCGCCGATGCCAGCGGTTTGACCTCGCCCGTAATTGGGAAGGTTTCATCAAAATCGCCCAGGCTTACCGGCGCTAGGGACACCAGCACCGCCGGTTTGCGCTTGGACTCCTCTCCTTGGGGCCAACAGCTTCTAGTGAGGAGGACAACAACAAGGAGGCCCCCTCCAAGGAGGGCTAGGGTCCGGGGCCGGCGGGGAATCATCACGGGTCCAACCCTAGGAAAGGGTTGGCCTGGTTCCAGGTTCCGCCGGACACAAATCCAAGGCAAGGATGGGAGCCAGCAAGGCGTGGTGAATGGCGCTGCTGACTCCCTGCCTGGGCCGAATGCAGGGGTGAAGCGCTCGGAGGATCCGTCGGTTATTGAACAAATCCCCCTAACGCGGAGCCTCAGGAGCCGATGCAGCCCTGCACGGAGATGCGGTAGCTAAAGCCCAGGGCGCCGGGATCATCACTGTTGCCCACCTTGAAGTTCATCTGGCTGGCCTGCTTGCCGGGGATGGCTGGGAAGGGACCAAACATGCGGCCCGTGCCGATTGGCGGATTCATCGTTTCATTGATGACCTGCAGGTTGCTGCCATCGCTGAACTTCATGAAGCCAGAAACGGGATACTGGGCGCCAGGATCAGCCGAATTAGCGGTGAAGAAGAATTTGAAGCTGGTGTAGGGCTGATCAACGATGAAATCGGTGTTCCAGTTGGGGCGACCAATCAGCTTGCCGCGGCTCACCGATTTGGCCACGATCGGGGTGACGCCGTTGCCGCCAATGGGCTGCAGAAACTGGCACTTCGGGGCAGCTTGGGCAGCCGTGCCGAAGGAGAGCATCAAGGGAGTGGCAGCCAGCAGCAGGGAGCGGGAAAGCATGAACCAGCAAATTGATAGCGGACAAAGGATAAGTCCCCGATCGCAGCTTCACAGCCCCTCTTAGACCTCGATCGGGAGGCTTTGGCCGTTCTCGCATGAAGTGCCCAGCCCTCCTGACCTCCCATCCCGCTTGCTGCCAACCGGGTGGCCATCCAGCTAGGGGCTAGTGGCCGTCGCCCAGCTGACACTCGGTGAGGCTGGGATCACAGAGCCTTTCAAGCACCCGTTGCAGGTCAACGGGTGAGAGCTCGCCATCCCAGCCCCACTTGAGCGAGGTGCCGGCAGCGTGAGGATCGGAGCCTGGAGCCGGACGATGGGAGGGAAAGTGGTTCATGCGCCTGGAGGCATGTCCTGATTCCCACACTAAGCCCCTCCCGACCCCTTGTCCATCCGGTAACGAATCAGACAGAAACCAGCTTGGGCTCCTTGTAAGGAATGAAGTTGGCTTTGCTGGTGCCGCAAATCGGGCAGGCCCAATCGGCCGGGATCGCCTCAAAGGGGGTGCCTGGGGCAATGCCCGAGTCGGGATCGCCCTGGGCAGGGTCGTAAATCATCGAGCAGATCCGGCAGATCCACTTACCGCCCACGGCTTCCCCAGCGTCGCCGAGCTGGCCGCCACCCTGGAGGGCCTGGAGGGCGATGCCGTAGCGCTCGGCGTGGTGTTGCTCAATGGGGGTCAGCAGGCCGAAGTTGCTGGCCGCCTTGCGGAAGATGGCGGCATGGTCCTGGGATTCGGCCACCTGGGCGTGGAACTCGGCCTCGGCGGCCCCATCCCGTTCCTGGCGCGCCTGGGCGGCGAACTCGGGATACATGGTGGTGAATTCGTAGGTTTCCCCCTCAATCGCCAACTCCAGGCAGCGGCTAAGGATGGCCTGCTTCTGCTCGGGGCTGAGACTAGTGGGATCGGCCACCACCAGCTCGGGGTGGAGCAGGCGGAAGTGGGCGAAGGCGTGCTCGGTTTCCTGGTGGGCCGTGTCGCGGAACAGGCGGGCTAGCTCGACATTGCCGAGCTGTTTGGCCAGATCGGCAAAGAAAAGGTATTTGCGGTTGGCCATGCTCTCGCCGCCAAAGGCGGCTTCGAGGTTGGCCAAGGTGGCTGGATTGAAGAGATCCATGGCGCGGGCTGCAGGATGGCTTGAGCTTACTCGAAGTCGAAGTGAGTATGAGTTAGCCCATGCAGGGGGTGGGGCTCGGGACCTCGCCGCGAGGTCTGCCCGTTGCCGGGGGCTTCCGGCGTGACCAGATTCAGGCCAATGCCCTGCCCAAGAGCGATCCAGCCATGGCCGATCTGTTCAGTCCGATTCGAATTGGGTCCCTGGACTTGGCCAACCGCCTATGGATGGCCCCCCTGACCCGCTGCCGCGCTAGAGCCGGCCACATCCCCGGTGCGCTAATGGCCGAGTACTACGGCCAGCGGGCCACCGCTGGCCTGGTGATCGCCGAAGCCACGATGGTGAGCGAGGGCCACTCGGCTTTCTGGAGCGAGCCCGGCATTTATTCCGAAGCCCAGGTGGCGGGCTGGCGCCTGACCACCGATGCCGTGCACAGGGCCGGCGGGCGCATCGTGGTGCAGCTCTGGCATGGCGGCCGCGCCTGCCATCCCCTGCTCAATGGCGGCCGCCAACCGGTGGCCCCCAGCGCGATCGCGATCACGGGCGACACGGTCAACACCCCCGAGGGCAAGCAGCCCTACGTGCTGCCCCGGGCCCTGGCCGACGAAGAGTTACCAGGGATTGGGGCCGAATTCCAACGGGCAGCCCGCAACGCCATGGCCGCGGGCTTCGATGGGGTGGAGATCCATGGGGCCAACGGCTACCTGCTGGACCAGTTCCTGCGCGATGGCAGCAACCAGCGCCAGGGGGCCTACGGCGGCAGCCGCGAAAACCGGGCCCGGTTGCTGTTTGAGGTGCTCGAGGCCGTAGGCCAGGAAGCCCCCGTGGTAGGTCTGCGCCTCTCGCCGTTGAACAGCTTCAACGGCATGGTCGACAGCGATCCGATCGGCCTAGCGACCTGGCTTGCGGGCGAACTGAACGATCGGGGCCTGGCCTACCTCCACGTCATGCGGGCCGATTTTCTTGGCCAACAGCAGGGCGATGTGCTTACCCCGATGCGGCAAGCCTTTAAGGGGGTGCTGGTGGCCAACACCGGCTACAGCGGCGACGAAGCCCAGCAGGCCATCGGTGCCAAAGCCGTGGATGCGGTGGCCTTCGGCACGGCCTTTCTGGCCAATCCTGATTTACCGGAGCGGATTCGCAACGGCGCTGACCTCAATACCCCGGACCCGAGCAGCTTCTACAGCCCAGGGCCAGGCGGTTACACCGATTATCCCTCCTTGGCTTCCCCTAGCTGACCCCACGGTGGTGGCTTTGCCGACCTGGGAAAGCCATAGCGCGAGAGCCTGGAGGGCTAGCCACCTCGTCGTCACCGTCGCGACCCTCCCCTGTTGCGGAGCCAACCGCCAGGGCAGCCTTGCCTTGCCAGCCTGGACAAGTGTGCTGGCCTTTGGCCCGATGTCTGCCCTGTTTTCAGCCCGTGAAGTCAGGCGTGCCTATCGGTTTGTGGACCGCAGCGGCCAGCCCCACCCGATCCTTGATGACCACTTCGAAAGCCTCGATGGGGCCTGGGAAGCGGCCCAGGCCTGGTTGGGGCATCGGGGCCTCAGTGCCGCTGCCATGCCGGCGGCCCTGGCCGAGGAATTTGGCATCGAAGTCACCACCGCCAATGGCCATTGGCGCACCCTGCGGCACCCGGGCCAAGGCTCCCTGGTCGCCGTCCCTGGGTTGGACGGACCAGCACCTTTGGCCTGAGGCTGGGGTAGGGGCAGCCGTAGCGAAGGGTCTGGCCAGGCTGGCAACGAACAACAGGCTGAAGCCTTAGAGCGGCTGGGTCAGGCCAGCTGGGAACCGGTCTATGGGCCCGTGGTTGCCGGCTGAAGATCCGTGAAAGCAGCTCGGGCCTAGCCCAAAGCGTTTCAAAGGCCCGCTACCAACTAACGGCGAAGGGGCACTTAATCGAGAAAGGGTTCCAGTTGCAGGGTGCTGTGGCCGATGCCGAGTTCGGCCAGGCGCTGCTTGGCTTGGTGCAGGAGCTGCATGTCATCGGTACTGCCAAGGCGACGGCGGAGGTGGGCGGTGAGGGCGTTCTGGGAGGTACTCATGGCCCAGACATGCAGATGGTGCACCTCCACGACCCCAGGCAAACCGTTCAAAGTCAGGCTGACCTCCTCGAGGTCCAACCCCGGCGGCACCGCATCGAGGGCCACGACTAGGGCCTCGCGCAGGAGTCGCCAGCCGCTCCAGGCCACGGCCATGCCCACGGCCATGGCCGTCATGCCATCGAGCCGGTTCCAGCCCGTGAGCCAAACCACCAGGGCACTGAGCAACACAGCGGCCGAAACCGCCGCATCCGTCAGCAGATGCACCACTGCAGCGCGGCGGTTGAGGTCATGCTGGTGGGGATCGCCAAACAGGCGAGCAGACAGCAGGTTCACGCCAACGCCAGCCGCCGCCGCCAAGGCGACCGGAGCGCTCTGGAGGACCACCGGTTCGAGCAGGCGATGCAGACCTTCAACAAACACCACACTGGCCGCCATCAAGATCAGGACGGCATTCAGCAACGAGGCCAGCTGGGTACTGCGGCCAAAGCCATAGGTGAAGTGCTGATTGGGCGGGCGACTGCTGAGCCTTTCGGCCCCCCAACCCAGCAGGAGGCCTGCCACATCGCCCAGGTTATGAACCGCATCTCCGACTAAGGCCATCGACCCAAAGCCAAGGCCAATCACAAGCTGGAGCCCCGAGAGGCCGCTATTGAGAACCACGCTCCAGCGGAAAGCCCTAGCCGAACCCAGAGAATGGACATGTTGAACCGGGTGGGGCAACCGTTGGATCCGGACGGCGGGGTGGCAGAGCTGGCCGCCGCTGGGATGGTGATGGGCTCCCATGGACGTCGGCGGCAACAGGCAGCTGGGGGGCTAGGCGACGGGACAGACGCCTGCAAGGGAACGGGCAGTCCCGAGGCGAGCGTGGGTCCTTAACCAACCATGGGAAGTCTGGCCAACCTTGGCAATTTCGTCCAATGGTTCCAATTCTGGCCGGCCTTGCCAAGAAGGGGCGCTCTTGATCGCGGTCTTGGCCTACGTCCAAAAGCCTGTCTTGCCGAAGCCGTAAGCAAGTGTCCAACGGGCGCTCGTTATCAGCCAACCCGTCGTGGCTTCGGAACCCGGAACAGCAGAACCAGCGGGATGGCCGCCAGAAACAGGATCGCCAGCCAGTGGAAGATGTCGGCATAGGCCATCAGGGACGCCTGCAGGTCCACTTGGCGATCCACCAGTTCCAGGGCCCGACGATGGGCTTGGTGGGGAGCGGCGCCACGGGCGTGCGAGCTGGCGCTAGGGCAGCAGGGGACGGGCCCACCTCAGGTGTGCACCGAAGTCACCACCGAGAGTCCCGGCTTCAGCCGGGACTTCCAGGGGCCCAGGCTGCTGGGATCAAAATCAATACGGACGGTGACCCGCTGGACCACCTTGGTGAAATTACCGGTGGCGTTATCGGGGGGTAGCAAGGCAATGCGGGCGCCTGAAGCTGGCGAGAGGCTGGTGACGTGGCCATGGAAGACCACACCCGGCACGCCATCGAGCTGGAGGTCGGCCCGATTGCCGATGCGCATGGGGCTGACCTGGGTTTCCTTGAAATTGGCCTCCACCCAAACATCCCGGCCCACCAAGATCAGCAAACCTTGGCTGGGCTGGACGCCCTGGCCCGCCTCCACCTGGCGTTGGCCGACCACGGCGGCGGCGGCGGCCCGCACGGTGGTGTAGCTGAGCTGGAGCTTGGCGGTAGCCAGGGCCGCCTGGGCCTGGAGCACCCCCGCGCGGGCAGCGGCCGCCTTGCTGGCATCGACCTGGATGCGGGCCTGGCGGGAGCGGGCCGTGGCCTGGCTGCCCCTGCTGCGGCTCAGCCGGCCCAGGGACTGCTGATATTGGCTCTGGGCTAGGTCGACTTGCTGCTGGGTGGCGGCGCCTTGGCGGTGCAGGCTTTGGTAACGCTTGAGATCGGCGGCGGTGCGGACCACCTCGGCGCGGGCATCAAGCTGGTCGCCGCGGGCCTGGGATTCACCGGCACTGGCATCACTGCGGTCGGCGCCGACCGTGACTTGGGCGGCATCGGCCTGGCTGCGGGCACTCATCAGGTCCGCTTCGGCCCGCAGCACCTGCATGCGCTGGTCGCCAGAATCGAGAAGTACCAAGGGTTGGCCTGGCTGCACCGGCTCGTGGGCATCCACCAGCACCTTGGCGACGGTGCCAGGAATACGGCTGGACACTTGATAGAGATGGGACTGGAGCAGGGCGTCATCGGTCTGCTCAATCCCCCAGTTGGCGCCGACCCAGATCGCGCCAGCCCCGGCCAGGACAACCGCCAGGCCGATACCGATCTTGCGTTTGGTCACACAGCGCTGCATATCTGTTGTTCCATCGTCGCAAGCTGTGCCTCCAGCGAAAGGGCGGTTGCTGGGCGGCAGGGTTCGCTTCCTAACCCGGTTAGGGCGCCGCGATGGTGGCAACGGGGGCCCGATCAGGGCCATTCATGGCCTCAATCAAGCTCCCCCAAGCCAACGTCAAGCTGCCCCTGCTAAGTCCAAGCAGGCCTGGGCCAAAGGTCCAACGGTGGGGGTTGCGATGGGTCTGGCCAGGCTTTGGCGGCTCAACATCAGGGTTCCGGCCCGGCGGGCCTTGCGGTTCACTCTCCACCTCTGGCCCTCGCAAGGGGGCCAGGCGCGGCGCAGACCTCCACCGCCGGCAAGGGATGGTCCCCAAGGGGAAGCCGCCATGGCGGCAATCGGCACCAAGCCGCTCGAGCAAGTAGTAGCCGAGCTGGAAAGCGGCGGGACGGGCCTCAGCGAGCAGGAGGCAGACCGGCGCAGGCGCCTTTACGGGCCCAATGACATTCCCAGGCAAGGCACACCGAGCTGGCCGGCGCAGTTGCTTGCCAGTGGGGGCAATCCGCTGGTGCTGCTGTTAGGGGCCCTAGCAGCCCTTTCCCTGATCAGTGGCCAAGCGGAATCGGCCCTGATCATCCTGACGATTGTGATCTTCAGCGTGATCCTGCGCTTTTCGCAAGAATTTCGCTCCAGTCGCGCCGTTGCAGCCCTTCGCGACCTGGTGCTCAACACCGCCACGGTGAGCCGCCCGGTTCAAGCGGGCGATCGGGCTGGCCAGCCATCAGCAAGCCTGGACCTAGGTCCCAGCATTCAGGAGGGCCAACGGCAGGACGTACCGATGCGTGATTTAGTCCCCGGGGATGTGATTCTGCTGGCGGCAGGGGACATGGTGCCAGCCGATGTGCGCCTGCTGCAGTCCAAAGATTTGTATGTGAGCCAGGCGGCTTTGACCGGTGAATCCTTGCCAGTTGAAAAACATTGTGCCATTGATGCCAACACTTCCGCCAGCAGCAATCCGCTCGACCTGGAGAGCCTCTGTTTCCTCGGCACGGCGGTCGTGAGTGGGGCCGCTCGGGCGGTAGTGGTTCAAACCGGCGGCCGCACAATCCTTGGCTCGATGGCCGAAGGGATGCTTGTCCCCAAGTCGAGGACGGGGTTTGACAAGGGAGTGAATGATGTGAGCGGGTTATTGCTGCGCTTCATGCTGGTAATGGCACCCAGTGTATTTCTCATCAATGGGTTGCTCAAGGGCAACTGGGGCGAGGCTTTTTTCTTTGCGCTCTCGGTGGCGGTGGGCCTGACCCCCGAAATGCTACCGATGATCGTGACGGCCAACCTGGCCAGGGGCGCCATCGCCATGTCCAAGCAACAGGTCATCGTTAAAAACATCAATTCGATCCAGTGCTTAGGTGCCATGGAGACCCTCTGCAC
>Ga0310333_100300_pt1 | contig 13706 bp, 11 predicted proteins | sample LakMicSRFTotalB7_FD_195547 | JGI IMG/M metagenome (GOLD analysis project Ga0310333, IMG submission 195547) | Enriched freshwater cyanobacterial communities from Lake Michigan, Michigan, United States - MI23.SRFL.Total.B7 (v2) (version 2) | ecosystem: Environmental > Aquatic > Freshwater > Lake... | reverse complement strand
GGAGGCCACCTTGCTGCAACAGACCCAGCAACGGCTGGAGGGGTTGGCCCATCTGGCGGCGCCCCTGCTGATCTGCAACGAGGACCACCGCTTCATCGTGGCCGAGCAGATGCGCCAGATCGGCACGCAGCCGGCGGCGATCCTGCTCGAACCGATCGGCCGCAACACGGCCCCCGCCGTGGCGGTAGCCGCCCTGCAGGCCACATCGGGCGGCGCCGACCCGCTGCTGCTGGTGCTCGCCGCCGACCATGTGATCCGCGATGCCGAGCGCTTCCGGGCCACGGTGGCCGCCGGCGTGCCCGCCGCCCTGGCCGGCCAGCTGGTGACCTTCGGGATCGTGCCGACGGCGCCGGAAACGGGCTACGGCTACATCGAGGCCGCCGAAGCGCTCACCCCCGGGGACGCCCCGGCCGCGCCGGTGCCGATCGCCCGCTTCGTCGAGAAGCCGGATCGTGCCACAGCCGAGCAGTTCCTCGCCTCCGGCCGCTTCACCTGGAACAGCGGCATGTTCCTGTTTCGCGCTAGCGCCATCCTGGCGGAGCTGGAACGGCTGGCCCCGGAGGTGGTGAGCGCCTGCCGATCCGCCCTGGAGCAGGACGCGGCCGACCTCGATTTCCTGCGCCTCGAGCCCGCCGCCTTCGCCGCCTGCCCGAATGTGGCCATCGACGTGGCCGTGATGGAGCGCACCAACCTGGGGGTGGTGATGCCCCTGGAGGCGGGCTGGAGCGATGTGGGCAGCTGGAGTGCCCTCTGGGAAACAGCGGACCAGGACAGCGACGGCAACGTGCTGCGCGGCCGGGTGATCAACGAGGGCTCCCGCAATTGCTCCCTGCGCAGCGAGCACCGGCTGGTGGTGGGGCTGGGGGTGGAAGACCTGGTGGTGGTCGAAACCGATGACGTGGTGCTGGTGGCCCACCGGGACCGGGCCCAGGACGTCAAAACCGTGGTGAGCCTGCTGGAGCAGCAGGGGGCGCCGGAGGGCAAGGCCCATCGCCGCATCTACCGACCCTGGGGCTCCTACGACGGCGTCACCGAAGGCGAGCGCTGGCAGGTGAAAAAAATCAAGGTCAACCCGGGCGCCAGCCTGTCGCTGCAGATGCACCACCACCGGGCCGAACATTGGGTGGTCGTGCAGGGCACGGCCGTGGTGGAGAAGGACGGCATCGAGGAACTGGTGGGCGAAAACCAGAGCACCTACATCCCCCTGGGCTCCAAGCACCGCCTCTCCAACCCCGGCCGGATCCCGGTGGAACTGATCGAAGTGCAGAGCGGTCCCTACCTGGGCGAAGACGACATCGTGCGCTTCGAAGACCTCTACGGCCGCAGCCGCTGAACCGCCCGGCCCACCCAGACCAAACGGCACGGGGGAGCCTGGGCCCAGGGCCCTGCCAAAGGACCTGCGCACGTGCCGGCCGGGCCAGATGGCCCTATTCCACCGTGACGCTCTTGGCCAGGTTGCGGGGTTGATCGACATCGAGGCCCCGGTGGGCAGCGATGTGATAACTGAGCAGCTGCATCGGGATCACGGTCAGCAGCGGGCTGAGCAGTTCATCGATCTCGGGCACCGGTAGCAGGGTGTCAAAGAGGTCGGTGTCGGGGCCCTGGGGGGCCACACCGATCAGCTGGGCATCGCGGGCCTTGGCCTCCTGGGCGTTGGAGAGCACCTTCTCGAACACCAGGCCCGGCATGGCGATCGACACCACCGGCACCCGGGCATCGAGCAGGGCGATCGGCCCATGCTTCATCTCGCCGGCCGGATAGCCCTCGGCATGGATGTAGCTGATCTCCTTGAGCTTGAGGGCGCCCTCTAAGGCAATCGGGTAGTTGATGCCGCGCCCCAGGAAGATCACGTCCTGGGTGTCGGTGAACAGGTGGGCCAGGTCGGCGCAGCGCTGGTCGTGGTCGAGCACCAGTTGCTGCAGCTGGGCCGGCAGCAGGCGCAGGGCGGCCACCAGGGAGCGCAGCTTGGCGGGGCCGTGGACGCCGCCGCCGCGTCGCTCGGCAAAGGCCAGGGCCAGGCCATAGAAGGCCAGCAGCTGGGCCAGGAAGGTCTTGGTGGCGGCCACCCCCACCTCGATGCCGGCGCCGATATCGAGAATGTGGGGCACAAGCCGGCCCAGGGAGCTTTCGGGGCGGTTGGTGATGCCCAGCAACTTGGGGGCGTAGGCGGGATCGGCCACCAGGAGACGCCGCTCCTGCTCCATCAGCAGGGCCGCCAGGGTGTCGGCGGTTTCGCCCGATTGGGTGACACCGATCGTGAGGGTGTGGGGGCCCAACGGCGGCGGCGCGTAGCGAAATTCGCTGGCATAGAACACCGAGGCGGGAATGCCGGCCAACTGCTCAAGCAGGTAGGCCCCCACCAGGGCCGCATGGCGGCTGGTGCCGCAAGCCAGGATTTGGATCCGCTCCACCCCCTCAAACACGGCCTCATCGAGGGGCAGGGCCACAAGGGACGAACCGGCCGGGTTGCCACCGCCGGTGTCGCTGCCCAGCTCCGGCAGGTGCCGGGCCACCCACAGGGCCGCCGTTTCCGACTGCTCGTGGATCTCCTTGTGCATGAAATGGCGGAAGCTGCGCTTGTCCGCCACGTGCTCGGTGCCCGTGAGCAGGGAGGGATTGCGCTGTTGGCGGACCCCCGCGCCGTTGTAGAGCTCGATCCCCAAGGGGGTGAGCAGGGCCACCTCGCCATCCTCCAGGGGCAGGATCGTGCGGGTGAAGCCGGCCAGGGCCGGGGTATCGCTAGCGCAGAGGAATTCACCCTCGCCCAGGCCGATCAGCAGGGGCGCCTGGCGGCGGGCCACCACCAGGCCACCCGGCACCGCCGCCCAGACGACGGCCAGGGCATAGGCCCCCTGCAGCTGGGGCAACACCAGCTGCACCGCCTCCAGCAGCAGGCTGCCACTGGCGACGCGGCCCTGGTCCTGCAGGGAAGCCAGCTGGCGGGCGAGCAGGTGGGGGATCACCTCCGTATCGGTGTCGGAGCGGAAGACAACGCCCTCGGCCTGGAGCTGCTCGCGCAGGCTGCGGTAGTTCTCGATGATGCCGTTCTGAACCACGGCCACCTGGCCGCTGCCATCGAGGTGGGGGTGGGCATTGCGCTCCTCGGGCTTGCCGTGGGTGGCCCAACGGGTGTGGCCAATGCCGCAGTGGCCCGGGGCGCCCACGGCCTCGAAGCGGGCCGTGAGGTTGATGAGCTTGCCCTCGGCCCGCAGGCAGGTGAGCTGGCCTGGTTCGCCCTGGGCGCCACTCGCCGGGGCCTCAACCGTGGCCAGGCCTGCCGAGTCGTAGCCGCGGTATTCCAGTTGGCGCAGGCCCTCGAGCAGCAGGGGGGCAGCCTCCCGCGAACCGATCACCGCAACGATGCCGCACATACCGATCGTGAAGGCACAAAAAAGCCCGGCCTGGGCCGGGCTTGAGCTTATGTCGAGTGGGTGGACTGTTAGTAGGACAGGCCCATGGAGCGACTGGTTTCGTCGCCGAGGTAAACGCGGATCGACAGGAAGTCGGTGGGGCAAGCCGTTTCACAGCGCTTGCAACCGACGCAGTCTTCGGTGCGGGGCGAGGAAGCGATCTGGCCGGCTTTACAGCCATCCCAGGGAACCATCTCGAGCACATCGAGAGGGCAGGCGCGCACACACTGGGTGCAGCCAATGCAGGTGTCGTAGATCTTGACGGAATGGGACATGCCCGGGCCGGAAGCAAACGGCGTGGCGCCCAACGTACCCAAGGGATCCGGCCTGGTCCCGGGCGAGGCCGCCGGCCGTCACCCTTGTTCATACGAAGCCGAAGCCCAGCCGATCCCAGGGCCGATCCCAGAGCCGAGCGGGGGCCCATCCAAAGGCCAGGGGCCAGGGGCCCGATCCACGCACCTGGATCGGGGGCATCGAGACAGGGAGCCCTACCGGGTCGCCCCAATGACAGCCCGGGCGGCCCTGCCCCCATCCGGGCCAAAAGAGGCCCACCAGGCCGACCCGTAGGATGCGGCCCTCCCACACCGTGGCCATGTCCCAGGAAGCCATCCTCGAGAAAGTGCGCTCGATCGTTGCCGAGCAGCTCAGCGTTGATGCCGCCGAGGTCAAGCCCGAATCCAATTTCCAGAACGATCTCGGTGCCGACTCCCTCGACACCGTCGAACTGGTGATGGCCCTGGAAGAGGCCTTCGACATCGAAATCCCCGACGAGGCCGCCGAAGGCATCACCACCGTCGGTGACGCCGTCAAGTACATCCTGGACAAGCAGGCCTGAGGATCCGGATGGTGGAGGGTCTCCACCGCGTCGTGGTCACGGGCCTGGGCGCGGTTACACCGATCGGCAATGACGTTCCCTCCTATTGGGAAGGTCTCAGCACCGGCAAAAACGGGGTGGCGCCGATCACCCTGTTCGATGCAGCGCGCCATGCCTGCCGCTTCGCGGCAGAGGTGAAGGGCTTTGACCCGAGCGGCTCGATTGAACCGAAGGAAGCCAAGCGCTGGGATCGCTTTTGCCAGTTCGCTGTGGTGGCCGCCAAGCAGGCCGTGGCCCATGCCGGCCTCACGATCGATGAGCGCAACGCCAACCGGATCGGCACGGCGATTGGCTCCGGCGTAGGCGGGCTGCTGATGATGGAAACCCAGGCCCATGTGCTGGCCGAACGGGGTCCGGATCGGGTCAGCCCCTTCTGCGTCCCAATGATGATCCCCAATATGGCCACGGGCCTAACGGCGATCGCCCTCGGAGCCAAGGGACCCAGCTCCGCCGTGGCCACGGCCTGCGCCGCCGGCTCGAATGCCATCGGCGATGCCTACCGCCTGATCCAGATGGGCCTGGCCGATGCCATGGTCTGCGGCGGCGCCGAATCGGCGATCACGCCCCTCGGCGTGGCCGGCTTTGCCAGCGCCAAGGCCCTCTCCTTCCGCAATGACGACCCGGCCACGGCCAGCCGTCCCTTTGATGCCGAGCGCAATGGCTTCGTGATCGGCGAAGGGGCCGGCGTGCTCGTGCTGGAAAGCCTGGAGCACGCCCGCGCCCGCGGCGCCGAGATCCTGGCTGAGGTGGTGGGCTACGGCATGACCTGCGATGCCCACCACATCACCTCCCCCAGCCCGGGGGGCATCGGCGGTGCCGAGGCGATGCGCTTGGCCCTGGCCGATGCCCGGATCGAGGCCGCAGCCGTTGACTACGTCAACGCCCACGGCACCAGCACCCAGGCCAACGACAGCAACGAAACCGCCGCGATCAAGTCGGCCCTGGGCGAGCGGGCCTACCAGATCCCGGTGAGCTCCACCAAGTCGATGACCGGCCACCTCCTTGGGGGCAGCGGCGGCATCGAGGCGGTGGCGGCGGTGCTGGCGATTGGCCACAACCTGGTGCCGCCTACGATCAATTACCAAAATCCCGATCCGGCATGTGATCTGGATGTCGTTCCCAACCAGGCCCGGGAACAGACACTGAACGTGGTGTTGTCCAATTCCTTCGGGTTTGGAGGCCACAACGTCTGCCTCGCTTTCCGTCGAATCAGCTGAGCCGGGTTCACCCCCTGCCCGTGCCTTCGCCGGCCGATCGCCCTTCCCTACCCCGCCCGTCACCATGGTCGCCGCACCCGTCTCCGTCGACACGCTCTGCGTTAACAGCATTCGCTTCCTGGCGATCGACGCGATCAACAAGTCGAATTCCGGCCACCCCGGCCTGCCGATGGGCGCTGCGCCCATGGCCTATGCCCTGTGGGATCGGGTGCTCAAGCACAACCCCAAGAACCCCAATTGGTTCAACCGGGATCGCTTCGTGCTGTCGGCTGGCCACGGCTGCATGTTGCTCTATGCGCTGCTGCACCTGAGTGGCTACGACTCGGTGACGATCGAGGACATTCAGCAATTCCGCCAGTGGGGCTCCCGCACCCCCGGCCACCCCGAAACGTTTGAAACGCCGGGCGTGGAAGTGACGACCGGCCCCCTGGGTCAGGGCATTGCCAACGCCGTCGGCCTGGCGATCGCCGAAGCCCACCTGGCCGCCAAGTTCAACAAGTCCGACGTCAAGCTCGTTGATCACTACACCTACGTGATCATGGGCGACGGCTGCCACCAGGAGGGCATTTCCAGTGAGGCCGCCTCCCTGGCCGGTCACCTGGGCCTGGGCAAGCTGATCGCCCTCTACGACGACAACCACATCACCATTGACGGAAACACCAATGTTTCCTTCACCGAAGATGTGCTGAAGCGCTACGAGGCCTACGGCTGGCACGTGCAACACGTGGCCGATGGCAATACCGATGTGGACGGAATTACCAGGGCGATTGAAGCCGCCAAGGCCGTCACCGATCGTCCGTCGATGATCAAGGTCACCACCACGATCGGCTACGGCTCCCCTAACAAGTCCGGTACCGCCGGTGTGCACGGCGCTGCCCTGGGCGCTGAGGAAGCGGCCCTGACCCGCCAGGCCCTCGATTGGAGCTACGGCCCCTTCGAAGTGCCCCAGGAGTCCTATGACCAGTGGCGCCAAGCTGTCAGCCGCGGCGCCGCGGCTGAAGCCGAGTGGAACGCCGCCCTTGAGGCCTACCGGGCCCAGTACCCCGCCGATGCTGCCCAGTTCGAGCGTCAGCTGCGCGGCGAACTGCCCCAGGGCTGGGATGCCAACTTGGCCAGCTTTACGCCCGACGACAAGGGCCTGGCCACCCGGATGCACAGCTACAACGCCCTCAACGCTTTCGGCCCCAACCTGCCCGAGCTCATCGGCGGTTCGGCCGACCTGACCCACTCCAACCTCACCGACATCAAGGGCGAGAAGAGCTTCCAAAAGGGCGCTGAAGCCAACCGCTACCTGCACTTCGGCGTGCGCGAGCACGCCATGGCGGCGATCCTCAACGGCCTGGCCTATCACGGCAGCGGCCTGATCCCCTACGGCGGCACCTTCGCCGTGTTCGCCGGCTACATGGTGGGCGCCATGCGGCTCTCGGCCCTGAGCGAACTGGGTGTGATCTACGTGCTCACCCACGATTCGATTGGCCTGGGCGAAGACGGCCCCACCCACCAGCCGATTGAAACCCTGGCCAGCCTGCGGGCCCTGCCAAACCTGCTGGTGATCCGCCCCGGCGACGGCAACGAGACCAGCGGCGCTTACCAGGTGGCCATCAACAACCGCAAGCGCCCCACAGTTCTGTTCCTCAGCCGCCAGGCGATGGCCAACCAGGCCAATTCCACCGCCGCCGCCGTGGCCAAGGGCGGCTATGTGCTCGAAGACAGCACCGGAACCCCCGAGCTGATCTTGATTGGCTCGGGCACCGAGCTGGAACTGTGCACCAAGGCCGCCGCCGAACTGCGGGCCGCCGGCAAGAACGTGCGGGTCGTATCGATGCCCTGCGTGGAGCTGTTTGAAGAGCAGGATGCTGCCTATCGCGAGAGCGTGCTGCCCGCCGCCGTGCGCAAGCGCCTGGTGGTGGAAGCGTCCAGCTCCTACGGCTGGCACAAGTACTCCGGCTTCGATGGCGACACCGTGTCGATCGACCGCTATGGCGCCTCTGCGCCTGGCCCCCTGCTGATGGAGAAGTTTGGCTTCACCGTCGAAAACGTGGTGGCCAAGGCCAACGCCCTGCTGGCTTGATTCACTGTTTGGCATGGGTTAACCCATGCCAAACAAGGTGTAAAAAGTCAACTCAAACCAAATTGACCTTTGACCCAGCATTAGCCTCGCCTACCAGCGGGGCTTTTTCTTTAGTCAGCTGATCAGGCTCGTTTGCTAGTCATGTCGCGGCTTTGCCAACCCGTCTTGGCCAAGACGGGTTGGCAAACAATGAAAAGCCACAGCGCGATGGCGCTGTGGCTTGAATGCTATTACGGGGTGCCTTGAATCAACGGTCGGCAGTCTGGCCCTAGGCCCCTACGCCTTCACCGCCTGCTGCTCCGCCAGCACCTGCTCTAGACCCGCCAAGTCCTCGTCGGTGATCTTGGTTTGCATCGGGCAATGCTTGGGACCACACATCGAGCAGAACTCGGCCTGCTTGTAGATATCGGCAGGCAGGGTTTCGTCGTGATATTCGCGGGCCCGCTCGGGATCGAGCGAGAGGTCAAACTGCTTGTTCCAATCGAAGGCGTAGCGAGCCCGGCTGAGTTCGTCGTCGCGGTCGCGGGCGCCGGGGCGATGGCGGGCGATGTCGGCGGCGTGGGCGGCAATCTTGTAGGCGATCAGACCGTTGCGCACATCTTCCGGGTTAGGCAGGCCCAGGTGTTCCTTGGGGGTCACGTAGCAGAGCATCGCCGTGCCATACCAGCCGGCCATGGCGGCGCCGATGGCGCTGGTGATGTGGTCGTAGCCGGGGGCGATGTCGGTCACCAAAGGACCGAGCACATAGAAGGGGGCCTCGCTGCACTCCTCCATCTGTTTGCGCACGTTGAATTCGATCTGGTCCATCGGCACATGGCCGGGACCTTCCACCATCACCTGGATGTCGTGCTTCCAGGCGCGACGGGTGAGGTCGCCCAGGGTCTTGAGCTCGGCCAGCTGGGCCTCATCGGAGGCGTCATGCAGGCAACCGGGACGCAGGGAATCGCCCAAAGAGAAGGTGCAGTCGTAGCGCTTGAAAATCTCGCAGATGTCGTCGAAACGGGTGTATAGGGGATTTTGCTTGTGGTGATAGAGCATCCACTGGGCCAGGATGCCGCCGCCGCGGCTCACAATCCCGGTGAGACGGCCCTTCACCTTGGGCAGGTGTTCGATCAGCAGGCCGGCGTGGATCGTTTGGTAATCAACGCCCTGCTGGCAGTGCTTTTCGATGATGTGCAGGAAGTCGTCCTCCGACAGCCGCTCAATCGAGCCATGCACACTTTCAAGGGCCTGATACACAGGCACCGTGCCGATCGGCACCGGCGAGGCGTTGATGATGGCCGTGCGCACCTCGTCGAGGTTGACGCCGCCGGTGGACAGGTCCATCACCGTGTCGGCGCCATACTTCACCGCCAACTCGAGCTTGGCCAGCTCCTCGTTGATATCGCTGGCATTGGGTGAGGCGCCGATGTTGGCATTCACCTTGCAACGGGAGGCGATACCGATCGCCATCGGCTCGAGGTTGGGGTGGTTGATGTTGGCCGGGATGATCATCCGACCCCGCGCCACCTCCTCCATCACCAGCGACTCGGGCAGATTTTCCCGCTTGGCCACAAAGGCCATTTCTTCGGTCACCACACCCTGGCGGGCGAAGTGCAGTTGGGAGAAGTTGGCAGAACCGCGACGCTTCTCGATCCAGGCGCTACGCATAACAGAACTGGCGATGGATAGGTACCGGCCAAACCGGCAAGGGACGCCCAGCCTGAGTTCATCTCACTTCCCTGCGCCGGCATGACCCGGATCAGGTTCGGAGGGTGTGATCTCAGCCCGTGGGACGGCTACTGAATCAGCTGGGCTGAATCAACTGCTGTCTGGGCACCCCTAGTGACTTTCGAAACCTAGCAAGGCCGAAACGGGCCTGGCTGCATGGGCCTGGCCGAGGCTGAACTGGGCCTTAGCCCTGCAGCCCATTGAGGGCAGCCGCCACGACCCGGTGGTCGCTGTCCTGCTGCAGGGCCGCCAGGGCGGCTCGGGCCTCGATCGCCCAGGGGGCTGGCGGTTGCACCTGGCACCCCTGCCGCACCAGACGTCCCAGGATCTCGGCTGCGCCCGCCCGCACCGTGCCATCGCCGTCGGCCTGGGCCAGCTGGGCCAGTTCGAGCAGATCGGCGGGCTCCATCTCGGGATGCTCCGCCACGGCCGACAGGATGCTGCAGCGCACCAGCCACTCCGGGTTGCGCTCAAAGGCTTTCAGCAGCAAGGGCCAGGCCCGCTGCAGCGAATGGCTCACCAGGGCATTGGCGGCCTCGGCCCGCACATTGGCGTCCCCATCGCTCTCCAAGGCGCCCACCAAGGCCTGCCAACCGGCCTCGTTGGGCTTTACGCCCAGGCCAGCACAACTGAGGGAGCGGACCATGAAGGCGCTTTGCTGCAACCCCAGCAACAGCAGGGGCACCGCCTGGTCGGGCGGCAACTCCCGCAGGCCGGCCAGGGCCGGCATGGCCCGGCTGGGGTCTCCCGAGAGGATGGCCTCGCGCCGCTGGTCCAGGGTCATGGCATCAGGGTAGGCAGCCCAGGGCCGGTGGCGTTTCGGCCGTCAGGCTCCAAGGGGCCAGGCCCGTGGGCTCAGGCGGGCGGACCCGGTTGGCGCAGGGCGGCCAGGAGTGCCTGGCGGCGACGGCGGCGGGAGAGGGCGCTATGGCCGAGAAGGCCGACGCCGATCAGCAAGGCGGGCAGGACCTGCCAGCGATCCGGGCCCTGGCGCAGCAGCAGGGCCACCAGGGCCAACAGAATCAGCAGCTGCGAAGACAGGGCCAGCAGGCCCCGGCTAAAGCCCTTTGGGCCGCTCATGGCTGGGGCCCCTCGCCGGCAGGGGTCTGCCGGCCGATCCAGCGCAACAGGCTCAGGGCCAGCACCCTCACCCCCACCGCCAGGGCCCCCTCATCGGGATCAAAGCTGTTGCTGTGCAGGGGCGTGCAGCCGTTGGGGCCCGCCACCCCAAGGCGAAACATGGTGGCAGGGGTGTCCCCCTGCAGCTGGGCGAAATCTTCGGCGCCAAGGGAGGGCTGCTCCAACCAGATCACCTGGTCGCGGCCCAACAGGTCGCAGGCCGCCTCGGCGAGCAGCTGGGTGAGGGGGCCATCGTTCTTCACCGGCGGGGCGATGCAGCGGTAGCGCACCCGGGCCTGGCCACCGTGGCCCTGGCAGAGGGCCTGCACCGTGTCCTCAATCCAGCCGGGCAGGCGGGCATGCACCTCCAAATCGAGGCAACGCACCGTGCCCAGCAGGCGCACGTGGTCGGCGATGACGTTGTAGGCCTTGCCGCCCTCGATGCGGCCAAAACTGACCACCACCGGATGCAACGCATCAAGGCGGCGGCTGATCGCCTCCTGCAGGCCGCTCACCACCCGGGCCGCAATCCAGATCGCATCGGTGGACTGGTGGGGCCGGGCGCCATGGCCGCCCTCGCCCAGCACCTCCACCTCCAGCTCGCCGGCGGCAGCGGTGAGGCTGCCGGTGCGCACGCCAATCGAGCCCACCGCCAGGCTCGGGAACACGTGCAGGCCAAAGAGGGCGTCCACCCCCTCCATGGCCCCATCGGCCACCATCCAGGCCGCCCCTTCGGCCGTTTCCTCCGCCGGCTGGAACAGCAGCCGGATTCGGCCGCTGAGCCGGGCCGCCAGGGGCGCCAGCAAGCGCGCCACCCCCAGGCCCACGGCGCTATGCAGGTCATGGCCGCAGGCATGCATCAGGCCCTGGCGGGTGGAGGCCCAGGCGACGCCCGTGCGCTCCTCCACCGGCAGGGCGTCCATGTCCACCCGCAGGGCCACCAGCGGCACCCCAGGTCCCTCGGGCCCCAGCTCCGCCAAAACACCCGTACGGCCCACCGCCTCGTGCACCCGCCAACCGAGGGCACGCAGCTCGCCGGCGACCAGGGCAGCGGTCTGCTGTTCCTGGCCGCTCAGTTCCGGGTGGGCGTGGAGGTGGCGCCGCAGGGCGATCAAATCGGGCAGGGCCGCCACCAGGGCGGCTTCTAGGCCAAACGTGTGCCAAAGCTCGTTGCCGGAGAGCCCGGGCTCGGGGCTAGGCCCCTGGTGGCGGTCCTGGGGGCTGGTCTGGAGCTGGGCCTGGGCGGCGGCGGTCATCGGCTGGCCAGGGCGAGGAAATTCCCGAGGGCGTGCACCGGCTCCGGAGGCCAGCGCCGGATCTGGGATAACCATTCTGGCTGGCGGTAGCGGGGATCGAGCCCGGAGGCTGCCGCCCAATGGCTCTCCGCCTCACCGGCAGCGCCCCGTTGCCAGAGCAAGGCCGTGAGGCCAGCCCGGGCATCGGCGAAGAGGGGATAGCGGCGGATCAGATTGCGCAGCTGCCGTTCGGCCTCCTCCAGGTCGCCCAGCTGGAAGGCGGCCAGGGCGGCACTGGAACGGGCCATCGCAAAGCTGGGCCGCGCATCGGCCGCCGCCGTGAAGCTCGCCCGGGCCGCCGGCCAGTCGCCGCGGGAGCCCTGCACGTTGCCGAGGTTGTAAAGGGCGGAGGCCTCGGCGGGATCGCGCTCCAGGATCCAGCGGTAATCGGCCTCGGCGGCGTCCCACTGGCCCAGGGACTCTTCGGCAGTGCCGCGGTTGAGATGGGGATCGGCCTGCTCTGGATCGAGGGCGATGGCCCGGCCCTGGTTGGCGATGGCGGCCTGGGGATCGCCCAGGGCCAGGGCCACGTTGCCGCGGTTGCTCCAGGCCGCCGCATCGCCGGGAGCCAGCTCCAGCACCTGGTCCCAGAGGGGCAGGGCGTCGCCAAAGCGGCCGTCGCGGCTGGCGCTGAGCGCCTGGTCGAAGAGCTGGGGCAGGCTCAACTGCACCACCAGAAATACCGCCAGCAGGGAAGCGATCACGCCGCTTCCTCGCCCAGGGCCAGGTGGGCGCGGCCAGCTTCGGTAATCACCCGGCCCCGGGGCGTGCGTTGCAGCAAGCCCTGTTGCAAGAGGAATGGCTCCACCACCGCCTCCAGGGTGGCGGAATCCTCGCCCAGGGCAGCGGCCAGGGTGTCAAGGCCCACGGGGCCGCCGCCGTAACCCTCCTGCAGAAGGGTTAACAGGCGCCGGTCGCTGGCATCGAGGCCGCGGCCATCAACCCGATGCAGGCTGAGGGCCTGATCCACCAGGGCGGCGCCGATGCGGCCATGGCCCCCCACGGACGCCACATCGCGCACCCGCCGCAACAAGCGGTTGGCAATCCGGGGGGTGCCGCGGCAGCGGCGCGCCACCTCCAGGGCGGCGGCACCATCAAGGTCCACCTGCAACAGCCCGGCGGCCCGCACCACGATGGCCTGGAGGTCCTCCAGCCCGTAGAACTCGAGCCGCTGGATCAGGCCGAACCGATCACGCAGGGGCGAGCTGAGCGAGCCGGCCCGGGTGGTGGCGCCCACCAGGGTGAAGGGGGCGATCTCGAGGCTGCGGGTGCGGGCGGTGGTGCCCTTGCCGACGGTGAGGTCGAGGCGGAAATCCTCCATGGCCGGATAGAGGATCTCCTCGGCCACCCGGTTCAGGCGGTGGATCTCATCGATAAACAGGAGTTCTTGGGGCTGGAGGTTGATCAGCAGGCCGACGATGTCGCGGGGGCGCTCCAGGGCGGGCGCACTGGTGATGCGGCAGCGCACCCCCAGTTCTTCGGCCAGCACCAACGCCATGGTGGTTTTGCCCAGGCCCGGTGGGCCGTAGAGCAGCACGTGGTCAAGGGCTTCTTGGCGGGCCAGGGTCGCCTCCACGGCAATACCCAGCACCTGCTTGAGCTCCCGTTGGCCGATGTAGTCGGCCAGGCGGCGCGGCCTGAGGCTGTCCTCCCGCAGGATTGGCGGCTCGACTCCCGCCTCATTCGTGGCCCCAGCTGAGGCCCCAACTCCGCCCTCGGCGCCGAGGCCTGGGCTGGGGTGGTTGCCGGGGCTGAAGGCCAGACCATCGCCGGGCAGGGGCGCTGGATCGACCAACCGCTGCTTCAGGCGGGAGGTCTGCGCCAAAGAGCCTGCCCCCGAACCCGCCGCTGCGCCGGCCTTGGCGGCTGCGTCGCCAGGTTTTGACCGGCCGGAGCGGGCCGCGCCGGAGCCGGAGGAAACGATCGCCATGGGGCGAGGGTACCGGGGGCTCCCTAGGGTCGGAAGATCCTGGAGGCAAGGTCACAGCGGCGATGGCGAAGGGCGGAAGC
>Ga0310333_100299_pt1 | contig 13753 bp, 15 predicted proteins | sample LakMicSRFTotalB7_FD_195547 | JGI IMG/M metagenome (GOLD analysis project Ga0310333, IMG submission 195547) | Enriched freshwater cyanobacterial communities from Lake Michigan, Michigan, United States - MI23.SRFL.Total.B7 (v2) (version 2) | ecosystem: Environmental > Aquatic > Freshwater > Lake... | reverse complement strand
GAGCCGCCGCTCGCAGCCAGACCGCCCATGCCATCACCCTTGGGGCTGTGCAACAGCACCGAAATGATCAGCAGCACCCCACTGCTGATCCAGACCCAGGACACGATCGAAGTGAGCATTGGTTGATGTTAGAGGCCCAGGGTCTGGGGGATGCGTCCCAGGTTGGTGGGTGATCCGGCGGGTTGGATCAGGCTTGACCCGGTCATGGTCTGGGGCTGGGGCAAGCCCAGGATCTCAAGCAGGGTCGGGGCGATGTCGGCCAGCCCCCCGCCTTCGCGCAGTTGCACGGCTGTGCCGTGACCCGGCAGTTTGCGTTGCTCCCCTTCAACCAGGATCACCGGCACCGGGTTCGTGGTGTGGGCTGTCCAGGCCCGACCGTCCGGACCCTCCATCACCTCGGCATTGCCATGATCGGCTGTGATCAGCAGGGTGCCGCCCATGCGATTGGTGGCCTCCATCAGCCGGCCGACGCAGTGGTCGACGGTGTTGATCGCCGTTTTGGTGGCTTCCATCTGGCCGGTGTGGCCCACCATGTCGGGGTTGGCGTAGTTGATCACCACCAGGGAGTAGATGCCCTTGTTGATCGCCGCGATGCAGTTGTCGGTGAGCTGCTCAGCGGCCATCGCGGGGGACTGGTCGTAGGTCGCGACCCGCGGCGACGGCACCAGATGCCTGTCTTCTCCGGGGAAGGCCTGTTCGATGCCCCCATTCATGAAGTAGGTGACATGGGGGTATTTCTCGGTTTCGGCTGTGCGGAACTGGCGCAGGCCCGCCTCGGAGACGACCTGACCGAGCAGTCCGTCCAGCGATTCGGGCGGGAACGCCACCGCCACAGGCAGGCCCTTCTCGTACTGGGTGAAGGTGACCACCGACAGGGGTGCGATGCGTTCGCGCTCAAACGGCTGAAAGTCATCGTTCACCAGGGCCCGGATCAGTTGCCTGACCCGATCGGGCCTGAAGTTGAAGCAAATGACACCATCGCCGGCTTTGATCAACCCTTCGGCCAGGCGCACCGGTTCGAGAAATTCGTCGCTGACGCCGCTGGCGTAGGAACGGTCCAGCAGTTCGGCCGGAGTCTGATCGCTGATCGCACTGGGCTCACACAGCAGGGCGTAGGCCTTTTCGGTGCGCTCCCAGCGGTTGTCGCGGTCCATGGCCCAGTAGCGCCCGCACAGGGTGGCGATGCGCCCCACCCCGGCGGCGTCAATCTGGGCCTGAACCGTTTCGATGAAGCCGAGGGCGCTGCCGGGCGCGGTGTCCCGCCCGTCGGTGATCACATGGATGCAGACATCGCTGAGGCCGCGCTGGGCGGCCCACTGCAACAGGCCACCCAGGTGGTTGATATGGCTGTGGACGCCGCCGTTCGAACACAGTCCGACCAGGTGGAGGGTGCCTGGATCTTCCAGCAGGGTGTCAGCCAGGTTGTTGAGGGCTGGATTGGCCGCCAGGGAGCCATCGCGTACGGCCTGGCTGATGCGCACCAGTTCCTGGCGAATGATGCGGCCGGAACCGATCGTCAGATGCCCCACCTCAGAATTGCCCATCTGGTCGTCGGGCAATCCCACCGAGCCGCCGCTGGCTTCGATCAGGGTGTGGGGGTAGGCGTGCCACAGGGCGTCCATGACCGGAGTTTCGGCAGCCCATATGGCGTTGTGGCTGTCGTCAGGGCTGTAACCCCAGCCATCAAGAATGGCCAGCACCAGGGGCGGCACCCTCTGAGCGTCACGCAGTTCTGAAGGTCTGCCGTGATCAGCGACAGAAGGTGGAGCGGAAGAGCTGGGGGAGGGAATGGCAGTCACCCGATCTGTTTCACCCACGCATCGAACCGCCGGATTGCATCAGATGACGCGCAATCCGACACCATTGAATTTACCCTCCCGGTTGCTGGCCAACTGTGGCGTCTGCAGACAGGTCAGGCTTTGGTCACATCCTGGAGATGTCGCCTGGCTCCATAGGATTGGCTCCTGTGTTCAGCCCGGCAGGGCCCGTGCCATGCAGCCGTCCCGGCCGCCCCACGACGACGCCAGCCGGTTGGAACTGTTGAGCGCCCAGGAGCTGGGGCGCACGATCGATCGCCTGGCTTCTCAGGTGCTCGAGGGTGTCGGCGACAGCCGCCAGCTGGTGCTGCTGGGCATTCCCACCCGCGGCGTGGCCCTGGCGTCGGTGCTGGCCACCCGGCTGCAGGCCAGCTGTGGCCATGCCATTGACTGCGGCAGTTTGGACCCCACCTTTCACCGCGATGATCTCGATCGGGTCGGCACCCGGTTGGTTCAACCCACCGACCTGCCGGTCAGTCTCGACGGCCGGCAGGTGGTGCTGGTGGACGATGTGATCTTCACCGGTCGAACCGTGCGGGCAGCCCTGGAGGCCCTGCAGGCCTGGGGGCGTCCGCGGCGGGTCAGCCTGCTGGTGATGGTGGACCGGGGACATCGTGAAGTGCCGATCCAGCCCGACTTCTGTGGTCGGGTGGTGCCCACCGGCCGGCAGGAGACGATTCAGCTGTGCCTGCAGGCGATCGATGGCGAAGAGGGCGTCTTCCTGCTGCGCCCGACGCGTGCTGAGTCAGCCGAATGAGTGCCCTGGCTTCGGCTTAGGCCAGGGCACTCAGTTCGTCGCTGCGCAGGTGGGCCTTGAATTTGCCGAACGCCACCACCACCGGCAGGGTGGGGCTGATCGGTCGGCCCTTCCAGGACTCGAGCACTGAGACGACCTCTCCTTCCTGGCCCTCGAGATCGAAGGCCTGGCCGCGGTGCTGGGGATGGTGGAACACCACCACGCTGCTGCTGACCTTGACCTTGTCCCCTGGCTGCATGACGGGCTGACCTGTGCTGCGCCGCAAGTTTGTCATGGTCAGCGGCGGCAGGCGCTTTCGGGCCCTGCCTCGACCACCCGTCCACCCAGAGCCCTGCAGGACTCCTGAAAGGCGCTCCATTCGTCCATGCCGCGGGCGAGGCGCTGCTGGACCTGGGCTTCCAGGTCGCGGGCCGGCACCGTGTGCGGCAGGGTGCCGTGACTGTCATGTTCGCGGTCCTGGTCCCGCAGCCCGCGAATGCCCACCTCAACCGTGCGTCGCAGCTCGCTGCTCTGTTGCTTCCACCAGGGATGGTCGATGCGGTTGAGGGCATCCACCGCCTCCCACCAGCGTTGTTGGTTCACCAGCTTGCGGGCGCGCTCGAGCTGATAGCGGTTGCTGCTCCAGATTTCGCGCAGCTTGTCGCCAAGGCTGTTGCCACCCTGCTTGTGGTTTTCCCCGATCGGGTCAAGCAGGGTCAGGGCACCGTTGAGGTCCCCCTGTTGAAAACGCCGCAAGGCCCGTTGCTGCAGTTCGTCTTCCCAGCTCTGCAGCTGCAGCCGGTCCGTGATGGTCGCTGCGGGCGAATTGACCAGTTGCAGCTGCAGACTCAGGGCCTCGCTCCAGCGTTGCTGCAACCACAGCTGCCGTGCCTTGAGCCGTCGGCAGCGGGCCTGCTCGCCCGGGGCATCGCCGCTGAGCCAGCGCAGGGCTGTCAGCTGTTCGCTGTAACGCAGGCAGGCATCGACGTCGCCCCGATCGGCGGCCTGCTTGAGGCGTGCGGGCAGTTGGCGCTCCCAGACGTAGACGGCCCCAAGACCGCTCAGCACCAATCCAAGGGTGAGGCCCAGCCAGAAACGGGGCAGCCTGTGCCGGCGAAGGGCCAAGACCGTGGCAACAGCGTGTGATCCACTGTTTTATCGCAGCGCAGCTGGATCGCAGCCCCCAGGGCGGGCTCAGCGCACGGGACCCAGCCGATGGCGCGACAAAGGATCGCCTGGATGGTCGAGGTCCTCGATCTCAACCGTCAGCCAACTGTGGCCATCGATGGCGAAACGCAATCTGAGACGATCGACGCCCTGGCGGCCGGCGGGGACTAACGGTAGGGTCATCGGCAGCGTCCATGGGGTCACATCCGGCTCCCCCGCCGGACGTTGGCGCAGCACCGGCAGTCCGTCGACGTAGACGACCTCGGCCCGTTGTCCAGGGTCGCTCTCGCCCAGCACCAGTTCGAGCGCGTCCTGACCGTCGCGGCTGCAGGCCAGCACCATCTCGAGCGGCTGCTCGGTGGGCCAGCTCTGGCCTGGAACGAACAACGGGTGCCAGCGATGGGCTTGGCTGCGGCGGTCCCAGCAGCGCAGGGACACCCCCCGGTTCAGCACGTCCCTGACCTGCACTCCTGGGGTCAGAGCCAGGGCCCCCAGGGCGACGGCTTCGACCGGTCGGGCGTTGTGCAACGGGATCGGGCCCAGCCGCTGCTCCAACCAGGCCTGGATGGCGCTCAACCGGCTGGTCCCGCCGACCGGCAGGACCGCGTCGATGCGCTCGAGTCCGACGCCGGCGGCGCGCCCCTGGGCCAGCACCCGTTCGAGCAGGGCGTCCAGCTGCTGCCACAGACCATGGCTGTGCAGGAGTTGCTGCAGGGTGTCCCGATCCAGCTGCAGCTCGCGGCTGATGCCGTGCTGGTCGGTCCAGACCGTCATGGCCTGTTGCTGAACGCTGAGCTGACATTTCAGGGCCTCGGCCTGCATCAGCAGGGACCCGCAGGGTGGTCCGCCGCCGGCCAGGTGGGCAGCGATCCAGTGGTCCAGATCCCGGCCGCCCAGGGCGAGCCCCGCCTTGCCCAGCACCCGGGCGCAGCGCTGGGCCTGACGGCTGGTCTCGAGACTTCGCCCACCCAGGCGCAGCAGCTGGGCGATCGGAGCGGCCCGCCCTTCACCCCCCTGCAGCTGCACCAGGGACAGGTCGATCGTTCCCCCTCCCAGGTCGACCACCAGCACGGTGCTGCCCGGTGCCAGGCCGCAGCCGATCGCTGCAGCGGTGGGTTCATCCACCAGCGCGAGTTCGTGGACCGGCAGTTGCTCGCCCAGTTGCAGCAACCAGCGGCGGTAGCCGGCGTAGCCGTCGATCGGGGCGGTCAGCACCAGCCGATCGGGTTGCAGTTCGGCGGGTATGGCCTGCCAGAGCTGGGCCACCAACCGCTCACCGCTCTCTTCGGGGCTCAGGGGAAGCCCCCGATCGTCGCGGTCTGTGGGGGCACCGCCGGGGGGCAGGCCGATGCGCCGCTTGAAGTCGCGCTGCAGCTGCGGCCCGTCCGAGTCGGCCAGGCCCGCCTCCAGCACCTGGCGCCCCAGCAGGGGGCGCGGGCTGGCGCGGTCGGCCAGCCACAGCAACGACGGCACCACAAAGCCATCGCTCAGGCTATAGGGGTCCAGTTGCAGCAACTGCGGTGCCCCCCCCGGCGGCTGGTAGGCCACCACGGTGGTGCTGCTGCCCAGATCGATCGCCACGGTGCCCTGCATCCGGCTCTTCTAGCGGCCCCTGCACGGGGCTGACCTAAAGTCACGGCAGAGCGGAATGGCTATGTACAGCGGACTTGAGATCAGCCCCAAGGATCTGGCCAAGCGGGGCGAAAGCCTGATCAGGCATTCGAGCAACCGCTATCTGACCACCGTGCGCATCGCCTACCGGGCCAAGCAGCGGCGTTTTGATGACTTTGACGGCCTGCTGGACGACTCGATGATCAAGCCGGTGCAGCGCGCCATCATCGAGCTGAGCGACGAGCAGGACCAGCCCGATCTGCTGCCTGGCTGACCCATTGGAGCTGTTTGAAGGAGAGGGCTGGCGGTTGCGGGTTGATCCCGCCCGTCAGCCCTTTCCAGTGTTGATCGGTGGCCACGATTGGGGGGCCGAACTCACCGCTGCAGAAGCCCTGTTGCTGCAAGGGGGAGTGGCAACCCTGGTGCAGCAGCTGGACGCCATCGCAGCCACGTTGATGCCCGAAGAGACCATTGAGCTGGAGCTCGATCGCTGCGGTCTGTGGCTGCAGCTGGCCGGCGAGCCAGGGGCCTGGCGGTTGCGGTTTGTGCTCTGTCCCGAGCGCAGGGGGCAGGTGGGTCCCCGGGGGCTGGAGGCGGGCTGGTGCAGCGCGGCCAGTCCTGCATTGGTGGCAGCCCTGCAGGCTGTTGTGATCCCCCAGGCGACGTGATCAATCCCTGATGAGACCGCACGGTCTCTCTTTTCATCGATCAGCACTGTTGATCAATGGCGCGGTGGGTGGTTCCCCCCAGCCGGAGCTCGGGTTTTCGGCCGGTTTTCCACAGGTGGCGCGGCCAAGGGCCAGCTGAATCCGCCGGCTGTGGAGAACAGGCCGATTGACCCCCTGATGCTTGACAACGGCCGCGGGCCCCTTAGCTCGCCGCCGTTTTGCCCTGGTTTGCTTGTCGCCCTTCTGTGCTGGCCAGGGATCTCAGGCTGGGAACGGTCCGGCGGGCCGCTGTGACGTCCTGGTTGACGTCGGCGCGCCGCTGTGGGGAACTGACTGCTGTGAATGAGCGCTGGATGCGCATGGCGTTGCCGAAAGAGCAGGATCTGGTTTCAGTGGAGTCGCCCCGGGACCCTGTCCCCGATGGGGAGACAGGTGTGGTCAGCCTGCGGGCCGAGGTGCCGGCGGCGTTGCTGGCCTCGATGCAGACCTTCATCGAACGCCATCCAAACTGGGACCAGTACCGGCTGGTTCAGGCGGCCGTGGCGGGTTTTCTGGTGCAGAACGGCAGCCGCAGCCGCGGCGTGACCCGTTGTTATCTCGCCAACCTGTTCCCGGGGCAGCGGGGCTTCAACGCTGATCCTGGGGCTGGCCGCTGGCCAGCTTGAGCACGAACAGCTGGCGGTAAGCGGCCGTCAGCGTGCACAGGGCCCAAGGCAGGGCGACAGCCAGACCCACCAACAGCAGAAAGCCGGCCAACAGGACCAGGCTCACCACCAGCAGCAGCCCCAGGGCATGCAGCCAATGACGGTCCGTGGCCAGACGACCACTGCGAAACGCGGCCAGTCCTGCCTGATCGCCCAGCACGGTGATCGGCAGCAGCAGCACCTGATCGGCCAGTACGTAGATCACAACCGCCCAGGCTGCCCACAAGGGCAACTCACCCAGTCGTGGCAGCAGCAGGGTGAGCAGCCATGAACTGAGCTCACCGCTCTGTCGCACCAGGGCGAGCAGCAGCAGCAGCACCAACACGCTCCAGGCCAAGCGGGCCACGGCGCGGCCATCGCAGCGCAGCAGCATCCCCAGGCGAGGCGGCTGGTGATCGAGGGCGCGTTCGGCGCCGTGAATCAACCCCACCAGGAGCCAGAAGCCGCTCAACAGGTAGGCCACCAAAGCCACGGTGGCCTCGCCCAGCTGCAGGGGCGAGCTCTGGGGCAGCCCCCGGTCCAGCAGACCGCCGCTGTGCCGGTACAGCAGCCAGCACAGCAGGTTCAGGCCGCCCAGGATCAGGGTCAGGGCGATCAGCACCCAGGCATGGCGGCGAAAGCCCTGCCAGCCCTCCTCGAGGGCCTGGCGAATGGCGATCGGCTCATCGCTCACCGGTCTGAGCAGGGGCATCCTCGGCACCCTCAGCTCAGGGGGCCGAGGATGCCCAGCAGGCGTTCGGCCGTGGCCTCGGGCACCGGCAGGATCGAGAGGCGGTTGCCGCGACGCACCACGGCCAGCTCGTCCTCGTTGAATTGCTCTCGCAGTTGGTCCAGGCTCACAAAGGTGGCAAACCGACCCAGATAGCGCAGCCGGGCGCAATCCCAGCGGGGCGCATCGCTCCGGGAGGCGGGATCGAAATACTTGGAGTCAGGGTCGAACTGGCTGGGGTCGGTGAGGCCCGTCTCGATCACCTCCATGAGGCCGACGATGCCAGGTGGCTTGGCATTCGAGTGGTAGAAGAAAGCGCGGTCCCCGGCCTGCATCGCACGCATGAAATTGCGGGCCTGGTAGTTGCGGATCCCGTCCCAGAGGGTTGTGCCTTCGCGCGCCAGATCCTCAAGGCTGTAGGCATCCGGCTCGCTTTTCATCAGCCAGTACGCCATGGGGGTTTCGGATCACTGCAGACGCAGGCATGGTAGGCGCTGTGTCAGTTGCTACAGCAACGCTTGACTGCAGGGCTGCGGTGCTCAGAATCGACCCGAACATGGTGTCTTTTCCGATGCAATACGGATCAATCATTCAGAACGGCGCCCGCGGTTTCGGCCGCAATGCGGTTGTTCTGATCGGTTTCTCGATTCTTTACGCGATCGTGCTGGGCCTGCTGGTGCTGGCCGACCTCAGGCTGACTGAGGTGCCGACTCCCAGCGCAGGCGTGGTCGCCCTGATCTGCTTGATCAAGCTGCTGCAGGTTGCGGTGCACCTGATCGGCAATCTGGCCCTGATCAACGGCGGGCTGATGGCGGCCCGTGGACAGACCTTCAAGTTCGGCCAACTGTTCAGCGAGACCCAGCAGCTGTTCAACCTGCTCGGTCTGCATGTGTTCGCTGCTGTCGCCATTTTCCTGGGGCTCCTGGCCTTCGGCATTCCCGGGATCTATCTGTCGGTCGGGTACTGGTTCGCGGCCTTTGTGCTGGTGGACCGCAAGGTGGCGTTTCTCGATGCCATGTCCGGTGCCCGGCGCATGGTCACGCCCCATTGGTTTGATGTGGCTGTGCTGCTGCTCGTGATCGGCGTGATCAGTGCCGTGGGCGTCTTTGCGTTCGGGGTCGGCCTGTTCGCCACCGTGCCGCTGGCGGTCTGCATCGGCGCTTCCGGCTACCTGCAGCTCGGCCACAGCAACTGAGCCTGGCTCAGTCCTGGCTCAGTTCAGGGCGGCCACCAGGGCGCGGAAATGGTCCCCCCGCGCCTCAAAGTCGCTGTACTGGTCAAAGCTTGCGCAGGCCGGTGACAGCAGCACGGCCCGGCAGCCCAGTCTCTGGGCTAGCTGGGCGGCCTGGGGTACCGCCTCATCCAGCCCGGGAGTGGTGCAGACCGTTCCGTCGTAACCAGCCGTCTGCAACAGCTGCTGGAACTGCTGCTGGGCGGCGCCGAACAGCACCACGGCGCGGGCCTGGCGCCTGAGCTGAGCGGTCCAGCCGTGGGCATCACCCTGTTTGGCCTCTCCCCCGGCCAGCACCACCAGCGGTCCCTCCAGGGCCTTCAGGGCAACCTCGGCTGCGTCGTAGTTGGTGGCTTTGCTGTCGTTGTAGAACGCGATGCCGTTGCGGCTGGGCAGCCGTTCAAGTCGATGGGGCACACCAGGGAAGCTGGCCAGGCCCGCCTCCATTTGAGAGCCGCTCAGCCCGGCGGCCAGCCCGGCTGCCACTGCCATCAGCATGTTCTGGCGGTTGTGGGCGCCTGGCATGGCCAGGCAGTCAGCCCGCATCAGGGCCTGGGCCGTGCCTGCTGCCGGTTGATGGCAAACCTGGCCAGCCTCGATCCAGAGTGTCGGATTCAGGCCATTGGGCAGGTCCTGGCGTGATCGGGCCGTAACCCAGCAGGCCTGGGGCCAACTGCGGGCGTGGGCCAGCAGGTCGGGGTCGTCGGCATTGAGGATCTGCAGGCCGCTGCGCTCAAGCAGGCCCCGCTTGATCGCGCGGTAAGCGTCAAGGCTGCCGTGCCGTTCCAGGTGGTCCGGCGTCAGGGTCGTCCAGATGCCAATCCTGGGGGCCACCTCGGCGGCGGCTTCGATCTGATAGCTGCTCAGTTCCATCACCAGCCACTGCGGCGGTGGATCCACTGACAGGCAGCGCTGCAGCACCAGCTCGGCGGCCGAATGGCCCACGTTGCCGCCCATCGGAGCGTCCATGCCCTGGCTGCACAGCAGATGGCTGACCAGGTGGGTGACGGTGGTCTTGCCGTTGGTGCCGGTGATGCCGATCCAGGGCACCTGCTGCCCTGCTCGCCAGGCGGGCACCAGCTCACCCTGCACGGGGATGCCCCGTTGCCGCATCTGTTGCAGCAGCGGATGGTCCCAGCGCAGGCCGGGGCTCACCACCACGGCTGAAGGGAGCGCCGGCAGGATGGCCAGACAGCTGGAGTCCAGCCGAGTGCCCAGCACCACGTGAATCCCCTCGGCGCGCAACTGGGCAGCGCGTTGCTCGAGCTGGGGTGTCTGCTGCTGATCCAACAGCCAGACCTCGGAACCCTGGGCCCGCAGCAGGCGCGCGGCGCCGACTCCTGAGCGTCCCAGGCCAATCACCAGCTGCAGATCGACTGTGCTGGAAGGCATCTGAAAAATGCAGTGGGCGATACTGGAATCGAACCAGTGACTCCTACCGTGTCAAGGTAGTGCTCTACCTCTGAGCTAATCGCCCCAGTGCAGCGGTACGGCCAGAGCCGCCGTTCGCTAGGCGCAACCTAGCAGCCGCCCTGCCACCCGCCACCCTCACTGCCGCAGCAGCTCGACACGCCAACGTTGTTTGGCGGTGAGCTCAGCCCGCTCGAGGATCAGCTCGCCACGACCCTGCAGCTGGACCCGATCGCCCAGGGCGAGCTCCTTGCTGGGGCTGCTGACCGGCTGCCAGTTGAGCCGAACCGCTCCCTGGCGGATCAGGGCGCTCATGCGGCTGCGGGAGACCCCGAAGCCCGCCGAACCGACCGCATCCAGTCGCAACGACGCTTCGACGCTGGAGACCTTGCGCGGTTTGCGGGGCTGCGGCAGTTGCAGCTCATCCAGCGGCCGTTGGTGCACCTTGATGCCCACGCTGCGCACCGTCAGCTCCTGGCCGTCGAGGGCGGTGGCCGCATCGGCCAGGGTGATCGCCTGGGCACCGCGATCGCCCCGCAGCCACAGGTCCCCCAGTGCTCCGTTTGGCATCCCGGTGGCCAACAGGGCCGCCTCAAAGTCGGAGGGTTCGGCCGGATCGAACAGAAAGTTGCCCAGCAGCTCCAACCCCGTCAGCGCCGGCGTCGTCAGCGCCTCGGCGGCAAGGGTCAGTTCGGCCGGGGCCAACAGCAACCGACGGCGCTCGGCCCCTGGGTAGCCGCCCCAGCTGTGCAGCTGCAGCTCGCTCAGCGTTTCGAGCTGGTGCTGGGCCTGCTCGAGCGCCGCACCACTCAGAAAGGGCGTCCACTGGGGTTCCCAGCTGCGCAGCGCAGCATCGGCCAGGTTGAGCAGGGGCTCCATCAGCTTTCGGCCAGCCGCACCACGGCCACGGGCCGGGCCCGCTGCAGGGACGTCCAGGGCATGTCGATGCCGGGGTGGGTTTCGGCCAACAACAGCCAGTTGCCCTCATCCAGGCGGTTGCGCAGGCTGCGGATGCGGTCGTCTTCCTCGGAGCTGACGCTGGCGGCCGCAGCGAAACTGCCCATCCAGCCAGAGATCAAGCCCGCCACCCCACCCAGCAGGTGCTGGCTCCAGGCACCGGCAAAGGCAAAGGTGTCCAGGTCTGTGATGTAGGTGAAGGTCAGGCCGGCGAGAAAGCCAAAGGGAAGCAGCCAGCGGGCCATTCCTTGCTGGCGTCGCCGGCGGATCGCCGCCGGGTTGAGGGACTCCACCTCGCTCAGCGGAGTCTCGTCTGCCCCGATCGCCACCAGCCTGGCCAGCGGCGGCTGGGCTGCAGCCAGGGTCTGCTGCAGCTGCTGCATGGCAGCCCGCTCTCTGAACACCACCACCACTCGCGTCGCCACCCTGTCGCCCTGCCGGAAGGGTTCGATTCTCGCCGCTCACTACACTGCACCGCCGGCCCCTCTCCTCACCGCAGCCCCGGGCATGCCCAAGGTTCTTGTCTCTGATCCGATCGACCAGGCGGGGATTGACATCCTCTCCCAGGTGGCCCAGGTGGATGTGCGCACCGGACTGCCCGCCGCCGAGCTGGCCCAAATCATTGGCGATTACGACGCCTTGATGATCCGCTCGGGCACCCAGGTGACCGCCGAGATCATCGCCGCCGCCGACAAGCTGCGAATCATCGGCCGCGCCGGTGTGGGGGTCGACAACGTCGATGTCCCCGCCGCCACCAAGCGCGGCGTGTTGGTGGTCAACTCGCCGGAGGGCAACACCATCGCGGCGGCCGAGCACGCCCTGGCGCTGATGCTGTCGCTATCGCGCCACGTGCCCCACGCCCACGCCAGCACCATGGCCGGCGGCTGGGACCGCAAGACCTATGTCGGCAACGAGCTCTACAAAAAGAAGCTGGGTGTGGTCGGCCTGGGCAAGATCGGCTCCCATGTGGCCCGGGTGGCCCGGGCCATGGGCATGGAGGTGCTCGCCTACGACCCATTCGTTTCGGCCGAGCGGGCCCAGCAGATGCAGGTGCGTCTCTCGCCCCTGAAGGAGCTGTTTGCCGAGGTCGATTACGTCAGCCTGCACTTACCGCGCACACCCGAGACCGAAAACCTGGTCAACGCCGAGCTGCTGCGCACGATGAAACCGACCGCACGGTTGGTTAACTGTGCCCGTGGCGGCATCGTCGATGAGGCAGCCCTGGCCGAAGCGGTGACCGCCGGCACGATTGCCGGGGCGGCCCTCGATGTCTTTGCCAAGGAGCCTCTGGCCGCCGACTCGCCCCTGCGCGGCGTCAGCGAGCGCCTGATCCTGACCCCCCACCTGGGCGCTTCGACCGAAGAAGCCCAGGAGAACGTGGCCATTGACGTGGCCGAGCAGATCCGTGATGTGCTGTTGGGCCTGCCGGCCCGCAGTGCCGTCAATATTCCGGGCCTCAGTTCGGAGGTGATGGAACAGCTCAAGCCCCATCTGCAGCTGGCTGAAACCCTGGGCCAGTTGGTCAGCCAGCTGAGCGGCGGCGCCATCAACGAGCTCGAGGTGCGCCTGCAGGGCGACTTTGCTGTGCATCCGGCCCAGCCCCTGGTGGTGGCGGCCCTCAAGGGGGTGCTCTCCACCGCCCTGGGCGACAGCATCAACTACGTCAACGCCAGCCTGGAAGCCAAGGAGCGGGGCATCCACGTGCTCGAGGTCAAGGACGACTCGAGCCGCGATTTTGCCGGCGGTTCTCTGCAGCTGACCTGCCGCAACAGCGAGGGCAGTCACAGTGTGACCGGAGCCGTGTTCGCCGATGGCGAGCTGCGGGTGGTCACGATCGACGAGTTCCCCGTGAACGTGGCACCCAGCCGCCACATGCTGTTCACCCGGCACCGGGACATGCCCGGCATCATCGGTCAGCTGGGTTCGCTGCTGGGCGAGCACAACGTCAACATCGCCTCGATGCAGGTGGGCAGGCGCATCGTGCGCGGCGATGCGGTGATGGTGCTCAGCATCGATGACCCGATCCCTGCCGATCTGCTGGCTTCGATCCATGGGATCAGCGGTATCCAGCAGGCCCACCCGGTGACGCTCTGATGGCCCAGGCATGGTGGCGGCTAGAGATGGCTGCCCCGCCCGAACTGGAGGAATCCCTGCTGTGGAAGCTGCCCCAGCTGGGGATCCACCGGGTCGCCCTGCAGCACCGCCCCGAAGCTCCGGCCGACCGGCAACTGGTCGCCTGGCTTCCGGCCACTGACTGGCCCGCCGCCGAGCGCGACAGCCTCGCCCAGGCGCTGGCCCCTCTGGCTGAAACCTTTGGCCTGCCCTTGCCCGACCTGCGCTGGCAAGAGCAGGCCGACGAAGACTGGAGCCTGAGCTGGAAGCAGCACTGGCAGCCCGATCCCGTTGGGCAACGGTTGCTGATCCTGCCGGCGTGGCTGGATTGCCCTGCCGAGCACAGCGAGCGGTTGTTGATTCGCATGGACCCGGGCAGTGCCTTCGGCACCGGCAGCCATCCCACCACCCGCCTCTGCCTGGAGGCGCTGGAGCAGCTGGCGGCTGATCGGGGCGGTGCTCTGGCCGGCCTGCAGGTTGCTGATCTGGGCTGCGGCAGCGGTGTGCTCGGTCTGGCGGCCCTGCGCCTGGGGGCGTCAGCCGTGGCCGCCGCCGACACCGATTCACTGGCGGTCACCGCCACCACGGCCAACGCCGCCCTCAACGGACTCGACAACCAGGTGAATGTGGC
>Ga0310333_100298_pt1 | contig 13777 bp, 15 predicted proteins | sample LakMicSRFTotalB7_FD_195547 | JGI IMG/M metagenome (GOLD analysis project Ga0310333, IMG submission 195547) | Enriched freshwater cyanobacterial communities from Lake Michigan, Michigan, United States - MI23.SRFL.Total.B7 (v2) (version 2) | ecosystem: Environmental > Aquatic > Freshwater > Lake... | reverse complement strand
TGGTGACCCTCGAACAGCCGGCTGGTCACCAATGTCTCTGCCGGGCGGCAGGCAAGCTGACCAAATTCAGGATCAAGCTGCTGGCCGGAGACAAGGTGCTGGTTGAGATCAGCCCCTACGACCTCACCCGCGGCCGCATCACCTACCGGGAGCGCAATGCGGCTGCCGGCCCCCGTCCCGGCGGCAACCGCCCTGGTGGTCCTAGGCGGCGTTGAGCGCACCTCTCGGTGCGACGGCGGCGTTGAGCGCACGTTTCAGACCGCAACGGCTAGCAGGGCTTCAATCGCGGCTTTGAATTCGCTGCGCTGCTTGACGCCCTTAAAGGACTGCTTGAGCTCCTTGTTGTGGAACAGCTGCACAGTTGGGGTGCCGGTGACACCGGCTTGGCTAGCAATTTCTTGCTCGGCCTCGATGTCGATCTCCACGCCTTGGGCAGCTCCGCCCAGCTCAGCGAGCACGCGCTTGAGCTGGGGCTTGAGCACGTGGCAGGGACCGCAGGTCGGTGAGGTGTAGACGACCAGCAGGGGCTTGCTGCTGTCGTGATATAGCTTGCGCAGGGCAAACCCTCCCTTCTGCCAAAGGGCTTCGGCGTCGTAGTTGTCGGCGTCGCTGGTGGCAGTGCGCACCGGTTCGCCGACGGTGGCTGGTTCTATTGGTTCATGGCTCACCGTGACGGCTAGGTCGTGATGGGTGAGCCAGCGCTCAGCGGCCAGGGCTGCCTGGCAACCACTGCCGGCGGCGGTGATGCCCTGACGCCATTCCGCATCGGCCACGTCGCCAGCGGCGTAGACACCGGCAGCGCTGGTTTCGGGGCGGCCAGCCTGGGTGGCCAGGTACCCGTGGCTATCAACCTCAAGTTGGCCCCGCACTAGGCGGGTGTTGGGGGTGTGGCCAATGGCGTAGAAGAGGCCCTTCACCGGCAGCTCCTCGCTAGCGCCGCTGCTGGGATCCCTGAGGGTGATTGCTTCGAGCCAGTCGCCACCGCTGGCATCGGCCACTTGGCGGTTCCAATGCACGGTGATGGCGGTGTTGGCGAGCACCCGATCGGCCATGGCGCCACTGGCCCGCAGCTTTTCGCCCCGCACGATCAGGTGCACCTGGCTGCCGTATTTGGTCAGATAAACGGCCTCCTCGCAGGCGGAATCGCCTCCACCCACCACGGCTAGTTCGGCTTGACGAAACTGGGGCGTGGCGCCGTCGCAGATTGCACATGCGCTGATGCCCTGGCTCCAGAAGCGCTCCTCACTAGGCAGGCCTAGCCGGTTGGCACTGGCGCCGGTGGCCAGGATCACGGCCTGGGTTGCGATGGTTTGGCCTTCGGCAGTGATGCGGTAGGGGCGCTGGGAGAGGTCGATTGCCGTGGCATCCGCCTCGATCAGGCGGGTGCCCCAGCGCACGGCCTGGGCCTTCATCTTGTCCATCAGCTCCGGCCCCATGATCCCGTCGGGAAAGCCGGGAAAGTTCTCAACGTGGGTGGTGGTCATCAGCTGACCGCCGGGGATGCCACCGTCCTGGAAGCCCGTGATCAGCACGGGGCTGAGATTGGCCCGGGCGGCGTAAATGGCGGCGGTGTAGCCAGCGGGCCCTGAACCCACGATCACCAGGTTTTCGACTGAAAGCCCCGAAACCGTCATTGCTTAAGCGGATTGACTATGAGTTGAGCCTAGGAGATCAGCGCGGCAGCTTGCACGAAGGGCCCGGCACCTCGGGCGTAAATGTCTTTAGATTTGCTTTAGATTTGAGCGGAATTTGCTGCCGATTTGCATCTCAAATCGGCTCAGATTTCCAGGATGCCGTCGCTGGCGGGCCGGATGCCCTGCCCCAGGTCGTTTGGCACCATCAACACGCTTGCGGCAAGGAGTTCCGGGTGCTCTTCCAGGCAGAGCAGCCATTCTCGGAATTCCTCCGTGACCGCAAAGCTTTCTTCGAAATGTTCGAGGGCGTCGAGGGTGGCTCGGCGGGCCAAAGCCCAGCTGACAGCAACGGTTAGGCGGCGATTCACTGCGGCATCCATGCTCCCCTCTCCCTTGGGCTCCACCACGCTGACGGGCTACGGGCCCTGGGAAGGTATTGGTTGACACAACGTCGCACATTTGCGCTTAAACCTTGTATCGCCAAAGCAGTTTTCAGGCCGTTCGCTGCAGAAAACTAGGTAGCTCCGGACCCATGCTGATCACAGCACCGATCCTTGCTTCTACAGCTTGCAGGGGTAGGGAACCTCCCTGGTTACTAGCGAGTGAGACAGGCTCTGTAGCCACTTGCTTCGGCTTGATCAGGTAGGGCTCGCTGAGGGACCAGCTGCGGGCGTAGCTCATCAGCAATGGGTCGGCTGGGGCGAACACATAGGACGGCTGCCGCGGCACGGTCTCCACGGCGGCGCGTTGGCCATCCATGCGCACAGCCCTGGTGATGGCTTGTACAAAGCGGCTGCGAGTTACCACCGTGGTGAGGTAGGCAACTACCCGCAGTCTTGGGGCGTCAAAGCCCTCGGCGCACATATCAATGCTCACTAGCCAGTCCGCCTCGCCGGCCTGGAAGGCGGCCAGGCGGGCGCTGGCCTCCGGGTCCTGGGAATGGACCAGGTGTACCCGGTCGCCCTCCTCCTCCAGCAGCCCGGTGATGCGCCTGGCGTGGGCGATGTCGCGGGCGATCACCAGCCCGCCCGCCTCGGGGTGGTCGGCCCGCACTCGCTCCAGCCGTTGACGGGCCTTGAGCAGTAGCCGCAGGGCGATGCTGCTGGCATCTCCGAGTTGAATGGCGCGGCGCAAGTTGCGGGCTCGCCAGCTCTCCCGCGCTTCAGCTGAAAGGGGCGAGGTTTCGGTGTCGGCGGAGGCCTGGGGCCTGCCGTGCTCGACCCAGCCGTCCTGGAAGCGAAATTCCAGGGGGCGCACATCGCCGGCCAAAATCAGCTGGCGGGGTTCCACGCTCAAATCGGGGGCGATGCGTTCGATCACCTGATCTCCCTCGCGCACCTTTACCCGTCGGGCGGCGCAAAAGGCCAGGTTGTCGGCGCGGAAAGGGGTGCCGGTAAGGCCGAGTCGCAGCTGGGCTGGAGCGGTGAGCTGGCTGAAGGCGAAACCCCAGGCCGCAGCCTCTGGTTCATCCGGATCCAGGCCCAGGTGGTGCACTTCATCGGCAATGGCCAGCCAGCTTCCCAGAGCTATGCGGGGTAGGGCTGCCTCGAGGGCTAGGCGGTGCCGGGCCGTGCACTGATAGCTGAGCAGCAGGCCATCCCAGTTTGAATTTGCTTCGAGGGCTGATAGCCCCTGCTCCGGGTCCCACTCCAGCAGGCGCAGGTTGAGGCGCTCCGCAGCTCCCAGCCACTGACGGGCGATTGAGCTCCGGTGGCAGAAGATCAAAAAGCGATCGAGCCTCCCCTCCCGCTGCAGGGTGATGAAGCTGAGCAGGGCCCCCAGGGTTTTGCCCGCACCCGGTCCTGCATGGATCAGCACGTCATGGCCGCCAGGCTGGTGGTTGAGCAGGCGGGCCCGCAGCAGCTGGATCAGGCGGCTCTGCCACTGCCTGGGTCGCACGGCGGTTGTTGTGGGCGGCGGGATGCCCAGGTCGAAGGAAGGAAATCCCATCACGCCATTGTGGCCAGAGGTGCCCTGGCGTCAGCAGGCCACCTGCAAATGGGTGATCTGGCCTATGGGCTTATGGCCCAGCGTGCCTAGTTTCAGTTCAACTCCCGGCTCCCCTGTTGTTTTCCCTATGGCGAACTCCTGCCCCGATCCGGATGCCTGGGCCTGGGCTCCCGCCTTGCAGCTTTGGCATCTAAACCGCTGCTGGGCTCTTGAATGCGACATCGATCCGATGATCCTGCGGGCGCGCCAGCTGCGTCACCAGGGCGCCCTGCCGCAGGCCAGCTGCGTTGAACAGGAGTTGCTTCCCCTGTTTTGAGCTCCACCTGGCTTGGATGGGCAACTGCGCACATTTGCTGCAGTTGTGTTGCTCAGGCGAGGGGAGACACCCCCTAATAGATCTATGGCCTCCGGGGACCCACTTGGCTGAAGTATTGATCCTGCGGGAACGCAACCCGGGAGAGTGCCGGGTTGCCGCAACTCCCGAAACCGTTCGCCGGCTGCTGGCCCGGGGGCTGACGCTGCAAGTTGAGCAAAGCGCTGGCTTGGCGGCCGGCTATGCCGACCATGAATTTGAAACGGCTGGAGCCCGTCTTGTTGCCCCAGGCCCCGATTTAGGCGCTGGCGTCGATGCGGTGCTTTGCGTCAATCCACCAGCTGCCGAGGTGCTGGATCAGCTGCGGCCCGGCACCCTGCTGGCTGGTCTGCTCTCCCCCTATGGCGCCATCGCCCTAGTGGAACAGCTTCAGTCCCGGCGGGTGTCGGCCTTGGCCTTGGAGCTGCTGCCCCGGATCAGCAGGGCCCAGTCCATGGATGTGCTGTCGTCCCAGGCCAACATCGCCGGTTACAAGGCGGTGCTGCTGGCGTCTGCAGCCCTAGATCGCTACGTGCCGATGTTGATGACAGCGGCGGGCACAATTCAGCCGGCTCGGGCCCTGATCCTCGGGGCAGGGGTGGCGGGGCTGCAGGCTTTGGCAACGGCCCGGCGTCTTGGCGCGGTGGTCTATGTGAGTGATGTGCGGCCCGCGGCTAAGGAGCAGGTTGAGTCTCTGGGTGGCAGGTTTATTTCCCCTCCCGAGCAGGAAGAGCGCCCAGCTGAAGCCGGTGGCTACGCCAAGGCGGCTAGCGAAGCCTTTCTGGCTGCCCAGCGCCAGCAGTTGGCCGATCAGCTGGCCCTGGCCGACATGGTGATCTGCACCGCCCAGGTGCCGGGCCGGCGAGCACCCATGCTGATTTCCGATGAGATGCTGGCGGGTATGCGCCCCGGCTCAGTGGTGGTGGATTTGGCCGTGGCCCAGGGCGGCAACTGCGCCGGCACGGTCTGCGGCCAAACCGTGGAGCGCCACGGCGTGCGCCTGATTGGTGGCGATGGCCTGCCCAGCTCCGTTGCCAACCACGCCAGCGCCCTTTACGCCCGCAACCTGGCGGCCCTGGTGGAGCACGTGCTGGGTGAAGACGGCTTCCAGCTCGACCAGGAGGACCCGATCGTGGCCGGCTGCCTGTTCACTCACGATGGCGCCTGCCGTTTCCCTGACCTCGTTTCCGGAGCTAACTGATGAGTGCTTTGACCCAAGCCCTCTGGGTGCTCTTGCTGGGCAGCCTTTTGGGACTCGAACTGATCGGCAAGGTGCCTCCCACCCTGCACACCCCGCTGATGAGTGGTGCCAATGCGATCAGCGGCATCACCGTGCTGGCTTCGCTCACCCTGATCGCCCAGGCCAATGACCAGCTGCCCCTGCTGGTGCTCGGCTCGCTTTCCCTGGGCTTTGCCCTGTTCAACGTCGTTGGCGGCTTCCTGGTCACCGACCGCATGCTGGCCATGTTTTCGCGCAAATCACCCCGCACCGGAGGGACCCGCTGATGGCTGGACTTGATCTTTTGCCCGCCCTGATCGATCTGGGTGCCGTGCTGTTGCTGGCCCTCGGTATCAAGGGCCTCTCCAAGGTGAGCACCGCTCGCTCCGCTAATGGTTTGGCGGCCCTGGCCATGGGCCTGGCCGTGCTTGGCCTGCTGATTCAGCAACCCCTCTCCCCCCAAGCCTGGCTTTGGGTAGCGATCGGCACTGGCCTGGGCGGCGTGCTCGGCCTGATTACGGCCCAGCGGGTGCCGATGACTGCCATGCCCGAAACCGTGGCGCTGTTTAACGGCTGCGGCGGTATGGCGTCGTTGCTGGTAGCTCTTGGGGTGGCGCTGTTTAGCCCGGGGGAGGGCTCCTCCGGCCTGGTGGAGCAGATCTCGATCGTGATTTCGGTGTTCGTTGGTGCGATCACCTTCAGCGGCTCGATCGTGGCGATGGGCAAGTTGCAGGGCTGGATTGATACCCCCGGCTGGACCCAGAGCACCATGCGCCACGCCGTGAATATTTCACTGGCGGTGGCCTGCCTGGCCGGTGCGATTGCCCTACCTGGCGATATGGCCGGAGCCCCTCTTTGGGTGCTGGTGGTGGCTTCTTCCCTACTGGGTATCGGCGTCACCCTGCCGATCGGCGGTGCCGACATGCCTGTGGTGATCTCGCTGCTCAACTCCTATTCCGGAGTGGCCGCAGCTGCAGCAGGTTTCGTCGTTGGCAGCCAACTCCTAATTGTTGCCGGCGCCATGGTGGGTGCTGCGGGCCTGATCCTCACCCAGGTGATGTGCACCGCCATGAACCGCTCCCTGGTGAGCGTCTTGTTTGGAGGCGCCCTTGGTGGGGCGGCACCGGTGGGCGGTGGCGGCGAAGAGGCCGGCTACACCCGCATCACCAGCTGCAGCGCTGAGGAGTGCGCTCTTGCTCTGGAGGCCGCTGAGCGCGTGGTGTTTGTGCCCGGCTATGGCCTGGCAGTGGCCCAAGCCCAGCACGCCCTGCGCGAACTCTCCAAGTTGCTGGAAAACCACGGCGTGGAGGTGACCTATGCGATCCACCCGGTGGCTGGGCGTATGCCTGGTCACATGAATGTGCTGCTGGCAGAGGCCGATGTGCCCTACGAGCAACTGCTGGAGATGGACACGGTCAACCCTGAATTCCCCCGCACCGATGTGGTGATTGTGCTGGGCGCCAACGACGTGGTTAACCCAGACGCCAAGACCGATTCCACCAGCCCTCTCTACGGCATGCCCGTGCTTGAGGTGGACCAAGCCCGCCAGGTGTTTGTGGTGAAGCGCAGCCTTGGCGCTGGCTACGCCGGTATTAAAAACGCCCTCTTTGAGCTGCCCCAGACCGCCATGGTCTTTGGTGATGCCAAGGCCGTGCTCAATGGCCTGCTCACCGAGCTGCGCAGCATGGGGGTGGGTAAGAAGGTGGCCGCCTGAAGGAGTCCGCCTCGACACCCCCTGTTTTTAAGCAACGCTGGCCCTGGATCGGCCCCGATCTCCAGACCCTGCGAGACACCCTCAGCCCGCCAAAGCTGCCCCTAGATCTCGGTGAACCGCTCCCCATTGCGGTGGGCGGTGATGCCTCCCTGCTAGCGCTGGTTGATCCGCCAGTTGCTGGGGCACCAAGGGCACTTGTGCTTTTGCTGCACGGTTTGGGTGGATCGAGCGAACGGGAGGGTCTGCGGCGCATGGGCCTCAGCCTTCAAGCCGCGGGCTTCGCGGTGTGGCGCCTGAATTTGCGGGGTGCCGGACCGGGCAGGCCCCTGGCGCCTGGCACCTATGCAGCCCGTTGCGATAGCGACCTGCTGCCCGTACTGGAGTTGGCCCAGCAGCGGGCCGGTGGCCTGCCTCTTTTTGGCGTGGGGATTTCGTTGGGCGGCACGATGCTCCTCAATGCCTGCTTGGCTAGTCCGGGGGTGCTGGATGGTGTGGTGTGTACCAGCAGCCCGCTTGATCTGGCCCTTTGCTCGCAGCAGATTGAGCTGCCCCGCAACCGGGTGTATCAGCGCTGGCTGCTGCGCCGGCTCTGCGCCCAGACCCTGGCCGATCCATTTGGGGTGAGCGACGCTGAGCGCCAGGCCCTGCAGGGGCCAGAGCGGCCCCGCTCGATTCGCAGCTTCGATGCTGCTATCACTGCCCCTCGCTGGGGCTACGCCTCCGTTGACGATTACTACCGGGAGGCTTCGCCCCTGCCGCGTCTGCTTTCAGCATCGGTCGATTTGCCGCCGAGCCTGCTGCTGCACTCCCTCGACGACCCTTGGGTGCCGGCCAGTGGCGCCCAGCTTTTAGCCCAGCAGCACCTTCCTGGCCTTGATGTGGTGCTCACGGCCCATGGCGGCCATAACGGCTTCCATGGGGTGGGTGATGAGCCACTCAGCTGCTGGGGTGATCAGCTGGTGGCGAGCTGGCTTAAGCGGCAGCTTTGAGGCTCATGCGCTTGATGATCCACTGCTCAATCGGCTGGCCGCCGATCACATGCTCCCGCAGGATTGACTCGATGCGCTCGGGGCTGACGCCGCCATAAACGGTGCCTTCCGGCCAGATCAGCAGGATCGGCCCCTCGGCACAAATACGCAGGCAGTCGGCCTTGGTGCGCAGCACGATCCCCTCGGGCCGGGCCGGATCCTCGAGACCCAGCTCGCGCACCAGGCGCTTGAGGGCCTCCCAGCTGGCGGCGCCTATGGCGGGATCGGGGCAGCAGAGCGCCTTGCTGGGAGTGGCGCAGAGCAGCAGGTGGTGCGAGATCACGCCGGCAGCGCAGCTGGCGCCTTGGCCTGGAGCCGGGCTGCAGCCTGATGCACCGCATTACGGGCCCATGCGTCTACGGCCAGCACGTCGTCTAGGGAGGGATTGGCCATGAGATCGACTTGGTGGCGATCACACACCCCGTCGATCAATGTCGGGATATCGAGGAAGTGAACCCTTTCCTCGAGGAAGAGGGCCACGGCCTGTTCGTTGGCGGCGTTCATTACCGCTGGCATCGTGCCGCCGGCGCGGCCGGCCGCGTAGGCCAGCTGCATGCAGGGGTATTTGGCCGGGTCGGGGGCGCGGAAGCTGAGCTGGCCCACCTCGGTGAGATCGAGCCGGCGCCAGGGGGTGCTCAGGCGCTCGGGCCAGCTGAGGCAATAAAGAATGGGCAGCTTCATATCCGGCCAGCCGAGCTGGGCCAGCACCGAGGAATCGGCCAGCTCCACCATCGAATGGATGATCGATTGGGGGTGGATGACGATCTCGATGTGGTCGTAGTCGAGGCCAAACAGGTAGTGGGCCTCGATCACCTCCAGGCCCTTGTTCATCAGAGAGGCCGAATCCACGGTGATTTTGCGGCCCATGCTCCAGTTGGGATGGCTGGTGGCATCGGCCACGGTGGCCTTGTGGAGGTCTGCCGCCGGCCAGTCGCGGAAGGCGCCGCCGCTGGCGGTGAGCTGGATGCGGCGCAGGCCCGGGGTGGGGCTGCCGGTGGAGAGCCGCGCCGTCTCGGCGTAGGGGGTGCCTTGCAGGCACTGGAAGATCGCCGAGTGCTCGGAATCAGCCGGCAGCAGTCGCGAGCCGCTTTTTTCCAGCTCCGGCAGCACCACGGGGCCGGCGGCGATCAGGGTTTCCTTATTGGCAAGTGCCAGATCCTTGCCGGCGCGGATGGCGGCCAGGGTGGGCAGCAGGCCAGCGCAGCCCACGATCCCCGTAACCACCAGGTCGGCCGTGGACCAGGCGGCGGCGGCGCAGAGGCCCTCAGAGCCCCCCAGCAACTCCGGCATTCGGGCGGGCCTGGCGGCGGGTTCCAGGGCCTGCAGCCGCTCGCCCAGCTCGCTGACGCGCTCGGCATTGGCCAGGGCCACCACTTCGGGCGCATGGCGCTGGATCTGACTCACCAATAGATCCAGGTTGTTGCCGGCCGTGAGGGCCACCACCCGGAAGCGGTCCGGGAATTCCTCGGCCAGTTCAAGGGTTTGGGTGCCGATCGAGCCGGTGGAGCCGAGCACGGAGAGGGCTTTCACGGCGGCAACTCAAGTGGTGGCAAGTCTCCCATTGACCCTGCAGGATGCCCCGAAGTGATCCCGGCTGTTGTGTGCTCTATGCCGATCCCTGGCTGCTGGCCCTGCTGAAGCCCTCGGGCCTGCTTAGCCAGCCGGGGCTTGGGCCCGAGCTGGCCGATTCCCTGATCAGTAGGGCCCAGGAGCGGTGGCCGGAGGCAAGGCTGGTGCACCGCCTCGATCGCGATACCTCGGGGCTGATCCTGCTGGCCAGAGACGCCACCACCCATCGGGCCCTAAGTGCCGCTTTTGCCGAGCGGCGCGTGCGCAAGACCTACCTGGCCGTGGTGCAGGGGCTGCCTGCGGATCGGGGCGGGGTAATCAACCAGCCGCTAGCGCGGATCGCCACTCGGCCGCCCCGCTATGGGGTGGTGCCGCTAGAGCAGGGGGGCAAGCCGGCCCTCACCCGCTGGCGAGTGCTGCGGCGCTTCGAGGGCTCGAGTTTGCTTTTGCTGCAACCCCGCACCGGCCGCTCTCACCAGTTGCGGGTGCACCTGGCGGACCTTGGCCATCCGGTGCTGGGCGATCCCATCTATGGCGACCCCCTCTACGGCGAACCAGCCGCGGCGCCACGGCTGCAGCTTCATGCCGCCGGTCTGCAGCTGCTGCATCCGGCCACGGGCAAGCCGCTGCATCTGCGCAGCCGTTGCTTTGGCGATGGGCTGGTGGGGGTGGATCCCCTTAACTGATCCCAGTTGAACTTTTCCCATGGCGGCACTGCCCGTGTGGCTGCAGCGCTGGAACTTCATCGACCGGGCCAAGCTCGAGCGCCAGCTCTGGGATGCCTTCGAGCGGCAAGAGGACCTGCAGGCCCTGGTGGATGGCTGTGAGCCGGGCTTTCAAAAAGAGGTGTGGACCACCACCCTGGAGCGGATTCGCAAGATCGAGCGGATGATGCAGGGCCGGCAGGCACCCGAGCCGAGCGAAGACTGAATGAAGGTCCTGCACTCAGGTGCTGGCGGTGATCGAGAGACAAACCAGGTCAACTTGGACCTTTTCGAGGCGGTTGTCGTTGGTTATGAGGGCTACGCAGCCGTGCTGCAGAGCAGTGGCCAGGTGCATCGCATCAGGTGTTTTAAGGCCGTGGATGGCGCGTAGTGCGGTGGCATGGGCGAAGCTGGCATCGTTGATGCTGAGCCACTTAAACTGCCGCAGCCAGGACTGATAGCGAACCAGCAGATCGATTTGCTGGCGGGCTAGGGGCTGCACCAGGCATTCCAGCTGAACCAGGGGGGATATTGCCAGAGTTCGGTCCTCGGCTAGCTGATTTGCCAGGCACCGCCGGGCTGCTTCGCCAAACTGGGAATGGTGTTCCAGGGCGTAGATCAGCACACAGCTGTCGACATAGACCAGGCTCCTCAATCCCAACTGGCGCGCTGTGCCTGGATGTCGGCTTCGATCGCAGTGTGGCTGCGCTGCAGGTGGGAAGGTAAGGGGTTGGCGTCTAGCCAGGCGATCGGGTCGAGGGTGCAGGGTGGACTATCCACGGCCACGAGCCTCACTGCAGGGATGCCCCGATGGGCGATTACCACCTCTTCACCGGCTTGGGCGGCTCGGACTAGGCGGGAGAGCTGATTTTTGGCTTCGAGGATGTTGACCTGCATGAGATCAACTTAGCCAGAAGCACAGCAAGCTGGCCAGATTGTTGGGCAGGCTCAGCCCCGCAGCCATTCAGTGATGCCGCCAGGCCTGTCGATCAGCTCGATGCCCTGGGCCCTCAGGCCATCGCGGATTCCGTCGGCAGCAGGGAAATCCTTGGCGGCCTTAGCGGCCTGACGCTGATCGATTTGGGCCTGGATCTCGGCGTCGCTGGGGCCGGGGCTGGTGCTGCTGGTTTTGGCCTCGGTTTCGCTCTGGAGGCCAAGCACTCCAGCCAGTTCCAGCAGCAGCTGGCCTTGATCCACCAGATCTGGTGCCCGGGCCTCAGCGGCGGCGCTGCTATCACCGCGCTCCAGTCGATTGGCTAGGGCGCGCAGGGGCTTGGCCAGCTCAAACAGCACCGCCAGGGCGGCGGAGGTGTTGAGGTCGTCGTCCATGGCGGCGGCGAAGCGCGCACGGGCGGCGGCGAGCTCTGGGGTGGCGCCAGGGTCGGCGCTTGAGGTGGAGGCGGCGAGGCCCAGGGCCGCGTTAAGACCCTTCCAGCCGGTGGCGGCGGCCTCAAGGGCGTCGGCGCTGAAGTCGAGCGGCTTGCGGTAGTGGGCCTGGAGGGTGAACAGACGCAATGTCATCGGCGTGATGCCGGAATCGAGCAGGGCGCGGATGGTGGTGAAGTTGCCCAGGGATTTGGACATCTTCTGGCCGCCCACATTGACCATGCCGTTGTGCAGCCAATAGCGGGCTAGTTCCTGGCCGCTGGCTGCCTCCGACTGGGCAATTTCGTTTTCGTGGTGGGGAAAGATCAGGTCGGCGCCACCGAGGTGGATGTCGATCGTGTCGCCGAGCTCCTCGCGCACCATCGCTGAGCACTCGATATGCCAGCCGGGCCGGCCTGGACCCCAGGGCGACTCCCAGCTGGGTTCGCCGGGTTTACTGCCCTTCCAGAGGGCGAAGTCGAAGGGGTGTTGCTTGCGGGCCTCCTCTGCAGTGGCCACCCGGCCGGCGGCGTTGTCCTGCTGCTCAGCCAGGTCGCGGCCGGAGAGCTTGCCGTAGCCGGCATGCTTCATCACGGCGAAATAGACATCACCATCGGCGCTGTAGGCGGCCCCCTTAGCTTCCAGCTCGGTGATCAGGCTGCGAATGGCGTCCAGGCTTTGGGTGGCCCGCGGCATACGGTCGGGCGGCAGGATGTTTAGCCCGGCCATGTCGGTCACAAAGGCCTCGATGTTGCGCTCACTCACCGTTTGCATCGAGCTGCCCTCCTCAGCGGCGCGACCCAGGATCTTGTCATCGATGTCGGTGTAGTTCTGCACAAACGTCACCCGGTAGCCGCTCCACAGCAGGTAGCGGCGCAGCACATCCCAGGCGATGTAGCTGCGGGCATGACCAAGGTGGCAGAGGTCGTAGACCGTCACGCCGCAGCAGTAGATGCTCACCTGGCCGGGCACCAAGGGCTCGAAGCTCTCGACGCGGCGGCTGAGGGTGTTGGTGAGGCGCAGGGTCATTGAGCTGCTGGTTACTTGGCTTCCATCCAGTTAGGACCCACGCCCGTCTCCACCACAAGGGGCACCGACAGGGCCACGGCCCGCTCCATGGTTTCACGGGTCAAGGCGAGCACCGCTTCGAGGGCCTCGGGAGCCGCTTCCAGCACCAGTTCGTCGTGCACCTGCAGCAAAAGCCTTGCCGGAGCCTGGGCCGCCTGCAGCTCCCGGTGCAGCTGCACCATGGCCAGCTTGATGATGTCGGCGCTGGATCCCTGGATCGGTGCGTTGGCAGCGGCCCGCAACTGTTGGGCCTCCATGCCACCGCGGCGGGCCACCTCCAGGTCGATCTCGAGGGGATCCTTGCCCAGCAGCCGGCCCAGGCCATTGGGGTCGAAGTGGAAGGGGCGGCGGCGGCCCATGATCGTTTCCACATAGCCCCGGCTCAGGGCCAGCCGCTCCTGCAGCTCCAGGAAGGCGAACACCTTCGGGTAGCGCTGCTTGTACTTACCCAGAAACTCTTTGGCGTCGGCCTGGCTCACGCCCGTTTCCCGGGCGAAGCGCTGGGCGCCCATGCCGTAGATCACGCCGAAGTTGATCGTCTTGCCGAGGCGACGTTCATCCGGCGTCACTGTGTCCTTCTCCAGCAGCAGCCTGGCGGTGAGGGCGTGCACGTCGTCGCCGGTGCGGTAGGCCTCCACCAGCACCGCTTCGCCAGAAAGGTGGGCCAGGATGCGCAGCTCGATCTGGGAGTAGTCGGCGCTGATTAGGCTCCAGCCCGCTTCCGGCAGGAAGGCCTTGCGGATGCGCCGCGAAAACTCGGTGCGGATCGGGATGTTCTGCAGGTTGGGGTTGCTGCTGCTCAGGCGCCCGGTGGCGGTGACGGCCTGGTTGAAATCGGTGTGCACCCGCCCGGTTTCCGGCTCCATCAGGGCCGGCAGGGCATCCACGTAGGTGCTCTTGAGCTTGCTGAGGGTGCGGTGCTCCAGCACCAGGGGCACCACTGGGTGATCGGCCTCCAGCTTCTCGAGCACGGTGGCATCGGTGCTCCAACCAGTTTTGGTTTTGCGCGATTTCTTGCGATCCAGCCCAAGGGTGTCGAACAACAGCTCGCCCAGCTGCTTGGGGGAGGCCAGGTTGAAATCGACCCCGGCGGCGGCCTTGGCCTTGCCCTCGAGGCGATCCAGGGTGATTTTGAGCTCGGCGCTGAGCTCACCTAGGTAGGCGGTGTCGATGC
>Ga0310333_100288_pt1 | contig 14073 bp, 12 predicted proteins | sample LakMicSRFTotalB7_FD_195547 | JGI IMG/M metagenome (GOLD analysis project Ga0310333, IMG submission 195547) | Enriched freshwater cyanobacterial communities from Lake Michigan, Michigan, United States - MI23.SRFL.Total.B7 (v2) (version 2) | ecosystem: Environmental > Aquatic > Freshwater > Lake... | reverse complement strand
GCCCTGCGGCGCACCGAAATCCTGGACCCGATCTCGCAGCGCCGCCTGGAGGAGCTGGTGGACCGCTGGATCCTCGACCCCTCCAGCTTCATCGGGCCGGACGGCGACCTCAGCACCCTCTACGAGCGCAGCCGCAATTAACTGTCTGCACAGTCGCAACCAAACACGAGCAGAGCCGCAACTGAGGGGGCCGCGCTCAGCGGGGGCTCAGGCCAGGGCCACCGCCAACTTCTCGCGCAGTTCGCCGGAGTTGTACATCTCGATCAGGATGTCCGATCCGCCGATGAACTCACCGTTCACGTACACCTGCGGAATGGTGGGCCAGTCGGAGTAGTCCTTGATGCCCTGGCGGATCTCCATGTCGGAGAGCACGTCGAACGTCTCAAACGGCACGGCCAGGGCGTTGAGGATCTGCACGACGTTGTTGCTGAAGCCGCACTGGGGCATCAGCTTGTTGCCCTTCATGAACACGAAGATGGGGCTGGTGCCCACCAGGTCGTCGAGGCGTTGCTTCAGGGAGGCATCCATGGGTTCGGCTCGGGGATTGCGATTCAGGAAGGGGTGGAGGTCTGAAGGGCCAGGGCATGAATGGCCTCGCTGGCCAGTTCACTGCGCAGGGCGCCATAGACGAGTTGGTGCTGCTTGACGCGGCTCAGGCCATCGAAGGCGGTGGACACCACCTTCACCTGCAGATGGTCGCCACCGCCAGTGAGGTCTTCCACCTCCACCGTGGCGTCGGGCAGGGCCTGGCTGATGGCGGCCCGCACCTGATCGGGATGGACCATGACCTCAAGCACTCTGTGGGCCGACTTTAGGCAGAGCTCAGCTGCCGCTGGTGGGCAGGGCCGCGTTGTAGGGGGTGTCCACGAAGCCCAGCTCCACCAGGCCCTGGTAGGCCTTCTGGCCCTGGGGGGAGGCGGGGGTCATGATCTGCACCACCTCCACCAGCAGCGGTACGGCCACCTCGGGCTGGTTCATGCGGCGCAGCAGGGCCGCCAGCCGCAGGTTGATGCTGGCCTGCAGCTCCAGGGCCTCCCGGCCCTTTTGATCCATCTCGCGGGGGATGCGGGCATCAAGGCCCCGGAACGATCCGCTGAGGTTGCGATAGAAGCGGCCCAGGTTCTGGGCGGCGAGGCGGGCCTGGTCGTAATCGGCCTTGGCCTCCGGCAGCTTGCCGGCGGCGGCGGCGGCATCACCCTTGGCCATCTTGGCCTTGATCGAGGCCAGGTTGAGGCCACCGGAGGCCTGCATCGCCTTTTGGGGTTCCTCCTGGGCGCGGCCAGGCTGGGGGGCAAGGGCCGTCAGGGCGGTCAGGCTCAGGGCGCTGAGGGCGAGAGCGGCGAAGGGCCGGCGCACGGAAGGGAGGTTCGAGTCGCCGAACTTTAAAGGCGTTGCAATGGACGGCCCACGGCGGCACGGGCAGCTCGCTCGGCGGCCGCCAGGCCCTGCATCAGCTGGGCATTGAGCTGGGCCACATGCTCCCGCTCCGTGCCCTCCAACCGCAACGGCGCCCCAAAGCACAGGGCCGCCCGGTCCCCGAGCCGTGGGCGGCCATGGCTGTAGCCGATGCCCACCGGCACCACCGGCACCGTCACCCCCTGGCCCTCCGCCAGGGCGGTGAGCCGCGCCAGTCCCTGCATCAGCCGCAGCGGGCCGTCGTCCTGCATGATCCGGCCCTCCGGGAACACCACCAGCTGCTGGCCGTCCTCCAGCAGCTGCACCGCCAGACGCAGGGAGGCGGCCGTGGGCCGGCGCGGGTTCACCGGGAAACAGCCCAGTCGCTGCAGAAACCAGCCCTGCAGGCCGATCATCTCGTCGAGGGTCACCATGAAGCGGCAATCACGACCGGTGACGCGACGGCCCGCCGCCCGCGGCAGCATCAGCGCATCCCAGCGGGAGCGGTGCGTGGGGGCCAACAACACGGGCCCGCGGCGGGGCAGGTGCTCGGCGCCGAGCACGCGCACCCCACCGAAGAAAAAGCCGCTCAGGGCCACGTCCTGGGTGAGCAGCATCGCCAGGGGCGCCAGCCAGGGGTTGATGCCATGGCAGAGCGTGCGCTCCCGATCGGTGAGCGCCACAGGGGTGGAGTGGTGGGCTGCGCTGCCCTGCACCGCCATTGGCCCGCTCACCCCTGTGCTGCGCATCTGCTGGAACCGTAAAACTGCAGCGGTGGCCAATGCAGCCCAGGCGGGCAGTTACACGAGCGGGCCGTGATCCAGCCGTGATCCATAGGATCCGCACAGATCCCTACCCGCCATGGCCAGCCTCGGCGTCAACATCGACCACATCGCCCATGTGCGTCAGGCCCGCCGCACCGTGGAGCCCGATCCGGTGAGCTACGCCCTGCTGGCGGAGCTGGGGGGCGCCGACGGCATCACCGTGCACCTGCGCGAAGACCGGCGCCACATCCAGGACCGCGACGTGGAGCTGCTGCGCCAGACCGTGCGCAGCCGCCTCAACCTGGAAATGGCCGCCACCGCCGAGATGGAGGCGATCGCCCTGCGGATCCAGCCCGACATGGTGACCCTGGTGCCAGAGAAGCGCGAGGAGGTCACCACCGAGGGGGGCCTGGATGTGGCCGGCCAGTTGGCCAGCCTCAGCGGCCTGGTGGAGCGGCTGCAGGGGGCCGGCATCGGCGTGAGCCTGTTTGTGGATGCCGATCCCGCCCAGCTGCGGGCCTGCCAGGCCAGCGGTGCCCGCTGGGTGGAACTGCACACCGGCACCTACGCCGAAGCCAGCTGGGCCCAGCAGCCCCTGGAGCTGGCGCGGCTCACCGAGGGCAGCTTCCTGGCCCGCAGCCTGGGCCTGCGGGTGAACGCCGGCCACGGCCTCACCTACCAAAACGTGGAGCCGGTGGCCGCCATCGACGGCATGGAGGAACTGAACATCGGCCACACGATCGTGGCCCGGGCCCTGGCGGTGGGGCTGGAGGAGGCCGTTCGCCAGATGAAGGCCCTGGTTCAGAATCCCCGCCGGGACCCCCTGTTCGGCAGCACCAGTTCATGACCCTGTACCACTTCGTGGCCGCCAGTGAGGCCTTTCTCACCGTGGAGGAACCCCTCGATGAAGTGCTGCGCGAGCGGGTGCGCAACTACGGCGAGCAGGGCAAGGCGATCGATTTCTGGCTGGTGAAACGGCCGGCCTTCCTGCAGGCGCCTGAACTGGCCTCCGTGGCGGCGGCCGTGCCGCAGCCGGCGGCGGCGGTGGTGTCCACCGACCCGAAGTTCATCGACTTCATGAAGCTGCGCCTGGAGTTCGTGGCCAAGGGCAGCTTTGAGGCCCCCTCCGCGGCGATCCCCGACGCCCTGGCCAGCGCCGCCTGAGTCAGAACAGGCCGAGGAATTTGCGCCGCGGCGACTCCCCGTCTGCGCTGGCACGGCCCTGGTCGCCGTCCTGTTGGTAGCGGGGCTTGGCATCACCGATGGTGAGCACCGCCTCCTTGTTCTTCCACCACACCCAGTCGCGGATGGGGGGCGTGCGGGTGAGCTCAGCGCGGCTCAGCCCCAGCCCCAACTTGCTGGAGGCATCCAGCAGCACCTCCACCATCTGATCCCCATTGCTGCAGCGGGCCAGGGCCTCATTGGTGCGCTTGGCCCCATCCAGCGCCTTCACCAGAATCGCCACCCGCTGCCCCACCGAGAGCGTTCGGGGATCCACCGGTTGAGGGGTGGATTGGGGCTGCGACTGGCTCTCCATCAGGGTTTTGAGCTGCAGCCCGCGGTTAAGGGCAAGTTATCAGCGTTTTCCCATGGCCCGCCCGCTGACAGATCGCCAAGGGCCACGGCAGACTGATCGCAATGCGCCGTCTGTATGACGTCCGTTCACCATCGGTCCCGCCACTGGGTGATCGGGGATGTCCATGGCTGCGCTGAGGCCCTGGATCAGCTGCTGGAGCGCCTGCCGGCCCAGGACCGGCTGATCTTCTGCGGCGACGCCATCAACCGCGGACCCAGCATCGCCGCCAGCATGGAGCGCATCTGGGGGCTGGTGGACAGCGGCCGCGCCGTGTGGCTGCGGGGCAACCACGAGCAAGATCTGATCACGGCCCTGCGCACCGAGAGCTGGTTCTCGGCGCGCAAGCTGGCGGGCTGCGACACCTACCGCCAGCTGGGGGACAGCCACTGCCGCCAGTGGCTGGAGCGCCTGCAGCACCTGCCCATGGCCTACTGGGGCGATGGCTGGGTGGCCACCCACGCCGGCTTCAACCCGCTCACCTGGCAGCCCGATCTGCAGGTGCGTCTCGACTTCTGGCAGCACTACGACGGCCGCTTCGGTGAGGTGGTGATCGGCCACACCCCCGGGCCCCACGTGCGCCGGCTACGCCACATCGTGATGGTGGACACCGGTGCCTGCTACGGCGGAGAGCTGAGCGCCTACTGCCCAGAAACCAAGGCGGTGGTGACGGTGCCTGGGCTGCAGCCCCACCTGGCCCAGCCCCTGCCCGGTTTCCGCAGCGAACCCACGCAACCGGCCCTGAGCAGCCGCTGAGCCTTGCTCACGCTCTACCGCAGCAATCGCGCTGAACTGCTGGCGCAGCTGCTAGCCACCCAGCTGCAACTGGAGCCCCCCGGCCTGTTCGAGCCGGTGCAGGTGATCGTGAACACCTGGCCCACCAGCCGCTGGCTGGGGGAGCAGATCGCCCTTGGCAATGGGGCCGGCATCGCCGCCAACCTGCGCTTCCCCTTCCCCAGCAGCCGCCTGCGCCAGCTGGTGCAGGAGCTGCTGCACCAGCTGGGCGAACCCCAGACCCCCTCCCCCGCGGCCGGACCCGACCCCTGGCGGGCCCAAAACCTGGTGTGGCCGGTGCTGGAGCAGCTGCCCGCACTGCTGGAGCAGCCGGACGCCGCCCCGCTGCGGCACTGGCTGCAGCAACGGCGCCAACCGCCGCACCAGCTCGATCTGCCCCTCTGGCAGCTGGCACGGGCCATCGCCGACGCCCTCGACGACTACGGCCTGTACCGCCCTGCCCTGGTGGAGGCCTGGCTGCAGGGGCACGACCTGGATGCCAGCGGCCAACCCCTGGCCCCCCACTGGCGCTGGCAGCCGCTGCTGCTGCGCTCCCTGGCGGACCGCCTCCGCGAGCACCCGTTCGGGCTGCGGGCCCGGCAGCTGATCGCCGCCCTGCAGAGGGGCTGGCGGCCGCCCACCCCACCGCCGGGGCCGCTGCGGTTGTTTGGCCTCAGCAGCCTGGCGCCGGTGCAGGTGGAGTTGCTGCAGGCCCTCTCGGCGGTGCTGCCGGTGGAGCTCTACCTGCTCACCCCCTGCCGCGACCTGTGGCAACGGCGCGAAGGCCCCGGCCACGCCGAGCCCCTGGGCCCCGACTGGCTGCTGGAGGTGCCGGGCCTGGAGGCCCGCTTCGGGCGGCTGGGGGCGGAATTTCAACAGTTGCTGGAGGGCAGCGGCGAGCACCAGCTGGGCCAGTGGCGGGCGGGGGATCTGTTCCTCGATGCCTGCAGCGCCGCCCGCAGCCAGGGCCGGAGCCCCACCCTGCTGGAGCAGTTGCAGCAGCGCCTCGCCAGCGGCCTCAGCGACCAGGCCCACGGCGCGGCGCCCCTGCAGCGGCAGCCCAGCGACAGCTCCGTGGAGTTCCATGCCTGTCCGGGCCGGTTACGGCAACTGCAGGTGGTGCGCGATCGCATCCTGCAGCTGCTGGCGGCCGACCCCAGCCTCGAACCGCGGGACATCCTGGTGATGACCCCCCAGGTGGAGGCCTTCGCGCCGCTGGTGGGGGCGGTGTTCGGCGACAGCGATGCCACCGGCGTGGCGCTTCCCTGGCGGCTCACCGACCGCAGCCAGCAGAGCGAAGCGGGCATCAGCCAGGGGCTGCTGGAGCTGCTGCAACTGGGGGGGCAGCGGCTGACCGCCAGCGCCCTGGAACAGCTGTTGGGCTGCGGCCCCCTGCTGGCGGCCCGCGGCATCGACCCCGAGGAAGCCGGTGCGCTCACGGCCCTGCTGCAACGCGCCGGCTTCCGCTGGGGCCTCGATGGGGCCGACCGCGGCGACGACGGCACCCACAGCCTCAGCTGGGCCATCGATCGTCTGGTGCTGGGGCTGGTGCTGCCGGAGCTGGCGGGCTTGGCCCCCGCTGAAACGGCCCCCCTGGCCATGGAGGGCAGCCTGGAACAACAGGGCCGCTGGCTGGGGTTGTTGCGGCAACTGCTGCGCAGCCTGCGCTGGCTGGGGCGGCGCCGGCGGCCCGAGGCCTGGGTGCCGGGGCTGCGGCGGATGCTCACGGAGCTGTTCGGGGATGGCGGCAGCGCCGCCTGGGAACTGCAGACCATCCACGCCGCCCTGGCGGACTGGGCGGCGGTGGCGGCGGACAGCCCGCTGCAGCTGGCGGCGCCGGTGGTGGCGGAGGTGTTGGGGGAGCGCCTCAGCGAATCCAGCGGCCGCTTCGGCCACCGCTCCGGCGCCCTCACCATCAGCGCCCTCGAACCGATGCGCGCCATCCCCCACAAGGTGGTGGTGCTGATGGGGCTCGATGCGGGCCAGTTCCCACGCCAGCGCCAGCGGCCGGGGTTCCACCTGCTGGAACAGCAACGCCAGCTGGGCGACCCCAACACCGGCGACCAGGACCGTTACGTGCTGCTGGAGAGCCTGCTCTCCGCCCGCCAGCACCTGCTGATCAGCTGGAGCTGCCGCGATGAGCGCACCGGCGAGGCCCTGGAGGCCTGCACCCCCGTGCGGCAGTGGCTCGAATGGCTGAGCGCCCGCCTGCCAGAGGGGCTGCCCCTGCGCCAGCACGCCGCCCATCCGCTGGAGCGCAGCAACTTCCTGCCGGTTGCCCCCTGGCCCCCCAGCAGCTGCGACCAGCGGCTGCTCCAGGCCCGCCAACAGCTCGAGCAGCAACGGCACACCGGCCTGCAGCCCAGCCGCGGCCTGGCCTTCAGTGCCACCGCACCAGCCTCAAGCGCCACGCCGGCCTCCAGCCCCGAGACCGCCGCGGCCCCCTGGCCCGAGCTGGTGGCCTGGCTGGAGGCCCCCCAACGCCAGTGGCTGGAGCGCCTGCAGCTGCGGCCCCAGGAATGGGACAGCCCCGTGCTCGACCTCGACCCCCTGGCGCTGCAGGAGCGCCAGCGGGCCGCCCTGCTGCGGGAGCAGCTGCCCGAAACCGGCAACGAGAGCGCCCCCGACTGGCGCCAGCAGCAACGGGGCCGCGGCCTGCTGCCGCCCCTGGCGGCGGGGGAACTGGAGCTGCAGGGGCTGGAGCAGCGCTGGCAATCGCTGCAGCAGTGCCTGGAGCAGCTGGGGCCTGCCGAGCGGCGGCCCGTGGCCTGGCAGGGGCTCGAGGGGGAACTGCCCTGGCATGGCGGGCAGCTGGTGCTGGTGCACACCGCCCGGCCGCGCACCGCCCAACGGCTGCGGCTGTGGGGGGAGCTGCTGCTGGCCTGCGCCGCCGGCCAGGGCCCCGCTGGCGCCGCCCTGGTGGGGCGCGATGGCCAGCGCTTCCGGGTGCTGGAGCGGCTCCAGGCCCCCACCGCCCCTGAGGCCGCTGCCCTGCTGGAGCAGCTGCTGGCCTGGAACCAAACCCACCGCCAGCGCTGCTGGCCCCTGCCCCCCCAGACCGGCTGGGCCTTCGCCAGCGCCGAGCTGGCCAAACCGGGCCTGGGGCGCGGCTGGGGCCAGGCCCTCAACGCCTGGGAGGGGGGGCACCAGCAGCCGGCGGAGCGCCGCGATGCGGTGCAGGCCCTGTGCTTCGGGGCCGACCTGCCCCTCAGCGCCCTGCTCACGCCCGCGCTGCAGCAACTGGCCCTGGAGTTGCACACGCCGCTGCTGGAGCGGCGCACGGAGCTGAAGCGATGAGTGCGCTGCAGCGCTTTGACGCCAACCAGCTGCCCCTCAGCCCGGGGTTGCGCCTGCTGGAGGCCAGCGCCGGCACCGGCAAAACCTTCGCCCTGGCCCACCTGGTGCTGCGGCTGCTCACCGAGGGGCCCCAGCCGCCGTCGGTGGAGCAGCTGTTGGTGGTGACCTTCACGGAAGCGGCGGCGGCGGAGCTGCGCGACCGCATCGCCCGACGGCTACAGCAGGCCCTGCAGCTGCTGGATCAGCCCCCTGATCCGGAGCTGAATGCCGCGCTGGATGCCCCGCTGCAGGGCTGGCTGAGCCAACAGACCCGGCAGGCGGCCCCCGAGCTGCGGGGCCGCCTGCTGCTGGCTCTGGAGCAGCTCGACCGGGCCGACATCACCACCATCCACGGCTTCTGCCGCCGCACCCTGCAACGCCAGGCCCTGGAGGCGGGGCTGGGGCCGGCGGTGAGCCTGGAAACCGATGGCCACGAACGCCGCCAGCAGCTGGTGCACGACTACTGGCGCCAGCAGGTGCTGCCCCTGGAGCCCGGGCTGCTGGCGGGGCTCCAGCAGCTGCAGATCAACCCCAGCCAGCTGGCGCAGCTGCTGGGCAGCCTCGATGGCGATCCGGCCCTGGAGCTGGACCCCCTGCCGGAGCCCATCAGCACCGCCGAGCCCCTAGCGCCCCAGCTCACGGCCCTGTGGCCGCAGCGTTGGCACGCCTTCCTGGCCCAGTGGCAAACCGGCGCTGCAGCCCTGGAGCAGGAGCTGGCCGCCGCCGCCAGCGAACTGCACAGCCTCGGGATCGACTACAAGCCCTACCGGCTCAAACCCAAACCCGACCGGCTGGAGCGGGTGCAGAGCTGGATCGACGGCCTGGAGGCCATCCCCGACTACGCCGCGGTGCTGGCCCAGCGGGAGCTGCGCGACTACTTCCACCCCGGCCCCTTCACCAAGGCGGCGGCCCAGGCCCACGGCGATGGCGTGTCGCTGCCGCAACGGCCCCTGCTGGAGGCCATCGCCGCCCTGGTGGAGGGGCCGGCGGAGCTGCTGCTGCTGCACTTCGCCCACTGGGCCCGCGGCGAGCTGGCCCAACGGCGGGCTGCGGCCGGCCAGATGGGGTTTGGCCAACTGCTCGAACTGCTCGACCCCGGTCCCGATCCCGCTACCCCCTCCCCACTGCTGGAAGCGGTGGCCCGCCGCTACCGGGCCGCCCTGATCGATGAGTTTCAGGACACCGATCCGATCCAGTGGCGCATCCTGCAGCGGGCCTTCACCGGCCCGCGGCCCCAGCACCTGCTGGTGATGGTGGGCGACCCCAAACAGGCGATCTATCGCTTCCGTGGCGGCGAGCTGGCCACCTACCGCCAGGCCGCCAATCAGGTGCCCGCCGGCGACCGCCGCGGCCTGATCGAAAACCGCCGCTCCTCGGCGGCCCTGGTGGCGGGGCTCAATGCCCTGATGGCCCCGGGGCTGCAGCGCTCCGATCTGGCGGTGCCGGCGGTGGAGCCCTGTGGGCGCCCGAGCAGCCTCGGCCTGCCCCTGGATGAACCACCGCTGCAGCTGCTGCCCCTGGATCCCCTGCTGCTGGAGCAGATGGTGGCGGGGCTCTGCCAGCAGCTGCTGGAGCGGGGCCTGCAACCGGGCAACCTCTGCCTACTGGTGAGCCGCCACGACCAAGCCGAGGCCCTGCGCAGCGCCCTGGAGCAGCGCCAACTGCCCAGCCGTCTGGTGAGCCGCGGCGATGTGTTCGAGAGCCTGGGGGCAGCGGCCCTGCAGCGGCTGCTCGACGCCCTGGCCAGCCCGGGGCTCCCCAGCCGTCAGCGGCTGCTGGCGGCCTCCCCCCTGCTGGGCTGGAGCGCCGAGGAGATCGCCTCCGCCCCGCCGGAGCGCTGGGATGGCCTAGGCCTGCAGCTGGCGGAGCTGGCGGCGCGCCTGCCGCGCCAGGGCCTCACGGCGGTGCTGGGGCAACTGCTGGGCACCGAGGGGTTGGCACGGCTGTCGCTGCGGGGCCGGGCCCTGGCGGACCTGCAGCAGGCGGCCGAACTGATGCAAGAGCAGATGCACCGCCAGGGGCTTGGGGCAGCGGCCGCCGCCGACTGGCTGCGGCGGGTGCGCCTGGAGGAGCAGCGGGACACCCCCGACGACCACCTCTGCCGCAGCGATGCCGCTGAATCGGCGATCGCGGTGGTGACGGTGCACCGCAGCAAGGGCCTCGAATACCCGGTGGTGATTTGCCCCTACCTATGGAAAGCCCCCAAGCCGGCCCGCGCCGGTGCCCAACGGCTGGGGCGACGCTGGACGCCGCCGCCGCAGGCCCAACCGCGGCTGGACCTGCACCTCAACCCCCATTGGGGGCCCGGCCGGGCCGCCGCCCAGCACCACCAAGCCGCCCAGCTGCAGGAGGCGGAACGGTTGGCCTATGTGGCCTGCACCCGCGCCCAGCACCTGCTGGTGCTGGGCTGGCCCGGGCCGGAGCGGGCGGAGCCCGGCAACCCCCTGACCCCCTGGCTGGAGCAGGGGGAGCTGCCGCTGCATCGCATCGATGCCGCCGCCCTGCCACCCCCCGGCTGCCCCTGGCGCGCCCCCGTTGCCGACCAGCCCCTGGAGCTGGGGCCGCGCCCCAGCCGCAGCCTCGACAGCCGCTGGGGACGCGCCAGCTATTCGGCCTGGGCCCACTCCCAGGCGCCCCTGGCTCCGCAGACCCGCGACGAGGGGCGGGACCACGATGCCTTGGGGCTGTCCGGGGATGAACTAACCCTGACTAACCCCCGCAGCGGCGGCGGCGGCGACCCCTGGCCGGCGTTGGGGCCCCTGGCCACGTTTCCCCGCGGCGCCGGCCCGGGCGATGTGCTGCACCGGATCCTGGAGCGGATCGACTACCCCGCCCTGGCCAGCGGAGAGGCCAATGCCCTGGCATCCACAGCGGCCCTGCTGCCGGAGGAGCTGGCCCGCGGCGGCCTCGAAGCCCAGTGGGCAGAGCCCCTGCTGGAGGGGCTGCTGCAGCTGGTGCACTCGCCCCTGGGGGGTGCCCTGGGCCCCTGCCAACTCGGCACCCTGGAGCCCGGCAGCTGGCTCAACGAACTCAGCTTTGATCTGCCCCTGGCGGTGCCGCCCCAACGGCTGGTGCGCAGCGGTGGCCTGGCGGCGGTGTTCGCCGACCACCCCGGCGGCCGCTTCGGCGCCGCCTACGCCCAGCAACTGCGGCAACTGGAGGTGGCCAGCCGCGGCTTCCTCACCGGCTCCATCGACCTGGTGTTCCGCTGGGGGGAGCGCTGGTGGGTGGCCGACTGGAAGAGCAACTGGCTGGGGCGACGCAATGGCCAGGGGCAGGTGGTGGCCTGCGGCCCCAACGACTACCCCCAGGGGGCGATGGAGGCGTTGATGGCAAGCAACCACTACCCCCTGCAGGCGCACCTCTACCTGGTGGCCCTGCACCGCTACCTGCGCTGGCGGTTGCCCGGCTACGACCCCGCCCAACACCTGGGGGGATCCGCCTATGTGTTCCTGCGGGGGGTGCCGGGGGCGGTGCCCGGTGCCACGGAGCTCACGGCCGGCGTGCCAGGGGTGCTGGTGGATCAGCCCCCGCTGGAGCGGCTGCTGGCCCTCGATCGGCTGCTGCAGGAGGGCCAACCATGAGCGAACTGGCCACCGCCCTGGTCGACAGCCTGCAGCGGCTGTTGCCGCCGGCCACCGCCCATCCCCTGCTGCTGGCGGGGGTCGCGGCCCTCAGCGACGCCCTGGAGCGCGGTGCGCTGGCGCTCGATCTGCAGGCCAGCGCCCCCGAGGCTGTGCCCGCCGAGGCCTGGCCGGAGCCCCTGCTGCAGGCCCTCGACGCCAGTGGCTGGCTGGTGGCAGCGGCGGAGCTGGAGCAGCGGCCCGAGGCCCCGATCGTGCACGACGGCCGCTGGCTGCGCTGGCGGCGCTGGCATCTGCAGTTGCAGCACTGCCTGGATCAGCTGGTGGAGCGGGGCTGCAGCGGGCCCGATCGGCCCGTGGATCCGGCCGTGCTCCAACGGGCCCAGCGGCGCGCCGCGGCCGCCGGCCTCGATCCCCAGCAGGCGCAGGCGGTGGCGGCGGTGCTGCGTCACCGGCTGGTGCTGCTGCTGGGGGGTCCCGGCACCGGCAAAACCTCCACCGTGGTGCAACTGTTGGCGGCGGCGCTGCGGGAGCAGCCCCAGGGGCGTGTGCAGCTGGCGGCCCCCACTGGCAAGGCCGCCACCCGCCTGGCGGAGGCGGTGCTGCAGGCCGCTGGAGCCTCCGGAGAATCGCTCGAGCCGGAGCTGCAGCAGCACCTGGCGACCATCCCCTGCGGCACCCTGCATCGGCTGTTGGAGGCGCAGGGGGAGGGGCGCTTCCGGCGCGGACCGCGCCTGCCGCTGGAGCTCGACCTGCTGGTGGTGGATGAAACCTCGATGGTGGATCTACCGCTGATGGGCGCCCTGCTGGCGGCCCTCCCGACCAGCGCCACGCTCGTGCTGGTGGGGGATGCGGGCCAGTTGCCGCCGGTGGGGCCGGGGGCGGTGCTGGAGGAGCTGTGCCGGCCGGAGCGGCTGCAGCAGCTGGGATCCGCCGCCGTGGAACTGCGCACCACCTACCGCAATGACGGGGCCATCGCCGCCGTGGCGGCCCAACTGCGGCAACAGAGCACCGGGGATCCCCTACCGACCCTGCGACCGGCCCTGCAGGCCCTGCCGGAACGGGCCAACCTGCGCTGGCTGCAGGCCCCGGCCCAGCGGCTGCCGGCGGCGGTGCTGCAACCCCTGCAACGGCATCAACAGCGGCTGGCGGAGCTGGCGGCGGACCCGACCAGTGGCCACGACACCCTGCTGCAGGCTCTGGAAGCGTTGATCGCCTTGAGTCCGGTGCGGCAGGGCCCCTGGGGGGTGGAGGCCCTGCACCGGGCACTGCTGGGGCCCCTGCTGCAGGCCCCCCTGCAGCGCTGGCCCCTGGGCACCCCGGTGCTCAACCGCCAGAACCGGCCTGAGCAGGGGCTGGCCAATGGCGACATCGGCCTGCTGATCGAGGCCGGCGGCGAACGCCGGGTGCTGATGGCCGGCGGCCGGCTATTGCACCCGACCCGTTTGGGGGAGGCGGAACCGGCCCTGGCGCTCACGGTGCACAAGGCCCAGGGCAGCCAATACCAACAGGTGCTGTTGCTGGTGCCCCCCAGCCGCCACAGCGACCCGCGCCTGCTCTACACCGGGCTCACCCGGGCGCGGCAGGCGGTGCTGCTGGTCACACCCGAAGACGCTCCCTAGCCTCGGGCCATGGCCAACCGCGTTGAACGCCCCTGGGGCTGGTTCGAAAGCCTGGGTAGCGGCGACGGCTACCAGGTGAAACGCCTCTGCATCCACGCCGGCCAGCGCATCAGCCTGCAGCGCCATCGCCATCGGCTGGAGCACTGGGTGGTGGTGGCCGGCGACGGAGACCTGGAGTGCGAGGGCCAGCGGATCGCCGCGGCCCCCGGCACCACGCTGCTGGTGCCCTGCGGCGCCATCCATCGCGCCAGTGCCGGCCACAGCGATCTGCTGATCGTGGAAGTGCAGCGCGGGGATCTGCTCAGTGAAGACGACATCGAACGGCTCGCCGATGACTACCAACGGGCGCCAGGGCCCTAAAGGGTGCTGGCCCTCCTGATCGGATGCCGATCGGGGTGCGGATCTGAGGCGAATCAGCCGAGTGGTAAATTCAACATTCACCCCTTTGTGTAGGGCAAGGCAGTTCTTTCGACGTGAAGGACTCGGTGCCACCGGATCAACACCCAATCGGTTGATCACCAGCACCGAATCCATCGCACGTCTTCGCCATCACCCACCGCCGTCCAGGCGGTTGCTGCGTGTGGCTTTCAGGGTGTCTGCCGGCCTGTCGACGAAGGACTTTCCAGGCCCAGCCCTTCCAACCTTGACCCATACCGCTTGCGAGAGCTTTGAAAGCTCTGTGGAGTTGCGCGCGACCCTGAACGAGCAACTGACCCCTCAGCTGGACCCCCAGCTGGATCCCCAGCAGGAACCTCAGGTCGACAGTCCCGTCGTGGACCTCAGCGCCCTCGATCTGGTGCCCACCGAACCGGAGACCAGCCCCGAACCGATCGCTACCACGGTGATCGATGTGCCCGCTCCCACCGGCTCGAGCGCGACAGGCTTTGCCGCCTTCGGCTTCGCCCCCGAGCTGCTGGAGGCCCTGGAGGCCATCGGCTATCAGGAGCCTTCGCCGATCCAGAAAGCCGCCATCCCCGAACTGCTGCTGGGGCGCGACCTGGTGGGCCAGGCCCAAACGGGCACCG
>Ga0310333_100287_pt1 | contig 14103 bp, 22 predicted proteins | sample LakMicSRFTotalB7_FD_195547 | JGI IMG/M metagenome (GOLD analysis project Ga0310333, IMG submission 195547) | Enriched freshwater cyanobacterial communities from Lake Michigan, Michigan, United States - MI23.SRFL.Total.B7 (v2) (version 2) | ecosystem: Environmental > Aquatic > Freshwater > Lake... | reverse complement strand
TTTTGGAGCTGGTGGTGCTCTATCTGGGAGGCAGCCTGGCACTGCTGTTGAACGGTGCGGGTCGTTTCTCCTTTGACGCCGCCATGGGCTCCGAGTTGATCGCTGGCATCGGTGCAAGCAACCCATCCCCTGAAGCCAGCATGGCCTCCAGCTCAGGCACCCTGATCCCAGTGGCCATCCCCGTGGATGCCTTTAACGGCGTCCGCTGAGCCCAATTGAGCCGATCACGGCCAACGGCTCGCAAACCGCTCCAAAGACGTAACGTTGCGTTACGATTGGTTTTTACAAACCGCAACACCCATGGCCGACTCCACACCCAAGTACGGATTCGTTGCTTTTGCCGAAACCTGGAATGGCCGTCTGGCCATGCTCGGCTTTGTGATCGGCCTCGGCACCGAGCTGCTCACCGGTCAGAGCATCCTCGGCCAAATCGGCCTCGGCTGATCCCATGGCAACTGACTATTCCGCTGCTGTTACAGGTTTGATTGTGGTCGGCGTTCTGCTGACCGCCATGGTTGGTTACGTGCTTACCCGGCCCACCGACCTTGGTCGGGCGCGCTGAAGCCTCCCAGCCAATCCACCCCCCCACCATTCCATGGACGAATGTTGGGGGGTAATTTTTTGCCCATGAAGATCGCGGTTCCGCCATCTTTTCAGTTCAGCTTGTTGAACAACCTTTTCATTCAGACTCCATGGCCGACCGGATTGATTTGCCATTGGACGCGTTGAAACTGCGTCAACTCTTTACCAAGCCCTACGGCGTTGATGCACCTGACGAGCAACAGTGGCGTGATGTCTATGCCGCTGATGTTCAGTTTGAAGATCCGACCCAAAAGAGGGCTGGCATCGCTGCCTTCATCAAGGCCCAGCAGGATTTGGTCGACCGTTGTGATGATGTCTTTCTAGAGGCTGGAGCTGTTGTGATCAATGGCAGCCAGGCCTTTGTGGAATGGCGCATGGGTCTCAAAATCAAGGGCATTGAATTCATCTACCCAGGTGTGACACGACTTCACCTTGGAGCCGATGGGCGGATTGGGGACCACCGCGATTACTTCGATTTTGTGGGGCCCACCTTTGAACCCGTTCCTGTGGTTGGTGGTTTTGTCCGTTGGATCTACCGACGTTTCGTTGCCTAATACTCCAGCGATTTCATGATCAGCAATCAAGCCGGAAACAGCAATCAAGCCGAAACCTCGGTGGTGTCGCAGGCACCGGAAGTGCTGCTTCGCTACCTGGAAAGGGTGGCCGGCATGGGCCGGGGCCAGCGCCGGCTCGTGGTGGTGTTGTCCCAACTCGGGGATTTCGACAGCCTTGAATACGCCCAAGCCTTGGTGCCCGTGCTGCCGCGACTGGCGTCGGCAGGAATCTCCTTCTTGGCCATTGCCCTTGGCGATGAGGCTGGTCGCCAGCGCTTCTGTGCGTTTACGGGCCTTCCCCTCGATCGTCTCGTGGTGACAGCTGAACCAGAACTGCATAAAGCCCTGGGGCTCTATGCGGGCCTAACCGTGATGGGCGGGCCATGGCCCAACCTGCTGTTGATGTGTGCCGGGGTTGGTTCCCCAGGAACCCTGGCCGAAGTCCTGCGGGGGTACACGGGGGATCGCCAAGCGCCCCAGCGGATTGCCGACGATGAAACCGTTCAGGCTGGCCCGTTGCCGCCGATCCAAGGGTCGTTCTTCGCGCTTGCTGGTGGTAAAGGCTTCCAAAGGCCCTTCGAATTGGCCACCCTGCGGCTGCGCAACATGGCCGAAGTGATGGCCCATTGGCGCACCTACGTTCCCTCCGACAACCACCTCACCCAGCGGGGCGGCACCTTTCTTTTGGATGCAGACGACACCCTGATCTACAGCTACAAGGACCGGGGCATCCTGGGCTTTTCGGCAACCATGGCCAGGCCCTTGAGTTTTCTCGATCCCTACCTGGCCTAACGAAGCCCAGATCCGGTGGGTCTGCCCTTCACCGGCCCTCCCTCTGGGCACAAAGGGTCTGAAGGTCAGCGCGGCCCGTGAGCTTCAGGCGCCAATTGGCCCAAAGGCCATAGATCCCATCAACCAGCGGCTTGAGCAGGGGCCAGGTGGTGGGGGCGTACAGCCACCCCAGCCCCACCAGCCTGTAGGCCTCCCGGAAGGCAGCCACGTCCACGATGACCTGGCCATCAGCTCCGATGGCATGGATTCGGCCCATCGCCTCGCGGTAGCTGATCCCTTGATGGGCGGCGGGGTCGTAGTCCGGCGCATCGATGTCGACAAAACAAATCCGGCCCTTGCCCTGATCCCGGCCGCGCAGGGCCTCAACTTCTCTTCGGCAAAGGGGGCAGGCTCCATCAAAAAGGAGCGTGAGTGGGGGGTTGGCCATGGCCCCAGCCTAGAAATCACCAGGGGTCCAGCGTTCCTAGGCTTGGGTGAATACCGGAAAACCAAGGGAGCTGTTTGGAGCCCACGCCCTTCAATCTCCAGACGGCCTTGGCGGTGCCATTGCCAGTTTTGTGGCGTCAGCTGGGCCAGCGGCAGCTGAGGCCCGAGGTGATGGACCAGCCCGGCCTTGATCCCCAGGCCCACCAGGCGGCCCTGCTTGGCCTCGCTCGGATCAACGCGTTGACCCGCAGTGCCAGCTGCTTCTTTCCCGCCATCCGTCGCCTGACGAGCCAAAACCCCTCGCGGCGGTTGCGCATCCTGGATGTGGCCTGCGGTGGGGGCGACACCGTGCGGGCCATCGCTCGCCTGGGCCGGCGGGAGGGGATCGATCTGGAGGTGCACGGCTGTGACATCAGCGATGAAGCCGTCGCCCTCGCCACCGCAGCGGCCCGGGTGGAGGGCCTGGAGGCCCACTTCTTTCAAGCCGATGCGATCGGTGCCCCGCTCCCCGGCGGCTATCACCTGATCACCACCTCACTGTTTCTGCACCACCTCAGGGAGCCCGATGCCGAAGCCCTGCTGCGCTCCATGGCTGCCGCCACCCTCGATCAGCTGTTGGTTCACGATCTGATCCGCAGCCACCTGGATCTTTTGCTCACCTGGATCGGTACCCGCTTGCTGAGCCGTTCAGCGATCGTGCACATTGATGGCCCCCTCTCGGTGGGGGGTGCCTTTCAGCTCGATGAAGTGGCGCAATTGGCCACGGCCGCTGGCCTGGCGGGCGCCCAGATCAACCGTTTCTGGCCTGAGCGTTTCCTGCTCTCCTGGTGCCGAGATGCCCCCAACGTCTGATTGGGATGTGGTGGTCGTTGGTGCTGGACTGGCCGGCTCTCTTGCGGCCCATGGCCTGGCCCGTCGGGGCGTGCGGGTGTTGCTGGTGGAGCAGCGGGTCTTTCCGCGCTGGAAGGTTTGTGGGGCGTGCCTGAGCCCCCAGGCCCTGGCCGCCCTTGAGGCCGCAGGCCTTGCTGGGCTAGTGGCAGATCAGGGTGGCCTGGCCCTGGGCTCGCTGGAGCTGGGGGTGGCCGGTCTGGTGAGCCCGATCGCCCTGGGCTCTGGCCGGGTTTTGTCGAGGGCCCGCTTGGATCAAGCCCTGGTGGAAGCGGCCGAGGCTGTTGGTGCCACGGTCCTGACGGGCACCCGGGCCGTCCTGGCCCCCGCCGCTGGCCAGGCCCCCCACCGGGACGTGGTGCTCCAAAACGGCACCGAACGGCGCAGGGTCAGCGCCAAGGTGGTGTTGATCGCGGCGGGCCTCACCCACCGCTGCCTGGATGGCGAGGCGCAGATCACCAGCAGCATTGATCCCAAAAGCAGGGTTGGGGCCGGTTGTGTCCTGCCTGCGGGCGCTGCCGGGCTTCCGCCCGGCGTTCTGCAGATGGCTGTGGGCCGGGGCGGGTATGTGGGATTGGTTCGGGTGGAAGCGGGCGAGATCAACCTGGCTTGTGCCTTTGATCCCGCCTTGTTGCGGTCCAGCGGCGGTGCGTCCGGTGCCTGCCAGACGGTCCTGAAGCAAGCAGGCTTTGCCCCGCCGCCCGGCCTCGACGGGGCTGCCTGGCAACTCACCGCAGCCCTGAGCCGCAGCACCCTCCCGCTTGCGGGCCACCGGCTGCTGCTGCTTGGCGACGCCGCCGGCTACGTGGAGCCCTTTACCGGCGAAGGCATGGGTTGGGCCCTGACCTCCTCCTTGGCGGCCCTGCCCCTGGTGCTGCGCGGACTGGAGCATTGGGATGGCGCGATTGAGGCGGATTGGCGGCGCCTTCACCATCGCTGGGTGAGCCAGCGCCAGAATTTCTGCCGAGCGCTGGCGATGGTTTTGCGGAATCCTTGGGCCACCTGGGGAGCATCCAGGCTGGCGCGCACCTTCCCCTCGATCACCAGCTCCATGATTGGGCTTGTGCAGCGGCCCACCTTGCCCTGCTTGACGGACTGACCAACCATGCCCTTGTCCGTGATTGGTCTTGGCACCGCGGTGCCCCAGGGGCGCATCAGCCAGGCAGAAGCCCTGGCCCTGGCACCCCAGATGGTCACGGCTAGCCCCCGCCAGCAACGGCTCCTGGAGCGGATCTACCAGCGCTCAGGGGTGACGCACCGCCACTGCATTCCCCCTTCGGTTTCCCCGAACCCCACCACGGCCGAGCGCATGCGGCGCTATCAACCGGCGGCCCTGGATCTGGCTCACCGCGCTTCCCTGCTGGCCCTCGAGGATGCCGGCATCGAGGCCAGCGCGATCACCCATCTGATCACCGTGTCGTGCACGGGCTTTGGCGCCCCGGGCTTCGACCTGGCCCTGATCGCCAGCCTGCCTTTATCTATGGATGTGGCCCGCACCCACGTGGGCTTCATGGGCTGCCACGGGGCCTTCAACGGACTGCGGGTGGCTCGGGCCTTTGTGGAGGCCGATCCCAAGGCCTGCGTGCTGCTGTGTGCGGTGGAGGTGTGCAGCCTTCACCTGCAGGAGGGCTGGAACCCCGACCACATCGTGGCCAATGCCCTCTTCGCCGATGGCGGTGGAGCGGTGGTTGCGGTCGGTGCTGAGGTGGCTTCCGAGTTGGGTTCTGGCGCCTCGAGCAAGACAGGCGGCCTGCAGCTGGTCGCTTCGTCATCGACGGTGCTCGCCGGCACCGCAGACCTGATGGGCTGGACCATTCAAGACCATGGTTTTTCGATGGTCCTTTCCTCCCAGGTGCCCAGTCGCATCGCCGCCCACCTGCGACCCTGGCTGGATCACTGGCTGGCTGGCCAGGGCCTGGCCTTGCCGGAGGTGGAAACCTGGGCGGTCCATCCCGGCGGACCCCGCATCCTGCGGGCGGTGCTGGAGAGCGCTGGTTTGCAACCAGCTCAGATCGATCTCTCCACCGAGGTGTTGAGCCGCTTCGGCAACATGTCGTCAGCAACGATCCTGTTCATCCTGGAGCGGCTGCGCACCAGGGCCGGCTCCGGGCCATGCCTTGCCTTGGGTTTTGGGCCGGGCCTCACGGTGGAAGCGGCGTTGCTCATGCGTCAGCAGTGAGCCTGATGGTGGATCTGGCTGGATGATCAACACGCGATCGATCGAAGGGGGATCAATGTCCATGGAGGTGGTGCCGTTGCGGCTCCAGCCGGGCGTTGACCTGCGCCGGGCCCTGGAAGCCTGGATCAGCGAGCAGGGGGAGCAGGCCGGCTGTCTGATCAGCGGGATCGGCAGCCTGTCGGTTGCCCAGCTGCGCTTGGCGGGGGCGAGCGAAGCCACCCTGATCCGTGGTGACCTGGAGATCCTCAGCCTCTGCGGCACTCTGTCGAGCGATGGTGCCCACCTACACATCACTTTGGCTGGCAGCAACGGCGCCGCGATCGGTGGCCACCTCTGTGGTGGCTCGCTGGTGCGCACCACCGCTGAGCTGGTGATCGGCCTGCTGCCGGAGTGGCGATTCCGCCGGGAGCATGATCCCACCACCGGCTACGCCGAGCTGCAGATCAGCCGCAAAGGACCATGCCCGCCCGATTCACGACAACCTTTGTGGGGGCTTGGTGGCTGCCATTGCCTTCAAGCTCGCCTGGCTTTATTGGCTGCTAGCCGCCGCTCTAGGGGCGGTATTGCTCAAGCTGCGGGGCAACGGGTGAAACGATGAACCCTGAGCAGGTTCAGAGCCTTGCCGTGCTGTGCCTGGCGCTGGTGCCTGTGGCGGTGCTGTGGTGGGTCTGGATTCGAATGCTCGACTGAACTGCCCCAGGTGTTGCCCGTTAGGGATTGAGCTCGGTTTCGCTCCAGCCATCCCCATCGCCATCACCAGCGCACCAGCGGCGGCGGCGGTGGGGATGGGCGCTGAGGTCGAGCAGTTCCACCTGGTGCAGGGCGATGCGCAGCAGCACGAAGTTCGGTGGAACCTGGGTTTCAGGCGGCTGTTCGGCGGGAAAGGCTTCCTCCCCCCTGAAGGGTGCACCGGGTTCGGGCCAACCCCAAAGGGCCCGGCCGCCGGGGGTGAGCGCCTGCCAGTGGTGGTGATGCTCGGCGCTGGCCGGCGCGGCGGGAAGAATCTGGGCTTGGCCCCGCAGGCGGAACTGGGCGCGGGCCTTAGGCAGGAGCCAGGCCAACTCCACGGCCGGATTAGCCTGGAGCTCCGCCAGCTTGGCGCTGCGGCCATCGGTAAGCAGATCCAGGTGGCTGGCAGCGCCCCAGCCGCGAAACACCAACGTGCGCACCCGCGGCGTGCCATCGGCTGCCACCGTGGCCAGCTGCAGCCAGCGCGCCATGGGCGAGCGTCCCTCCCTGTGCCGGGCCGCCCGCAGCAAAGGCCGCCACGGCGGCAGGGGGTCGGGCTCAGGCAACGGCTCAGACGTAGGGGGGTGCATTCAATGAACCACGGGGAGGTGGGGGCCCCGTCGTAGACGGTCGACCTGTCGCCGAACCTGGGCCTGGCCTTGCAGCTGTCTCATGGCATGCCGGCGGGTAGGAACAGCCCCATGATGGTTCCTTGATCTGGGCATCTCCACGGGAGAAGCCAGGCCATGCCCAGGCAGTTCAAACCCCGAGAAACCAGTGCCCACCACATCCTTCACGGAGTTTGCACAACGGGCTGACTATTCGCTGCTGGATTCCCTGCATGGGGATCCCCAGGCGACCGCCGATGGCCGCGATCACCGGCCCCGCCAGGTGTTTTCAGGGCATTACGTGCCGGTGACCCCCACGCCAATTCCAGCGCCGGAGCTCGTTGCTTACAGCCCAACCCTCTTCCGCAACCTGGGCCTGGGCGATGGGCTAGCCCGCGACGAGGACTTCCTCCGCCTGTTCTCCGGTGACATCACCGTGGCGCGCGAACCGATGCGCCCGTATGGGTGGGCCACCGGTTATGCCCTTTCGATCTACGGCACCGAATACATCCAGCAGTGCCCCTTTAAAACCGGCAACGGCTATGGCGATGGCCGGGCGATTTCCATTTTCGAAGGCCTGTTCAACGGCAAACGCTGGGAGATGCAGCTCAAGGGCGGAGGTCCCACGCCCTACTGCCGGGGCGCCGATGGCCGCGCCGTGCTCCGCTCCAGCGTGCGCGAGTTTTTGGCCCAGGAGTTCATGCACGCCCTGGGGGTTCCCACCTCCCGCTCCCTCACGCTGGTGATGTCGCGGGCGGAAACCGTCCGCAGGCCCTGGTACTCCCCGAATTCCAGGTCGTTCGATCCCGACATCCTGGTGGACAACCCAGCGGCGATCACAACCCGGGTGGCCCCATCCTTTTTGCGGGTCGGCCAGCTGGAACTGTTTGCCCGCCGCGCCCGCAGCCAGGCCCATCCCGGTGCCCTGAACGAGTTGCAGATGATCGTTCAGCACCTGATCGAGCGCAACTACCGGCCGGAGATTGATCCGGCTCTGGAGTTCAGCGACCAGGTGGTTGAGCTGGCCCGATTGTTTCGCGCAAGGCTCACAGCCCTGGTTGCCGATTGGATACGCGTTGGCTTCTGCCAGGGCAATTTCAACAGCGACAACTGCGCCGCCGGTGGCTTCACCCTCGACTACGGGCCCTTCGGCTTTTGCGAACTGTTCGACCCCAGATTTCAGCCCTGGACCGGGGGCGGCGAGCATTTCTGCTTCCTCAACCAACCCCTGGCAGCGGAAGCCAACTACGAGATGTTCTGGGCCGCCATCAGGCTGCTGCTCGAGGACAACCCCCCGGCCCGCTCCAGGCTCGACCAGATTCGCGACGGCTTCGCAGGTGTGATGCAGCAGGAGCTCGAGGCCATGTGGGCCAGCAAGCTCGGCGTTGGCAGTAATGACACTGCCATGGTGAACGACCTGGTGAACGAGCTGCTGCAGCTGATGGCCCTCTCTAAGGCCGATTACACGATCTTCTTCCGCAAGCTCTCTGCCATTCCAGCGGCCCTTCCCGCTGATAGGCCAGCTGGCATCCCAGAGCATCTTTCAAGCCTGAAGGAGAGCTTTTACCTGCCCAGTTCGGAGCAGCTCGATGGCCAATGGAGCCAATGGCTCCAGCGCTGGTGCCACCCCATCACCAGCTACGGCGACCCAAGCGGGAGATCCGCAGCGATGCAACGCACCAACCCCAAAATCACCTGGCGTGAATGGCTGATTGCACCGGCTTACGAGCAGGCTGCCCTGGGTGACTTCAGCCAGATCCACGATCTACAGGCGGTGTTCAGCCATCCCTACGACGAGCTATCCCAGGAGGTGGAGGCGAAGTACGACCGCTTGAAGCCCAGGGAATTCTTCAACGCCGGCGGCGTCTCCCACTACAGCTGTTCGTCTTGAGCCGATCTTTATCTGATCCCTTTGATCCTCATTTCCCATTGCAATGGCCTACGGCCATGAGGTAGATGAGCTTTCCAGGTGCTTCCTGGGTTTTCAGGTTTGGGGACCTGCGCAAATTGATTTGCTCATCGACGCAGGCGTTGTAGCGGCTATTCCTGATGGCACTTGGAATTTGCAAAGCTGCAATCACGATCAGGCTGATGGTGCTTAATGCTGCCAGTACCGGATAGGCATGGGCACGAACCATTGCGCGCTGGCTCAGCTCCTCTCCGTTGTGATCGTTGCCCATGGTCAAGACCTGTTGTTGCCCCCATTATCCCAGGAGCGATGATCAAGTGCATGCGTGTAGGAAAAAGGGCTGGCGACAGAAAGCCTGCACCAACCCATTCCGCTTACCCAGTGGTGCTCGATCATCAGATCACATCACGCCGCGCCTTCCGGTAAGGAAAGAGATCACCGCAATAACGAGAAAGACGAAAAACAAGATCTGGGCGATTCCCGCAGCAGATCCGGCGATTCCACTGAAACCAAGGAAGGCAGCGATAATCGCAATGATAAATAATATTATAGCGTAGTTAAGCATTGATTGATGCCTAGGGAGTGTTGACGAGCTGGGCGATCTCGTCCTGGCTCTTGCCGAGTTTCTTCTGTAGATGGCCAAGAAATTCCTCCTCTTGGCCCTCGGCGTAGTCCATGTCGTTATCAGTGAGATCGGCGAATTTCTGCCTGAGCTTCCCTTTCAGCTCATGCCATTCACCTTTGAACTGGAGCTTGTTCATGGTCAGGTCCGCATGGGTATGGGATTGATGCCAGAGCAAATGGAGCGGCTGGATTGCTGGATGGGCAATTCCTTTCACTTGGTATGCCATAGCTCCTCTCCTTAAATATGGTCCTGAAACCAATTTTTGACTGCTGCAGTTTTGCCTGATGTCCATGGCTTCAACGGCACTCAATGTCTTGAAAGACGCTCCTAGGGAGCAATGCCCATGCGGCCAAGGACCATTGCTCCTTGACCGGCCGCCCCATGGCCCGGTGCTCCTGCGGCTGGTGCCCCAGGGTCAGCTGGTCGACTGGTACAGGCGGAGGTTGCCTCTCTTGTCAAGGCTGCTCTAATACAAAGGTGAGGAGATAAAGGATCGCCTCTAAGGAGTCGAAACGAGGCCAGACGCCCTTACGTGATCCATCCCTAGCCCTGCCTTTGGCGGGGCTTTTTTATTGCCTCGTGCTGAGTCAGCTAAAAAGCCGGCCCCACCGCGGTGGAACCGGCCGTTCGAAGCTGCTGGCAGTGGTGCCTGGGGCCATGGGATCCAGGTATGGGGCTACGCGCTCCGGGGGCACCTTTCGAGCGGTGCAATGGAGTGCCGACTGACTTGACGCACCCGATGAGTGTGACTTCAGATTCGGTGTCACCTCAGATTCAATGTCGCGTCAGACGGCTAGCCCACGGTTCGGTGGAGATTTTTGGAGCAGGAACCGTTCGTCAGCTTGCTATTGGGCCTGCTCAGGTGGCGTGTCGTCCATTGGGGCGCCTCCGGGTTGATGGATTCAGATTGATCGCTTTTCGTTGCCAAGGCAATCGGTAATCCCACCTATTACCGCAACCACTTCAGGCCGTTGAGCCATGTCTAGACCGGAACCAGGAGGAGGCATGGGACTCCAGGACTGTTTCCACCTGTTCATCCAACTCGCCACCGTCACCATGATTCAACGTGTTTTATCCCTGCTGGCCTTCGTCAGCGTTCTTTTATCCCTTTGGCTGCAGGCCCCTGTCCAGGCAGCTGCGCTGCCAGTGAGACATCACCCAGGTTTGATGGCCACCACCAACCTGGCCGTCAATCCCGCCTCAAAACCCAAGGGTGATCGCACCGGCGACGCCACGGCCTCAGCCCCTACGGGAGATCGCCTCGATCTCACCAGTCCGCCGACAACTCCCGAAACCGGAGCCACCCACAGGGCTATTGAATTTTCCGACAGCAAGCACTCCTGAACTGCATCACAGGTGGAGGAGATTCACACCCCTGGCTGCCCAGGGCTGGATCTTCTGTTTAGGCATGGGAATGGCACCCCGTGCCGTTCCGTTGCCATTAACGCGATGAAAAGCCTGATCGTTGCCCTGTTGGCGGTCGTCACTCTGTTGACGTCGTTGCTGAGCCCAGTGCCAGCTTTAGCGCTTTCCAGCCCCGGCACCAGCCTTGGCTCTCCCTATCCCCTGCCGACGGTATTGATGACCAAAAAGATCGATGCCAAGGCCAAGACAGCGGAAGGACGGCTCCAGTCTGCCGCTGGCGATTTGACTGGCAAAAATGAAGACAAGATCAAAGGTGCTGCCAAGCAGGTCCAGGGTTCGGCCATGAACACCGCGGCAAACCTGCAGAAGGCAAACAAGAATGCCGACAAAACCTCCTGATTGGTGGGCTAGTTAGGAGCGTTGGGGGGGGATGCAGTGATTCCGCGTGTACCCCCTTCCTGCTTTGGCCAGTCCCCAATTAAGCAATCAAACCCCGAACAAGAGGTTCATCACCATGCGTCGTGACAATCAAATTTGGATCACAGGAGGGATCGTTGCGGTGATCGGTTTTGGCTCCATTGTGGTGATCAACCAAAGGGGCCTGATTGGTCAACAACAGCGTGCCATGGATCAGCAGGCTCTCCAAGCCAAGGCCCTGCAGGAGCGCAATGACGAGGCTGATCAGATGCGCAAGCAAGAGTCGATCTTCACCCTCCAACTGAGGGCATTGGATGCTGAGCAGGCCAACCAGGTTGTTTCCGCCCAACGATCGCTGGAGCGCCAGCAGTTGATTGGCCAGATCCAAGATCTCAGAACCCAAAGGGTCGAGTTGGTACGACAGGCCAATTGCAACCAGACCCAAATGGGTATCAAGGCGGCTGAACGCTCGGGAGATACGGTTGAGGTCAAGGCCCTGCAGGATCGCTGGAATGCCAACTGCTCCAGCTGATCAAAACCAGCAGGTCGCTTAGGACGGGTAAATCTGCTCCACATTAAGACGAGGCTTCTGTGGCTTTAGTTGAATCTGCCTAGGGTTTCCTTGAGTTGCGAGGAGGATCTGTTTGGAATTTTTGGAAATTAATCTACAGGTTCTTTTTTTCGGCGTGGGACTATATTCATTTCCATTTTATGCACTCTGCTTGTTCATCATTATTCTTGTCCGTTATTTAGTTGTGGCGGGCTTGGCTTGGTGGCTTGTCTGTGCCCGGTCTAGCCTGCTGGATCAGGATGTCTTCCAAGATGTTCGGTTGTCGATTGTTTCTGCAGCCATCTTTGCAATGGCAATGGCAGCAGCAATAGAGCTCCATCTGCTTGGCTATACCCGTATCTATGATCAGCTAGGTGCCTATGGCTGGTGGTACATCGGAGGGAGTTATGTTCTAGTGCTAATTTTGCAGGATAGTTTCTTTTATATCACCCATCTCCTATTTCATCGCCCAGGATTTTATCGATGGACCCATCAGGGGCACCACAGATCACGTAGGCCCTCTCCCTGGACTTCATTCGCTTTTGAGCCCATGGAATCGTTGGCCCATGCCATGTTTCTTGTTGGTGTTGTGTGGCTTATCCCGCTGCATCTCGGCACTATTCTGGCCGTCCTGACAACGATGACAATTTGGGCTGTGGTTAATCACCTCGGATTAGAACAGCTTCCAGTTCGATTCCCCCATCACTGGCTCGGACGGTGGATTATTGGTCCAGCCCATCATTCTGTTCACCACGACCATCAGAACAAGCACTTTGGGCTTTATTTCACCTTCTGGGATCGGGTCTTTGGAACCGAGGATTGGGCCTACACCTGCAGGATCAAGAGTCGAAGGCCTACGGACTCTTGCCAGTCCTCAGTTGTTGATGGTTAGCCGCCCTTACCCATCAGCAAATCGAGTACTGCTTTGAGAAGTTCCACCTCGGCTGCCATGGCTCCCTTGTGAGCCACCGTGGGGGTCATCTGTCCCATGCGGTTCAGCTCGGCTCGCACTGAGCAGGCCAGCCGGTGCCGCAGCATCACCGATTCTTTCAAGGCCTTAATGCTGGCGGGGGTACCCAGATTGGTTTTGGTGGCCATAGAAGCGACTCAGTTCCCCCACCATGGACCAGCGCCGGCCCCTCCAGTCCCCGGCTGCAGCAAAGCTGCTGCAATGGCTACCACCTAGCCAGGCCTGCCAGCTTTGCTTGCCGTTTGAATAATTTCGTTCATCGTGCACTCAACCTCGGTTGCGATTGATTTCAGTCGGTAATCGTCTGACAAGGCGAGCAGCATCCCCTCAGGGCGAATCATGCCGATGTGGGTGTGTTTGTCCTCTGTGTAAACAGAGATCCGGCAAGGAAGGGCCATGTTGAGCTTCATTTGAATGCTGAGTACTTGATTCGCCTGCATTGGATTACACACTTCAAAGACTCGGCATTGCTCTTTAAATGCTATCCCTTTTGAGCGAAGGGTTTGGCCGAGGTCATGGATCCCCAGGACTCCAAAACCATGGCTTGTAACTGCAGCTTCAAGGCTGGAACTTGCTTGCTCAAAATCGAGAGCTGTCTCAACGACAAAAAAGGGATCCATGGGTGTAGGTCTTTGGGAGAGGAAACGGAATTATAGTTTGGGCAGATCTGCACACAATTTCAGGTAAAGATTGCCCAAGTAGCGCTAAGCCTGTCATGGGGCATCAAGCTCTGTATGTTGCCATGTCTTGTCTATGGATCTGATTTCCCTTGTCGTCACCCTAATCGTTGTGGGGGTGCTCCTTTGGCTGGTCAATAACTACATTCCGATGGATCGCCAGATCAGTAGGATTCTCAATGGTGCTGTTGTGATCGCAGTTTTCATCTGGCTGCTCAATTCCTTTGGTCTGCTCGACTCGATTCGGGCCATCCATGTGGGTAAATGACCATTTGAGCCCCACGTTCTCATGCCCTGGCGAGCTCCTTGGTATGCATGCGACTCCAGCTCACCTGGCTGGTGACCTCTTCACGCACCACTGAGCGGTATTCCAGAAAGTGCTCATTGAGTACACACATCCATAGGTACTGATCGAGAACCTGGGGGCGTTCAACTATTGTTTTAACGAGATATTCCCAGAAGAGCCAGCGGCTATTACGGCTTATACCCTGATTCCAGAATAGAGTTATTACACCTGCAACAGCAGCTGGTCGATTGAGATGGGCTAAAAATCCTTTGAAACTTGCTCTACGCTTGCTCTTTGCGTTCCCCAGCATGATTGAGTAACCATAAATTCGCTTCAGGTAGTTACTGGGTTCGTAAAGCTGATCAAAGGCATCAATGAATTCCACTGCAATGTCCTCCATCGGTCTACTGGGGAGGAAGTTAAGCAGATTGGTTTGGACTCCTGCCTCAAAATTGGTGTCGAGTTTGATCAAACGCTTCTCCGCATCCAGGCGATGCCAGAGGGCCGTCTTTGGTAAGGCCTGGAGGATGCCCAGCATGGCAACTG
>Ga0310333_100285_pt1 | contig 14117 bp, 16 predicted proteins | sample LakMicSRFTotalB7_FD_195547 | JGI IMG/M metagenome (GOLD analysis project Ga0310333, IMG submission 195547) | Enriched freshwater cyanobacterial communities from Lake Michigan, Michigan, United States - MI23.SRFL.Total.B7 (v2) (version 2) | ecosystem: Environmental > Aquatic > Freshwater > Lake... | reverse complement strand
GGCCAGGCGGTGGGCGCCTAGGGGCCATCGCATCGGGGACATGGCACCGGTTACATGACACCGGAGACATGGCCTCGGGGGCATGGCGAAATTGGTAGACGCAGCGGACTTAAAATCCGCAGGCCGCAAGGCTGTGGGGGTTCAAGTCCCCCTGCCCCCATCGCTGAAACACATAACCCATCCAAGGAGGCGATCCCCATCGCGGGGGGATTCCAGGGCAGGCAGGACCTCAACAAGCTGGCTCGTTCGATCCGATGGAAAGGCCCCTCGGGCATTCCCTGCAAAAGCCAATTCATGGAAAAGCCAATGCATGGCATGGCTAAGCCATTGCATGGAAAAGCCCGGCGACGAGGCACCGGGCTAATCATCCATTCCTCCTGGTTAAACGGAGCTGCCAGCAGTAATCACTGCTTAAATTGTACCCATGTTGTCATGGCTGTTGGGTGAAAGTGAATCGCTTCGGAGCAACAAACGGCGTCGCCTGGGGCCTTGGGCTTTTAGCTTCAATGTCCATACCCTGGGGCACCTGGCACGATGCAAAGGGTGACCAAATGGCCTGGACAAGTTGAATAAATTGAGACTGTTGGAGCAGGGGCCGCAGCGTTAGTTGGCTCCTAGATGATGCTGAGGGGGGGTGTCTTCCATCAATGGAGCCTCCGAATCCCGTCCCATGCACAATCGATCAACCGGCCTGAAGTTGCAATAGGAGTTTGTACGGATTAGGCGTAAAAGGGCCCGATCCCACCAGGAACCGGCGTTGCCACCGGTGCAGGCGGGCGCCAGCCAGTGCCGGACTCCGCCAGAGTTGGGCGACTGCCTGCCTGCCATGGCCCTGATCCCACCCTTCTGCCCGCTCGCTGGCTTCAGGGCCCTGCCGATCGCCGGCCTGCGGGCCACGGTCCTGCTGCTGCTCACCCTGTTGATTAAGGCCAAGATCCGCATCCAGGCCTTTTCGGCCCTGGGCATCGCCCTGTTGCTGCTGCAAACCCTGATCGCTCTGGCCGTGCTCGCCCCGCTCGCCCTCGCTGCCATCGCCGCGGCCGCCTATGGCCTCAACCAGCGCCCAAAAACGACCACCTGACCCCAACCGCAGCACCGCAGCACTGCAGCACCGAAGCCCCGCCCCGATGGCCGCCACCCCCTATCTCGATCTCCAGGCGATTGAGGCCTACCTGGGGCCCAGGCCGGTGTTGACCAACCTCAGCTTGAAGCTGCACCTGGGCGAGCAGACCGTGATCCTGGGGCCGAACGGCTCGGGCAAGAGTTCCCTGATCAAGTTGCTCAGCCGCGAGATCTACCCGGTGGTGAAGCCCGGCTCCTGGCTGCGGATCTTTGGCGAAGAGCGGGTGAACCTCTGGGACCTGCGCGCCCGCATCGGTCTGGTGTCCCAGGATCTCCAGGCGACCTACGGCACCAGCGTGGTCGCCCGCGACGTGGTGCTTTCGGGTTTCTTTGGCTCGGTAGGGCTGGGCCGTAGCCAGCAGGTCAGCGAGCGCCATCGGCAGCGTAGTGAGGAACTGCTGGCCCAACTGGATCTCGATCCGATCGCCGATCGCCCCTTTGGCCAGCTCTCCGATGGCCAAAAGCGGCGCCTGCTCCTGGCCCGGGCCCTGGTCCATCGCCCCGAGGTGCTGGTGCTTGATGAACCCACCAATGGGCTCGATCTCAAGGCCAAACACCAGCTGCTGGAGGTGCTGCGCCAGCTGGCCCAAGCCGGCACGACCCTGCTGCTGGTGACCCACCAAATCGAGGCGATCATCCCGGAGATCCAGCGCTGTGTGCTGCTGCGCCAGGGGCAGATCGTCGGCCAGGGATCCTGCCAGGAGCTGCTCCAGGACAGGCCCCTCAGCGACCTGTTTGGCACGCCCCTGAAGGTGATCGAAGCCCAGGGCTATCGCCAGGTGCTACCAGCGGCCCCACCCGGCTAGGTCGAATACCAAAAGGCGCAGCGGCGCTGGAGCGGTTCCAATTCCCAGCCCTGGGCCTCGTAGAAGCCCACCACCTGGGGATCGGCAAACAGGCTGACCCGCTCCACTTCCATGGCGCGCAGCTGGTTGAGCACGTAATCCATCAACTGCTTGCCCAGGCCGCAGCCTTGGTAGAGGGGGTGGATGGCCACATCCCAGACGGTGGCCTCGATCACGCCATCGCCGGTGCAGCGGGCGAAGCCCACCAGCCGGGGCAGGCGCGGCTCATGGCGCCAGAGCCCCACCCAGAGCAGGCTGTGCTCCAGCGCCTTGCGCACCCGGCGCACGGGCCGGCGGCTCCAGCCGACCGCATCGCAGAGCTGCTCCAGTTCAAACAGGTCGATCTCCCGCTCGCAGCTGAGCACCAGGGCCAGTTTCGGGTTAGCCGTGCTGCAGAGACGATGCTCGTCGCCGTACATCCCCGCCAGGGCTGCGGCCTGGGAGCTAGCGGAGTCGGAGGAGCTGGTCATGGGGGAGATCCTGCCCCATGGGGGCGGTGGCTGTTGCAGGCTGGAGCTCCTTGATGGCAGCGGCCTTGTCCCCACGCCCCCTGCTGGTGTTGCTGCATGGCTGGTTGCTGTCCGGACGGCTTTGGCAGCCCCTGGTACGGGAGCTGGAGCCCCAATGGGACTGCTGGGCTCCGGACCTGCCGGGATTTGGCGATCGGCCCCGGCCCCGCCAGCTCCAGCCCACCCTGGCCGCCTATGGCCGCTGGTTGAGCCAGCAGGCCAGGGACCAGGCCGCTGGCCGGCCCCTGGTGCTCATCGGCCATTCCCTGGGGGGCAGCATCGCCCTCCACGGCGCCGCTGGCCTGGGCGACCAGCTGCTGGGACTGGTGCAGGTGGCCGCCGGCGGCGGGGTCTATCAACCGCGGGTCTTCGCCCGGGTGCGCCAGGCCGGAGCGGCCTTCCTTAGCCTGCGGCCCCGCTGGTTGGCCGACCTTCCTGCCCTGGAGGCGATCCGCAGCCCCCTGGTGGCCGAGCAGCGGGCGGCCCGGGGCCTATTGGCCTGCAGCACCAACCGGGGCGCCGTGCGCCAGTTACCTGCCCTGACGGCTGGCCTAAAGGTGCCAAGTCTCTGGTTGGTGGGTAGCAACGATCGGGTGATGGAACCGCGCTACGTCAGCCACCTGGCGGGCTACGCCCCCAACCACGCGGTGGAGGTGCTGCCTGGGCTGGGCCACCTGCCGATGGGCCAGGATCCGGCCCTGCTCGCTGGGCGGATTAGGGCCTGGCTCCTAACCCTGCCTGGCTCAGACGCCTGGGAGCCCAGGCGGCCGCTAACCTCCTAGAGCCGGGCCAGGCCCCGCTCCTGCAGGTCGGCCAACTGGGCATAGAGCCCGCCAGCGGCGCGTAATTCGCCGTGGGTGCCCTGTTCCACCAACTTGCCGCGTTTAAGCACCAAGATCCGGTCGGCCGCCTCCACGGTGGCCAGGCGATGGGCGATCACAATCGCCGTGCGGCCCTGCAGCAGCCGCTCCAGGTCGGCCTGGAGGGTGGCTTCGGTGGAGGGATCGAGGAAGGCCGTGGCCTCATCCATCACCAGCACCGATGGATTGCGGATCCCCACCCGGGCGACCGAGAGCAGCTGGCGTTCGCCGGAAGAGAGGTTGCCGCCCCGTTCGCGTAAGGGGCTTTCCAGGCCCTGGGGTAGGCGGCTCAGCAGGGGATCAAGGCCCAGTTCGTGGCAGAGCCGCTGCAGTTCGGGGTCGCTGATCTCGGCATCGAGGCGCAGGTTGTCGGCCACGTTGCCGCTGAACAGGAAGGTGTCCTGCAGGACCACCCCCAGGCGCTGGCGCAGGGTTTGGATCGGTAATTCGCGGATATCGATGCCATCGAGCAGGATGCGGCCCTGCTGGGGTTCATAGAGGCGGCAAAGCAGGCGGATCACCGTGGTTTTGCCCGAGCCGGTGGGACCGACCAGGGCCACATGTTCACCAGGAGCGATGCGGAAGCTGAGATCTTCGAGGATCGGATCGTCGCTGCGGTAGGCAAAGGACACCCCCTCAAAAATCACTTCGCCGGCGCTGTTGCGATTGCCACCGCTGATCTGGGCCGCTGCAGAGCGCTCGCTATCGGGCAGCTCCTGGATATCGATGGGCTCCTCGAACAGTTCGCCAATCCGTTCCACCGCCGTCAGGCCGCCCTGGATCTGGGTGAAGCGTTCGGCCAGTTGGCGCAGGGGATCAAACAGGCGTTGGGAATAGAGGATGAAGGTGGTGAGGGTGCCCAGGCCCATCACCTCGGTCGACACCATCCAGCCCCCCAGGGCCAGCACCACGGCAATGGCCGTGAGGGCCACCCATTCGATCAGGGCCGAAATGGCGCTATCGAAAAAGATCGTGCCATCGACGGCCTTGCGATAGGCATTGGTGGTGCGGGCAAAGCGGGCGCTGTTGTAGGTCTCGCGGCGGAACATCTGCACCACCTCAAGCCCCTGCAGGTTTTCCTGCAGATCGGCATTGAGCTGGCCCAGCTCCTCGCGCACCCGGTAATTGGCCTTGCGGTAACGCCCCTGCAACCACAGGATCGTCATCGTGACGGGCACCTGGCTGGCCAAGAGCAGGGCTCCGAGCCGGGGCTCGATCGAAACCATCGTGATCGCGATCACCAGCAGGGTCACCAGATCAGCCAGGACCCCCACGGCGCCGCTACCGAAGACCTCGGCCAGGGCATCGACATCGCTGGTGAGGCGGGTGAGCAGCTTGCCGACGGGGGTGCGGTCGTGGAAGCGCAGGGAAAGGTCAAGGGCGTGGGCAAACAGGTCGTTGCGAATCCGGGCCGTGAGCCGCTGGCCGACGGCCTGGACGTTGTAGCTCTGCACCCCCTGGAGCCCCAGGCGCACCACCACGGCCACTAGCAACAGACCCACCAGGGTGCGCAGCACCTCGGGCACGCTCTGGCCGGCCAGCCAGGGCATGGTCGGTTCGTGGCGCAGGGCGGAAATCGCCTGACCCACCAGCAGGGGCTGGACCGCAGCCCCCAGGGCCACGGGGATCAAAAGCACCAAGCTCAGGGTCAGCCGTCGCCGGTCCTGGGCCAGGTAGGGAAGCAGCCGCCGTAGCCGTTGCCAATCGCGGCTGGCCATCAGGTCGCTACCGCTGCAGCGGGCCCTGGGGCAGGGACTGGGGCTGGGGAGATAGGAGCCGCGGGAGACAGGGCCGCGAGTCGGTCGACTAGGGCCTGTAGGGGGCCTTGGTCGAGCCGCATCGACAGGGGGTGGCCCACCAGGCGGGCCGTGCTGTGGAACAGGTCTTCGATGGCGATCAGGCCGTTTTCCTCCAGGGTGCGTCCGGTGGCCACCAGATCAACGATCGCTTCGGACATGCCGGTGATCGGACCCAACTCCACCGAACCCGCCAAATGGATCAGCTCCACCGGCAGGTCGAGGGCAGCGAAATACTCCTGGGCGCAGCGGGTGAACTTGCTGGCCACGCGGCAATGGGCGGGCAGGTCCACGGCCTGGCGATAGGCGCTGCTGGCCTTCACCGCCACACTCATGCGGCAACCACCAAAGCCCAGGTCCACCAGCTGGGCCACGGGCAGGGCGTGCTCGCGCAGCACGTCGTAGCCCACCACACCCAGCTGGGCCTGGCCGTAGGCCACATAGACGGGCACATCGGCATTACGCACCAGCAGGGCCCGGGCGCTGCCGCAGGCACTCTCGACCCGCAGCTGGCGATTCACCGGATCGAGCAAGGACGAAAAATCCAAACCGGCCGCGGCAAAACGGCGAACGGAATCCTTAAGCAGGCCGCCTTTGGCCAAAGCGACAGTGATCATGGGAACCGGCCTGGACCTGGACTTTAACGATGCATCCGAGCGCTCCGGGAACCGCAAACCCCCAGGTGGAGAGCTCGCCCACCCGGGCCGAGGAGGACGGCGATTCGACTCCGACAGCGGCCATCGCCAGCGGCGCCAGGGACGTGAGCCTGATCCCGGTGCTCGAGGACAACTATGTGTTTGTGCTCCATGGCGCCGGCAGTCTTGGCAGAGACGGCAGTCTTGGCAGAGACGGCAGCCTTGGCAGAGATGGAAGAGCCGGCCAGGCCGTCGTGGTGGACCCGGCCGTGGCCGAGCCCGTGATCGCCTGGCTGGACGAGCGCCAACTCGAGCCGATCGCCGTGCTCCACACCCACCACCACCACGACCACATCGGTGGCACGCCCGCGCTGCTCCGGCGCTGGCCCCAGCTCCAGGTGATTGCCGCGGCGGCGGATCGCCAGCGGATCCCCTTCCAAACCCTGGGGGTGGGCGATGGCGATCGTCTCAGCCTGCTGGGGCGGGCCATCGAGGTGCTGGCCATGCCCGGCCACACCCGCGCCCATATCGCCTTCTACCTGCCGCCCGTTGACGGGCCTGCCGATCAGCCCAGAAAGGGGGATTTGTTCTGCGGTGACACCCTGTTTGCGGGGGGCTGTGGCCGGCTGCTCGAGGGCAGCCCAGAGCAGCTCTGGCAGTCGCTGCAGCGGCTAGCGGCCCTGCCGGCGGCCACCCGCATCTGGTGCAGCCACGAATACACCGAAGCCAACCTTCGCTGGGCCCATCACCTCCACCCGGACGATCAAGCCATCAAGAACCGTTTGCGGCAGGTCCTGGGCGAGCGGGCCGCCGAACGGCCCACCATCCCCAGCACGATTGGCGAGGAGTTGCTCAGCAACCTGTTTATGCGCAGCCGTGACGTCGAGGAGTTCACCCACTACCGCCACAGCAAGGACCACTGGCGGGGCTAGGGCGGCCGGCGGGGCGGTCTCGACCAAGCCGGGCCTGAGCCAGCCTGCGCCCCAAGACCGCTTCTGGCCATCGACCTGCCGCCATAGCATCGATCCATCCCCCCTAGGCCGCGATCCGATGTCTCCAGCCCCCAGCCTTGAGGCCGTGGTCACCGCGGCGGCACCGGCCCCCGTCGGCCCCTACAACCAGGCCGTCAAGGCAGGTGGGCTGCTGTTTTGCTCTGGCCAGATTGCCCTCGATCCAGCCACGGGTGAGATGGTGGGCTCGGGCGATGTGGAGGCGGAAACCCGCCAAGTACTGGCCAACCTCCAGGCGGTGCTAGCCGCCGCCGGCTGCAGCCCCCAACAGGTCGTCCGCACCACGGTGTTTCTGGCCGATCTGGCCGATTTCGCCAAAGTCAATGCCCTCTACGCGGAGGTCTTCGGTGCGGGCGTCTCGCCGGCCCGGGCCTGCGTCCAGGTCGCAGCCCTGCCCAAAGGGGGCCGGGTGGAGATCGATTGCATGGCGGTGTTGCTCTGATGGCCCTTGCCCCCACCTCCAAGCAGGACCCCGGGGGTGGGGAATGCCGCCAGGGCGTACCCCAGGCGCCTAGGCAGCCGCGGGTGCCTGGGCAGCCACCGGGGCTCCTAGAGGCAGCTTTTTAACTCACGCACGGCCTGCAACTGGCCGTAGTAGTAGTTGGCCCGGGCGCGGCGATCGCCATCCTCCAGGCTGTCAAGGGCATCAAAGCCCAAGCTCTGCCAGAGCTCGTTGCCGCAGGCTCGGTTGATTTCATCCACCGCCTCCTGCTCCAGGTTGGCGAGACGGCGCTGCAGATTTTTGATCTGGGCAACGGACATGGGTGGCCATGGCACAAGCTCGCCATCCTACAGCAAATTAGTACAAAAAAACTAAGCCCCTGGCTGGGATTGGCCGAGGGCCTGGTCCTGCTTAGAAGGGCAGCTTCTTCTTCGCGTCCTTGTCGAGGTCGGCATCCAACTCGCGCAGCCGGCGCAGGATGGTGGCGTAATACTCCTGCAGGTAGGCCTCCAGGCCCGTGGTCTCGCCGGGATCCAAGTTAAAGGCGGCATAGCTCTCCTCCATGGGCGCCGAGAGGGTCACGCCCCCGCCGGTCACGGCATCAAAGGCCAGGCGATCGGCCACGTTGAGGCCGGCCTCAAAGAAATTGGCCACCCCCCGCATCAGGCCGATCAGCACGGGCTGCACCCGGAAGATACGGGCCGATTTACCGCTGAACTTTTCGCACAGCTGGGTTACCTCACTGGTGGTCCAGGCCCGGGGGCCCACCACCGGCAGGGCCTGGCGGCTGGTCTCGGGACGCTCCAGGGCGGCCACGGCAAAGCGGGCCACATCCTGGGTGTTCATATAAGCGATCGGTGTGGGCGTGCCACTCACCCACACCGTCTGGCTTTCCAGCACCGGAATGGCGAACTGGCCGATCACGCCCTGCATGAAGGCCACACAGCGCAGGATGGTGTAGTCGAAGTCAGAGGCCAGCAGCAGCTGCTCGGTGCAATATTTGATGTCCATCAAGGGCACGCTGCGATGCTTTTCGGCATCCAACAACGACACAAAAATGAAGCGCTTGACGTCTGCCTTTTCGCAGGCGTTCAACAGGTTGAGCTTGCCCTGCCAGTCAATGGCATAGATGCTGGCCTCATCGGTGGGGCGCGTGGTGGCCGCATCAATCACCGCCTCCTGGCCCTCTAGGGCGTAGTCGAGGCTGGCGGGTTCCAGGAGGTCCCCGCGGGTGAGCTCGCAGCCCCACTCCTGCAGAAAGGCGGCCTTGCGGGGCGAACGCACCATGCAGCGCACCTGGTGGCCGGCATCGAGGGCTCGCCTGGCGATCTGGCGACCGAGGGTGCCCGTACCACCGATGACCAGAACCTGCATGGAGGAGCGTCAGGGAGGGATGAGCCTAGGGGTGAGCAGGACCCAGCGCGATCACCGCCCGGGGGCCTGGGCTCATTCCTTCTCGAGTTTGAGCAGCAACAGGCCGCCCACCAGGCCCACCGGGATCAACACCCAGAAGACCGCTGCGATGCCAAAAATTTCCGAGGCCATGGCCCAAACCCGTAATCGCCTACCTGTTTAGCGCGGCGCCCTGGACCGCCGGGGCCTGGGGCGGCCGGGTGACATGGGCTGCCACCTGCAGCAGCCGCTCCCAGGGCGCATCACTGCGCAGCTGGGCCGGCATCACCCCACTGGCCTGGGCGCTCCAGCCCTGCTGGCGCAGGGCCTCCACCAGGGCCCCCAGGGGCGGCGGGCCAGCGCCCAGGCGCTTGGCCAGCTCGGCCAGGGGCCAGCAGCGGGCGGGCAGGCCGTCGTCGCGCCGCAACTGGGCCAGCAGCCGCGCCCCCGCCGGGCTGAGGCTGGCGGAGCTGGCGCCGGAGGCCGAGGCCAGGGCCTCCAGGCTGGCCGGATCCTGGAGGGGACCAATCCAAAGGGGCCCGGAAATCGACAGGCGGGCGTTGGCCTGGTCCGGGCAGAGGCAAGGCCGCCACTGGCGCAGCTGGACCAGGCTCTGGACCTGCTGGTCGCCGCAGCCATGGCAATGGGCGAGCAGGCCCAGCAAACGCTCCGCCTGGGGGCCGGGCTTGCGCCGCAAGCGCACCGCCGTGCGAAAGGTGCGGCCCTCGCTGAAGCTGAACACCGGCTCGATCCCCCGGCCCAGCACCCAGGCGGCCCGGGCCTGCACGCCCAATTGCAGCCGCAGGGCCAGCTCCCAGCTGGCGGGATGGGCCCGGGCTGCCGCCCCCAACGAGCGGATCGCCGCTGGTCGGTCGTGGCCGGTGGGGGAGCGGCCATCGGTGCTGGCCAAATACAACACGCCGTCAAAGGCCAGGGCCTCCAGGGCCAGGGGCACTAGGGCGCTGGGACAGCCAAAGGCATCGAGGTCGATCAGGTCGAAGCGCTGCTCGCGCAGTAGGCAGCCAGCCAAAAGCTTCTGGGCCGTGCGCGTCGTGCAGCGCCCACCCCCTAAGCCAGCCAGGTTGGCCTTGAGCAGGGCCAGGCGATCCGGGTCGGCATCGTTGGCCCACACCGCCGCAGCCCCCGCTTCGATGCCGTAGCGCAGGCTGCGAATGCCGCAGCCTGCCATCAGATCGAGGACCCGCAGGCCAGGGGCATCGGGCCTGTGCTGGCGCCGTTGGGCCACCAGGTGCTGGGCCAGAAGCACCCCCAGGTCCCGGGAAGGGCGTGATTCGGGCCGAAAAAATCCACTGCCGGCCTGGAGGCGGACGGAACCTTCCTGGATGGGGGCTTCCTGGAGGGGAGCTTTTGGGATGGGGGCTTCCTCGATGGGGCGTTCCTCGATGGGAGAGGCCGCGCCAAAAGACCTTTCGCCCAAGGGGGAGTCCGCGCTAGCACCGTTCTGGCTGGCAGGGTCCAGCGGCGGCGCCGCGCCGGCCCTGGCTTCGACTTGCGCCCCCTCGCCGCCAAGCTCGTTCAACCGCATTGCCGCGCCTGGGCTAAGGCTGGCAGCTGGAGGGACCCGGCCTGGGCCCCTGCCCTGGGCAGCCCCAAAACCACAGGCCGGACGGCGACCGGGCAGGCTTAACGGCCCTAGACCCTTCCGCCCCATGGTGGCCAGCCCCGTCTCTACCCCTGTCGCCCCAGCCGGCGCGGCCTGGGGCGAGGCGGCCACCTGGCGCTGGCGGGGCCTGGAGGTCCATTGGCGCCGCCTGGGCAATCCGGCCGATCCGGCCTTGGTGCTGGTCCATGGGTTTGGCGCCGCCAGCGGCCACTGGCGCCACAACGCCGGCCCGCTCGCCGCAGCCGGCTGGTGCGTCTACGCCCTCGACCTGGTCGGCTTTGGCGCCTCCAGCCAGCCCAACCTGCGCCTTGACAACCGCCTCTGGGCCCGCCAGGTGGCCGCCTTTCTGGAGCAGGTGGTGCAGGCCCCCGCGGTGCTGGTGGGCAACTCCCTGGGCGCCCTGGTGGCCCTGAGCTGTGGCGTCTGGGCACCCGCTTGGGTGCGGGCGGTGGTGCTGGCACCCCTGGCTGATCCCACCTTGGTGATGCCCGTGCCGAAGCGGCGCCCCCCCTGGCGCCGGCGCCTGCAGCGCTGGCTCATCACCTGGGCCTGCCGGCTGCTGCCCCTAGAGCTGCTGATTCCCCTGATCGCCCGCACGCCCCTGCTCGATGGCGCCCTGGCGGCCGCCTACCCCAGCGGCCAGGGCCTGGGCCCGGAACTGCGCCGCCTGGTGGCCCGGCCGGCCCTGCGGCCCCAGGCGGCCCGGGCCCTGCGGGCGATGAGCATCGCCATGGCCCTGCGGCCCCGGGGGGCAACAGCGCCGCTGTTGCTAGCCCAACTCGACCAGCCCCTGCTGGTGATCTGGGGCAGCCGCGACAGCCTGGTGCCGCCGTCGGTGCGCCACCAACTGCAACGGCACCGGCCAAACCTGGACCTGGTGCTACTCGAAGGGGCTGGCCATTGCCCCCACGATGAGGATCCCGAGCGGTTCAACCGCAACCTGCTGGCCTGGCTAAGGCAGCTCCCGGGCCCCATGCTGCGCGCCGATGCGTAATTTGGAGTCCGGATCGGCTGAGAGAGCGCCCTGGGCATGAAGCACACCCTTTCGGTGCTGGTGGAAGACGAATCCGGCGCCCTGAGCCGCATCTCCGGCCTCTTTGCCCGGCGCGGTTTCAATATTGAAAGCCTGGCGGTGGGGCCTGCCGAAAAGCCCGGCGCCTCCAGGCTCACCATGGTGGTGGAAGGGGACGACCGCACCCTCGAGCAAATGACCAAGCAGCTCAACAAGCTGGTCAATGTGCTCGGCGTGATTGATCTCTCGACGATCCCGGCGGTGGAGCGGGAACTGATGCTGCTGAAGGTCTCGGCCAACGCCGAAACCCGCGGCGCCATCTTCGATCTAGTCCAGGTCTTTCGGGCCAAGGTGGTTGATGTCGCCGACGACGCCATGACCCTGGAGGTGGTGGGGGACCCGGGCAAGTTGGTGGCCCTGGAGCAACTGCTGGAGGCCTACGGCATCCTCGAAATTGCCCGCACCGGCAAGGTGGCCCTCGAGCGGGCCTCGGGGGTCAACACCGAACTGCTCAAGGCCAGCGTGCTCGATAAGCGGGTGCCGGCCTAGGGACCCTGGGCTCAGGGCCTTTCCTTCACCAAGGTGCCGCCTTCCAGCACCACGGCCTTAATCAGCTTGTCGCCCTGCACGAGCCGATCAACAACGTCCATACCCTTAGTGACCTGGCCGAAAACCGCATAGCGGCCATCGAGCTCCGGCAGGGAGCGCAGGGCCACATAGAACTGGGAACTGGCCGAATTGGGATCGTTGCTGCGGGCCATGGCCAGGGAGCCGCGGGCATGCACCAGCTTGATGCGGCCCTGCAGACCAGGGGCGGAGAGGGCGGAGCCATAGCGGGGTTCCGATTCACCCGCCAACAGAATTTCCAGCGGGATCTGGCGTTGCTGGCCCGTGGCCGGATCCATGAAGCCCCCAGAACCCAGCAACTCGGGATTCACCTTTGGATCGGCGCTAAGGGGATCCCCGCCCTGGACCACAAACGGCACCGGTTCCTTCACTACGCGATGAAACAGGGTGCCGTTGTAGGTCCCCCGACCGACCAGATCCACAAAATTCCCGGCCGTGATGGGTGCGTTGTCGCCATCAAGGCTGAGTTGCACCTCCCCTTTATTCGTGGTCAGCAGCACCACGGCCTTGCCCTTCAAACAGGGCAGGGTTCCGGCCCCGCAACCCAGGACCGCCGTGGGCTTAGGGCCGGCGCAGGCCGCTAGCCCAAAGGGGCTTAGTAGCAGCAGCGCCACCAACACAATCCGACCCAGGGCCCTGGTCGCAGGGAGCTTGCTAAGGCGAAGTGCAGGCAAGAGTCCGGTGCTCAAGGGGAGCGTTAGTAAGGGAAAGGGAGGCTTCAGCATGGCTTCAGACCCCCTCAAGGGGGACACCGAGGAAGCGGGCCAGTTCGGCACCACCCTGCTCCAGCTGGTCGAGGGGCATCGGTTCGCCGACGCGGGTCAGGGGCAGGTCGCGGCGGCCCTGAAGACGCAGGGCCAGGCGCCGACGGGGGCTGAGACCATCGCGCACCTCGACCTTGACGGCCTGGATGTCCTTGATCGGCACCTCCACCTTGATCAACTGGCGAAAGCCCTGGCGCGTCACCACCAGTTCGCCGCTGGCCCGGTCAAAACGGTTAGTGCCGGCGCCCACATCGATGCCGATCACGGTCCATAGGTAGGTGGAGAGCAGGGCGGCAGCCAGGCCGTAAAGGCCCATCACCAGACCTTGGGGCACCCAGATCAGGCTGGAGGGCTGGCCTAGGGGCAGCAGGTCCAGGCCGGTGTAACTCGAGACACTGGCCAGCAGGAAGCCCAGGCCGCCAATGGTCACGGCCCCTGCCACCAACACATTGGAGAGGCGGCGAGAGCCCAACACGGACTGCTCCAGCAGCTCTTGGGAGGCACCCGCCTTGGCGGGAGCAGGGGTTGGACTCGAAGCCATGGGTGGGGCAATACCGGGGGGGCCTGCCATCTTGGCTCCCCCCTGGCGAAGCCGGCGTTGCCCTTCCTGGTCTTCCCAAACCAGCCGGCCGGCCGTGCCCCAGCAGGGGGCCCCAACCCTTCCGCCGGCACCAGGGGCACCCAGCGCCCAAAAACCAGCTGACCCCTGGCATGTCAGCCCGTTGCGACGGCCCTCGCGATGCCGGGGAACGTTGTTACGATCGCCCGGTCACCTTCAGCCCGCGGGACTCCGCCCCGCACTGCCCATTTCCAAACCATGACGATCGCTGTAGGGCGCGCGCCTTCAGCCCGGGGATGGTTCGACATCCTCGACGACTGGCTCAAGCGCGACCGCTTCGTTTTTGTCGGTTGGTCCGGCCTGCTCCTGTTCCCCACGGCCTACCTGGCCCTGGGGGGTTGGCTCACCGGCACCACCTTCGTCACCTCCTGGTACACCCACGGCATTGCCAGCTCCTACTTAGAGGGCTGCAACTTCCTCACCGCCGCGGTGAGCAGCCCCGCCGATGCCATGGGCCACAGCCTGCTGTTGCTCTGGGGCCCAGAAGCCCAGGGTGATTTTGTGCGCTGGTGCCAGCTGGGCGGCCTCTGGGCCTTCGTGGCCCTCCACGGCGCCTTCGCCCTGATCGGCTTCATGCTGCGTCAGTTCGAGATTGCCCGCCTGGTCGGCATCCGTCCCTACAACGCCATCGCCTTCTCCGGTCCGATTGCGGTGTTCGTCAGTGTCTTCCTGATGTACCCGCTCGGCCAGAGCAGCTGGTTCTTCGCTCCGTCCTTTGGGGTGGCAGCGATTTTCCGCTTCCTGCTGTTCCTGCAGGGCTTCCACAACTGGACCCTCAATCCCTTCCACATGATGGGAGTGGCCGGCATCCTCGGTGGTGCTCTCCTGTGTGCCATCCACGGCGCCACGGTGGAGAACAC
>Ga0310333_100283_pt1 | contig 14135 bp, 7 predicted proteins | sample LakMicSRFTotalB7_FD_195547 | JGI IMG/M metagenome (GOLD analysis project Ga0310333, IMG submission 195547) | Enriched freshwater cyanobacterial communities from Lake Michigan, Michigan, United States - MI23.SRFL.Total.B7 (v2) (version 2) | ecosystem: Environmental > Aquatic > Freshwater > Lake... | reverse complement strand
GGGCGCATCCAGCTGATCGTCAACACCCCCATCGGCCGCCAGGCCGAACACGACGACACCTACCTGCGCAAGGCCGCCCTCGATTACGCCGTGCCCACCGTCACCACCCTGGCCGGCGCCCGCGCCGCGGTCGAGGCGATCGCGGCGCTGCAGCACGAAACGCTGGAGATCAACGCCCTGCAGGACCTGCATCCGGCGACCGGTCGCTGATGGAAGCAACGGGGTCAATCTGAAAGCCAGGCTGCGCATGGCCCCAGATTTGTCGAAATAACGCAACGGATCAAAATCCTGGCAACCTTTGTCCTGCGTGACAAAGGTTGCCAGGAAACAGCTGATACATTCCCGTCACCGAACCGAAAACAGAATGGCCCTGTTCAGGTGGTTGCGCGACGATCCAACTTGGGATCTGTCATCGGACCTCCAGGGTGCTTTCTGCGAGCTGGACCAGCCGCACCGCCAAGGAACTGCAGGTGGAAGTCATCAGTCATGAGCCATTGCTGCGCTCTGGCACACGCTGTGAACAGGTTGCAAAAGCACTGCAACAACGATTGTCACCTCAGCAGCGTTCTAGCGAAGGCGCCCAAACACAACCGCAAGGCACCGCACAGCCAGCTCAGTTCTCAGATCTGCATCGCACCAGACCACCCCGATGCCCTTGCATGCGCTGCTGACACCGCAGTTCAAGGCAGCAGGCCTGCAACCGCTGCTTGATACCAGCGACTTTGATGCCTGGGCGGCAACGGTTGGCGCAAGCCTGGGGGATCACCGCAGTGATCTGTGCAGCGACCCCGGGGCCTTTCACACCCGCATGGCCTATGGCCAGTGTGAAGGCCTGCAGCTGTTGCACATTCAGGGCCATGGCGAGGTGCAGCTGGATCGGGTGCAGGGTGAAGCCAATGCCGTGTTGTGGTTACCGCTGCAGGGCTACAGCCTCGAGCGGATCAACGGGGTCAGCACCCTGGCCGAGCCAGGGATGGCCCTGCTGCTGCGACCCGGCGATGATCTCAAGGGCCAAACCAGTCGCCACCTCGAGGGCCTGTCGATTCTGTTGCCCAGCCAACGGCTGGCCGCACCACTGCCCAGGCTGTTGGATGTGGGTGCCCACAACTGCGCCCTGATCGCTGCAGCCCGTCGCTTTGCCGACAGCCTGGCGGCGGGCCATGGGCAGGGGGTGGTCGGTGCCCATGGTCTGCTGGATCAGCTGGACCACTGGCAGTTCTCCCTGCTGGCCCAGATCGAGGGGCAGCACCAGCGGGTCTCAGCCAAGCGTCGCCGCGCCTATGTGGGTGAGGCCGTGGCCTGGATGGGCGACCACCTCGAGCAGAGCTTCAACGTTGCCACAGTGGCGAGTGCGATTCATGTGTCGGTTCGCACCCTGCAGTACGCCTTTGTTGAGGAATGCGGCCAGTCCCCCATGGCCGTGGCCAAACGGTTGCGATTGCGTCGTCTGCGCAGCCTGTTGCAGGATCCAACCAGCCTCGGCACCATCGCCGAGCTGATGGCCTCGGTGGGCTTGTTGGCCTGCGGTGTGACCGCGGCTGATTACCGCAGTTACTGCGGCGAAACGCCGCGCCAGACCCGCCAGGGGCTCAGGGCAACTGGCAATCAAGACCAGAGCAACATCGAAAAACTGGGGCCCTGAGTGCATCAGCAGCCCCAGCGTTGGCTCTATTTGAACAACGAATTCAACAGGGCCCCGATACCGGCACCGATGGCCGCACCGGCAGCATTGCCCAGGGCCGAACCAGCAGACGCACCATCGGTTCCACCACCGTTGATGGCACTGGTGCGGGTGGCAATCAGCTGCATCTCATTCCACTGAAAGACACCGGTTGTGCCCCGGTCCTGAAAACCGACCGGCCAGGATCCGCCGGTGTCGTCCTGAATCACAAAGCTGCCATTGCGGGTGACAAAGGTGTAAGTCTGACCATTGCCCAAGGCAGCTTCAAAGCGGGTCTTGCCACCGCGCACGACCTTCTTGAGCTCGCAACCACCATTGAAGACAGCCCTGCCCTGGCGGCTCAGACTGCAATAGCCGCTGGCGCGCTCGGGGCGGCCCGCAGCAGCGTTGCCGGCATCAGCGGAACCTCCGGAACGGCCGTACAACTGGGACGTCAACGACCAGTCGACGACCTGCTTGCTCCAGCCATCGCTCCAGCAGGTGCGCGCTGCACTGGAGCAGGCCACCCCGCTGCTGAGACGAAAGTCGCGGGGAGCCGGGCTGCCCTGCAGCTGATTGAGCAGGTTCTGAACAGCCTGGGAACCGAAATAGTCCTGGGTCAGACCCATGGACACACCCTGGCTGTCGTAACAGACGCGGCCCCGCTGATCACAGACCACACCCTGCGAGGGAACTGTGACCTGGGCGTGCACGGGAGCCGAAAGCATCGGCGCCGCCAGCATCGCTGCACCGGCAATGTAAGCAAAACGCATGTTGAAACTGAAGAGCTTCATCAACAACGTAATGGCGTTTTCTTACAACGGCTCGCTACGTTACAAAGCGCGGATGGCATTGTTAGAGAAGTTCTGGCGCATTGGCACGATGAGCACCCCACAATCCAAACGACAGCTCACACAGGCGGGCCTCGTTGTGTTGCTGACGGCGGTCGCGGCACCGCTTTCGGCCCCGCTTGCGCCCCTGCCAGGGCGGGCCGCCGAGGTCTGCGCTGCGGCGAACAGCACGGTGGCCGAAACGCGCTGCCTGATCCAGGCCCTGGCGTCGCTGGATCAACAACTCGACCGGGCCACCGCGCGCGTCACCGCCGAGGCTGCCTCGATCCCCGGTGAGACGTTTCGCACGCTCTGGCGCGACAACCTGACGAACGTCTACCAGACCAGCGCAGATCCCCGCCAGCAGGCCGCCGCCTTCCGCAGCGAGCGGCGCAAGGTCTGCGCCTTTGCCAAATCGGTGGGCTTCCAGGGCACCGGCTACGGCATCAGCACCACCCGCTGCGAGCTGGCCCTGACCCAGACCCTGCTGACCCAACTGAAGCCCTAAACGAACAGTCCAGCCAGACCGTGCTTTTGCAGCATGGGTCCATGGGTTCACCTCGGCATGCAAAAGGCTGGCTGCTGCTGCAGCTGGGGCTTGGCCTGTTGTGGGCGATCGTGCTGGCCGGCCGCGCCAGCGGCGAGGCCGCGTTGGGCTTCACCCCCCTGCAGGTGCTGACCATGCTGCTGCTGGCGGGCTGGCTGCCCAGCATCGCCCTGGCGTCCTGGCAGGTGCGGCACCGGCGCTGGCAGACCCTCGTCTTGAGCGACCTGCTGGGGGCCGGCTTGCTGGTGCTGCTGGCCTGCACGGCCTATGTGCCGCTGTTCTTTGTTCAGGTGGTGTGGTTTCTCCCCTACGCCCTGGTGCCCCGCGGCGTGCTCAGCGAGGTCGTGATGCGGTGGCGTGACGCCTGGCGCAGACAGCGATAACAGACGACGACGGCAACCGGCGTTCATTGCAGCCCGGGGCTCAACCGTCGGTGTTCACACCACCGAGACTGCGGAACATCAGGCCGCCACCGGCGGCGATCATGACGATGTAGACCCCCAGTTGCCACAGGGTTGTCGGCACAAACGTGAGACGAATGGTGTTGAGCACCCCTACCCCGAGGGCCGCCACGGAACCCCAGACCATCAGGTAAGCCCAGCGTTGGTAAGCGCCGGCAAACAGCAGACAGACACCGATGCCCAAGGGGATCATCAACAAGCCCATGCCCGGTGTGCCAAAAGGAACATTGACTCCCCAGAGCCCCCCAGCAAAAGAGCGGTAGGGCCGAAAGCCGATGGCCGAGCTGGCCACGACCTGGTTGGCCAGCAGAAAAATGCCGGAGCAGAACAGTGCTCCACCCACCAGAAACTGAAGCAGGTCGCCGAAAGGGTTACGGTTCATGGTCGAGGTCTTCGTTTGAGGTCCGCGGTCACAACAAAAGAGCAGGTCGGTTTCATCGCTTGAGCTGCTGCCGCAGAGCCAACAGCGCCGCGCCGCTACCACTCAACAGGCCCCCCACGAGGCAGACATAACCGAGGGGGATGAACACAAACGGCTCGCGCAGGATGCCGTTGCGATCGATGCGTTGACCACCCATCACCTGATAGGCGATGGCGCAAGCGACAACACCGGCCACCAAGGTCAATGACAGATGGGTCAAGGTGCGTTGCGTGGTCAATGAGGGTTGCATGGTCATCTGCGCTACGTCGTCAATCGGACGCCACGCTGATCACATTCTTGAAGCCGCCCTGTTCTGTGAGGATGAAACTGCTGTTGCCATTGAACAACCACCGCCGGCCCTGGGCGTCACGCATGGGTCGGTTGTCGGTTGTCGGTGGGCCCTCAGGCGTGAACACAAAAAACGGCTTGTCACCCGCACTGAAGTTGATCTGGAAAGCCCCCTTGGTACCGACCGGGGTGATCACGCAGGTCTGTTTGAGCTGGTTGAGCCAACAGGTGGTGGATTTGCCCTGGTTGTGATCCACTGTGGCCTGGGGCTGGGTGGCCTGCAGCGCGGCCCAGCGGGGTAACACCAACACGGTGAGCCCAACCCCACCAGCAAAAGACGCAAGGGCAACGCCAATGGTGGCGAGAGGTTTCATGGTGTTGATGCGATGGGGAGTCGTTGTTGCTCAGGAGAGGTTCGCGAGATGGTCAAGGTTCTGGTCCTGCTGGTGCTCGGGCAGCGGCGGCAGCGGCGGTGCCCCATCGTCCACAACCTCCGGGTCCGCTGTGGCATCTGCAAGGAATGGATCCGGCGCACTGGACAGCGGGGTCCCATTGGGATCAAGGCCCTGTCCGTTGCTGGACCCGGGCGACGGGCCATTGGTGTCAGGCGTGGCCACGATCTGATGCACCGCCTGCACCAAAAGCTCAGCATCAAGGGCTGGTGATGGTTGCGCAGGTGCGGGCGCCGGCAGGTCCAGCTGAAACTGGTTGGGATCGAGACCGTGATCCATCACATCGAGACTGCTTGCGGCCGGCTCGGGCGCATCGGCCAGCTGGTCCAGGCTGGTCATGGGTTGGCTGGCGCTTGAGGCACTCGCATGCACAGGTAGGGCGGCTTGCGCGGCTGGATCCAGCCGCGTGATGTCGAGGTCCACCTGCTGAGAACCGTCGCTGTGGGTTGTGAGCGTTTGCACCACGGTGCCTTGAGCGGTGTGCAGCTCGAGGATGTCCCGTGGTGCACCGGTCAGCGGATCGGTGTCGTGATGGGTGCTCGGCGCCAGGGTTTCGCTCACATCCAGCCCGGCGTTGTGCAATTGCTGCAGCAGATCCTGCAGCTCCTGTGACGGCTGGCTTCCGGGGGTGGGTGGTGGCGGTGGCGGTGGCGGTAGCGGCGAAGGCAGGGAGGCAGACACGCCAGCCACCTGGGCCGGCCCATCGTCGCTGCCGTGCACGGCGATTTCGACCATGACGGGTGCCCCATGAAAGGAAGTTGCGTGGGTGCTGTCCACGACGCCGCCGACGAGTTGATATTGAGCGGGTATAAGAGCAAACACCTCTTTCTCCACTTGGCCGCTGCGCAGAGGATCGGCCTTGGTGGGATCAAGGTGATAGGCCCAGTCGCCATTCGGCTGAATCACAAGGTCGCCATATTTGCCATGGATTGTGGTGGGACCTGTTACTGAAATCGTGCCTGCTTTTTGTGCGCTCGTTCCAAGGAACCTGCCGCCTCCCAGGCTCTCGACGCTGTCTGGATCGATGAAGTCGACATGCCCACGGCTGTCGGTCTGGCCCGCCAGGTCCTCGGTGACTGTTCCTTTGACAACACCTCCGATCACTGGCGGGGTCTCGTCACCGATCAAATGCACCATCACCTGCTGCTGAAGCCCATCCGAGGTCGAGACGCTGAAGGGCAAATCTTTGATCTCGTTTCGGCCCAGGGCTTGTGTGGCCTGGCTGTGGGGATCCAGCTGAAAATGCCAGTGCCCCTGGGCATCGATGGCAAAGCTGCCGTAGGCGTTGGAGATGGTCTGGGGCAGGAAGCTGGGGCTGGCGCCACTGCTGCTATCCACCTGCAACGTGCCGCCGGTTTCCTGTGTATCGGCGAATCCCCTCTCGAAAACGTCGCCGGCATGGCGCCCCGAGATCACTTCATAGGTTGAACCCTTCGGTGCCACATCAATGGCCAGAGGGGCGCTGGATCGTTCGCTGCTGCCATCATGTGTGATCGCAGTCACGCTCAGATGTTGCTCGCGGGTGTGCAGCAGGTGCAGTTGTGCTGCTTCTTGGGCAGTCAAGAGCCAAGAGCCATCGCTTTGGCGCGAACCGTGATCGAGCTTGGCCTCGTCAGAGAGACCACTAATGCGGTAGCCAAGCAATTCACCTTGGCCCCGATAGTCACTGGCGAAATGGGCATCTAGCCTCAATTCGGTAGTGTGAACAATCAGCTGAGCCATCACATTCTGCACGCTGAATGCAGACCTGTCGTCAGCTTGTGCGTTGGCGCTATACCCTGTTGAAACGGTCGGCGCTCCTGCTGTGATGAGCAGATGGGCAAAAGGTTGTGGGGTATGGATTTCCAGGTTGTGGATGTTCTGTGAGGGGCCTCCGAATGTTTTGCTGACGCTTAATTCACCGCTGGCCACCTCATGGCCATTGGCATCGTAGGCGTGCCAGACCAGGTGATCATTACTGACAAAATCATTGCTGAATCCATTGAGTGTCAGCTGGGCCGAATTTGCCAGGGCTGGCAGGGTGACCAAGAGTGATTCCCCCTGATTGAGCTGACTGTCGTCGCTGTCCTTGGCAGGACCTTTGCCAATGTTATGGCCGGCCGCATCCACAAAAGCTGGCTGGCCTGGCATGGCGCTGCTCTTCCCCCCCAAGACGCCCAGCTCGTGTTGATTGTTCTGTATGGGGGTGAGCTGTAGGGCTGCGGTGTCTTGCAGATGCTTTGGATCAATGTTGCCAGTCGCCGGGTCAATGGGGCTGGTGCCCACCCCAAACGCATGCATCGTGAGCCCGCCCCGACCGCTCTGGCTCAGTGCCCCTTGAACATCAAAATCCGTGGTCTGAATCCGATCCTGACCAACGGTGACCGCGGCCGTGGTTTGATCCGCCACCGGGCTCACATGCACGCCCATCTGGGCAGCGGCTGAATCCTTGCTGCCGTCACTGGCACTGAAGCCAAAGTGGCTGTCTCCGTTGAAATCTTTGGCAGGCTGAAAGCTGAGCTCACCCAGCCTTGCGGCGGGGATCTCCTGTCCCGCATGCACGGCCACACCACCCAGCAGCAGCTGCCCTTCAGTAGCCGGCGGCAGGCTGGTCACCGTGATGTGATGCAAGGCATCACCATCGCGGTCGGTGTAGCCGAAGTCGGCAGCCTTGAAGGCGTAGCTGGTGTCTTCGTTGGTGGTTTCGCTGCCGGCCGCCACCGTGGGGGCCTGGTCCACATCGGCGGGTGCCGCCAGTGGGGGCAAGGCCGGTACCTGGGCGCTGGGGTCAAACAAGACCGACGAATCGGTGCTCACCCGGCTGATCGCTCCATTGGGGCCGGTGGTTTCCACCACCAGCTGCAGCGGCAGGTTCTGGTGATAGCCCGTGGGCAGCTGGGCGCTCAGTTGATTGAGGTGCTGCCAACCGTTCAGGTCGGTGAGCAGGCTCACTTCCCCATTGGCGGGCACGGTGAAGCTGTGGCCGCCGCTGCCATCGCTGAGCACCGTGCCCGGGGGGAGCCCGCGCAGCAATTCCCGGCTGATGTGATCATCAGGGTCCGCAGGGGGCGTCACCGCCAAGTTGAGGTTGAGGCGGGCACCCGATGGCGGCAGGCTGGCGGTTGTGCTCACTTGCTGCGTTGCCGTACCCACGTTGGGCGCCGTGATCGGATGGGCACTACCCGCAGCCAAGGTGTCAACCACCTGGCCATTGGCCTCGCGCAGATCCATCAACAGCTGATTGCGGGGCATGTGGGTGGCCAGGGGCACGCCCACATCGCCAGCACCAACTTTCTGAGATGCCAAGGTGACGCTGAACAGATCTCCGTGGAACTGTTCATTGTTATCAAATCCCGATTTGCTATCAGGGCTACCCATTTTCTGCCCCACGGTTGCAATCGTGTTGGCAGGGATTGTTTCTCCTTTGTGAATGTTATCCCAGTGTTGATACTCCTTGCCGTTGTCGTACAACGTGAGCACACCAGTAGCTGAATCCCATGTCAGGGTGAGGCGATGCTGCCCAGTGGTGAGATCCAGCGGCGGATTGGTTGCGTGATCTGAGCTCTTGAAGGCAATGCTCAGAGCTGCCGGGCGCCAGAGACTGAGAATGTTGTTGTCTGAGGGAGGTGCCGACAGATTGAACAGCACCTGGCCCTGGCCTCCAGAGGTGCTCCCCTTGTTGGCGGGATCACCCACCGCCATCACTTCCAGGCTGAAGGCGCTCATCGGCCCGGCGCCCGTTTCCTTGAAGGCGTGCTGCCCTGGAGCCGAGAAATGCATCACCTGGGCCTCGGTGGTAACATCCAGGATGGCCTTGGCCGAGTCGGTAGCGGGGCGTACATCCAGCACGGCCTGGGCTGTGCTGCTGCCTTTGTGGGCATCTTCGACCGTGACGGAAACACTCACATTGGCTTTGTGGGCATCAGCCGGTGGTGTGTACTGCCAGTTGCCATTGGCGAGTTTGGCAAAGCTGCCAAATCCGCTCTCGGCAGTCACATGGGTGACGTGCAGGCTGTCGCCGCCATCTCGATCGGTGGCGCCTACCAGGGTGAGCAATTGTTGCTCGGTATAGATCACGGGGGTGGCCGCACCATCCTTCTCTTCAACCGCGCTGCCGAGGCTCGGATTGGAAGCCGTCACCGTGGGGGCGTCATTGGTGCCCGTGACCCCAAACGTGGGGGTGACCGTGGCAGATGCACCGTGGCTGTCCACCACCTGAATGCCAAAATCGTCGTGCACGCTCTGGCCCTCAGCCAGGTGATCGGTGGCGCCGCCGGCGGTGTTGTCGAGGTGATAACTCACCGTGGAGGTGTGAACATTCAGCGTGGCTGATCCATAGGTGCCGGCTCTGGTGTATGTGCTGCCACCATCCGTGGTGCTCCAGCCATGGCTCACCAACCAGGTTGTATCGATCGTTGGTGACGGGTCGTTTGAATCGGGATCCCGCATTGTCAGGATCGAGGTGGCGGTGCCGCTGCTGCCCTCGGCCAGGGGCGTAGCCGTACCGGCTGTCACCACGGGCGCATCGTTGGTTCCCTGCACGTTGAACAGGGCCGTTGCCACAGCGGTGCCAGCGGTGCCTTGATGCCCGTCTGTGATCTGCACCTGGAACTGGTCGCTGACGCTTTGGCCCTCTGAGAGTTGGTCGGTGGCGCCACCGGCGGCGTTATTGAGCTGGTAACTCACCTGGCCGCTGGCCACCGTCACCGTGGCGGTGCCATAGGTGCCAGCTTTGCTGTAGCTCACACCGCCATCACTGCTGCTCCAGCCGTGGGAGCTGAGCCAGGCACTGTCGACGCTGGTGGTATCGCCGTCAATATCGGTGCCACTCACCTGTTCAAGGCTGGTGGCTGCGGAGCCTTCCCTCAGCGCCGCACCCGATGTGATCTGCACGGTGGGGTTGTCGTTGACACCGGCAAAGTTCAGTGGCACCGAGAAGACGGAGGAGCTTTGGTCGTGGTTGCTGGCCTCCGTGCTGGTTGAAACCAGTTCCATGTCCACGTCGCCATGAAAATTGGCGACAGGTGTAACCACGATGTGCGCAAGATCCCACCCTTGCATGTCCATCAGCTGGGTTGGGCCACTGGAGGTGAGCTGATGGCCCGTTTTGCCATCACTGATCACAAACCCAACCGGCAGACCCCTGACGCTGGTGGTGATGGTTTCAGAGCCATCCTGATCGGCAGTTTCCACCGACAGCCGAATCGGAAGTGGCGTGTCTTCCGTACCCTGGAAACCCTTGAAATCGAAGCTGGGGTTATCAACGATCGGCCCAGAACCATCATGGGTGACGGCCTGGAATTCAATCCTGGCATGATTGCTATGGGCTACCAGCTCGTAGGTGTGATGCACAAAGCCAAACTTGTAATCGGCGGGCGTGATGACTGCGATTGTCTTCCCTTCCCATAGAACTCGCACTGCGGCGCTACTGCCTGCGACACTGTTCCTTCCAGATACATCCAATCCAAACTGATACTTAGCGCCGGGTTGCGTGTCAATCTCCCGGTAAAGGTTGTCCATCTCACCGGCATAACCCTCCAGTTCAATCACGCCCGTGTTGTGGTGATCGGGATCTCCATAGGTTTCCCCTCTGCCGTGCTCCACTTGCCCGCTGACATTGTCCGTATGCCAGCCCCATTGGATCGGACTGACAAATTGATTACCGCGATTACCCAGATTGGGGTCTTCGAAACTGCTGCTGAGTGAGGGCGCCACGGTCATCGTGACCTTGTCAGCAACGGCCGCGATCGGCACCGTCAGGGTGCCGCTGGTGGTGTCATGGCCGTCGCTCACCCCCACCTGTAGATGCAAATCGCCCGCCCAGTTGGCGTGGGGGGTCAGAGTCCAGGTGCCGTTGTGGTTGTCGACAAGGGTGGCATCACTGTCCGCATAACGAACACTGGCCACAGTCATCCGATCGCCATCGGGATCGGTGGCCTGCAACGCCTTGAGGATCTGGTCCTGGCTGAGGGTGAAGCTGGTGTCTTCGCGGCCGCCTGAGAGTTGCCCAGCGGTCAACACCGGCGCATCACTGGCGCCCACCACCGTCATCTGCAGGGTGTGGGCTGTGCCATCGACACTGTGAACCGTGAAGCTGTCCTGGCGCGTGTCACCGGCCTGCAGATCCTGCACCGCCTTGGCGCTGTTGTTCAGCTGGTAGGTCCAGCTGCCGTCGGCATTGAGGTGCAAGGTGCCGTAGCTGCCCACCTTGTCGCCCAGATCGCTGGCCAGAAACGCCGATTCCTGGCGATCGGCGTCGCTCACCTGCAGCCGACCGGTGGCCTGCAGGGTGCCGTCTTCGGTGACCGTGCCGCTGCTGGTGCCCGAGATCGTCGCCGCATCGTTGGTGCCGGCGATCTGGACCGTCAGCTGATGGGTGGTGCCATCGGCCGCGCTCACCGTGAAGGTTTCGCTGGCGTGGGCACCAGCCGGCAGCGCCTGAACCTGCGAGCTGGTGTTGTCGAGCGTGTAGCGCCAGGTTCCGTCAGCCTCCAGGTGCAGGCTGCCGTAAGTGCCGCTTTGATCGCCTGCCTGGAAATGGGCTTCGCCGCGATCGACGTCCTGCACAGCGAGCTTGCCGCCCACGTGCGTCAGGGTGTCTTCTGTGACCTGGCCGCTGCTGATGCCACTGATCCGCGCTGCATCGTTGGCGCCGGCAATCTGCACAGTTAGGTGATGGGTGGTGCCATCAGCCGTGCGCACCGTGAAGGATTCCGTGGCGGATGCCCCGGCCGGCAGTTCCTGAACCTGGGGGCTGCCGTTGTTCAGCGTGTAGCGCCAGGTGCCGTCGGCCTCCAGGTGCAGGCTGCCGTAGCTGCCGCTTTGATCACTCGCCTGGAAATGGGCTTCGCCGCGGTCGGCGTCCTGCACGTCGAGCTTGCCGTTCGCCTGGGTCAGGCTGTCTTCGGTGACCTGGCCGCTGGCGGTGCCGCTGATCCGGGCGGCGTCGTTGGTGCCGGTGATGTCGACCAACACCTGCTGGCTGACCTGATGGCCCTTGCCGTCACTGGCGAGAACGGTGAAGCTCTCGCGGGCCTTCACACCATCCTGGAGCTGTTGCGAGGCCGCCGGATCCAGTTGGTAGTGCCACTGGCCCGAGGCATCGATGCTCAGCTGGCCATAGATGCCCTGCAGGGTCTCGCTCTGGAACCGGGGGGTTTCGCCCTGATCGATGTCCCGCACCGTCAGCTGCCCGGAGGCCGTCATCACGACGTCCTCGCGAACCTGACCGGTGGTGGTGCCGCTGACCTGGGCGGCATCGTCGCTGCCGCCGATCTGCACGCGCACCTGATGGGCTGTGCCATCAGCGGACAGCACCAACAGTTGATCGCTCAGCGATCCGCCGGCGGGCAGGGCCTGAACCTTGGGGTTGGTGTTGTCGAGGGTGTACGTCCAGCTGCCGTCGGCATTGAGGTGAAGCTGGCCGTAAAGGCCATTGAGAACGGCCGGCTTGAACTGCGCCTCGCCGGCGTCGGGATCGACGATCGACAGCACACCGGCTGCCTGCAGGGTCCGGTCTTCAGTGACCGAGCCCGTGCCGGTGCCGCTGATTACCGCACGGTCGTTGCTCCCCGTGAGATCCAGCGCCAGTGTCTGCTGGCTGACACCACCATGGCCATCACTGACCTGCAGCGGGATCAGCAGCTGCTGATGGTCACCGACACGCAACCTGTTGTAAGCCGGATCCTGCGGATCAAACGTCCAGTGCCCATCGCTCTGGATCGCAAAACCAGCGGGTAGCTGAATCCCAGCCGCAACGCCGAAGGTGAGTCGATCATTGCTGTCTGGATCCACACCACTCAGCTGGCCGCTGATCGGTGCATCCCCTTCTGTGGCCGTCCGCTGCCCGATCGCCGCCAGCACCGGCGCATCATTGGTGCCGTGCAGCTCCAGGCTCACCTGGGTGGTGGTGCTTCCGCCATGGGCATCACTGACCACCACCGGCACCACGACCGTTCTGGTTTCACCCACACCCAAGCTGTTGTAAGCAGGGTGATTGGTGTCGATCGAGACCAGGCCCGTGGCCGGATCGAGGCTGACGCCAGGGGGCAGAGGAACACCGCTTTGGCTGCCGTAGGTGAGAGTGTCTGTGGTGTCGACATCGGTGGCCAGCACCTGCACCACATGCACACCACTGCCCTCATCCACCGGTAGCGGTGGCCGCACCGTCACCACCGGCGCGTCGTTGCTGCCATCAATGCGCACCGACAGCAGCGATTGCACGGCCGTGCCGCGCTCATCCACCACCTGCACCGGAATCTGCAGATCCCGGTGCTCGCCCGCTGCCAGCGACTGGAACTGGGGCTGCGACGGATCGACCCGAACGCTGCCGTCGGCAGCGATGGTGATGCCAGGCACACCAGGGCTGCCGGGAACCATCTCGTAATGCAGAGCCGTGGCGTCCACATCGGTGGCCACCAGGCGACCGGTGACGATGCCACCGCCTTCTGTTGCCGTCAGGCTGACGGCAGGGAAGACGGAGCGATCGTCGGTGCCGGTGACGGTGATCGAGACTGAACCTGAAACGGATTCGCCCTGGGCGTTGGTGGTGCGCAGGGGGAAGGTTTCAACGACCTGCTGGCCTTCCTTCAACACCTGGATCTTTTGCGGGTCGGCGTTGTACCGCCACTGACCATCGCTCTGCAGCACAAACGTGCCGTAGCTGCCCGTCAGCGTCTGCCCCACAAAGCTCGGCTGATCCCCACGATCAATGTCGCTGGCACTCAGCTGACCGCTGACCCCTTGCGCCCCCTGATCCTCAGTGATCGCACCGGTGCGCACGCCGCTGATCACCGCTGCGTCGTCGCTGCCGTTGATCTGAATGGTCAGGGTCTTGGGTGTTCCATCGGCCGAGAGCACACTGAATGCTTCATCCACCCGCTCGCCGTTGTTCAGTCCCTGGACCTTGCTGTTATCGAGGTCGTAGCTCCAGCTGCCATCGCTATTGACATGCAAGGTGCCGTAGTGGCCGGTGTGATCGCCCGCCTGGAAGCTGGACTGGCCCGCATCCAGGTCAACAACACTGAGCTGACCGGATACCCGCAGGGCCTGATCCTCAGTAACGCTTCCCGTACTCGTGCCGCTGATCAACGCCCGGTCGTTGCTCCCCGTCAGATCCACTGCCAGCGTCTGGCTGCTCACTCCCCCATGGCCATCACTCACCTGCAGTGGAATCAGCAGCTGCTGATGCTCTCCACTGCGCAGCGCGTTGTACGCCGGATCCTGCGGATCAAACGTCCAATGGCCATCGCTCTGAATCGTGAATCCAGCGGGTAGCTGAATCCCACCCGCGACGCCATAGGTCAGCCGATCGTTGGTGTCAGGGTCAACAGCACTCAGCTGGCCGCTGATCGGTGCGTCCCCTTCTGTCGCCGTCCGCTGCCCGATCGCCGCCAGCACCGGCGCATCATTGGTGCCGTGCAGCTCCAGGCTCACCTGGGTGGTGGTGCTTCCGCCATGGGCATCACTGACCACCACCGGCACCACGACCGTTCTGG
>Ga0310333_100280_pt1 | contig 14254 bp, 15 predicted proteins | sample LakMicSRFTotalB7_FD_195547 | JGI IMG/M metagenome (GOLD analysis project Ga0310333, IMG submission 195547) | Enriched freshwater cyanobacterial communities from Lake Michigan, Michigan, United States - MI23.SRFL.Total.B7 (v2) (version 2) | ecosystem: Environmental > Aquatic > Freshwater > Lake... | reverse complement strand
GTTTTGTTGGTCATTGAAGTTTGGTGCTGGTGTCTTGACGATTGGATCTGTTGACAGATTGCTTTGAAGAACATTGAGTTGATCAAAGCCCCAGCATCCATAGAGATCGACACCAGCATCGTGTAACTTTGTACGAATCTTTCCCCAGTCTCCTGTGAAATAATCACGTTTCCAGAATTCTGAGTTTTTTGCCTGTGGCAATAGGGCTGCGGGCCTGAAATAGGAATCCAGGCGCCTGTAGGTTGAAGGTGTCTTGAGGTGGCGAATCGCATCGCAGCGCACCGCTTTGGATGGTTTGAAGCCTGGTCCCTGCGGTGGGATGCCAAACATCGACTCAAATGTTGGAGCTCCCTCCTCAATCAGTTTTTCTTCCTTTTGTTCCTTCCTTTCAAGTTCTGCAGGTGTCCTATTCGGCTCCGGTGCTCGAATACTTTCAGCTGCGATCAAGGTATCTTGCTGGATCGAGCTGCGGACTGTTGAACTTTGAATTGTGCTTCTTTCGATTTCTGCCTTTCCTTGATCCAGTAGTGCTTTGGCTTCGCTTGCATGGGCTGCCAACGGAAGACCGGCCATGGCGGCAGCAACCAGCGTAGCGAGGGCAGACTGCATCTCTTACTCCTTTCAATCGTGTTACTTTATTTCCCTTGCCTTTGTTTTGCTTTATTGTATGTGATCTGTCATTAAATCCTGATCACCTGATTCACCGCCAAAAAGCCCAGGGGCATGAGCCCCTGGGCCTGGATGGACGATCGAGATTGGACAGTTACTGTTCCAATTATACTCGACCCTTTTTGGATTCAGGGCTTCAGTTCGCTTCGGCTATGGTTGGGCTTGCATCCTGTTGTGGAACACCCCTCAGGGTGAGGTTAATCCGTCCGCGATTGTCAATTTCACGGACGCGTACGGTGACTTGATCGCCCACATTGACGACATCCTCAACCTTTTCAACCCTGGCTTCTGACAATTGGGAGATGTGAATCATCCCTTCTTTGCCTGGAAGGATTTCGACGAAGGCCCCGATGGGTATCACTCGGGTCACCGAACCGCTGAAGACCTCACCCTCGGACACACGCCGGGTCAAGCCCTCGATGATGCGTTGGGCTTCTTCAGCAGCTGCACCGTCGTGGCTGGCAATCGTGACGATGCCGCCATCTTCGATGTCGATTTTGGTGTTGGTTCGCTCCGTGATGCCTTTGATCGTGCGGCCGCCCGGACCGATCACGGTGCCGATCAGCTCAGGATCAATCCTGAAGCTGAGCAGTCTGGGGGCATGGGGGCTGAGGGTGTCCCTCGGCTTCTCAATGGCCTCAAGCATCTTGGAGAGGATGTGCAGCCTTGCGGGGCGTGCCTGGTTGATGGCTTCGGCAACGGTTCCGAGCTCAAGCCCTGTGATCTTCATGTCCATCTGCAGGGCGGTGATCCCTTTGTCGGTACCCGCCACCTTGAAGTCCATGTCACCGAGGAAATCCTCGATCCCCTGAATGTCGGTCAGGATGCGAACTTCCGATCCTTCTTTGATTAAGCCCATGGCAGCACCGCTGACCGGCGCCTTGAGGGGCACACCCGCATCCATCAGTGCCAGTGTGCTGCCGCAGACAGATCCCATCGAGGTGGAGCCATTGGAACTAAGGCATTCCGAGACCACCCGCAGCACGTAGGGAAAGGATTCCTTGGGGGGAAGCACGGGCACGATCGCCCGCTCAGCCAGGGCTCCGTGGCCGATTTCGCGGCGACCAGGGCTGCGCATGGGCTTGGTCTCTCCCGTTGAGTAGGGCGGGAAGTTGTAGTGGTGGAGGTACGTTTTTTCGGTGGACGGGTTGAGATCGTCCATCTCCTGGGCATCGCTGGGTGTGCCCAAGGTTGCGCAGGAGAGGACCTGGGTCAGCCCCCGCTGGAAGAGTGCAGAACCGTGGACCCGCTTGGGCAGGACCCCTGCTGCTGCCTGGATCGGGCGGACTTCATCGAGCTTGCGCCCATCGACCCGGACGTGTTCGTTGACGATCTGCGCCCGCATCAGCTTCTTGGTCAGGGCCTTGTAGGCATTGCCCAGGGCTTTGCTGTTGCTGCTGCTGGCCAGCTTGATGCTGTCGTCGTCCTTGAGGCTTCCGATCTTGCCGGCAACCTCGGCCTTGATTGCATCCAGCTTCTCGTCCCGCTCCCCTTTGCTGAGGGTGAACTGCTTCAGCACATCGCCGATGCCTTTGCTGCATTCCTGTTCAAGGAATTCGGGAAGGGTTTTGTCTTCAGTGATGCTTTCAGGGATCACCTGCTCGATCCCCAGGCTCTTGATCAGATCGAGCTGGGCCTTGATCAGTTCACTGACAGCCTCGTAACCGAAGTCAATCGCTTCGATCACGTCTTGTTCGGGCAGCTGGTTGGCGCCTGCCTCGACCATGATGACGCCGGCTGGTGTTCCAGCGACGACCAGATCCAGTTCGCTGCGCTCAATTTCGCGATAGCTGGGATTGAGAACGAAGTCATCACCCAGCAGGCCGACCCGTACGGCTGCCATGGGCCCATGGAAGGGAATCTTGGCCAGCAGGGTGGCCATTGACGCACCGGTCACCGCCAGAACATCGGGCGGGACCCGTTCATCCAGCGACAGGCAGGTGGCCACGATCTGAAGGTCGTCGCGCATCCAACCTGGAAACAGGGGACGCATCGGCCTGTCGATCAGGCGCGCAATGAGTGTGGCCCGCTCGGGGGGGCGGCTTTCGCGGCGCATGAAACTGCCGGGAATGCGACCTGCGGCATACAGCCTTTCTTCGTAGTCGCAGATCAGCGGCAGGAAATCGATTCCTTCACGTCCACCAGAACGGGTGGCGGTGACCAGAACGGAGGTGTCACCGCATTCGACCATGACCGCACCCCCAGCCTGGGGAGCAAAGCGGCCTGTGGTCAGTCGGATCTCCCGACCATCGAAGGAGATCGACTGAGTCTGTCCTTGCACTGGGCTTTATGTCCATTTGACTTCATTAGCCATTCTCGCACTTGGCGCCGGTGGTCTGCTGGACTTTGGTGTTTTTTCAGCCTTGCTCCATCAAGGCTGGCGTTACTCCCGTTGCAGGGAGGCTGTTGTCGAGGCTCTGGTCACAAAAAAAGCGCTCGTGGGAGCGCTTTGTCTGATCGATCGATTTGGGCTGCCCCAGGGCGTTCACCAGCTGGACTTGACCACACCAGGCAGTTCGCCTTTGTGGGCGCGCTCGCGCAGTTGGTTGCGGCAGAGACCGAAGTCCCTGTAAACACCACGGGGCTTGCCAGTGGCCCAGCAGCGGTTGCGGATCCTGCTGGGTGCGCTGTTGCGAGGGAGGGCCTGGATTTTGCGGTGGATCTCCAGACGCTCCATCGGATCGGCGGCTGCTTCAAAGGCGGCCTTCAGGGCTGCACGCTTGGCAGCAAACCGATCGACCATCTTCTTGCGCTTGACGTCGCGCGCGATCATCGACTTCTTCGCCATCCGGCTTGCTTGGTCTGGAGAGTTAGCTCGTCACTTTACCTGGTGGCCGGCCGGGATCTGTCGGATCACCGCCCCAGCAGTTGCTGGACCACCGACAGCTGAGTGGTGTCCTTGACGATCAACACCAGGCTCAGGCCCACCAGAAAGACGAAGCCCGACTGGGCAAAGGCCATCTCCAGTCGTTCGGGCAATGGCCGACCGCGCAGACCTTCCAGTAGCAGCAGCACCATCTGCCCGCCATCCAGCAGCGGCAGCGGCAGGGCGTTCAGCACGGCCAGGTTGATGGAGATCAGGGCGGTGAACAGGAACAGGCTGCCCCCGCCCTGTTCAGCCAGGGATGCACCCATTTCGACGATCTTGACCGGCCCCGAGATTTGGCCGGCGGTCTCGCCGAAATGGCTGAACAGCGTGACAAACCCGTCCACGGTGCGCTTGAGCAGCAGGCTCCAGTCGTGGTTGGCCTGCCGCAGAACGTCCAGCGGCCCGCGGGCCGGTCGGTAGGTTTCGCTGCCATTGGGCTGCAGCTGGGCGCCGATGCGGCCCACCCCGCCCATGTCTGCCGGTGTCAGTTGCAGGGTCAGGTTGTGACCGTCCCGTTGCACGGTCAGGGGCAGTCGTTGCTGCGGGGCCTGTTGAATCAGGGCCACCAGGTCGCTGACGCCATCCTGGCCACCACCCAGGCTGTGATCGCCAAGGGCGGTGATGCGGTCACCGGCCTGTAGGCCGGCCATGGCGGCAGCTTGCTCGGGCTGGACACCGCTGACCACCACTCCGGGTATGGCACTGAAACCACTCGGAATGCCCATCACCATGCCCTGGCCGACCAGCACCACCCAGGCCAGCAGCAGGTTGGCCAGGACGCCGGCGGCGATCACCAGGGCACGCTGCGGCAGGGGACGGTTGCGAAGCCGATCGGGATCGTCGGCCGCCAGCGCACTGTCGTCGTCCTCGTCATCCGGGAAGCCCACGAAGCCGCCCAGGGGAATCGCCCGCAGGGCGAATTGCACACCCCGGACCTGCCGTTCGAGCAGCACCGGCCCAAACCCGATCGAGAAGCTGCTGACCCGGATTCCCTGCAGGGTTGCAGCCAGAAAGTGCCCTGTTTCATGGACGACGATCAGCCCGGCCAGGATTGCCAGCGCGCTCAGAACACCCATGCCGCACCCCTACAAGCCAGAGGTCATTGTGGGGCCTGAATCCGATCACTGCCGAAATAGGGGGCTAAAGCCGCCGGCAGCATCACCGACCCATCAGCCTGCTGGCCGTTCTCCAGCAGGGCGGCCATCGTCCGGCCCACCGCCAGCCCGCTGCCGTTGAGGGTGTGCAGCAGTTGGGTCGCCTTGCCGTCCTTGCAGCGGATGCCGCTGCGTCGCGCCTGAAAGTCAGCGCAGACGCTGCAGCTCGAAATCTCGCGGTAGGCCCCTGCCCCCGGCAACCACACCTCGAGGTCGTAGGTGCGCGCCGCCGAGAAACCCAGGTCGCCGCTGCAGAGTTCGATCTTGCGGTAGGGCAGCTGCAGGGCCTGCAGCACGGCCTCGGCGTCGGCGGTGATCTGCTGGTGCGCCTCGGCCGAATGGTCGGGATGGCAGAACCAATAGAGCTCCACCTTGTTGAACTGGTGCAGCCGGATCAGGCCGCGGGTGTCCCGGCCATAGCTGCCGGCTTCGCGGCGAAAACAGGGCGTGTACGCCACGTACTTGAGGGGCAGCTGCTCGGCCGGGATCACCTCACCACGGTGCAATGAGGTGACCGGCACCTCGGCGGTGGGCGTCAGCCACAGGTCGTCGTCGGCGCAGCGAAAGCTCTCCTCGGCAAACTTGGGCAATTGGCCCGAGCCGGTCAGGCTGGCACTGTTCACCAGGATCGGCGGCAGCACTTCCTGATACCCCTTGCGGCCGTGCAGATCGAGCATGAAGCTGATCAAGGCGCGCTCCAGTCGGGCGCCGGCCCCCAGCAGGGTGACAAAACGGCTCTGGGCGATCCGCACCGAGCGTTCGCTTTCAAACAACCCCAGCCGCTCGGCGATCTGCCAGTGCTCCGCCAGGGTTTCGCCTGCTTCGGGCAGTCGGGGCTCGCCCCAGGTCAGCACCTCGACGTTGTCCCGTTCGTCGCGGCCATCCGGTGCCTCAGCCGAAGGCAGGTTGGGCAGGGTGAGCAGCTGTTCGCGCAGACGGTTTTCGAGGACCTTTTCCTCCTCTTCGAGGACCGCGACCTGCTGTTTGATGCGATTGCCGGCGTCCCTGAGCTCCTGGACTTCGCTGCTGTTGGGGGCTGCACCTGCCTGGATAAGCTGGCCTACCTGCTTTCCGATGCGGTTGCCTTCGGCCTGCAGTTCGCTGCGTTGCTGCTCGAGGTCGCGCTCCTGCCTGGCGATCAGCTGAACCCCGGTCAGGTCGACGTCAAGACCGCGGCGGGCCAGCTGCGCTGTGATCAGCTCAGGGTTGTCGCGCAGCAGCCGCTGGTCGAGCACGGGGCCAGATGGGGCAAGGGTTGGCGCAGCCTAAGGGGAAGGGCTCAGAGCACCTGAATGACTTCGGCCACTTCGGGGATGGCTTCGCGCAGCTTGCGCTCGATGCCCATCTTCAGGGTCATGGTGCTGCTGGGGCAGCTGCCGCAGGCTCCCTGAAGTCGCACCTTGACGATCGGACCGTCGATCTCGACGACTTCAACGTTGCCGCCATCGGCCATCAGGTAAGGGCGCAGCTCATCGAGGGTGCGCTCCACGTTCTCAAGGGTCAGGGCGTGGGGATCGCTGGTCACTGCTTCGTTACTCATGGGGGCTGCGCGGCGTTATCCCCTCACCTTAGAAAGCGTTGGCGCTCTTCTGCCCAACCGAATCGGGCCCTACCCAGCAGCGAGCTGTCGTGGCGATTGGGCATGGATTTCCGGGGCCCGTCCTTAGGATCGGTCCATGACCGACGTCCCCGCCTCCAGGATCCGCAATTTCTGCATCATTGCCCACATCGACCATGGCAAATCGACCCTGGCCGACCGGCTGTTGCAGGAAACCGGCACCGTCGCTGCCCGCGACATGCAGGAGCAGTTTCTCGACAACATGGAGCTGGAACGGGAGCGGGGGATCACGATCAAGCTCCAGGCCGCCCGGATGGAGTACACGGCGGCCGATGGCGAGAAGTACATCCTCAACCTGATCGACACCCCCGGCCACGTCGATTTCAGCTATGAGGTGAGCCGTTCGCTGCAGGCCTGCGAAGGCGCCCTGTTGGTGGTCGACGCCAGCCAGGGTGTCGAGGCCCAGACCCTGGCCAACGTCTACCTGGCCCTTGAGAACGACCTGGAGATCATTCCGGTTCTCAACAAGATCGACCTTCCCGGTGCCGACCCCGACCGCATCAAAGAGGAGATCGAGGCGATCATCGGGCTGGACTGCTCCAATGCGATCGTCTGCTCGGCCAAGACCGGCCTGGGTGTGCCCGAGATCCTGCAGTCGGTGGTTGATCGGGTACCGCCCCCCAAAGACCTGATCCAGGAACCGCTCAAGGCGCTGATTTTTGACAGCTATTACGACGCTTACCGCGGCGTGATCGTTTATTTCAGAGTGATCAGTGGCACCGTCTCCCGCAAGGACAAGGTGCTGCTGATGGCCAGCGGCAAGACCTACGAGCTCGATGAGGTGGGGGTGATGGCCCCCGACCAGAGGCAGGTCGACTCGTTGCATGCCGGTGAAGTGGGCTACCTGGCCGCTTCGATCAAGGCGGTGGCCGATGCCCGCGTTGGCGACACGATCACCCTGGTGAATGATCCCGCCGCCGAGCCGCTGCCCGGTTACACCGAGGCCAAGCCGATGGTGTTCTGTGGGTTGTTCCCCACCGATGCCGACCAGTACCCCGATCTGCGCGAGGCCCTCGACAAGCTCAAGCTCAGCGATGCGGCCCTGAAGTACGAACCCGAAACCAGCAGCGCCATGGGTTTCGGATTCAGGTGCGGCTTTTTGGGACTGCTGCACATGGAAATCGTGCAGGAGCGGCTCGAGCGCGAATACAACCTGGACCTGATCGTCACCGCACCATCGGTGATTTACCGGGTCAACATGCTCGATGGCAGCACGATGATGGTCGACAACCCTGCGACCCTGCCTGATCCGCAGAAGCGCGAATCGATCGAGGAGCCCTACGTCAAGCTCGAGATCTACACCCCCAACACCTACAACGGCACCCTGATGGAGCTGTGTCAGGAGCGGCGCGGTGAGTTCATCGACATGAAGTACATCACCACCGACCGGGTGACCCTGCACTACGAGATGCCGTTGGCCGAGGTGGTGACCGACTTCTTTGACCAGATGAAGTCCAGAACCAAGGGCTACGCCTCGATGGAGTACAGCCTGATCGGCTACCGCAAGAACGAGCTGGTGCGCCTCGATGTGCTGATCAACGCCGAAAAGGCCGATCCGCTCACCACGATCGTGCACCGCGACAAGGCCTACAACGTGGGCAAGGGGCTGGTGGAAAAGCTCAAGGAGCTGATCCCCCGTCAGCAGTTCAAGATTCCGATCCAGGCGGCGATCGGCAGTCGCGTGATCGCCTCCGAGAGCATCAGCGCCATGCGCAAGGATGTGCTGGCCAAGTGCTACGGCGGCGACATCAGCCGCAAGAAAAAGCTGCTGCAGAAGCAGGCCAAGGGCAAGAAGCGCATGAAGGCGATGGGCAAGGTGGAAGTCCCCCAAGAGGCCTTCATGGCCGTGCTCAAGCTCAACCAGTAGGGGGCGTGGGAACACTTCCGGGGTCCTTCTCCGGGAGCTCCTGCCCATGCCCCGCGCCCTGCCTTCAACTCTGCCAAGGCCCCTGCGTTGCCCTTGCGCCCTGCAGAACCGGCGAGACGGCTTTGCGTTGCCCGTCGCCCTGGGCGGTTCGCTGCTGTTGCTGCTGAGCAGCGGTTCGCTGCAGTTGCTGGCCCTGCATAACCGGGCACGGGTGGTCGATCAGCAGCGCCACTTGCAGGTCGAGGACCTGCTGGCATCGGCTGCCCAGCAGCAGGTCGCCGCCCTGGTCACCCAGGCCAACTGCCTGCTGGCCGTCGACCTGGCCCAGTGGGCTGCAGTGGCCCCCAGCTGCGGCCTGGGTGAGGACGCGGTCGCAGCGCTGCAGCAGGGCCAGGTGGGCGGCCAGGGGTACCGGGTCGCGGCCTATCGGCCGGCGGCGGGTGCCGCTGCCAGCGCCGAACTGGAGCTCCAGCTCACGGGCGAGCGCCCCTGGCGCGCCGTTTACCGCCTGGGCCTGGCGCCTGCGGCTGCGTCCACCGCGCAGCTGCAGGTCACGGCGGTGCAGGAGCTCGGTCTGCGGGGGGCACGGGCATGAACCTGATCGAAGTGGTCGTGGCCGCTGCCCTGTTTCTGGGGGCTTGCAGCGGTGCCGCCCAGATGGGTGCCTCCAGTGCCCAGGCGATGACCAAGGGGCGTCTGCAGGGGCAGCAGCTGGAGCAGATCGAAGCCCAGTTTCTGGCGGCGGCCGCGTTGCTGCGTCAGGTCGAGCCCAGCTCGGATCTCACCTGCGATGCAGCTGCTCAGCAGTTGCATAGCCAGTTGGCCGCGTCCCTGCCGCCGGTCGAGGCTGGTGTGGTTCGCCAGCTCAGCCTGGTGCCCGGCAGCATCCACCTGCAGCTGACCCTGGCCGGCGAGGGGGGGCTTCGGCGCCAGCGCTTGTACAGCCCCGCCGCCGCCGGGCTGTGCGGCCCCGTCAGCTCCTGGAGCCAGGAGGGGGCCCATGCGGCGCTCTGATCCGGGCAGCAGCGGCATGACCCTGCCCGAGCTGCTGGTGGCCGTGGTGGTGCTGGGGTTGATGGCCGCCGTGGGCATCGGCGGGGTGGGCCGCTCGCTGGCGCGCACCCGGGTCGAGGCCGCGGCGCGGCAGCTGGCGGTTGACCTGGAGCAGGCCCGCAGCAGCGCCGAGGCCGCCGGCACTGCTTGTGCACTCGAGCTCACCGCCCAGGGCTGGTCCCAGGACCCGGCCGGCGATCTGCCGCCATGCCGCGTCGCAACCCCATCCACGCTGCAGCAGGTTCAGCTGCGCCACAACCTGCCCACTGCGCTGCGAATCGCGAGCAACGGGCTTGTGTTGGACGGTGGCACGGTGGTGGTCGCGGCCGCCGGCTCTGACCTGCAGCGCTGCCTGGTGGTGTCCCTGCCGCTGGGGGTGGTGCGCACCGGCCAGAGCAAGGCGGCTGCCGGGGCAACCCCACGCAGCAGTGACTGCGTCGTCGATCCGTCGCTGTGAAACCGATGGTTGGATGTGGGAGTGATCTGCGGCGTGTTCGCCGCTCCTGCGGCCGGCAGGCGGCGGGGTTCTCCCTGCCCGAGCTGCTGTTGGCCTTTGGCCTGGGCCTGGGCCTCTGCGCCCTGATGCTGCAAAGCGTGTTGGCCGAGGGGCAGAACGGGCAGCGGCTGGCGCGGCTGTTGCGCGAGCGGCAGGCCGCTGGGCGAGCGTTGGCCTTGCTGCGCAGCGATCTGCAGCGGGCCACCGACGTGGCATCCAGTGCCGGGCCCAGCGGCCAAGCCGCTGCCTGCAATCTGGCCGGACGGGCGGTGGTCTTGCACCTGCAGTCCGCCGAAGGGCCGATCACCTACAGCATCGGCAAGCCGGCTGAGCCGATCTGGCGCGGCCAGGTGCTGATGCGCTGCGGCCCTGCCTTTGGCCTGGATGGCAGCCCCAGCCAGGGGCAGGCCCTCAATCGGGTGCTGCTGGATGGACTGGCCAGCGGCGGCGCCCTCGTCCTGCTGCAGGGCCCCGGGGTGCTGCGGCTTGAGCTGCGCCAGCAGTTGCCGCTACCAGGCCAGCCCAGCCAGGTGCTGACCCACCAGCGCCTGCTGCCGTTGCCGCCATCGCCGAGTTAGCCCATCGCGGCTAAGTTGCGCTCAGGTGGCCTGATGGCATGGCCCAGTCGGATCTGCCCAGCGACCCCCTGGCGGCCCACGACGTGCTGCTGCAGCGCGCCGAGCAGCTGTACAGCGTGCGCCGTGAAGAGCGGCGCACGCCGCTTCCCGAGCAATCGCAGGCCGAGGTGCGTCTTGTCCGCGGCAGCCGGATTGAGCTGCTGTCGGCCGAGATCCTCGATGTCAGTCACAGCGGCATGCGGCTGGCAGGATTCGTGGATCAGACCGTCCAACAGGGCGATCGCTGCGAGATCAGGGTGCTGACCAGCGCCGCCACCACAGCCAGTGTCTGGGCCACGGTGCGCTGGGTTGAACCGCACCCGTTGATTCAGGTGTTCGGGGTCGAATTCGATGAGCGGCAGGCCTGATCGGCCGCTCAGGACTCAGTTGGCGCCAAAGTCGGCTGGATCGCAGCGCATGAACGTCTGAACGGCATCGGGCAGCAATGGTTGACCTTTGCGCATCGCTGGTGGAATCAGCCGCTCCAGTTCGGCGACAGGCTGCTGGTAAGCGGCATTGGCCTGCTGGGCCTGGGGACTGCTGACGCCGTACTGGCGGCTGATCGCCATCACCGGGGCCAACGCCCGCAGCCGCTCGCGCTCGGCGGCGATGATCGGCTGTTGGTACAGGCGGCAGTGCACCAGTCGGTCGGCATCCGACGCCCAACCGGCCTGGACGGCCCTGCTGGCTGCGTCCTGACGCTGCTGGGCCTGCAGGGTTTCACGGGCACCGGCCGCTGCATCTTGGCCCCGTTCGGCCTCGATCGACTTGAGGCAGTCCCGGTACAGCGTCCGTTTGGTCTCCAGTGGGGTGCCCGGTTCGACCTGGGCGACGCGCTCCAGACAGAGCTTTTTGCCTGCGGCGGTGAGCGGCCGGCGTTCTGGCGAGCCGCAGGCGCCCAGCAGCATGGCGCAGGCCAGCAGTGACGCCAGGCCGGGGCGGTTCAGTCGTTGTTCAGGGAGTTTCATCAATGATCCGCGTCCTGCCACGGGCTCCCGAAGGGTTGCTCTGGTTCTGGTACGTAACCCCACTGGGGTCGCTCAATCCCATGGTGTAGGTGACCCTGCCTTCGCTTGTCGAAGGGCAGAAGCTGGTGACCCCACGCATGACGGTTTCGTTGTCGGCCTGGAGGTCAAAGTTGAGGGTGCCATCCGCATTCACTGCGGGCCCAGAGCGCTTCAACACGCCGTCGGTGCTGCGGCTGTAGGTGATCTGTCCATCTGGACCGGTTGCATTGGGAACCTTGAGGGTCAGGCTGCTGCAGCTCACGCTGCTGGGCGATCCGGCTTCGATGCGGGCTTCCTGGATCTCCTGATCCAGCAGGAACTGGACCCTGCTCCAGGCCTCCTGCAACCGCATCACACCCTCCATCCTGGCGGAGGACTGAATGTGTGAAATCAGCATCGTCGCGGTGCCGATCATCAGCACGCTGCCGATGACCACCACCATCAGCAGCTCGACCAGGGTGTAGCCCTGCTGGTGGGCCCGGTGCCGGTTCTGTTGGAGCAACTGGTGCATCGTCAGATGGGAGGCAAAGAGAAACTCAGAAGCGTTGATCCAGTACACAGCTGCCTTGGACGACCTTGCCGGGGCTGATCACCCCCAGCAGACCCTGGACAGCGACGCAGCGGCCGACGCCCTCGTCAGGACTGAGGGCGATGCTGACCGTGATGTCCGCGTCGCTGGGATAGCGGGTGCCCCGCGGAGTGAAGCTGAAGCTGGTGGTTGTGGCCGCGATGCTGTAGCGGATCGCGCTGTTGTTGGTGATGATCACCAGCGGCCAACTGGGCATGCAAGTGGCCGTGGCCAGGGTGCCGCCGTCAGTGAGGGTGCCAGGGACGATGCTGACCGTGCAGCCATCGCTGCGCAGACCCGCCCGCCGGGCATTTTCAAGCCAGCCGGCCAGCTCGATTGCCACCTTGTTGACCTTTTCACGCCGCCATTCCCTGAGGCCGCTGTCGATGCCAACGCCCAGCAGTACCCCGATGATCGTCACCACCACCATCAGTTCGGGCAGGGTCATGCCCCGCTGGTTGCTGGGAAACGGCCGCAATCGGCGCTTCATGGGCACCATCCCGCCACCGTCGGCACCAGGGTGATCTGCCGCAGGCGGGTGCCGCCGCTGTTGCTCCAGGTGACGGTGTAACGGTTGTAGCGGCCGTCGCTGTTGATGGTCTTGTTCACGCTGCGGCTGATGCCCAGGGCGTTGAACGCGCTGGGCATGGTTGTTTCACTGATTGTGGTGATCAGTTGATCGAGCAGGGTGCCATCGAGGCAGGCTGCATTGAATGTCGACGAAGGGCTTGTTCCCGTTGGGTAATAGCCATTTTCGCCGGGGTCCGTTCCCGAAACGGTGCAGCTCAGTTCGTCCGTGCAGGTGTAGCGGTCATTGATGACCTGAATTTCGGCCAGATCTTCGCTGATGGCCGATTGTTCTTCCTGCTTTCCGCGTGAGCTGCTGTTCTGGCTGATGCCGTAGTTGAACATGGCGACCGTGCCAATGGTGGCAATCACCATCAGGACTGCGGCGATCATCATTTCGACCAGGCTGAAGCCCCTGGCCGAAGGTGTCAGGCGAGACGGTGAACGACGGGTGCTTCGATCGCATGGGCGGCGCCCCACGGTGTCTCTCGTCACAGCCAGCGGTAGCGGGAGGTTGCACGGGCGATGAAATCAAAGGCCAGCAGGCCATAGTTGGTTGAACCGCTGTTTTCATTCCGCAGAATCATTCCCATCATTTCAAACACTGACGTCAGGCCTGCCGCAGGGATCACAAAATTGGCGGTGCCCACGGCATTGACGGTCTTGCCCCACATCACGCCTTCGTAGGTGGGGGTGCCGTTGAGCTTCATTTCACCTTCTGGAAAATAGCTGAACAGGCCCACGGTGTTGTTGTTGCCGCGCAGGGTCACGGTCTGGGGGCCGCAACTGTTGGTTGGGCAGCCGAACAGTGAAAGACGCGTCACGTCTTTGCCACTGGCCGAGCCGCAGCTCTCGGCCTGGCTCAGGCTCGAAAGTTGACTGGCGGTGGCGGTGCATTGTTTGAACTGGGCATTGCCTGTCACCGGTTCGACAACACCCTGGTTCACTCTGGGATTGCTGTTGGGAAAATAAAGAACGATTTTTCTGGTGCCCGTGGCGAACACCATGTTGGTGTAAGACAGTTGACTGATGTTGCAGTGCAGTGTGCTGTCGTCTGCGCTGATCACGCAGTTGCTGGGCAGGTTGGCCTGGCTGACGCCTCCATTGATCACTGTGGCGCTGCAACTGGCCAGCGAGCTGTCAGCGCAGTAGGTGAAATTGGTGAGCCTGTTGTTGCTGTTCGACTCTGTGGCTGTTGCCGTCGAATTGCTGGGGCAGGAACTGGCCGGAGAAGTGACTCTGTCCTTGCCCTGGCCCGTGGTGACGGTCGTGGTGGAACATTCGACCAGCTCCTTGGCGGTCAGGGAGGCGCCGGATCCCTTTCTGGCGCCGACTTCGTTGTAGGCCGTGCTGTAAGTCTTGACCGGCGGCAGGGTCATGTCCACCCTGGCCACCTCGGTGCTGGTGTTGCCCTGGTCGGTGCAGGTGGTGTTGGGGGCAACGATGCAGATCACCGGGCTGACGTCGTTGTTGTTGGTGTCTTCCACCGTGGTCGAGCCGATCAATCGCATCGTGCCCCCTTCCAGGCCAGCGCCGGCGATCAGGCCGAGCCCCAGGCTGCTGGCGCTGTTGAGGCAGATCGATTCGTCGCTGACTGGATCGATGCCGTAATCGAGACCCCCATGGGCGGCCCCAAAGGAGACCTTGCAGCACTTGGGAACCAGTTCGAATTCTTTTTCCAGATCAGCGCTGGCCACTTCTGTCCCGCCGCGAAACACCAGGCCCTGGACCCGCAGGATCAGCTGGCCTGTTCCGGTGGGGCGGTTCTG
>Ga0310333_100279_pt1 | contig 14256 bp, 12 predicted proteins | sample LakMicSRFTotalB7_FD_195547 | JGI IMG/M metagenome (GOLD analysis project Ga0310333, IMG submission 195547) | Enriched freshwater cyanobacterial communities from Lake Michigan, Michigan, United States - MI23.SRFL.Total.B7 (v2) (version 2) | ecosystem: Environmental > Aquatic > Freshwater > Lake... | reverse complement strand
AGGCAGGCTTCCGTGCCCACGGTGCCGGGCCGCAGCCGCACCACCCCATTGATGATCACGGCGGCGGGCAGCTCCCCCCCGGTGAGGACGAAATCCCCGATCGACACCTCCTCATTGGCGAGCGCGCGAATCCGCTCATCGAAGCCCTCATAGTGGCCGCACAGCAACACCAACTGGTCGTTGTCCTGGGCCCAGCGGCGCAGATCGGCCTGGCCTAGCGGTTGACCTTGGGGGCTCATCAGCAGCACCCGCCGCCGCGGCAGCACCGGGATGGCCTCCACGGCGGCAAACACGGGCTCCGGTTTGAGCACCATGCCGGCGCCGCCGCCGTAGGGCTCATCGTCGACCTTGCGGTAGCGATCGGTGGCGTAATCGCGCGGGTTGTGCAGGTGCAGCTCGGCGATGCCCGCCTTGAAGGCGCGGCCGATCACCCCCAGCTCCAGCAGGGGGGTGAGGGCCTCCGGGGCCAGGCTCACCACATCGAGGCGCATGGGGGTGGCCTGCATGGCTCAGGCCGCCGGGCGGCTGACCCGGCGGATCTCGGAGCTGAAGCTGGCCCGCCCCAGGCTGCCGTCGGCCCGCTGCTCAATGGTGCTGCGCAGGCGCAGGTTGGGTTTGTTGAACCACATCCGCTCCCGCAGTTCGCCTGCCCCGTGGTTCAGCACCAGCTCGAGGCTGCCATCCGGCCAGAGGATCCAGCGGCCGCCCTGATCTCCGGCCTGCAGCTGCCCATCGGCGCCGAACAGCAACTGCCGGGCCGGCTCCCCCTTGGGGCCCACGCTGAGGCCGCCAACGCTGGCGGCATCGCGGGGCTCCAGAAAGCTGACCACCAGCTCCCCGCGCTCGCTGGTGTGCCATTCATCCCCATCCCCGGCCTCCGCGGCGTCGGTGGGGGCGAAGCGGCTGCGTAGCGCCATCCACTCACCGGCACAGCTGCGCAGGAAGGCCTCGATGGTGGCGGGCGGAAAGTTGGGGCTCGTGGCGCTCATGGGGGGATTCTCTCAGTCGCCCGCCTTAGTCGCCCCGATACCCCAGCTCCGCCAGCCGGCTGGCGCTGCGGCGCCAGTTGGGCACCACCTTCACGAACAGCTCCAGATACACCGGGCCATCGATCAGTTTCTGCATCTGCAGCCGGGCGCCACTGCCGATCTGGCGCAGCATGCTGCCCCCTTTGCCGATCAGGATCCCCTTCTGGCTGCTGCGCTCCACCAGCACCGTGGCCAGCACGGCGGTGCGGGGCCCGTCATCGACGATGCGCTCGATCTGCACCGCCACCGAGTGGGGCACCTCCTCGCGGGTGTGCTCCAGCACCTGCTCCCGGATCAGCTCCGCCAGCAGCAGTTGCTCCGGCTGATCGCTCACGGCGTCTGCCGGGTAGAGGTGTGGCCCCTCCGGCAGCCCCGTCGCCAGGGCCGCCACCAGCTCCGTGGTGCCGGCGCCGGTGAGGGCGCTCACAGGATGCAGGGGCCAATCGGGCGCCAGCTCGCGGTAGCTCGCTTCCAATTCAGCCGCCTGGGCGGGGTCCACCAGATCGTGTTTGTTGAGGGCCACCTGCACCGGCCGTTGGGTGCGGGCCAGCAAGTCCACGATGAAGCCATCGCCGCGGCCGGCCGGTTGGCTGCCATCCACCAGCAGCAGCACCTGATCCACTTCGCCGATGGCCACCCGGGCGCTCTGCACCAGCCGTTCCCCCAGCAGGTGATGGGGCTTGTGGATGCCGGGGGTGTCCACCAGCACCAGCTGCGCCTCCGGAGTGGTGAGGATGGCCCGCAGCCGGTTGCGGGTGGTCTGGGCCACGGGGGAGGTGATCGCCACCTTCTCCCCCACCAGTTGGTTCAGCAGCGTCGACTTGCCCACGTTGGGCCGCCCCACCAGGGCCACGAAGCCCGAGCGGAACCCCTCCGGGCTCTCCCCCAACCGTCCGCCCCCCGCCAGGGCCTCCAGGGGCAATGCGTTCAGGTCGGGAAAGGGCGGCAGGGAATCGCTGGGGGGGCTTGGCTCCATAACCTCACCTTGGCAGCACGCCGTTCCCTCCGATGACCGACGCCCCTTCCCCCCAGGCCACTCCCTCCGACGCTCCGCTGCAGCCCAGCTTCCAGCAGGCCATGGAGATCACCGCCCAGTGGCTGCAGCTCTGGGAGCACGGGGAGCTCAGCGATGAGGTGCTGGCGGATCGGGTGGCGGAACTGGTGGCCAGCCGTGATGGGGCTCGGGGCTTTTTTGTGGTGTCCCTGGCGGGGGATTCACCGCTGATGGATCGCCTGCCCGACCCCGTGGTGCTGGCCCTGCGGGGGGGTGGCGATGGGGTGGTGGATCTCAGCGCCCGCAACCTGGCGATGAGCACCGCCATGACGCTGCACCACGGGCGCAGCGGTGATGCGGGCCAGCGGGCCGGCTCGGAGCGGGTGCAGCAGCGCTGCACCGAGTTGCTGCGGCTGTTGGAGCCGGCGGCGGTGAAGATCCGCCTGGAAACCCTGCTGGCGGCCACCGACGGCCAAGGCGAGGATGTGGCCTTCCTGGACCGCTGGGGCTACGACGCTGAACAGCGCGCTCTGATCGCCGAAGCGGTGCTGGCGGTGGCTGAGGCCTGAGGGGAAGCCCCGCTGGCGAGCGCAAAAAAAAGCACCCCCTGCTGGGGGTGCCGTGGAGCGCTGCGGCTCGGATCACTCGCGGCGACCACCGCCGTTGAGGGCAATGATCAGGCGCAGGATGAAGATGAACAGGTTGATGTAGGTGAGGTACATCCCCAGGGCGCCGGCCAGATATTGGTCGTCGCTATAGGTGCGGGGCATCGTGTAGAAGTCCACGAAGGCGGCACCCACGAACAGCACGGTGCCGAAGCCGGCGATCAGCAGCTCGAAGCCGCCGCTGCCGAAGCCCGGTACGAAGAGGCCGCCCACGATCTGCACGAGCATGGCGATCACCAGGCCGAGAATGCCCAGCCCCACCGCTCCGCTGAGGGCCTGGCCGACGCTGTCGCTCATGCGGCGCCCCATCACCGAAGCGGCCACGAAGGTGATGCCGGTGGCCAGGGCTGCGGTGCCGATGGCGCCGATGCCCGCGGTGCCGATGGCCATGGCCACCAGGCCGCTCAGGGTGAAACCGGTGAGCAGGCTGTAGGCGGTGAGCAGGGGCAGGGCGGTGCTGTTGTTGCCCTTCAGGGCCACGTTCTGGGCCACGAAGAACAGCACGATGTTCCCGATCAGGGCCACCCAGAACAGGGGCATGAAGCCGGCGGGGTTGCTGGCCATCAGGGCCAGACCGCCCATGACGCCACCGGCGGTGAGCACCATGCCGCCGCCCACGTAGGGCAGGGCTTTGTTCACCACATTGGGCCCCACCAAGGCGCCGTATTGGGCCTCGCGGATGGCCTCCTGGAAATTGCTGCTGGCCGGCATGGCACAGGGGGGAAGACTTCACCCATCCTGCCAGCGGTTTTGAGGTTGCGGGGAACGTCGCCGGCCTCGGGGGGTGTGGATCCCCCTATCGCGGCCGGTTGCCCTGCCGTGCCCCATCGCGGCTGGCGTAGGCGTTCACCAACCGCTGCACCAGCGGGTGGCGCACCACATCGGCGGCGGTGAGCTGACAGATGGCGACTCCTTCCACCCCCTCGAGCACCTGAGCCGCCTCGATCAGACCGCTCAGTTGGTTGGGGGGAAGATCGATCTGGGTGGGGTCACCGGTGACCACCATGCGCGAGCCCTCCCCCAGGCGGGTGAGCACCATGCGCATCTGCGCCGGGGTGGTGTTCTGCGCCTCATCCAGGATCACAAAGGCATCGGCGAGGGTGCGGCCGCGCATGTAGGCCAGCGGTGCCACCTCGATCACATTCTTTTCAATCAGAGCGGTGGTGCGTTCCTGACCCAGCAGGGTGTGCAGGGCGTCGTAGAGGGGCCGCAGGTAGGGGTCCACTTTCTGCTGCAGGTCGCCGGGCAGGAACCCCAGGCGTTCCCCCGCCTCCACGGCGGGACGCGTCAGGATCAGCCGCTCCACGCGCCGCTCCTGCAGGGCCCGCACCGCCTGCACCGCCGCCAGGAAGGTTTTGCCGGTGCCCGCCGGCCCCAGGGCCAGGGTGAGGTCGTGCCGTTCGATGGCCTCCACGTAGGCCTTTTGCTTGAGGGTGCGGGGGCGCAGCAGCTTGCCGCTCTGGCTGCGGGCCAGCACCTGTTTCCCTAGCTGCTGGTGCTCGTCGCCCCGGCCGGTGTCGAGGGCCGTGAGGGCCGTCTGCACATCCACCTGGGTGACGGCCTGCCCCTCCTGCCAGAGGGGGCGCAGCAGCTCCACCAGCCCGGCGGCCCGCTCCAGCTGGTTGGGGCGCCCGCGCAGTTGCAATGACAAACCCCGCAACACCAGGGAGGCACCGGTCAGGGCCTCGAGGCGATGCAGGGTTGCTTCCGCTTCCCCGGCCAGAGCCAGGGCAGCGTCCTGGTCCGGCAGGTCGATCTGGAATGTGCTGAGGGTGTCAGCCCCGGGCATGGGGCGGGGCCTCAGGCTTCCGTGGCTTCGGAGGCAGCGTCGTCAGCGGGGGCCTCGGCGGCGGCAGCAGCAGCGGCGGCTTCCGCGGCTTTGGCTTCCGCAGCGGCGGCCGCTTCAGCAGCCTTGGCCTCAGCGGCTTCTTTGGCGGCTTGCTTGGCCGCAGCCTCGCGGATGGCGGTTTGCTTCTTCTGGCCCACCACCACGGAGGCGCGCACGCTCTTCTCCAGCAGGCCGCCGCGCTCCAGCAGGGTCAGCACGGTGTCGGTGGGCTGGGCGCCCTGAGCGAGGCGTGCGCGGATGGCCTCGGTGTTGAGGCGGGTTTCCTTGGTGCGGGGGTTGTAGAAGCCCAGCTCCTCGAGGGGGCGGCCGTCGCGGCGGGAGGTGCTGTTGCAGGCCACCAGGCGGAAGCTCGCTTCCCGCTTCTTGCCGAACCGCTTCAGGCGGAGCTTGATCATTGTGGCCTTGCCTTGCTGACTGGGTAGGGACGGCGCCATTCAGCTGGGGTCATCCAGCTGGATTCACGCGCCAAAGGACCACAATACTCTCCGGGGTTACCCCCTTAGAGCTCGCCGAATCCTTTGCGCTTCTTGGCGGGTTTGGGGGCCTTGGGCAGCCCGCCCCCCTGGCCCCGTCCGCCGGGGGCTCCACCCATGCCAGGCATCCCGGGCATTCCCGGCATGCCGCCCATGCCAGGGAACCCGCCACCCATGCCGGGGAAGCCACCGCCCATCCCCGGCATGCCGCCACCGCGGGTCATTTGCTGCATGAATCCCCGCATCTGCTGAAAGTTCTGCAGCACCTTGTCCACATCCGCTGGGGTGTGACCGCTGCCGCTGGCGATGCGGCGCCGCCGGGAGGGTTGGGCCGCCAGCAGATCGGGATCGCGCCGTTCCGCTTCGGTCATGGAGCTGATCATCGCTTCGATCTTTTTGAGCTGCTCTTCCCCCTGCTTGAGCATGCCGTCGTCGATCTTGTTCATGCCCGGGATCAGCTTCATCAGGCCGCCGAGGGAGCCCATGCGCTTGATCAGGCGCATCTGCTGCACGAAGTCAGAGAAGTCGAAGGTGGCTTCCTGCAGCTTCTGCTGCATGCGCTCCACATCCGCCAGCTCCACCTCCTTCTGAGCCTTCTCCACCAGGGTGAGCACATCACCCATCCCCAGGATCCGGCTGGCCATCCGCTCGGGGTGGAACGGCTGCAGCGCCTCCACCTTTTCGCCGGTGCCGATGAACTTGATCGGGGCGCCGCTCACCTTGCGGATCGAGAGGGCCGCCCCACCACGGGAATCGCCGTCGAGCTTGGTGAGCACCGAACCGGTGATGCCCACCTGTTCGTGGAAGGCCCGGGTGAGCTCGGCGGCCTCCTGGCCGATCATCGAATCCACCACCAGCAGCACCTCATCGGGCTGCACGGCTTCGCGGATCCGCACCATCTCCTCCATCATCGCGGTGTCGATCTGGAGGCGGCCGGCGGTGTCCACCAGCACCGTGTCGAAGCCCTCCTCGCGGGCCTTGGCGATGCCGGCGGCGGCGATGTCCTCGGGCTTGGCGTCGGTGCCGAGGCTGAACACCTCCACCCCGATCTGGCCCCCCAGGGTGCGCAGCTGCTCAATGGCGGCGGGGCGGTAGACGTCCGCTCCCACCAACAGGGCCTTGCGCCCCTGTTCCTTGAGGTGCAGGCCCAGCTTGGCGGTGGCGGTGGTTTTGCCGGCGCCCTGGAGACCGGCCATCAGCACCACGGAAGGCTCCCCGGCTTTACCACCGGCGGCCAGGGGGGCGTTCTCGCCGCCCATGGTCTCCACCAGCTGGGCGTGCACCACCTGGATGAATTTCTGATCCGGGCTGATGCCCCGCACCACCTCGGTGCCCAGGGCTTTTTTGCGCACTTCATCCACGAAGTCGCGCACCACCGGCAGGCTCACGTCGGCCTCCAGCAGGGCGCGGCGCACGTCCTTCAGGGCGCCATCGATATTGGATTCGCTGATCTCGCCCTGGCCGCGCAGGTTTTTGACGGCCTCTTCAAACCGTTGGGAAAGCTCGTCAAACATGGGGGGCAGAGAGGGGCTCAGCGCGCGGGGGCTGGCCCGCAATGGCTTGATCGTAAAAAGCCAACCCTGACGATGCTTCCGTCGAGGCGCTCAGGGGCTGGGGCGGAAGGCCGCCAAGCGCCACTGCTGGCCATCGCGCGCAAACACATAGATGTTGCGCAGGTTGCTGCTGGGGGTCTGGCTGAGCAGGGTGCCGTCGCTGCTGCTGCGCCGATCGCTGTAGGTGAGGGTGGCCTCCACGGCGATGCGTTGGGGGCTGCGCTCCGTCGTGCGCAGGCTGGTGACGCGGGCGGTCACGGTTTCCACGGCCCCGGCCTGCTCGTTGGCGCGCAGTTGCTCCTGCAGCCGCTGCACCGGCACCGGCCGCGCGATCTGATCGAGGGGTTGGGCTGGGGGCTGACCCGCCAGCAGGGCCGCCTTGGCCTGGAGCCAGGCCTCCAGCAGCAGCTGCAGTTGGGCGTCGCTGGGTTCCGCCGCCGTGAGCGGCAGGCTCGGCTGCACCGGCGCGGCAGGTGCAGGGGCAGGCTGCTCCACCGGTTGCACCGGTAGGGGTTTCACCTGCTCGGCTCGGGGCCGCAGCAGCAGCCAGCCCCCGAGGCCCGCTGCCACCACCACGGCGGCACCGGCCGGGAGGGTCCAGCGGGGCATGGCATCCAGCGGCGGTCGCGGCAGGCTGGGCAGCCTGAGGGCGGGCAGGTGGAAAGCCGGCAGGGTGAAGGTGGGCAGGTGGAGCGGGGGCAGCTCGAAGGGTGGCCAGCGCCAGGCGGGACCATCCCAGAGGTCGTCCTCCTCTTCGTCGTCGTCCTCGGCGTCCAACGCGTCGCTGGCGTGGCTGTCGAGGCCTTCCAGATCCGAGAGGGGCGGCATCAGGGTGAAGTCGGGCCAGCCGGCGCCCACGTCGGCACCGGTGGAGTCCAGGGCCCCGTCGCCGCCGACGCTGGCGCGCTGCCGGCCGTGGATGCGGTCCTGCTGGTCGACATAGGCCTGCACGTCCCGGTCCGCGAACCAGGCGTCCAGGTCGGCTTCGGCGTCGATGTCACGGAAGCCCGGCAACACCTCGGTGCTCAGCCAGTCGCGGCAATGGGCGCAGAGGGCGGCGAGGGGCTCGTCCCCCTGCTGTTGAACCCAGGCTTGCAGGTCGGCATCGGCGCCGGCGTCAAACAGGGCCTGGGCTTCTTCCACTTGCCCCAGCAGCAGCTGCTGGCAGGCCATGAACACCTCCATGCCCGCCTGGCCGCTGCTCTGCAAGCGTTCCAGGGCCGCCAGGATTCGCTCGGGCTTGCGTTGCACGAAGCCGGCGGCGGTCAGGGCGAAGCTGGCCAGGAAATCGGCGGTGGCCGAGCCGGCCTCGGCCCAGCGGTTGAACAGATCCACCTGCTCCTGCACCGTCAGGAACTGGCGGATCTGTTTGAAGAAGGGTTGGAACTCGCTGGCGGGGAAGTCGGGGTCGTTCTCCCCTTCCAGGCCGCCCCGTTGCTGCACAAGCCGCTCCAGCAGGGCGATGCCCTCCTGGCGGGGGGTGTGGGCGGAGAGGTCACGGCTGATTAGATCCAGCACGCGGTAGGGCAGCAGGGTCTGCAGGTCGTGCTCGAGCCTCCGACGTTGCTCCGGCTGCTGGCCCATGCGTTGCAGCAGCTGCAATCCCTGCTGCAGCAGTCGGGCCGAGGCTTCATAGCGCCGCTGTTCGCGGCAGTCAGCCGCCGCCCCCTGGCAGGCCAGACCCGCCAGCAGGCTGAGATCCGCCTCACGGCTGCTGCCCAGGGCCGGAGCCTGGGGCGGTTGCAGGCCGCGGCTGGCGGCCTCGAAGGCTTCCTGGGCTTGGCCGGCCTCCAACAGCAGCAGCAGCCCGGCCACTTCCTTGGAGGGGGGGATCTCCAGGGCGGCGATGGCGCCGTTGGCGCTGGCGGCAATGCTGGTGAGTTCCCGTTCGTAGCTCTGGCGACGCTCCTCATCGCTGAGCAGATCGGCCGAGGCCTGCAGCAGGTCAGCCCTGGCCTGCAGGGTGTCGAGGGTGAAGCCCTGATCGGGGGCTCGATCGAGCCGCTGCTGCAGGGTGCGCAGCACCGTCTCGCCGTCGGTGGTGGGGCTCACCCCCAGCAGGCGGAAATGGTCGATCGGCAGGTCCAAGCCGGGGCAGTCTCCAAGGGCTGGACTGTAGGCAGGGTCTGCGGTTTTGGCCCTGATTGCGACACCGTTTGGTGATGGACCCCGTACAGTCACCGCAGCATCAGAGCCCCCGGACAGCCGGACAGCGCGCATGACACAGGCAGATCTCGGCCAGGCTGGACTCGGTCAGGGTGTTGCCGAGAGCGGCGCCCCCGCCTGCTCCGCCGACCAGAACGCCGTTGGGCTGCACGCAGAGCGCCTGCTCAATCTCTACCCCTCCAAGCCCGCCACCGTCTCGCGTGATGAGGGCTTGCTGATTTATCGCGACATGGTCCTGGGCCGGCGCTTCGAAGACAAGTGCGCCGAGATGTATTACCGGGGCAAGATGTTTGGCTTCGTTCACCTCTACAACGGCCAGGAAGCCGTGAGCAGCGGGGTGATCAAGGCGATGAAGATGCAGCACGACTGGTTCTGCAGCACCTATCGCGACCACGTGCATGCCCTCAGCTGCGGCGTGCCGGCCCGCGAGGTGATGAGTGAGCTGTTCGGCAAGGAAACGGGTTGCAGCAAGGGCCGTGGCGGCTCGATGCACCTGTTTTCCAAGGAGCACCACCTGCTGGGGGGTTATGCCTTCATCGGCGAAGGCATTCCGGTGGCCCTCGGGGCGGCCTTCACCAGCCGCTACAAGCGCGATGCCCTCGGGGATGCCAGCAGTGATGCGGTTACGGCCGCCTTCTTCGGCGATGGCACCTGCAACATCGGCCAGTTTTACGAATGCCTGAACATGGCGGCCCTCTGGAAGTTGCCGATCCTGTTCGTGGTGGAGAACAACAAGTGGGCCATCGGCATGGACCACAACCGCGCCACCAGCGATCCGGAGATCTGGCGCAAGGCCGCCGCCTTCGGCATGGCCGGTGAAGAGGTGGATGGCATGGATGTGCTGGCGGTGCGTGGTGCCGCCCAGCGGGCCATCGAGCGGGCTCGCGCCGGCGAGGGTCCCACCCTGCTGGAGTGCCTCACTTACCGCTTCCGTGGCCATTCCCTGGCGGACCCCGATGAACTGCGGGCCGAAGCGGAGAAGGAATTCTGGGCCCAACGCGACCCGATCAAGCGCCTGGCGGCGCACCTGATCGAGCACAACCTGGCCAACGCCGATGAGCTCAAGGCGATCGACAAGGAGATCGACGCCGAGGTGGCCGATTGCGTGGAGTTTGCCCTGGCGGCCCCCGAGCCCAAGGCCGAAGAGCTCACCCGCTACATCTGGGCGGAAGACTGAACCGCAGCCGCGCCCTACAGCGCGTGCAACCGGGCCTGCTCCAGGGCGGCCCGGAACACCAGGCTGTGGCGCTGCACCAAGGGCGTGAGCTCGTCGTAGCCACCGCCGATCACCGTGGCCACCGGGATGTTGCGCCGCAGGCAGGCATCCAGTACCAGGCGATCCCGTTGCAGTAACCCTGTGCTGCTGAGGTTCAGGCGCCCCAGGCGATCGCTGCGGTGGGGGTCCACACCGGCGTTGTAAAGCACCAGCTGCGGTTTCACCTGATCCAATAACGCGGGGATGCGATCGCCGACGGCAACCAGGTAGTCGTCGTCGCCGAGGCCATCGGCGAGGGGAAGGTCGACATCGCTGCATTGCTTGTGCAGCGGGAAGTTGCTGGCGCAATGGGCGGAGAAGGTGAACACCCGTGGATCGTCCGCAAAGATGGCGGCCGTGGCATCCCCCTGGTGCACGTCCAGGTCGATCACCATCAGTTGCTGCAGCGCCCCCTCCTGCAGCAGCACGCGCGCGGCGACGGCGCAATCGTTGAAGATGCAGAACCCGCTGCCGTGGCTGGGGAAGGCGTGGTGCGTGCCGCCGGCCAGGTGGCAGGCCAGGCCATGGCGCAGGGCCAGTCGGGCGGTGAGCACCGTGCCCCCCACCGCCAGCCAGGTGCGCTGCACCAGTGGTGCCGTTGCGGGCAGGCCGATGCGGCGTTGCTCGCTGGTGCTGAGTTCGCCGCGGGCAAAGGCCTGGTGGTACGGCCGCTGGTGGACCAGCTCCAGCCAGCGGCGCGGCGCCGGCAACGGCTGATGCACCTGGTGCTCTTGAGCCACCCCCTGATCCAGCAACAGCTGATGCAGCAGGCGGAATTTCGCCATCGGAAACCGATGGCTGCTGGGCAGGGGCGCCGAGTAGGCCGGGTGGTAGACGAGGGGCGGCCTCAGGGCAGCGGCATCACATCGCTGTGGGCATTCTGCGGGTGAGATGACGCAGCTTGCGCAGGGCCTTCAACTCCACCTGCCGCACCCGCTCGCGGGAGACATCCAGCATCCGGCCGATTTCCGCCAGGGTGTGACGCTCTTCCCCCTCCAACCCGAAGCGAAGTTCCAGTACCTGCCGCTCCTGGTCGGTGAGGTGGCTCAGCCAACGGCCCAGCTGCTCGTGGTGGATGCTGCGCTCCACTTGATCCAGGGGCTCGGCGTGGCTGGTGTCGGCGATCAGGTCGCCCAGGAAGCTGCGGCCCTCTTCCCCGTTCACCGGGGCATCCAGGCTGGAGGTGGTGAGCGACTGGCGCAACAGGCTGTCGAGCTCCTCGATCGGCATCTCCATCGCCTCGGCGATTTCCTTGCGGCTGGGCATGGCCCCCAGCTTGTGGGCCAGATCCAGGCTCACCCTGCGCACGGCGCTGAGGCGCTCCGCCAGATGCACCGGCAGCCGAATCGTGCGCGATTGGCAGGCGATGGCCCGGGTCATGCTTTGGCGGATCCACCAGAACGCATAGGTGGAGAACTTGTAGCCGCGGGTGGGGTCGAACTTCTCCACAGCCCGCTCCAGCCCCAGGGACCCCTCCTGGATCAGATCCAGCAATTCCAGACCCTTGCCCTGATATTTCTTGGCAACGCTCACCACCAGACGGAGATTGGCTTTCATCATCCGCTCCTTGGAGCGGCGGCCCAAACGAATCGTTCGCTTCTCCTGATCGCTGTAATTCTCTTCGCGATCCTCTTCGACAAGCCGCATCATGGCTTGCACCTGATTGCCCAATTCAATCTCTTCTGCCGGCGTGAGCAGGGGCACACGGCCGATGGTGGAGAGATACCAACTAATGGGGTCGCTGCTGCGCCGGCGACTGCTGGCGCTCGCGGATAGGCCCGAGGCTGTCATGAGCCCATTCCTGGAAAGTGGAGGAACTTTCCTACGCGTTTTGTAAAAACTGTTGTCGCTTCAGACACGCTTCAGCTTTCAGCAGCAAAACCACACAAAAGCAGTGAGACTCACGTATTTGCGTGTGTTTTTCGTGACGCACTCTTCGAGATCTTTAGCTTTATTGCGTGATTGCAGGCAACATTTCGGCAACCGCCATCGGCGTGGCGCCGCCTGCTCCCTTGGTTTGGGCCGCCGCTCGGCCAGCGCTGGCATGGCTGAGGGCCCCCAGGGCCAGGAGGGCCGCATCGGCCCCCTGCCCTGACGCCAGCCCCCGGGCTCCGAGCCCGCCGGCATAGCCCGCCAACACATCCCCCAGGCCGGCGCGGGCCGCCGCTTCGCAGGCCTGGCGGAGTTGCCAGAGGCGGCCATCGGCGGCGGCCACCAGGCTGCGGGCCCCCTTGAGCAGCAAGCTGCAGGGGTGGTGGCCGGAGGCTTGCTCCGCTCCACGCCGGGCGGCCTCGAGGGCTGGTCGCTCCGCCCACTGCGGGAACAGCCGTTGAAATTCGCCGGGGTGGGGGGTCAGCCAGGTGGGACCGGCCCGATCCCGCAGCCACCCCAGCGGGTCGTGCTGGGCCAGGTGGTTGAGGGCATCGGCATCGAGCAGCAGTAGCCCTGGAAAGGCCTGAAGCCGCTGCCAGCTGTCCTGATCCGCGCGGGTCAGGGCCTCCGCTGAGGGCGGCCCTAGGCCAGGGCCCAGCACCACCGCATCCAGGCGGTCCAGGGCGGAGGCAGGTAGGTGCGCCAGGGCCAGCCCCCCGGCGCCGTTGTCCCCCAGGGCGGCACTCACCACCACATGGGGCTGCAGAGTCCATAGCTGCTGGGCCACCGCCTCGGGCAGGGCGGCCCTGAGGCTGCCGCAGCCACTGGCGCTGGCCCCCTGCAGGGCCAGGGATGCTGCACCCTGGTAGGCGGAGCTGCCGGCGATCACCAGCAGGCGTCCGCGCTGGTATTTGGCGGCGGCGGGGTCGAGCCGTGGCCAGGGGGCCGACATCAAGTCGCCCTCCTGCAAGGCCAGCGGTTGCTGTCGGGGCAGTGTCTCCAGCAAGGGCTGGGCGAATCCCAGCTCGATGCGCTCCAGCTGCCCCAACCAACGCAGGGCGGGATCCTGCAGCCAGCCCTGTTTGATCAGGCCGATGGCCAGGGTGAGGCCGGCGCTGGCGGCGCAGCGCCCCAGGGGGTGGCCGCTGTCGGCGCTAAGGCCCGTGGGGCCATCGATCGCCACCAGCAGCCCCGGTTGGTGCCGTTGGCGCTGCTCCAGCAGCGTTTCCAGCGGTTCGCCGGGGGGGCGGCTCTGGCCGATGCCGAACAGGGCATCGATCCAGATGGATTCCTCGGCGGGGTCGGGCGTGCTGTCGTGTTCGGGGATGCCCAGCCATCGGGCGTGCTGGCGGTGCGCCGCCGTCAGGGGTTTGTGGTGCTCGAAGGGGCTCCAGGTGCGCACCGTCACCCCCGCCAGGTGCAGTTCGCGGGCCACCACCAGCCCATCGCCGCCGTTATGGCCCGGGCCCACCAGCACCAGTGCTCCGCGCTCGCGCAATGGCGGCCCCCAATCGTTCTGCAGCAGCCGGCGCGCCACCGCCAGCGCCGCTTTTTCCATCAGGGCTTCCACCGGCAGGCCGCTGGCGAACAGCTGCGCCTCCAGCTCCGACATCTGCCGGCTGCTCACCAGCAGGTGTGCGGCATCACGGGCGGGCCAGGCAGGGGCGGGCAAAACAGGCGTGGCGCTCACGGTTCCATGATGGAGAGATGCTTCAGATCCGGCCGCAGGGCCGGGTCGATTGGTTGGCTTGGCCCGTTTCTCTGCGATCCCTGTTGCCGCGGATTCCTCGGTGGCGGCTACCCCGGCCGGGGCGGCAGCTTTGCAGCGCCTGGGTAGCTGGCCCGGGGAACACCGGGTGGCTGTGGGCCTCTCGGGCGGGGTGGACAGCTCGCTCACGGCGGCCCTGCTGGTGGAGGCGGGTTGGCAGGTGGAGGGCCTCACCCTCTGGTTGATGAGTGGCAAAGGGGCCTGCTGCGCCGAGGGGCTGGTGGATGCCGCCGGCATTTGCGAGCAGCTGGGGGTGCCCCACCACGTGGTGGATTTCCGTGAGCACTTCAAGGCCCAGATCGTTGATTTTTTGGTGGAGGGCTACGGCTCCGGCGTCACACCGCTGCCCTGCTCCCGTTGCAACCGCGAGGTGAAGTTCGGGCCGATGCTGGCCTGGGCAGAGCAGGAGCGCGACATCGCCCGCATCGCCACCGGCCATTACGCCCGGGTGCTGCATGGCGACCAGAGCCCCAACGGCCGTCACCAGTTGCTGCGGGGCCTCGATTGCCAAAAGGATCAGAGCTATTTCCTCTACGACCTGCCGCAGGCGGTGCTGGGGCGGTTGGTGTTTCCCCTGGGGGAGCTCACCAAAGTCGACACCCGCGCCGAGGCGGCCCGCCATGGGCTCCGCAC